>Ga0180431_10010073_pt1 | contig 10556 bp, 8 predicted proteins | sample SS_ome_11_FD_132459 | JGI IMG/M metagenome (GOLD analysis project Ga0180431, IMG submission 132459) | Hypersaline lake sediment archaeal communities from the Salton Sea, California, USA - SS_1_MS_1 metaG | ecosystem: Environmental > Aquatic > Non-marine Saline and Alkaline > Hypersaline >... | reverse complement strand
GAAGAACGTGATCGGGTGATCAATTGAAGGGATAGTAATCTCAAAAATCCTGTTGGGCAAGTTAGGCGCAAGGTACCCTTCCATTCCCTTGGTTGATTGGAGGGTAATTGCCCAAAGGTCGGCGAGCTCTTGAACAATTGGGGGGACAGCTAGAACCGGCATAGCGAATAATAGTGACTGTGCCGTGTCTACGTCGGGAACAGCATGTTTGGGTGCGTAATGGTAAAGAGCTTCCCGATGAATTTTCAACGCGTTGATCGATGTGTACAGTGAAGAGACTACTTGCAGGAAAAAACGCTTCAGCTTCTGATGTTTTTCTTCGTCTCCGCATAGTTTGACCGTCATTGACAGCCCGGCAACAAAAGATTCATGGCTCGCATGGGGGTCTTTCTTATTGTGTAATGCTGTTAACACCTCTTGAACAGTGGTGCTCATAAAGATAGGAAGTTCTTGAACATTGATCGCTTTCCACTGTCTGTCGTGAAGTGTGGAAACTTGGGCCAAATAATTGAAAATCAGGGATTCGGTGATGGGAGGTCTTGTCGTTGGAGGATGGGCGATCCGTATGTCGTGCACGTTTTCTTTGCCTGCCGCTGCCGGCTCAGGAGGGCTCCAGTCATCAAAATCAAGCTCCTCATCGCAGTAGAGTGAGAGGAGTGAGGTAGAAGAAGCGGCAGATGATGAGGCGGCGAGTGTATGTGGGAGCGTTGTCGTTGCAACGTCATGTACGGTGTCAGTTACACGCTGTCGCTTGCGGACGTCTCTTTGCTCATCGACGATCTCTCTATATTCTTGTGTTTGGCCAGAGGAGGACGCTGACCTGGTGAAATCAGAACTTTGCATCTGTATAAAATCTACTTGTTACTATAAATAATTGAAATATAATAACTTAAAATAGAATTTTAGACGATGCTTTTTTGCGAAAGAGGAAACTCTTTGATCTCGCCGGGTTCCAGTGTGTACAACTGGTCGTGAAATTTAATTTGAATTTTCTCTTCTGTAGAGAATTTTGAGACGATTCTCAATTTGGTGTGTGAAATTTCGATTTCAATCGAATGTCCGCGGTAGTGGATGTGGAACCGCATCTTTTTCAGGGATTCGGGAAGGGACGGGTTCAGCCAAAGGGCTTCTCTTCTCGGTTCGATCCCGGCATAGCAGCGCTTGATGCACTCAAGTGCTTGTGATATCTTTACCAGTCATAATCTTAGAGCTCTTAATATCCTTTTTATCTTTTGTTTATTCCTACGTCGCCTGTAGAGCGGCGGTAAACTATGGGCCTTTGATATGCCTTTGCCGTACCAATTTCTAATCCGCCTGTGCGGCGGTACACAAACACAAATACCGCGCAAAACGCACAGAAATTTTCTAAGCCGCCTGTGCGGCGGTACACCCGAAGGTCAACGACGCAAATTTATCGGTGATTTTCTAAGCCGCCTGTGCGGCGGTACACGATCGACGGTAGCAAGCACAGCGTCAGCAGGTTTTCTAAGCCGCCTGTGCGGCGGTACACAGATACAGCATCTCCTTTCTGAGGCCACGGAATTTCTAAGCCGCCTGTGCGGCGGTACACAATATAGAGCCGATTTTGAGTTCCATCAGCTTTTTCTAAGCCGCCTGTGCGGCGGTACACTCTTTTTCTTAAAGACGCGCGCACGTGATCGCTTTCTAAGCCGCCTGTGCGGCGGTACACTTCTTCTGATTTGCTGTATTCTGTGACTATGATTTCTAAGCCGCCTGTGCGGCGGTACACAAAAAGCGGAATCAACCCTTGCAGTAAATGGGTTTTCTAAGCCGCCTGTGCGGCGGTACACAGGGGCAATGCTGAATGGTTAATCAACCCCGATTTCTAAGCCGCCTGTGCGGCGGTACACATTATCGTTTTCCGCTTTACATGTATTCTCATTTTCTAAGCCGCCTGTGCGGCGGTACACAGAAGTTTTAAAATTTTTGACCGATGCAACTTGTTTCTAAGCCGCCTGTGCGGCGGTACACCTGTACCTAAAGATGATGGTCCTGATGATATTTTTCTAAGCCGCCTGTGCGGCGGTACACTTTTTCCAGTAATCTTTGTACCTGAAAAGCTATTTCTAAGCCGCCTGTGCGGCGGTACACGCTGGGTTTGACAGAATCAGCTTTCCCACGATTTTCTAAGCCGCCTGTGCGGCGGTACACAAGACCTTCATCGGGTCGTACCGTAGCTTGCTTTTCTAAGCCGCCTGTGCGGCGGTACACATTAGTAAGTTTGGGAACTCTTAACCAATCACTTTTCTAAGCCGCCTGTGCGGCGGTACACGATTTTAAATATTGCGATTTTAGACATTGCAATTTCTAAGCCGCCTGTGCGGCGGTACACAGTAAATAGAATAACGGTAACGGTTGTTTAATTTTCTAAGCCGCCTGTGCGGCGGTACACACTCTAAAGGAACATTAGTTGTAACATCGTTATTTCTAAGCCGCCTGTGCGGCGGTACACCATATAAATTATCTGTTGTGTCTAACTCTAAAGTTTCTAAGCCGCCTGTGCGGCGGTACACTTGATCTTGTTAAGCAAGCGATTTTTTCATATTTTCTAAGCCGCCTGTGCGGCGGTACACAATAGCAATGAACAAAAAGGTTTGTTTTATAATTTCTAAGCCGCCTGTGCGGCGGTACACAGCATTAAAAAAACATAGAGTATTGTATTACAATACTCTATGAATAATTTCTCTTATTTACCCAATTTTTTACCAATAATTTTAACTGTCTAAAAGTTAGATACTTAAAAAATACAGAAAAAAAAGGGTTAAAACCAAGGCACTGTTGCCTCCTTGCTTAGTCCATAATTAGAATAGGTTCCAGCTATCGGTTTGTCCAGAATTTCTCCATGCTGGACGAATAGTGGGTACTTCTGACCAGTCGACAAGCTCTTTATCTGTAAATAGGGTAAAGAGCAACGTTTAGACTCCATACTTTCTAAACGGCTCTCCGCTTCTTCTCGAGTTAACCAACCCTTTCGAACAGAACGGCGAAGTATACGTGCAGCACCACTCTTCACTCTAATACGTGAGACGGTTCGATGTTTAGCATTACTTGGTACAGGCATTATCTCCCTCGAATCGACGTAAGGACGCAGAATGCTCAATTCTTCTCTATTGATCAAGCCTTGAAGAGAATCATAATCACCATGCAATCTAATGACAGATCCCAAAGTTTTCTTGTGTTCAGGGAAGCTGACCCCCACCTTTCCACTTCCTTCAGAGTGCAACCCTTTGTGCACTGCTAGAAAAACCTCAGACAATAAGATATTGGCCGATACCTCTAAAACAGGCTTCACCCGTAAATCAATGTAGTGATCCATCATCCCTCTACTTCTTTCCGTCTCCATAAACACCACCGCGTATCAAGCAAGCGATCACGTAATGCTTTTCTTCTATAGACAGGTCCTTGTCTTTCAGGATCCACCCGTCGAATAAACTATAAAAATCTTTATTAAATTTTGGTTGTCTATAAGCAATTCCTCGATTAGTCACGGACCCGTATGGTTCAACTGCAATTGGGCCTGACTCACTGGATTGAGCGTGCCATGAATCAATCGTTCGTAGGGCGTTGCCGATCTTTTGGGAATGCATAGCCGCAATGCCCCTGATAGAAAATAATACTTTTCTGTCAGCATCAAGTGCGAGCTCCTGAGATGGATAGACTTCTTGCCCACTGCCGATCCGCGCAAATATTTCAATTTTTAAAAGAGCGTAATTCTCTCCTGTAAGGCCTTTTCTGATCACTTCCGCTAGATGCTTGATCTGCGCATCATTATTTTCAAACTTGAACAAGTCAAACTGGAGAGCGTCGAACACATATCGGTGATCATTTTGATCGGTGACGACGATCTCGATTTTATCAGCACCTATCCTATTCCTCCAAAGGCTTCTGCCGTTTGCAATATTGATTGCGTAACGAATGGAAAGCTCCTCGCATTTTTGATCGACAATATAAGACTCGATTTTATCTTCAAGTACCTTTTGGTAATCCGCATCGTTGCATGCGCAGGGTTTGCTGATCCCTGGCAGTATTTTTACGCTGTATGATAGTTTCAAAGTATCGGCATCATGCGGCAATGCGGCATAGTCGACATTTTGAAGATTTGCATTTTGCACTTCGGCATTCAACTTTAACGGATCTTTTTCCTTGTTGAAACGGTTCGAAATTGTTCCTCGGACATCTTTGGCTTGTATAGCAATTGGATTCCACTTTTCTGAATCCTTATCGCTCCAGTTCCCCGAATACATCAAAGCATCTGATGGATTAATTTTTCTCTCAAATGCAAGTACGCTTGCTGTTTTTAAATTTCCCATTACTATATTCCTTGTGTGTGAGTTATGTATAAATTATCCTTAAAATCGTATTTCCAGATCGTTTCTTCCAGATTTTTAATACGATGAATTCCTTTCCATTCCCCAAGGGAGTAGATAGGCTCTACAAACCTAAAAGGGGTTGTCGAGTCTCTAGTATTTCTTATTTTTTCGCTCTCGTAGAGATCGGAAATGGATCTGTATCCCGCTTGTATGGGTACAATCCATCCATTTCTTTTCCGTACAGTAATCCAGTTTCCTTCTTCATCGGATTTTGTTTGAATCCTGCATAAAGAAAGCATTTCATCAGCCAAATCGCCTTTATAGTTAAAAACCTCATCAAAAATATCTTGTCTGCTCACAAGAACAAACCCGGGCATTAGCTTCATCAGCTCCCTCTTCATTTTTTGAAAGGAACCATCTCCGTTTGGAACAGTGATCATTTTAGGTTCTGACATTGACACAATATTTCCAGCGGCTAAGGGTCTTTTCATTGCGAGTTGATGGATCAACGAACAAAAAGCATTTTTCTCTTCCTGTTCATCATCATTTCCAAAATCAAAATTATATGCTGTGAAATTGCATGCAATGACTAGTGAAACCTCAAGATCAATTTTACCCTCTTCCTGAAATGAGGGTGATTTTCCATCCGAATTAAGAGGGGGTTTTGCCTGTGTAAGACGCAGGTTATATCCTGATTTATGCGCGTGCATTTTATGGCTGTGGCAGATGATGCTACATCCATCCAAAGTCAACCCTTCAGTTTGTTTGAGCTTTGTCAGTTCTCTTGAAATTGAATGGATAAAACCAGTGAACTGCGTGACGGCAGGGAAACCGTACAAAAGTCCGGACAAGGCGTTACCCCTTTCAACTTTGATCTGAGGAAGTATCAACAGTGATTTCATCTTTCGATCTCCTTTAATGCGTTTAAACACTCTTTCTTGAAGCGGTCATGTTCAACATCGTCCACGCTTTTTATCCCTTTTTTTTCTAAAAACCTGCTAATTTTTCGTGCGAATTGACTAGCGATTTCTTCCATCCAATCACCATTTTTTCTTTGTTCCAGCAGCTCTTCGTTATGTGGATCGAGCCAGAGTTTTTCTGATTGAGGGATTTTTGAATCGTTACTCCAACCGGGTTTGAATTTTTGAACTTCTGCTGAATAAATAATCAGAATGTCGACAATCTGTTCGATGTAGTATTTCACCTGATTTCTGATTTTCAAATTGCTGTCTTTTTGTTCGACGGTTTTTAGATAGTTGACGAGCTCGATCATGACCCGAAAACTGCGACTGTCGAATTCATACCAGAAATCGTTAGGTTTTTGAGGAGGCTTTTTAAGCGTCTTACATTCAGGAGGGAGGCTTCTGTAGAGATAGGCTCTTCCTCCCATTGCGCTATTTAGCAGGGAAACGTTTTGTGGCTTAGATCCCCCATGCTTTTGTATGCATAATCCGGGATAGCTTGTTACCGCGTATGAGGAAGGCAGCTTCTTCTTTTTACATTCCCGGGCTTCTTTCGCTTGATTGCTATATAGATCTTCGTTCACCTTGCTGTGAAGATGTTTTGCGAGTGTTGAGGGGTACAGGGGAGAGAGCAGATGATAATCGCCATTGACGGGAAAAAAAATTTGCTTCGAAAGATTATGTGAAGCAGGATCTCTTTTTTCTAGGGCTCGAGTGAAGCCCGCCATCCAATTTTTTAGCTGATCGTCATTTTCAGCAAATGGTTCTAAAGAAGACGATTCTTCTCTTGAAATTTCTTCCAAAAGCGTTATTTTCCCATCGGAAAGAAGCAATAATTTTGCAACATCCAAAGCAGCAGCGTTTCCTGTCACATCAATATCTGAAAACTCCATTGTACAGACATAGGGAATCTGTTCCGTATTTTCCAAAAACACGTTTGTTGATTTTGTATCGCTATTTGTAAATTTCGCAATGTGTGTTGCAAACTGAATTTGTTTGGCTCTAGCTGACGCTGAAGTGAGGTATTCTGCAGGATTCCTCTCTTTTTCTTTTATATACTCCTCAATCAGAGTTGATAATGTTTTCATATGTATTCCTAATATTCTTGATATATGCCGAAGACCGGATCGTATATCCATGGCCTCGCGTTTTTGTCATCAAATGTATTGAATGTGGTAAACGTTATAGACGCTTGTCGAACGCTCATGTTTGTCTTCTGAGCTATATTTGCCACTTCGTTAAATAACTCTGTTTCAATCCATGGGAAAATTCCTTCCGGGGATTTAAATACTCGCCTCTCGAATAAACGGTTTTGTTTTAACCTATTATTATCCTTATCCCATTCGCTGAACTCAAAATCTTGTTCGTCCTCAAAGTAGGTAAAAAATAAGCGGTCACTTCCGGAAGATTTTCTAAAAGGGGTTGTCTTTTGCAGTACGCCAAATAAATGCGCCTGCTGCTTCCACCAAAGGCTCGCACCTTGATCTCCCATCAACTCATCCTGCATTCTAGCATGTTCAAGGGCGGCAAGATTAGAGTTGGGGAGGCAATCCTCCTGAATGGATAATCTGGGAATCGAAGTAATGATTTCGTATTGGTCCAAACTCAAAATTTCTTTAATATCTTTTGACTGAAGATTGAATTTATCTGTTTCAAACCCAGGCTTATGAAAACAGGTGTTGCTGTTTTTGATTCCTTTGTAGTTTCTCTGAAGAATGATGATGTTGGTTTTCTCACATGTTTGTTTCCTATGCCTTTGTACTCTTCCAGCGAGTTGAATAATGGATCGCATAGAGCTTGGCTCGACAACCGCCCAGTCGTAGTCATGATCGCGTCCAACTTCTGCAACAGCTGTGGCAAACACGATGAAGAGGTGATTTTCTGCATCGGTTTTCTCTATAGACTGCTTCACTGAATTAAGCTGAAAGATGGATTCGGGATTGTGTCTTGAAAAAGCAACATCCAACTCTTTTTCAATTTTGGATCTGATGATCATCGGATGTCTTGAGTGGTAGATGCAATAGTGAATGCAATAATTTTCCTTAGGATTCCCGGAAAGGATTTGTTTAGCTGCTTCAATCATAGGATTGATGTTGGCAAAGCGTACTAGTCCAAATGAGACCTTTTTACCTTCAGCTGTTTGAAAGTGATTATCGTGAAGGTCGTAGAAGCTGTTTTCGATGGATGAGGCTATCTCTAAAGAGGGTGTTTCGGTATTTACCTTGACGGGGGCTATCGTTGCTTTTCGGATGGCAGGCTCTTTCCTTAGGCTGGTGATTCTGGACTCGACAAACAGCGATCGGAATTCTTTGTATGAGTCGAGGTTGGGGACTTCCTTTGATTGGCTGTTGTATTCATCGAAAAAAGCCGTGCATACAGTGTCGGCTTCAATCCCTCTTGATTTATTGAATACTTTTCTGCCCTCGCTGTAAGCTTCAAACAATCCTTCGATTATCGATGGCGTTAACGTTGCTGACGAAAGCAGTACTCGAGCGCCAAATACACCTGCGAAATGGACGAGACGGGAGAGTGCGTGTAGATCTTTGGCATCAAAATCATCGGGTTCATCAATCACAAGGTCAGAGGTCAGCAGTCTTAGAATGGGTGCAATCTGTTTTCCTCCTCTTATTCCCTCAGACGCTGGTATCAAATTGTCAATTGTACTCACTAAAATAGGAGAAGAGATAAGTTTATTGATTTTTGAATCGCGTTTGATCCATTTATCGAATACGCTAACGGATGGGATCCCTTCATAATCAATATAGTGGCCCTCCAGAAAATCATGAGAAGATTCACTACCATCGGTATCAGCTTCGTTTAGTTTTTGAAAGGCTTTAGAACCGATCAGCACACCGACTTCGTCGCTGGACAAGTTTAGTTTTTTTCGAAGAGCATCACCCGTTTGAAGGGTAAGAACGCGTAGTCCAAGCGCCACGTTGAATCTGCATCCCAGTTTCTTGTTCGAAAGTGCGTACATGATTCTAGCGTTTGCAAGGGTCTTGCCTCTTCCGGTAGAAGCCAGATTAATCCCAAAAAATCCTTTTTTTTCCGACTCTTCATCTAAACTGCAGGCTGTATCGTACGCTTTATCCTGCCAGGAAAAATATCGGTTTTTGCTTCGTTTTTTAAATGACTGAAGTTCGGTTGAAAGGCTCGGAAGGGTATTTCTTAGTTCTGGAAAAATTTTCGAGAACCGGTAAGCATATCGTGAAACTTGTATATTGTGTTGATCCAATTTCTGGTCGAGCTTGCCTTCTTTTGTGTTTGCGTAGGCGGTATAGGATGCATCTTGAAAGCCTCCACAAGAATGATTGGATGAGTACGCGTGATCTGAAAGCATGAGGACAGTTCTCATTAAATGAAGGCTATAGGTATCCTCGAACCAGTTTTTATTGATGAGATCAAAGTACTTCAATGCTTCAGTTGCTTTGATATTGGCGCTTTTGCGCCATATATTGCTTACCGTGGGCAACCCCTTTTCAAAACTTCTAAGTTTTTCCCATTCTTCATCTGACCAATCTTCATCGATGGAATACGAGTTCCAACTTGCGGAAAGAAATTTCCGATTTTCAACCCATTTGTCTATATATTCAAGGGGGAGCTCCAAATAAGTGTTAGGAACAGGAAGCCTGTGGTGGGAAAGGATCAGCCATCCAATGGTTTTCGCCACAGGGGGTAGTCCGGTTAAAGGGTTTTTATTCATTTCCGAGATGGTTTCGGGAAGATTATTCAATATGGAAATGTCAGAGTCTGCTTGAATCGTTGCCAGTTCATGCAGCCACTCTTTGTCTGATTTTCCGCTAACCAACGCCTTGAAAAGAAGAAGTGAAATCCATTCATGCCGAAGGGGTTCATAGGATTTTACCCCTTTAGTTTTTCGAAGCTTAGATTGAAAAAGCGTATTCGCTTTTCCGAAATCGTGAAATAACCCTGCTAATGAAGAGAGTATCGCGATTGCTTCAATCGTCTTCCACCCATTCTCATCATCAGCTCAGTATGTCTTTTCTTGTCATGTTTGTCGGAATGCTGCCTTGTTCATTGAATAGTGAACGGTTTCCTACTATCCAGAGAAGCTGGCTTTGCAGTTTACCTCTGATTTTGTGGCACGAAACGGATGTGTTTTTTCTTGCGGTGGATTTCAATAGTTTTTTTACTGTTTCAAGCCCTTGAAGAGTGATGCTTGTCTCCCATGCGCATACCCCTTTTCTCTCGGCAAACTGGTCAAGTATCCGCCTGGTTTCATGCGTGGCTTTTTTTGTGCATTGGGAAATAAAGAGAACGCGCATTATTATGGTCCGAAATAAGAGGAAATTTTTTTAAGACCATCGATGATGTAATCGAGGGCCTCAAAGTTTAGAAAATTTTCTATACAATTATCCTTGAATTGCTGACGGGATTCTCCTTCAGATGCGGACATAAATGCTTGAGGCAGGACCAGGGCGTCTTTGACCAGATCAGCGGCATCAAAGACCAACCCGCCTCTCCTTGTTTTTCCATGTAGGACCGAGAGCCCATGAGGAATTCCCAACACCCAGGTTGCCGTCGCCCCTAATCCGTAGGCGAGGTAATTCCCAAAATCTAAATTTTTATTGAAAGGGTCCAGGCCCTTTCCTCTTTTCTCTCTGACAAAATTTGATGTGTTGACTGCCTGACAGACGAGTTTGTAGAGCTGTTTGGTAAAGTGAGCTTCATGAGAAAAAATATCTTGCGAACTTTTTGATTCAGCAACGTTATTTCTGAAGATCAATAGTTGATTTAGTGCTGATTCTTTGTCGATTCCAAATTCATCAGGAAAAACACGCCCTTTTTTCAGCCAACATTTTTCGATGAAGTCGGCCCTCAATATTTGAAGCGTTTTAGCCGCTGATAACCGTTTGTCGTCATCTGTCCACATTGCGAACCATGCTTGCAAATATTCCGTGGGGCGATACTCGCTTTGCGGGGACATCCAGAGAATATCCATTCCTCCATCTGACGAGTTGTATAAGGGGGTTCCTCCACCACCGCAAAAACCAACTAATACTCCAGCTTTCGAAAGCTCTCTCATTGCCGCTTGTGTTATTGATGTTCCGGATCCGAGAAGAATGCTGGTCGTATTTGCTATTGGAATGTTCCAGTAAAGGGAGTGCTTTCCTTCATCTGTCACATATTCGACTCTTCCGCTATTAACTAAAACTCGGCAATACTCTAGGTAATATAAATTAGCCCGTTTGGAATGGAGTATCGTTTTAAGATCGGATGATTTAAATTGTTTCATTTATTT
>Ga0180431_10010072_pt1 | contig 10557 bp, 8 predicted proteins | sample SS_ome_11_FD_132459 | JGI IMG/M metagenome (GOLD analysis project Ga0180431, IMG submission 132459) | Hypersaline lake sediment archaeal communities from the Salton Sea, California, USA - SS_1_MS_1 metaG | ecosystem: Environmental > Aquatic > Non-marine Saline and Alkaline > Hypersaline >... | reverse complement strand
GCTAGACGCATCAAACCGGGTTGTTCGGTTTGACCACGGCAGGTTGCCCGAGCGGCCAATGGGAGCGGACTGTAAATCCGTCGGCGCAAGCCTACACAGGTTCGAATCCTGTACCTGCCACCAAGCGTATTGCCTGTTCAGCGGCCTATTTCCGCCGTCGGCCGCCCGATCGTTCACCCCCGGCCAGCCGCAGTCAGGAGCCGATCAGGACCCGATCAGGACCCGATCGTTGCCAGCCAGTCCCGCCACGCGGGCGCGAGACCGGCGGTGCCCCTCAGCAGTTCCAGGTGCTCCCGATCCCCGGTTCGGCAGGCGAAGGCCTGCGCGATGGTGGCCGCCCGGGCCGGCCGGTTGACCACCTCGATCGCATCCTCGGCGGCCACCTGGCCCTCCTCGACGATGCGCAGGTAGGCACCGGGCCGTCGGGCGGCGGTGAAGTCTTTGATCAGCCCGGGCCGCGCCCAGAAGCCGGCGAACGTCCGGCACGGAATCCGCGGCACCGTCACCTCCAGGGTGGCCGAACCGATCCGCCACCGCTCCCCGATGACCGCGTTGGTGATCTCGAGCCCCTCGGTGGTGAGGTTCTCACCGAATCGGCCGTGGTCCATCGGGATGCCCAGTTGGTGTTCCCACCAGAGTGCATCCTCGCGGGCGTAGGCGTAGACGGCTTGCCAGGGGCCTCCGTGGTGGACGCGGTCGATCACCGAGTCGCCCTGCACGGCAATGATCGGCGACCAGTCGCGGACCGCTGACCGGTCGCTTGTCGATCCCGCTGCGGCCCATTTTCCCGGTCCACTTTTCATCCTCGTGCAGGTGTGCGGTCACATTCACCGACAGCAGCCGGGCGGTTGTCACGGCGTCACCGCCGGGCCGGCCACGGGCAGGAATTGACGGGGGCGACAGGGATCGTTTCGCGGGCTCATCGTCTCCCCATGGTGACCGCACCGATCGCGGTCCGGGGCCACCTGGTGTGTTTGGATGACGGTCGTGGAGCGTCTTTTCAACACCGTCCTGGCCCTCAAAGAACGCGGACTGCTACCGGATGCGGTGATGCGAGCGCTGGTCCGCCTCATGTGCGCCCAGTGGGTGAGAACCTTCGAATGCGGCGGCGACCCCGCCAAGCAGGCCTTTTACAAGAAGAGGTATTTCGACAAGCTGCGGGCCAGCGCCGGGGCGGTGCACCAGGAGGACGCCAACGTTCAGCACTACGAGGTGCCCACCCGGTTCTTCCACCTCATGCTGGGCCCCTACCTGAAGTACTCCTGCTGCCTGTTCCCGCAGACCTCCACCAGCCTCGCCGACGCGGAGGTTGCCATGTTGCACACGTTCCTGGAGGAGCGGCTCCAACTCGGCGAGCTCCTCAAGGAGCGCGGAACGGTCCGGCTGCTCGACCTCGGTTGCGGCTGGGGCTCCCACGGTGGCTATGTGCTGGACAATTACGACGACGTGCACGTCACATTCCTGTCCAACAGCGCCACCCAGCAGGCCTACATCAAGTCCCGGAACTCCAAGCACGAGGGCCGTTTCACCTGTGTCAAGGCCGACGCCAGCAGCTTCGACCCCCCGGAGTTCGCCGGCGCCTTCGACGTGATCGTGTCCTGCGAGATGCTCGAACACATGAAGAACTACGAGATGGTGCTGGCGAAGGTCAGTTCGTGGCTTCAGCCGCACGGCCGGATGATCGTGCAGATTCTGGGCAACCGGCGCTTCGCCTACGACTTCAAAACCACCGACTGGATGGGCAAATACTTCTTCGCCGGCGGCACCATGCCCAGTCGCGACCTGTTCGAGAACTTCCTGCCCGCCGACCTGATTCAGAGCCGGGTCTGGGACGTCGACGGCCGTCAGTACAGTCGGACCCTCGACGCCTGGCTGGAGCGCCTCGACGCCAACCGGGACGAATGCCTGCAGGCCCTGGAAGGCGGTCCCACATCGGCCGCTGTCGCCCTGGAGCGCTGGCGGATGTTCCTGCTGTTCTGCTCGGAGGTTTTCGGCTATCGCGACGGCAACGAGTGGATGGTGTTCCACTACCTGTTCGAAAAAGCGCCGCTGCCCGCGTAACGCCAACTGCCCCAACGTGATTCGCGGCGCAATCCGCGCTCAGAACGAAATATGGGCCGACAGGTTTCCCTGCCGGCCCATACTCTCGCTCGGATGACGTTACTCGGGGCGAACTCCGGTGGCCTGGGGGCCCTTGGCGCCCTGACCGATATCGAAGGTCACCCGCTGATTTTCCTCCAGCGACCGGTAGCCGCTTCCGGAAATCTCGGAGTAGTGGACGAAAACGTCCTCAGCTCCACCGTCGGGAGCGATGAAGCCGAAGCCCTTTTCGCTGTTGAACCACTTCACAGTTCCCTGTGCCATTCTGTACTTCTTTCATTTCTTCGAATGAGCGCCGAGATCGAGCACCCGCGCGTAAGACTACATGCCCGGAGCGGAAAAGGGATCACTCAAACCGAATGCGCTGTGGGCCAGTGGCCGCGTCAGTGCCGATGTGACTTCGGATGTCACTTCGTCAGTGTCGGTGTGACTTCTGAGTGTCGGAGAACACCGGGTTCTGCACCGGTTCGGCGGAGCTGTCCTGTTTGGTTGCTACGTGCTCTGACTCTGCGGGGTGGGAAAAAAGTTCGTCGTCCATAGTTTTCTTTCGTCTCAAGGTCTGACCACACGGAGACTTCGGGATCAGAGGTGGAGATCGCATCGCGCGTGCAATGACGGCGGAGAGAGCGACCGTTCCTAGGGGCGATGCTACACGCGTGGCTGTATCAACCGACGCACCGGACCGTACCCGCGAGTTGGGCTTCGCGGACCTTACGATGCCTCCGGGGTCCGTGAGCTCGGGGGAGGTGTTGATATGGCGATTCTGCTTCCCGAGGAGCCGCGCCTGGCCAATCCCGCCGAGCGTCGGATCTGTGCGGCCTTGACCGAACAACTCGGGGAGCGCGACCTCGTCATCGCCGGCAAGCGGGTCACCGATCACCTCAAGGACCATGAGATCGACTTCCTGGTGGCCATCGAGGGAGCCGGCATCATCAGCGTCGAGGTCAAGGGCGGCGAGGTGTGGCACGACGACACCGGATGGCGGCAGCGGCGCGGCGGCCGGGAATACGCCATCGAACCGGTGCGCCAGGCCCGGGAGGCCTGCTACGCGTTGCGTAGTTTCATCGAGTCCGACCCGCGCTGGTCCCAGGGCCGGTTGCGCTGGGATCACGCCATCGTGCTGCCGAACAGCACTCTCCCGCAGGAGTTCGACCTGCCCGACTGTCCGCGTTGGAAGGTCACCGACCGCGACGAGTTGGACTCCCTGGCTTCCCGGCTCAAAGATGTTCTGACCCAACAGGAATTGGATCGTCCGCTGCTCACCGCCGCCGGTATCGAGCAGCTGCGGACGGCGCTCAGCGGGCGTGGTCTGCCGCAGCGCGACGTCGTCGCCCGTGCGCTGGAGAACGAGGATGCCGCCGACATTCTCAACGAGCAGCAGGCGATGATCCTCAGCGCCGTCCAACTGCTGCCGCGGGTGCAGATCCGCGGTGGCGCCGGCAGCGGTAAGACCTTCATGGCCATGGAGCAGGCCCGCCGACTTGCCGCTGCCGGGCAACGGGTGGCGCTGATCTGCTACTCCCATGGCCTTGCCTCCTACCTCCGTCGCATCTCCGACCGCTGGCCGCGCCGTCAGCAGCCCGGCTATGTCGGCGAGTTCCACAGCCTCGGCATCCAGTGGGGGGCCTCGGCGGCCCCGGCGGAGAACGAGCGCAGCAGGCAGGCCAGCCGGTTCTTCGAACATGACCTGCCCGCGCAAATGCTCGACCTGGCGGCCGCGTTGCCCGACGGGCACAAGTTCGACGCCATCGTCGTCGATGAGGCGCAGGACTTCGCCGACAGTTGGTGGGAGCCGATCCTGGCCGCGCTGCGCGATCCCTACGCCGGCGGGCTGTATGTGTTCATCGACGAGGGTCAGCGGGTCTTCGACCGGCAGGGCACCCCGCCGGTGCCGTTGGTGCCGCTGATCCTGGACCAGAACATCCGCAACACCCGCCAGATCGCGAACGCGTTTCAGCCTCTGGTCGACCATCCGATGCGGTTTCTCGGCGGCGACGGGCCGGAGGTGCGGTTCGTGGAATGCGGCAGCGACGAGGCGATCGGCGTCGGTGACGACCAGGTCGACGCGCTGCTCGAGCAGGGTTGGCGGGCTCAGGACGTCGCGTTTTTGACCACCGGCAGCCGTCACCCCGAACAGATCAACCGGCAGGACGCCGGCAACCAGGCCTACTGGGACAGCTTCTGGGACGCCGAGCAGGTGTTCTACGGCCATGTGCTGGGCTTCAAGGGTTTGGAGCGTCGTGCCGTGGTGTTGGTGGTCAACGACCGCTACGCGCTCGAGCGTGCCCGGGAGCGGTTGTACGTCGGGCTGTCCCGAGCCCGCGACCAACTCGTGGTGTGCGGCGACCCGGAGTTCATCACCGAATACGGCGGCGCGGATCTGGCCCGGCGGCTGGGGATCGCCACGCAACCGTATGTCACCTGAACGCCGGGCCCGATAGCGCGAAGGCCGGGTAAGCCCCGGTGTAGAGTCAAAAATGCTGCGGTGATTCCACATTCGCGAGCCCGGCCGGACGCCGGTGAGGCGAAGGACCAGGACATTGGGCTTCAGGAGTGCATCGGGTTTCAGCAATTCGGCATCGGTATGACCGCCCCCCGCAGATCACGAAGGGCGGCGAGTCCGGTCCGGGTGTCGCTGGCCGGCACTCTCGGCGGTGAGATCGACGGAGCCTGGTGGCCACGCAGCGCCTCGATGGTGCGCGAACTGCCCGACCTCGTCGAGGCGTTGTTCCCGGCGCTGGGTGAGGTCGTCGACATCAACCTCAACTGGTCGGCCGGGTCGGTCACCCCGGTGCTGAGCACCATGGCCCCGGCCACGGCGGCCAAGGTCGGCTGGAAGGCGCCCCGGCACCGGCTGATGTCGCTGGCGGGCAGTGGGGCGACCGCACTGATTCTGGTGGTGCCGGCGGTGACGTCGGCCTCGCTGGCCTTGATGGTCCTGCGACAGGCCGCGGCCCGCCACATCCCCGAGGTCGATTTCGGCACGCCGGCCTACGACGCCGCCGAACGTGTCATGCGGGCGGCCCGGGCCGACAGTGTCTCGTGGGCCGCCGAACAAGCCGGCCGCAATGCGGCCGGCTCGTCGGCGACTCCCGGGAACGTCTAGACCGCGGACGAGCCGGCGGCGCGAGAAGACCTGCGCCGCTGGGTCTGTCGCACCGGGCGCGCCTGGGGCGCACCGGCCGACCCCGACGAAACGCGGCGGCGCTGCCCGCCCTTACCGCCGGACCGGCGGGGTGCGGTGGACCGGGGCTGAGCCGGCGGGGCCGCGACCGGAGCCTGATACGGGGCGATCTCCCCGACCAGTTCCAGAACCGGGGCGGAGTCCGCTCGCACCTGCTGCGGGGCGGCCTTGATGCCCGCCTTGCGCAGCAGAACCTGTGTGTCCCTGCGCTGTTCGGGCAGCACCACCGTGACGACGTCGCCGTCGCGGCCGGCTCGGGCGGTGCGACCGGAGCGGTGCAGATACGCCTTGTGCTCTGCCGGCGGGTCGCAGTGCACGACCAGTTCGACATCGTCGACGTGGACGCCGCGGGCGGCGATATCGGTGGCCACCAGCACCCGTGCGGTGCCGGCGGTGAACGCCGCGAGGTTGCGGTCGCGTGCGGGCTGAGACAGGTTGCCGTGCAGATCGACCGACGGGATCCCCGCCTCGGTCAGCTGCCGGGCGAGTTTGCGGGCCTGGTGTTTGGTGCGCAGGAACAGGATGCGCCGCCCGGTGCCGGAGGCCAGAGTCTGCACCAGCTTCCGCTTGGCCTCCGCGCTGTCGACATGGAACACGTGGTGCGTCATCGCCGCGACGGGCGAGTTCTGGCTGTCGACCGAGTGCGAGACCTCATTGCGCAGGAACCGGTTGACCAGCTTGTCGACGCCGTTGTCCAGCGTCGCGGAGAACAGCAGCCGCTGTCCGCCGGACGGAGTGGCCGCCAGGATCCGGGTGACGCCGGGCAGGAAGCCGAGGTCGGCCATGTGGTCGGCCTCGTCGATGACGGTGATCTCGACGCCGTCGAGGGTGATCAGCCGCTGACGCATCAGGTCCTCGAGGCGGCCGGGGCAGGCCACGACGATATCGATGCCCGAACGCAGCGCCGTCTCCTGACGGCTCTGGGACACGCCGCCGAAGATCGTGGTGACCTTCAAGTTGTAGGCGGCGGCCAGCGGCGCCAGGGTCGCGGTGATCTGGGTGGCCAGCTCCCGGGTGGGGGCCAGCACCAGACCGGTCGGCCGGTTGGGCCGGCGCTTATGGTCGGCTAGCCGGGCGACCAGCGGGATGGCGAAGGCCAGCGTCTTGCCGCTGCCGGTCTTGCCACGGCCCAGGACATCGCGTCCGGCCAGGGTGTCGGGCAGTGTCTCGACCTGGATCGGGAATGCGTGGCTGAGACCGTCGGCGGTCAGCGCCTGCACCAGGGGTGCGGGCACGCCGAGTTCGGCGAAGGTGGTTTGGGTGGTCGATTGGGTAGTGGTGGCGCTGGTCATTTCGGTACCGATGTCGGTACCCACTGGATTACTCATTGAATGTGGTGCCTTTCAGGCATCAGGCGTGTCGGGTCGGCCTCACGACAGAGGTGTCGGTCGACAGAGCGGCACGAAGGTGACGAGATTGCCGGCGGCAAAATCGAGTCGCCGCGAGACATGGTGCGGACTGCGCACGATTCATTCGAGTCGGCGGTCGGCTCGCGAGTGGTCCGCGAAGGCCGTGCCGGTGGAGTGAAGGCGTTCCACGACGTAGCCAGAGACCTATGCGGTTCCTGGCGTTGGGGAGAGTCTAACAGGTGGCCGGCTACGGCATCGCAGCTAACTTATCGACACGGTTTGGCAGGCCCGTGGAAGCGTGCTGTGCCAGGTGGCGGCCGGGCTGTTCGGAGCGGCCTCAAAATGTGATTATGATGCGGGGAGTCAATGGCGACATGTGAGCCCCAGAAGTCCCATACGACCCGCTGGTCACAACATGCTGGAGTGAGTTTCGGTGAGCTTTACCCGTCGTGCGCGCACGGCAACGGCCGTGGTGGTGGCGTTGTTGGCTGGTGTGCTGGTCAGCGACGTCGCCGGCTTCCCCGGCTGCGCGGGCGGCTGCAATACGCCCACCGCGGCCGCGGCCGCCCCGGTGCGCCCGGCCAAGCCCGCGCCGCCGGTACTGGGGGTCTCGCCCTTCGACGGCTCCACCGGTATCAATCCGCTCACCACGCCGGTGGTGGACGTCCTCGACGGCAAAATCACCGATGTGTCGCTGTATGACGACTGGGGCAACGAGATCGAGGGCATGCTGTCGGAGGATCGCAGCTCCTGGGAGCCGGCCGAACAGCTGAATTTCGCCCGCTCCTACACGCTGACGGTGAATAGCAAGAGCAACAGCGGAGTGCCGCTGACGCGGACCAGCAACTTCGCAACCCTGGTGCCCAACAACTACGTGCACCCCTATATCGAGGTGCAGGGTGGGTTCGCCCCCAACGAGAACACCCGCTACGGCGTGGGCACCGTGATCGTTGCGCATTTCGATGAGGCGATCGCCAACAAGGCGCTTGCCGAGAAGCACATGATCGTCCGCACCGACCCGCCGGTTCAGGGCTCCTGGAACTGGTTGAGCGACACCGTCGCGCACTGGCGGCCCCAGAATTACTACCAGGCTGGCACGCGAATCAGTGTGGAACTGAACACTTTCGGCCTCGAACTCGGTAAGGGGATGTACGGCCAAGCCGACGCCAAGGCGAACCTGACCATCGGGGACGCCCAGATCGCCGTGGCCAATGACATCACCAAACAGGTCAGTGTGTTCGCCAACGGCCGGTTGGTGCGGACCATGCCCACGTCGATGGGGCGCGGCGGCACGACGACCATCGGGGATCAGACCTTTGCCTGGTGGACCCCGCCCGGGATCTACAACGTGCTGGACAAGGCCCAGGTCGTCACCATGGATTCGGCCACCTACGGTGTGCCAGCCGGTTCCGCGGTCAGCTACAAGCGCGAGATCGGCTGGGCCACCCGGATCAGCAATGACGGTATCTACCTGCACCACCTCCCCGACACGGTGTGGGCGCAGGGCAACACCAACCTCTCCAGCGGTTGTCTGAACCTCAACGGCGAGAACGCCAAGTGGTACTACGACATGGTCCAGCCCGGCGATATCGTCGAGGTTCGCTACACCGGCGGTCCGCCCCTGACGCTGGTGAACGGCGGTGACTGGTCGGTCCCGTGGGAAGACTGGCTGGCGGGCAGTGCGCTGTCGCCCAAGCACGCGTCACCGCCCGCACCGTCGGCGGCGGCCGAAGCCCTGGGCGCGCCCGGGCCCTGACGGCCCAAACCCCGCCTCGCCGCCCCGGTCGCGTCCCCACCGGCGGGGGGCACCTGCCTTTTTGCCCACCTTGGAGCGACAGCGCGGCGCCGTGCGGCGCGTTGGCGCTCGGTGGCGGGCGCGTGTCTCATGTCCTGGAGAGCACTGCGGCGACCGGTTGGACTGCACGATGCCACCCGAGGTGGGAGGATTCGCGGATCCGTTCAGGAGGTGCCGGTGGATTTCATTCAGAACGATCTGATCGATCCAGCCAACCGGGTGCTCTACACCTACGTTCTGGTTTACCTGCTGGTGGCGGCGGGGGTGTACTTCACCATCCGCACCCGGTTCGTCCAGTTCCGCTACTTCAAACGGATGCTCGGCCAGTTACGGCACTCCCGCACCGCCGCCGACGGCATCTCGTCTTTCCAGGCGTTCTGCGTGGGCCTGGCCTCGCGGGTCGGCACCGGCAATATCGCCGGTGTCGCGATCGCGCTGACCGTCGGCGGGCCGGGGGCCATCTTCTGGATGTGGGTGGTGGCGCTGATCGGGATGGCCACCGCCCTGATCGAGGCGACGCTCGGCCAGATCTTCAAGGTCCGTTCCGCTGACGGCAGCTTCCGCGGTGGCCCCGCCTTCTACATCGAGCGCGGCCTCGGTTCGCGGCCGGCCGGGATGCTCTTCGCCGTCCTGCTGGTATTCACCTTCGGCTTCGCCTTCAACATGGTGCAGGCCAACGCCATTGCCGATGTGCTGAACCAGACCTACGAGATCGAACAGCGCTACACCACGATCGGTCTGCTGATTCTGGCGGCGCCGGTGCTGTTCGGCGGTGTGCGCCGGGTGGCCAAGGTGGCCGAGGTGGTGCTGCCGCTGATGGCGCTGGCCTATGTGGGCCTCACCCTGGTGATCGTCGCGCTGAACATCAGCGCCGTGCCGCAGGTGCTCGGTCAGATCATCGGCGGCGCGTTCGGTATCACCGAGATGGCCGGGGGCTTCACCGGCGGGATCGCCGCTGCGATGCTCAACGGCGTCAAGCGCGGTCTGTTCTCCAATGAGGCCGGGATGGGCAGCGCCCCCAACGTCGCCGCGACCGCCACCGTGACGCACCCGGTCAAACAGGGCCTGATCCAGTCGCTGGGAGTGTTCGTCGACACCATCGTCATCTGTTCTGCCACAGCATTCCTCATCCTGGTATCCGGCCCGGAGATCTATGACCCCAGTACCCCCACCAAGATGGCCGGAGCCTCGCTGACCCAGGCCGCGGTTGCCGCCAGCCTGGGCACCTGGACCACCTGGCTGATGACGGTGCTGGTGTTCGTGTTCGCGTTCTCCTCGGTGCTCGGCAACTACGTCTACGCCGAGATCAACCTGTTCTTCCTGGGCGCAAAGTATCGGGCCATCAACGTCTTCCGGGTGCTGGTGCTCATCGCCATCGGCATCGGCGCGTTGGCCAGACTCGACGCGGTGTGGGGGCTGGCCGACATCTCGATGGGCCTGATGGCAATGGTGAACCTGGTGGCGATCGTCTTGCTGGGCCGGTGGGCTTTTGCCGCCCTGCGCGACTACCAGAACCAGGTCAGCGCCGGACGCGATCCGGTGTTCATCGCCGCCGAGGCCGGTCTGCCCGGCCAACTGCCGGGCGATATCTGGGTCCGTCCCAAGAAGGCCGAAGCCGGCACCACTGTTTAGTTCAGCCCCCTGTTTAGTTCAGCACCCCTGTTTAATCGAGTCATGGACTTCCTACGCACCCCCGATGACCGGTTCACCGGACTGGAGGGCTACCCCTTCGGTCCGAACTATCTCGACGTCACCGCTGACGGCTCGGCGCCGCTGCGTATGCACTACCTCGACGAGGGGCCCCGCGACGGCACCCCGGTGGTGCTGCTGCATGGCGAGCCCACCTGGAGTTACCTGTACCGCAACATGATCAGCCCACTGGTGGATGCCGGGCATCGCGTGCTGGCCCCGGACCTGATTGGTTTCGGCAGATCCGACAAGCCGACCCGGATGCAGGACTACACCTATCAGCGCCATGTCGAGTGGGTGGCGTCCTGGCTGACGGCGCTCGGGTTGCGCGATATCACCGTCGTCGTGCAGGACTGGGGCTCGCTGATCGGCCTGCGGCTCGCGGCCGAACACTCCGACCGGTTCGCAAAGCTGTTCATCGCCAACGGTTTTCTGCCCAT
>Ga0180431_10010069_pt1 | contig 10561 bp, 7 predicted proteins | sample SS_ome_11_FD_132459 | JGI IMG/M metagenome (GOLD analysis project Ga0180431, IMG submission 132459) | Hypersaline lake sediment archaeal communities from the Salton Sea, California, USA - SS_1_MS_1 metaG | ecosystem: Environmental > Aquatic > Non-marine Saline and Alkaline > Hypersaline >... | reverse complement strand
GTGGACTTAATTGACTAGCCTTCGTCCTTCGTTTTCCTTGTAATTGCCTTGGCAATGGCAGACTGAGAAGCTTCGAGCTTTCGGGCTGCTTTCGCCAGGGGGATTCCATAATTCTGTACCAGTTGATACGCTATCTGCAGCCTGATCTGTGAGATACAGCCGCGACGACTATCCATTCGAAGCCCCCTCGGGTTGATGTCTTTCTTCTCACATACCTGATCAAGGAACTCCACCTCCTGCCATTCAGCTTTTTGTTCGGGCTATCATCAGACTCATTCAACCCAGTCAAGGACGTCCCCCAGTTCCGCTCAGTTCCAGTCTTATATAGCTGTAGTAAAATGGGCAGGATATTCAGGAAGAAAGATTTAAGACATCAACGACACCCAAGTGAAAGGCTGGGAATGAGCAAATGCATTCCTCTTTCCCAGCCAGGCCGGAAATTTAGGATCTTATGTTTCCATAGACTCCGTTTAGATGCAAATTGTATTGATGAGATGAACAAGCTCAGCGATATCTTGTTTATCAGGATGTCCTTTTGCCGCTGGCGCATCAGCAAACCACTCGGGCTTTTTGTCCTGAGCGCCGAGCTTTTCCATCATCTCCGGAGAGATCTCTCCCTGGCAGCCGAACGTACCGATAATACGCCCTTTGCTGGTTAACTCTTTTGCAATTTTCATGGCATTTCTGATAGGCCCCGAGTCTCTTGCCGAGGCATGGGTAGCAAATAAAAAGACCTGTTGGCCGTCCCTTATTTTAGGCAGGAATTCCATGGTAGCAGGATCAGGTTTACTGTCTTTGACCCAGTAACCTACGGCAATAAAATCATAGTCATCCGGATTTGGGTTATCGGTAATTGATTTCAATTCCTTAGTATAACGAAGGGCTTCATAAAGTGCTTCAGCTAATTTCAACGTGTTCTTTGTCTTAGTCGAATAAACTACCAATGCGTTCATAATGTTTGCTCCTTTTCCCGTTCACTTTCAGGTCAGCTCTCAGTCTACGTTCTATGTCTGCCACTGCATAGTACGCAGACACACCTCACTATCCTTAAATTTATGTATGCATGGCATATCCTTGCCTGATTTTATTCCAATGCCTGTTTCATTCAGAACCAACGAATAATGGTTTAGATTTTCAGTCAACACATGCCCCATGAATCTTCGGACGATTAATGACTTTTATACATCACATATTATTTTGATCATGTCAAATTAGATTTTATTTTTTCCAAAAACTTTTGGCCGATCCGGGCGTCACCATCGCTGGTTTGAGTTTTGCCGGGAAAGAGATTGGAAACTCAAAAATACATGAATAGACGATCTTATTTCTCATTTTAGGGACACTTTCAGTATTTAAGGGTTTTGAATCATTGATGATGAGTACATTGCATATTATACGTAATAAATATGGGCAACGGAATATGATTTTAAGGCCAGTGGCTCAATTATTAGTTTTCTATTATGATGATTTCAAAGCCACTTGCAGACATCAAGAAAAAGATATGTGGCTAATAATGATATGACGGCGCCTATGTCTTCAAGTCAGGATATGACACTTTGCGGTCGAATTGAGCGGGTTACCTATGCTTCGCCCGATACGGGATTTGCTGTCCTCAAGGTACACCCTGCCAGGGGGGCAAGATTTACTGCCGTAGGTCACGTGCCCGAGCTTCTGAATCAGGCGGGTCTGGAAGGCACGGAATTTCAATTTTCCGGGTCCTGGGCCGTCACGAAATATGGCAGGCAGTTTGTCTTTTCAAGCTGTAATATCATGGGAAGCGAGCTGCTTTTCTTTTTGTCCAAGGTAGTGAAGGGATTGGGGGAGAAGCTTTCGCTGCAGCTGTTGGAATATTATGGCGAAGGGAAGCTCTTACATATACTGGAGCATCAGCCGGAGGAACTTCTCGAGGTCAAGGGAATAAAGCAGAAGCGTCTTGACCTTATTAAACGAAGCTGGCACAAGCACAGGAATTTAAGGGCACTTTCAGATTATCTGACAGGGCACGGCGGGAAAATAACGCCCAATCTCTTGATAAGGATATACAATCACTTTGGCGATCACGCACTTGAGACCGTAAAGAGGGATCCTTACAGCTTGACTGAAGTCCGGGGCATAGGTTTTAAGACAGCCGACAGAATAGCCCTTGGACTTGGAATCATGCCTGAGTCGGCTGAAAGGGTCCGGGCCGCTGTTACCCATGTACTTGTAGAGACCGCAGAGACCGAAGGCCATTCTTATCTTGCTGATAATATTTTTATCCTTGCAGTAAAAGAGGTGCTGTCAACGGGCGGGAAAGTCCCGGGTGAATCGCTTATAAGGGGCGTAATGAAACCCATGGTCCTTGATGGAACCATAGTCCGGGATGACAAGGGGAAAATAGGTCTTTCAGCCTACCGCTATATGGAAGACTGGCTCAGAGACTTTTTTGTTGCAAGGTCAGAGGCCTGCGAAAGGCCGATTATTTCTGCTGATGTGGTAAAGGAGTTCCTTGATCAATACGAAAGTACCGCGTGTATTGAATTTGCCCGTGAGCAGAGAGAGATAGTATTACGGGTGGCCACCGAGCCCATAATGGCCTTTGGCCTCGCCGGTTATGCCGGCACTGGAAAGACCACAGTCTGCCGGATCGTGCTGGACCTGCTCTCAAGGCACTATGCCGACCGGGATGATATAATATGTTGCGCCTTTACCGGCATGGCTTCAGCCAGGCTTGGAAAGACCACTGGATACAATGCCATGACCATTCACAGCCTGCTCAAGTATAAAGGCGAAGGCAGATTTGAGCATGGGCCGGAAAATCCATTGCCTTACAGGGTAGTTATTGTGGACGAGGCATCCATGGTAAGCCTGCCCCTTTTCTATCGTCTCGCCAAGGCACTGAAGCCGGCAACCCTGTTGCTGATGGTGGGGGACCCTGCACAACTTCCTCCGATAGGAGCAGGTAATGTTTTTGGAGACATATTGGCCGCAGGGCTTGTATCCGCAGTGTACCTTATTCGGATCTACCGGCAGAGTGAGGACAGTGTGCTTACCCTTTTTGCCAACGACATACGTCAGGGTAAGATGCCTGAGAAAGTTGAGGCACCGGGGTGGCGCGATTTTGCCTTTGAAAAGGTAGAACCTCATAATATCTACGTACTTAAAAAAGACAGGACAGAAAGAGAATTAAAACTCCTGAGAGAAGAAAATAACCAGGCTATCCTGGATCGCATCCTTGGGCTTGCCAGGGAATATAAGGGACGTCTCAATCACCCCGTATGGGACTTTCAGGTATTGACCCCGATGAGAATAGGTCAGTTGGGTACAGAGATATTAAATACAAACCTTCAGGATATCCTTAATCATGGAGGCGGCGGGGTAACAAAGTCAGGTATAACAATACGAGAAGGTGACAAGGTGGTTCATCTGCAAAACAGGGACATGCAGGTAATGCCATGGGCCAAATTTATAGAACAGGGGAAAATTTTCGAATCTGAAGGCTTCAGGAGGGTCTTCAACGGGCACATTGGTCTTATCTCAAAGATTGATCCTGAGACCGAGCAGTTTTATGTGGTCTATCCGGAGAGGATTGTCGTGGCATACTATTTTGATCATCTGGGGGATATCATAGAACTGGCCTATGCACTCACAGTCCACAAGGCGCAGGGAAGTCAGTATCGTATTGTGGTCATTCCGCTTACCAATTCACATTTTATAATGCTCAATAACAAATGGTTCTATACCGCTATAACCAGGGCTGAAGAAAAGGTGTACCTGATCGGCCAGGGTTATGCCTTGAGACGGGCCTGTACAAACGTGGAGGGGGTTAGGCGACAGACTTGGCTGGGGCTGAATCATATGCAGACAAATCGCCGTTTCATCAATTCTTCTCTCACCGCTCCCACAAGGTAAAGCGAGCCTGCCACGCAGAGCATGTCGCTCTCGCCGCAGTTTGAAAGGGCTCTATTCAAGGCCTTTTGCCAATCTTTTTCCATAGTCACGTCTTTCGGAATGTCATTCGCACCCCAGCTTTCTATCGTGACCGGCACTCTGGGGCCAGGGGGCTCTGTGATGACGATGTGCCCAAACAGATATGCTATATGCTTGAGCATGGCCACAAAGTCTTTGTCTCCGCCCTCATTCGAACAGGCCCACAGGAGACTATGAAAGCAACTGCCTTTATCTATTGATGCCTTGTTCAACCGGACAAGAAGGTCTTTGAGTACTCGCAGGCCACCTAAGTTATGTGCCCCGTCAAGCAGCACCCTGCAACTGCCCCGCAACAGTTCCCCGCGCCCAGGCCAATAGACACTTCGGCATCCATTTCTGACTGCTGTATCAGTAATTCTGAATCCTTGCGCTATTAACCTTTCACAGGCCGCTATGGCAAGGCCGGCATTTATTGCCTGGTGCGTTCCTATCAGGCCCAGATCCAATTCGTTGATTTTTAGAAATTTTCCTTCATAATCTATTTTTGAATTTCCATGATCGTTTACATCGAAGTCACGACCGAGCTCCCAAACCGGGGCGTTCAGCTCAAGACATCTTTCCAATATTACAGATAGAGCGGGCTGTTCTCTGACTCCAGTGATCACCGGTACGCCCTCCTTGATTATGCCTGCCTTTTCCCTGGCTATTTCAGAAATGCTGCTACCCAGAAAGGCCTGGTGCTCCAGGGAGATATTTGTAATAACAGAGACCAGCGGATTAATTATGTTGGTGGCGTCCAGCCTGCCACCAAGACCGGTCTCAAAAATTGCCAGTTCAATAGCCTGCTTCGCAAACCAGACCATTGCTATTGCAGTGGTAAACTCGAAATAGCTGAGATCATAACCTTTTTCTAAAAAATTCCTAATCCTCCAGATCTGCTCTTTCAGCTCCTCTTCTGAAATTAAGGTGTTCCCTATCTTGAATCTCTCTCTGAGGGATGATAGATGTGGCGAGGTATAGAGACCTGTCTTATATTCCGCCGCATGTAAAATGCTTGCAATAATAGCGCTTACAGAGCCTTTTCCATTGGTCCCTGCTACATGAAGACACGGATAGTTTTTTTCTGGACTGCCAAACGCATTCAATATGCGGGTCATTCGTTCAAGGCCCAGACGGAAACCGTGGAACTGAAACCCATCCAGATAGGTCAGAGCGGCTTTTAGGTTGCCTTTGTTTAAAGGCATGGTTTCTCCGTCAGTTCAACAGTCGATCCGGTATATTTAATATGTATTTGTCGCAAAAGAAGTGTAACATCAGACACGATCAACATATTAACATCAGGTGTTTATTACGGCAGCACCCAAATTAAATGATTTACCTATATATTAATATATTTTTAATATGCCTGATCTCTGCATGTCAGCCTCCTTTTATGGATTCATCTCTTAGCGAGTCGGGCTGTAGACGATGTCACAGCATGGAGTTGGATTCTGTCCATGATATCGGCTGCATTGTCTGTCATCAGGGGAGACCTGAAGGTTATTCACGTGCTCAGGCCCACGATGGCTTGATTCCCATGCCATCCCACCCGACCTCTATGGCAGACACATGTGGAAGATGTCATGCTAAGGAAGTGACAGCTGCCGACTCTTCCATTCATTTTACCTTGTCGAGCATGATAGGAGCGGTTTGGTCTGGATTTTTCCCTGATGAACAGGTGCCGACCTTGCTGGAATTGCCCATAGAGGAGCCTCCTTGTACAGAAAAGGCACTTGTTTCTGATATGCTCAGGAGAAGATGTCTTCGTTGCCACGTTTATTATCAGGGAGATGATTACATCGGCACTACTCGAAATACAGGCTGTGCTGCATGTCATCTGAACATCGAGGCCGAAGGGCCCTTGGATCACCGGTTCCTTAGGAAAGTCCCTGATATTCGGTGCCTTTCCTGCCACTATGGAAATTTCGTTGGCTGGGACTATTATGGACGGTTCGAGATGGACTATGAAGGTGCCTTTCGTGTACCATTGATTGAGGGTAAGCACATTCAAAGGCCCTATGGTCTGGAGTGGCATGATATGGCCCCTGATGTGCACAGGATGGCTGGTATGAGCTGTACTGACTGTCATTGTACAGGGCCCTGCAGGGGCAAGGAACGAAATGTGGCTTGCACGGACTGCCACCTGGGAGATAAAAAAGGATCTCATTCAGGACCGTCCATGGACCGAAAACGTATTGGTCATAGACCGGAAGACGCGGACCTTGTTGACTGTGCTGTTTGCCATGCGGTATGGGCTGTAGAGGATAGGGGAAGGTCTGTGATCAGACAGGATTTTCCTGATTATGATGACTGGAGTTACTTAGCGATCCAGGGCAGCAGTGAGGTAGAGGCCACTGTAAAGGCCTATGTTGATTTGCCTTATGAAGACTGGGTTGTACCCAGGATGCTTGACAAGATAACCGGTGAGTATCGGCAGGGTCTATGGTTTGAGAGTTTTACTGAACGACGTTGGGGGGCCGTGGAATTGGCGGAGAATGCCTATGGACGTCTTACCGTTGTTCGTCCTATTCTGGACCTTTCTTTGACTTATGTCGATTCAGGTGGTGTAGTGCGTTTTGATAATCTGCAGCCGAAGCCTATAAATGCCGATCCGATCTCAGGGAATGCCCCCGGTACAGGCATTTCGCCTTTCTGGCTTCCTTATTTTCCACATACCACAGGTCCGGCCGATGCCTTCAGGACCATTTATGTACGCTCCTGGTTACATAAACAGTTTTTGAAATAGAATGATCCGATTTTATAAAGGTGCAAATAATGATTGCGCGGCAAAAGATTTGAAAAATGATTCCACTCAAAATGTCGAAGATGCAAGGCGTGAATTTTCCTGGAATGCTGGATAATCATAGTACGTCACATTTACTTCAAAATTGAATCAATACCACAATCGAATTTTTCAGCGTAATCAAACTATTGAATTAGTCTCGGTCCATGACTAAAGTGAAATACTTACTTTTCTGTAAAGGATGAATTCCATCATGCATATTGAAATAGAGCTTTTGCCCGAATCAGAACGAAAAGATCTTCCCCCTTCTTCTAACCTGAGTTTTGGTAAACATCGTTCAGACCACATGTTTTTAATGGGTTATAAGGCAGAAAAAGGCTGGCATAACGCAAGGATAGTACCCTATGCCAACTTTTTTCTTGATCCCGCCTCAGCGTGTCTACATTATGGCCAGGCCATATTTGAGGGACTCAAGGCCTATCGTGGGAAGGATGACCAGATCAGGCTATTCAGGGCAGGAGACAACATGGATCGCCTTAATCATTCTGCATGGCGTATGTGTATGCCCCAAGTGGATAAGGATGAGCTCCTTCAGGCCATCAAGGCCCTTATTCGGATTGAGCGACGCTGGGTGCCTGAAGCTACCGGGACATCTCTTTATGTCCGGCCGTTCATGATCGCTACTGAGGCCTTTTTGGGAGTTCGTCCTGCCAGAGAATATTTATTAGCAGTAATATTGAGCCCGGTAGGGGCATACTATGCTGAGGGTTTCAGCCCTGTAAAGATCTTTGTGACGGACCAGTACGTGAGGGCAGTATCAGGGGGCGTAGGAGAGGCCAAGACCGCTGGGAATTATGCTGCAAGTCTTATGGCCTCTGAGAAGGCGCAAGAACTTGGTTTTACCCAGGTACTATGGCTTGATGCGGCAAAGCGACGTTATATAGAGGAAGTCGGGACAATGAACATATTCTTCCTTCTGGAAGATGTCCTGGTCACACCTGAGCTAAACGGGAGCATATTACCCGGTATTACCAGGGACTCGGTGCTTTGCCTTGCTCGAGACTGGGGGCTTAAGGTCGAAGAGCGACCGATTGCCATTAACGAGGTTCTTGATAAAGCAAAGGACAAGGTCCTCAATGAATGCTTTGGGACTGGCACAGCCGCAGTCATTTCACCTGTAGGTGCCTTATATTATAAAGGTGAAAACTACCCAATTAACGGGGGCAAGACCGGAAATCTGGCCCAGAGGCTCTTTGATGAAATCACGGGTTTACAGTATGGGGAGACTGAGGATATTTACGGCTGGATTGATATAATTTAGACCCTGCGGCCTTTCTGGCGGTCTCTATATAGCCCTGTACCAGTTCATCCATGAGTTCCTGGACTGATACTATCTTGTTTACCCGCCATACGTTTGAGCCGCAAAAGACAAAGCCAGAGTTAATATTTCCTTTCTGGGCGTTTATAAGGGCCATGCCGATGCAATATGGTGTATCTGGATAATGGCAAGTTTTGATGCATTTGCATAGGCATTTGCGCGGTTTCTTGCCCCCCGCCTCGGCCTTTTCAATAAAATTGCTCCTCAGGGCCCTTCCGGGCATGCCCACAGGGCTCTTTATTATAGTGACATCTTCTTTTTTCGCCTTGATATAGGCCTGCTTAAACTTATCAGAGGCATCACATTCATGAGTGACCACAAAACGCGTTCCCATTTGCACCCCTGCGGCCCCCATCTGGATAAACCTGTAGATATCCTCGCCTGTATATATTCCGCCAGCTGCGATTACAGGTACAGCCTGGCCGCTTTTTTGTTCAAAGGGTTTTACCGCCTCAATGACTTGGGGTACGAGGTTTTCAATATAGTTTTCAGGAGAGTCGATATCTTCTGCTTTAAACCCGAGGTGCCCTCCTGCCTTGGGGCCTTCAACAACAACGGCATCAGGCAGGTGAGAAAAATGCAAAACCCACCTGCGGCAGAGAATTTCGGCCGCCCGACCTGAAGAAACAATTGGGACAAGCTTTGTGTTACAGCCTTCTGGTATTAGACCCGGGAGCCCCAGTGGAAGACCCGCTCCGCTGATGATAAGATCCGCCCCTGCCTTAGCTGCAATGCGGACTGTCTCTTTATAGTCACTGAGGGCGACCATAATGTTGACACCAATTATGCCGTTGGGAGCTGCTTGCTTGGCTAGACGTATTTGTTTTTCCAGGGCTCGGTAGTTGGCTGCTTGAGGATCTTTGTGAAAGTCCTTTTCATCCATGCCAATAAGGACCGACGCTATAACGCCTATACCTCCGGCCCTGGCGGCAGCGGAGGCCAGCCCTGCCATAGACACACCAACCCCCATACCTCCCTGAATAATAGGAATGGGTGCGGTTACATCACCTATAGTCAGAGGCGGGGGATCATAAGTAGTTATTTTAGTCATAGTTGCCATTTTTAGTCCCCTTGATAAGGGGCGTCAAGTGAATGAGACTTTGTTTATTAATTTATGTTTTCTTGACAAGGTATAGTGCGCGTGATATCGATATCCCTTGCCTGATTTGATTAGTCAATTTTCAAAAAGGGCCGTTAACTCAGTTGGCAGAGTATCTGCCTTTTAAGCAGAGAGTCGCTGGTTCGAATCCAGCACGGCCTACCAGAGTCCCCGTCGTCTAGTCAGGTCAAGGACACCGGCCTTTCACGCCGGCAGCACCGGTTCAAATCCGGTCGGGGACGCCATGAATATAAACAGGGACTTAGGCTAAAATCTAAGTCCCTATTTTTTTACATAAAAATTAATTTCCAACCCTATTTCCAACCTTCAACACTAATTTTACGGTAAAAACGCCATTTTTTATCTTGAGTTCTTTTTCCTCAAACGTTCAGAAAATCCTTTGTTTGAAAGCTATCGAAATGCTAAAAAAGTAAAGTGCATTATTTAAATTGCCACTTTGTTTCAGATTACAAAAAGTAATTTTTTTGTCAGAATGAATTAATGACAAAGAAGCTCGTGTCAATATCTTTGGCATTTTTATAAGGAATTAGATATGGGAGATTAATCATGGGTGTGTTCAGTATACCCACTCCAATCACAAAAGGACAAACATAGTCCCTGGCCCCGGATTGAAAAAGCAGCGGTAATCGTGATTGAATAAACTATATCCACCTACGGCCGGACCGGAAATCCAGATACCAGAAAACAGGTAGAAGAATGGCCCCCCTTCTTATGGTAAATCCGGTGGACTGCTATCACTACCATGATGAGAGGTAAGCCCTGATGATGGACGTCACGGAAAATCGGTCATGATGGGCAGGGTTCTCTTAGTGTGAGAAGATGGAGAGGAAAAAGCTGGGAAGGGTGAGAACTGTCAGAAAACCAAATCGTATATAAAAAAGAGAAGTTTGCTAAGAATATATCTAGTTTCGCCCCTGACAATTTTCAGGAAAATTTAGTAAAAATATGGTGTGGATTCGCTTGGCAAATGTTGTGGGGAGGGCGGGAGAAAGACCTGACCTTACCCGATTATACGACCTTTGCCTGCTTGAGATATTCAGCCACATTGTCGATTAGAGATTTTGGCGGAACCAGTTTCTTGCTGTTTTCTATTTTGCCTGTTCCGTAATATTTAACCGCCTTTTTGAAGGCTGCTAGAAACTGCTTTTCAATTGTGAATGGTGCTTCTGGATACTGATTCAGATTGTGAACCTGAATCGCTTGATAGGGATAATCTTTTTCATATGCAGCCTTATCTTTAGCATCCACAGGCGCAACAAAATCAACATACATCCACTCTACATCTTTTATGCCATTTTCCGTTATTTCAAAGCACAGCAGCCAGTCATTTGCTTGAGCCTGGGATTTCGCGACATTCAATGCGTCATAAGGC
>Ga0180431_10010068_pt1 | contig 10562 bp, 6 predicted proteins | sample SS_ome_11_FD_132459 | JGI IMG/M metagenome (GOLD analysis project Ga0180431, IMG submission 132459) | Hypersaline lake sediment archaeal communities from the Salton Sea, California, USA - SS_1_MS_1 metaG | ecosystem: Environmental > Aquatic > Non-marine Saline and Alkaline > Hypersaline >... | reverse complement strand
TAGGCTGATTAATTTCTTGCCGATAAAATTACGTGCAAAAATTCCGCTAAGCAGAAGGAGAATGAAAAAAGCGAGAAGGCCAAGGCCGGGAATCGGCGTGTCCAGATGCGTCAGCCCGATTTGTTCAACCAAAAACCGCGTGATCGTATCTTTCAGAAGGCCGTCCAGAATGCGAAACAGATGGTAGAAGATGTAAATCGTCAGCGTGATGGGAGCAAGAACCAGGAGTCCAGCCAGAAGCGTTTTTCGAATCTCATTCCACATGTCCCCTCTCCTTGGGGACGACGCGGTACACGTTCTCGTCTTTTTTTGCCATGCCGTATTGCTCCCGGGCAATTTTTTCTATTTGCTCAGGATCGTTGAGCTTGTCTTTTTCCTCTTCCAGCTTCTTTTTTTCTTCCTGCAGGGATTCCAGTTCCTGCTGCAATCGTTTTCTTTCCTGCCGGATTCGATAATGCTGTATAAAACCCCGCTTTCCTGTAGACAAAACCAAGAGGAGGGTAAGAAAGAGCAGTAAAAAAAGTACACCGACCCTCCTCTTGCTGTGATTGGCCCTTCTCTTCATCGTATAGCTAACCGTTACGATTCATTTCTTCAAGGCTCGCATACCGTAATAAACTGCCGTCTCTCCCAACTCTTCCTCGATACGGAGAAGCTGATTGTACTTGGCCACGCGTTCGCTGCGGCATGGAGCACCCGTCTTGATTTGACCGCCGCCCGTAGCAACGACGAGATCGGCAATGCTTGTATCCTCGGTCTCGCCGGAACGGTGCGAAACCATCCAGGTATAGCCGTGGTAATTGGCCAAATCGATGGTCTCCAACGTCTCGGTGAGGGTGCCGATTTGATTGAGTTTGATGAGGATTCCGTTGGCCACTCCTTTGTCGATACCCATTCGGAGGCGTTCCCTGTTGGTTACGAAAAGATCGTCCCCGATCAACTGGATTTTTCCTCCCAGTTTATCGGTCATGATCTTCCAGCCTTCCCAATCGTCCTCGGCCATCCCGTCTTCGATGGAAAAAATGGGATACTTGGTTACGAGGTTGGCATAGTAGTCCACCATTTCTTCGGGTGTCAGCTCCTTCTTCTCGGAAGCCAGGATATAACGCATTTTCCCCGAATCAAAAAAGGAACTGGCCGCAGGGTCCAAGCATACGTAAAAGTCTTCTCCTGGCTTGTATCCAGCCCTCTCTACAGCGTTCAGAATCACCTGCAGTGCTTCTTCGTTCGACTGTAAATTTGGGGCAAATCCACCTTCATCACCGATTCCTGTGGTGTATCCCTTCTCGTTCAGCACTTTTTTCAGATGATGATACACTTCGGCAGCCATTCGGTAGGCTTCCGTGTACGAAACCGCACCCAACGGTGCAATCATAAATTCCTGTAAATCCACGTTGTTGTCGGCATGGGCTCCACCGTTCAGCACGTTCATGCAGGGAACTGGGAGTATACGGGAGCCCACACCACCGATGTATCGATACAGAGGCAGTCCGACAAACTCGGCTGCGGCTTTCGCGATAGCCAACGAGACGCCGAGGATAGCATTGGCTCCGAGCTGGGATTTATTGGGTGTCCCGTCGAGTTCGATTAGAATCTGATCGATTTCTGCCTGGTAGAGGGCATCCTCACCGATGACCTCCTCGGCAATCGTATCGTTCACATTGCTGACGGCTTTGGTCACTCCCTTGCCGAGAAAACGGCTCTTGTCGCCATCCCGGAGCTCCACAGCTTCGTGTTCACCCGTCGAGGCTCCCGATGGGACAGAGGCACGACCCAGAATGCCGCTCTCCAAGATGACATCCACCTCCACGGTAGGATTACCGCGGGAGTCCAGAATTTCTCTCGCTTGGAGGTCGATTATCGTTGACATAGTTACCTCCTTACTGAAACATGTTATAAGCCTCGCAGACTTTTATTTTAGAACACATATCGGTTGCAATGGGTGTGAATCATTCAGACCGTACTGCGATTTTACGGTCTTCCGATGCAGAAATATTCAAAACCCATATCCCGCATCTTGTTCGGGTTGTACACATTGCGACCGTCAAATACAACTGGGCGATTCAGCGTTGATTTAATCTTCTCAAAATCAGGTTCGCGATATTCCAGCCATTCCGTCACCAAAATCAAACCGTCGCTTCCTTTTAAAGCATCATAATTGTCATCGCATAGGGTGACAATCTTATCCAATCCCAACCGGCGGGCTTCATCCATAGCCGCGGGATCATGCGCCTGGATCTTGGCACCCCTATCGTGAAGCTCTTGAACGATAACCCGAGACGACGCCTCGCGCATATCATCGGTCTTGGGCTTAAAACTAAGACCCCAGATGGTGAATGTTTTTCCTGAAATATCGTTATTGTAAAATTTCAAAATCTTGGGGATGAGTACTTTCTTCTGATCTTCGTTGACATCCTCTACGGCGGTAAGGACCCGTAACGGGAAGTCATACTCCTTGGCCGTACGGATAATCGCTTTCACATCCTTGGGAAAACATGACCCTCCGTATCCAACGCCCGGGAAGATGAAGGAGTATCCGATCCGACTGTCGGAACCGATGCCTTTACGCACTTTTTCGACGTCTGCACCCACCCGATCACAGAGATTGGCCATTTCGTTGATGAATGATATCTTGGTGGCCAGAAGCGAGTTGCTGGCATACTTGGTAAGCTCCGCACTCACTTCGTCCATGATGAGAATGGGATTACCCGTACGGACGAATGCCGAATACAGTTCCTTCATCGTCTCCGCTACTTCGGGATTGCTCGTACCCACGACGACGCGGTCCGGATACATGAAATCATCGATGGCAGCACCCTCTTTTAAGAACTCAGGATTGGAAACCACATCCACGTCGATGTCGGTCTCTTTCTGAATCGCTTCCTTCACTTTACGTGCCGTGCCCACGGGCACGGTGCTCTTGTTCACCACAATCTTGGGTTCATTCATGTACTGTCCGATACTCTTGGCAACAGCCAATACATAACTTAAATCCGCCGACCCATCCTCATCCGGTGGCGTACCCACAGCAATAAATATTATACGCGAATTCTCTACGGTTTCCTTTATATCCGTCGAAAAGGTAAGTTTTCCATTCTTCACGTTTCTTTCGACCATAGCTTCCAGGCCAGGTTCATAAATAGGAATGATTCCTTCTCGTAGCCGTTTAATCTTGCTTTCATCCTTATCCATACAGATGACATGATTTCCTGCTTCCGCGAAACAAGCGCCTGCAACCAATCCAACATAACCGGATCCGATAACAGCTAACTTCATACAACCTCCTCGTTAATGAATATTGTGTAATGTGTGCGAAGGATGACGGATTTCATGCTCCTGTCATCCATTCAGTCATTTTATAAACATTTTTGCTCCAGCCCAGGCAAATAAAGCTCCGCTGGAGGAACAGAAGAAGTTTACCCAATCGTTATTCAGCCAGGAACGTCCCGAAACAAGCTGGGTGTGTTCTCCATCGCAGTGCACCTTCTTCTCGGTGATCTTATGACACGAGGGACACTGGTATTGAGCTTGAAGAGTGGCTCCCAAAACGCTGTCGACGATGCTCGCCAATAATCCTGCAGTCACGATAATCCAGAACGTTCGGCCCACCATGTCCAAGAGCAACGCCCCGGATGCCACCAACCAGCCGATAAGGACGATGATGGCCGATCCCACTAATCCGCTGAACAGCCCTAACAGGGTCACCCCCCCGGAGGAACCCGGTGGTACCTGCCGAAGCGTTCGAATCGATCTGGGAGGGATTGGTGAAAACACGCCGATCTCTGTAGCCCAGGTATCACTGTTCACAGCCGCCAACGCGCCCAGATAGGCGACAAACCAGACAGGGTTGGGATTGTAATTGTATAGAACCATGATCAGTCCGGCCACCGCTCCGTTTGCCAGGACTTGACCGATATCCCGGCGACTCGATTTTTCAAACATCAAGCCGAACTGGATCTTGTGGGCTTTCCCGATCTTGGAGAGCAGGCTGGAAATCAGAAAGAACGTCAAGATGGGTAATGCCCATACCCAGCCACCGACTCCAAAGATGAGCGTGGCCAGTAGAAACGTTCCCACACTCCCGCTGGCCGTCAAAAAACGAGCCCGATAGGATAGCAACGCCACCAGCAGAGCCAGCCCCAATCCGATGGACAACTGTATATTCGCCACGATAGGGTGGACAAGCATGAAACTCAGTACAAAGGCAGCCCCCATGGGCGCCGTGAGATTGTCCGATCCGCTGCTGGACAGGGCTTCCAGGGCCGTGGCCACCACAGCCGTGATCAAGGCAATCCAGCCGGCCAATAGCCAGCCCACAGTCAGGTTATCGATGTAGTCGACGAACGGGAGTCCGATGAATACGATGGCAAACGTAGTTATAAACATAACCGTCGAGCCTTCCCAAGACTTCTTGTCCCTGCCCAGATAAAATTCATGGGGATGCTTCAAGTTCTCGCCCATGATAGCGGCTGCCGCATCGGCCAGCGCCAGAATCAGCATGGAAAGCATCAGAACGGCCTTGTGGGATTGCCAGCAGGTCATCACTAATAAAAGAAAGGTCATCGGATAGAAAACCGTTCCATATGACCGTCTCTGTGTATCGTGCATGCCCTTCAGCTTACCCGACCGTACACCCATGTAATTCACGACAATAAAAATCACGGCCATCCAAATCAACGGACGGTTGGACTGAAAAAAAAACGGGGTAAAAAAGATCAGGACACCCGTAAGAATATGCACGAGTTTTCGGTTCACCTCCGGCGGCCATCCCAGGGCCACACGCGTCTTCTCCGCAGCGGCGATAAACAGAACGATTCCCAGGAAAAAACCACCGAAACGAATCCAGTCTCCTGTAGAAGCCGAAAACAGATATTCCAATATCCTTATCATATAAAATCTTGCCTGCCCATCATCAATACGATCAAATGCAAAGAGAACAAGAAAGATACAAAAACGTTAAAATAGACTGACCCCATTTAAAATACATTCTTGGACTCTATGTAATTCGTGTTCTCATTAGTCTATTAGATTACATATTTTTTCGCTGAAAATCAAGAATTTTATTTAATTTCATCTCTCAGTGTCCTTCATTTTGATATATCTCCCTTCGTGTTTTCAAATCCAAATCGGGATGAGAGTCAGGCCTTCATCATTATCCTGTTTGACATGCACGAGCATCATGGAAAACATTTGGGTCAACTTATCTCGAAGATATTCGATCTGTCCAGTTATGGCCGTATATAATCTATCCTTCGAGAAATATGTTCGGTAGCCGGCGGATAATGATGACGTCGGATGGACAGAAAAGTTTTTAATGCAAAGAGGGAATGGAAAATATGTTGCTATTGTTGCTCATGAAAGAACGACCGTCTTGATAAAGACTCCGCGTCATCAGGACATGCAGATTCTTTTTTTATCGATGGGATGGTGATAGGATTCCCGACTTCAGGATTTCGTGCTCGTCGGGACTGAAATGGCTTTCTGATCTGACATTTATCCCCCGACCGTGTACGAACTATGTCGGCTGGATTGTCTGTTTGCCAGCTTATGAGGCCTTGACATCGAGGAGTTCTTTTAAAAACTGACCCGTGTATGACTTTTTTTCGCTGGTGATTGCCTCAGGAGGCCCCTCAACCACGACGGTTCCGCCATCGTCTCCCCCTTCGGGCCCCAGATCGATAATCCAGTCGGCGGTCTTGATTACATCCGGGTTGTGTTCGATGATAGCCACAGAATTCCCCTTGTCCACGAGTCGATTGAGCACGGACAACAACATTTTGATATCCTCAAAATGGAGTCCAGTGGTCGGTTCATCCAGAATATAGAGGGTTCTGCCCGTGGACACTTTGGACAGTTCGGTTGAAAGTTTTACACGCTGGGCTTCACCACCGGAAAGCGTCGTCGCCGGCTGGCCGAGACGAATATAGCCCAGCCCGACATCAAACAGGGTTTGCAGCTTCCGTTTAATGGATGGGATGCGCTCGAAAAAATGGAGTGCCTCCTCCACCGTCATATCCAGAACATCGGCGATAGATTTCCCCCGGTATCTGACTTCCAAAGTCTCACGGTTGTATCGTGAGCCCTTACAGATTTCACAGGGCACGTAGACATCCGGTAGAAAATGCATCTCGATCTTGATGATGCCGTCGCCCTCGCAAGCTTCACACCGGCCGCCCTTTACGTTGAAGCTGAATCGTCCCGGCTTGTATCCTCGAATCTTGGCCTCGGGTAGCTGGGCGAACAGGTTCCGGATGAACGTGAAAACACCTGTATACGTGGCCGGATTGGAGCGTGGCGTCCGACCGATGGGAGACTGATCGATATCAATGACTTTATCGAGTTGTTCGATTCCTTCGATTTTTTTGTACGGGAGAACGTGTGCTTTGCCGTGATGAAAATGACGCACCAAGATGGGGTAGAGCGTCTCATTGATCAGGGTCGATTTCCCGGAGCCCGACACACCAGTAATACAGACCAAGAGTCCCAACGGAATGTGCACATCGATGGATTTCAGGTTGTTACCTGAAGCACCCCGGAGTACGATGAAACGGCCGTCAGAGCTTCGTCGTGTACCGGGTATGGGAATACTACGCTCTCCCGAGAGATATTGCCCTGTGATGGATTCCTTTGAGCGGGCAATATCCTGCGGTTTTCCCTGGGCCACAACCCGGCCGCCGTGCTCCCCTGCTCCCAGACCGAGGTCGATCACATGATCTGCAGACAGGATCGTTTCCCGGTCGTGCTCGACGACCAGGACGGTATTGCCCAAATCCCGAAGTGTCGTCAGTGTATCGATCAGGCGCTGATTGTCTCTCTGATGCAGTCCGATAGAAGGCTCGTCCAGGATGTAGAGTACGCCGACCAACTGAGAACCTATCTGAGTGGCTAGTCGAATACGCTGAGCCTCACCACCTGAGAGGGTCCCGGCTGTACGATCCAGACTGAGGTAATCCAAACCAACATTCGTTAGAAAAGTCAGGCGATCTTTGATTTCTTTTAAAATTTGGCGGGCAATGGTTTTCTGCCGGGCCTTCAGTTTCAAGTGCTCGAAGAAGCCCATGGCTTCCTTTATGGAGAGGGATGTGACATCGTAGATTGATTTATCGGCCACCTTTACGGAAAGACTTTCTTTCTTGAGGCGGGCGCCTCCACATTCTGGACAGTGCAGGACGTTCATGAATCCTTCGATCCACGTACGCACGCCCTGGGAATTGGTCTGGTGGTACCGCCGCTCCAGGTTGTTAATAATGCCCTCGTATCGGTTGATGAAGACACCCTCGGCCTTCCGGTTGGCGGATTGGTATTCAAAGCGAAGCTCCCTGTCGCCCGAACCGTACAGAATGACCTTCTGCTGCTGGGGCGTCAATTCCTGAAAGGGTTTTTTCATTGAAAAATCGTACGCCTTGGCAACCGTTCTGAGCCAACTGAAATACCACCCCTCCCTGGTGACGCCCCAAGGCGCGATGGCACCCTCCTCCAGACTGATGGACGGGTCCGGAACCACCAGGTCGGGATCGACCTTTCTGATGGAGCCCAATCCGTTACACGTGGGGCAAGCCCCGTAAGGCGAGTTGAAAGAAAACATTCGAGGGGACGGCTCTTCATAGCTGATTCCGCAATGAACGCAGGCAAAATGGGCAGAATACAGGCGCTCTTCCACGTTCACGATGTTGACGAGTACGACGCCCGAGGAGAGTTTCAGGGCCGTTTCCAGAGAGTCGGCCAGCCGGGTGGCAATGGAGGTGTCGACGACGAGACGATCCACGACAACTTCGATATCGTGCTTCTTATTCTTTGTTAGCTTGATGGGTTGATCGACCTCGCGGATTTTTCCGTCCACGCGGACACGCAGGAATCCATCCCGACGGATCTGTTCGAAGACTTCCCGATACTCCCCTTTCCTTCCGCTGACAACGGGTGCCAGAATCTGAATCCGGGTTCCTGGCTCGCACTGGAGGATGGAATCTACCATCTGTTCAACTGTCTGTTTTTCAATCCGCCGACCGCAGTTGTAGCAGTACGGAATGCCCACACGGGCAAAGAGAAGCCGGAGATAATCATAAATTTCTGTGACGGTGCCCACCGTTGAGCGCGGGTTCTTTCCGGCTGTTCTCTGCTCGATGGAAATGGCCGGGGAAAGTCCCTCGATGCTGTCCACGTCCGGTTTTTCCATCAGGCCCAGGAACTGCCGGGCATACGCCGACAGGGATTCGACGTACCGTCGCTGCCCCTCTGCGTATATCGTGTCGAAAGCCAACGACGATTTGCCCGATCCTGACAAGCCCGTAATGACCACGAGCTTATCCCTGGGAATATCAAGATCGATATTCTTCAGGTTGTGCTCTCGAGCACCGCGAATGGGGAGATAATTAGCTTCTACCATTTTTGTGAAAAAATACTTGTGTTTTTCCTAAAATATCTTTAAATAGAATCTATAAAACCCACTCAATCACACGCATGGAGGGAAGAGAACATGAAAAGACCATTCATCTACGGGCTTGTTTTTCTATGCCTCTTCGCATATCCTGTACTGGCCCAACAAGCGATTGCCGATTCGATTGCCAAGTACATGACCCTGGGAGATAAGTACTCCGAGAAATGGGATCACAATACCGCCGCAGAGTTATACCTCAAAGTGATCAAGCTTGATCCAGACAACTACGAAGCGCTGTGGAAAGCGGGTGACGAGTACACCGAAATCGCCGATCACACGGACGTGAAACATAAAAAAGAATCGATGTTCATGCAGGCTAAAATTATCTGCGAGAAGGCGATTACCGTCAACCCCGACGGCTGGGAAGCCCATTTTCGCCTGGCCGTAGCCCTGGGTCGCCTTGCCTTATTCCGAGGAGGCAAGGAAAAAATCCGGCTTTCCCAGAGGGTCAAGGCGGAAGCCGACACGGCCCTGATTTTAAACCCGGAAGCCGACCTCGCCTATCATGTCTTAGGACGATGGCACCAGAGTCTGGCCAACCTCAGTAGTGTGCTGAAATTTTTCGCCAAGGTCTTATACGGTGGCGTCCCGCCGGGTTCCAATGAAGAGGCCGTGGCCGCGTTCAAAAAGGCTATCGAACTCAATCCCACGCATATCGAACATCATCTGGAATTGGCCCGCACCTACAAGTTCATGGATGAAAAAGATTTAGCCCGTGAGTCCTTAAAAAAAGTATTGGAGCTTCCGGCCAAGGAGGAAGATGATAAAAAATTCATCAAAGAAGCGGAAATGATGCTTAAAAAACTGTAACCGCTTCGGCTGATTGACAAATCTGCCAAGCCCCCGAACGATGGGGGCTTTTTTTACGATGCCAGCCTGAGGGCAATCTCATCGGCCAATAAAAAGCCATTCGCCGTCAGAGATACCTTCCCCTCCTGAACGATGGCGAGGCCCGCATCGACCAAAGGCGGTACACAGTCCCTCCCGACGATGCAGCTCAAAGCAATCCCCTCCTGTCTTCTTAAACCCAGGGCGATTTGCTCCAGGATTCGTTGCCCAGTGTTCAAATCCTCCTGGCCGGCCACGGGAAGTCGATTTTGAGAAAGAACATTGATGTATCGTCGAACATCTGGAATATTCCAGAAACGTCGATTCTTAGTGTACGAATGGGCCGATGGCCCGACCCCCAAGTACGGCTCACCCGTCCAGTACGTCTCGTTGTGCCGACAGCGATGCCCAGGACGGGCAAAATTTGAGATTTCGTAGTGCTCGTATCCCCCCTTCGTCAGTCTTTCATGAGCCGATAAGTACATATCCGATACGGTCTTTTCATCGGGTTGTGGATATCGACCCGACGCGATATCCCTCCCCAGGGGCGTTGCTTGGCTCCAAGACAACGCGTATGCGGAGATATGGGAGGGATTCAGCAAAAGCGCTTTCGACAGTGTTGCGTCCCACGATACGGCAGACTGATTCGGAATGCCGTAGATGAGATCGATCCCCACATCATCAAATCCTGCCTGCAACGCCGAAAGAATCACGCATTCAGCCTCATCGGCCGTATGGATTCTCCCCAAGCATCGCAGAACATCGGGATCGAAAGACTGTATCCCCACGCTAAGCCGGTTGACACCGGATGCTCTATACTGCATCAACAAGTCGGCAGTCACCGATCCCGGATTCACCTCCATGGTGACCTCGGCATCCGAAACCACGGGATAATGCGTTTTCACATGCCTGATGAGGGAGCCAATCTGTGCCGGATTGAGCGTAGTGGGTGTGCCCCCACCGATATAAATCGTGCCGATGCTCGATCCCGTCGGAGGATATATACCCTTGTAAAAGTATACTTCGTGGAACAACGCGTTTAGATATAAGCCGACCATGTCGTCGGATGCGTGCACGGAATAAAAGTCGCAATAACGGCATTTTTTCCGACAGAAGGGAACATGTACATACAAACCGGCCATACTCACCGTATCAAACTCAGGATACGACTCCATCGTATCTTGTTGAATAAACGGTACAAGGGCACATCGCTGTCCCACGACCAATAAACGATAAGTCCCTCTCCCACCACGTTTCGTTCCGGGAGAAAACCCCAGTAACGGCTGTCTAGACTGTTGTC
>Ga0180431_10010066_pt1 | contig 10563 bp, 9 predicted proteins | sample SS_ome_11_FD_132459 | JGI IMG/M metagenome (GOLD analysis project Ga0180431, IMG submission 132459) | Hypersaline lake sediment archaeal communities from the Salton Sea, California, USA - SS_1_MS_1 metaG | ecosystem: Environmental > Aquatic > Non-marine Saline and Alkaline > Hypersaline >... | reverse complement strand
GGACCGGCTGATCTGGGACGTCGGCCATCAGGCCTACCCGCACAAGATCCTGACGGGTCGCCGCGATCGCATCCGCACCCTCCGCCAGCCCGAGGGGCTCTCCGGATTCACGCGGCGGGCGGAGAGCGAATTCGATCCGTTCGGGGCGGGCCACTCGTCGACTTCGATTTCGGCCGGGCTCGGCATGGCCGTCGCCCGCGATCTCAGCGGTGGCGACAATCGCGTCGTCTGCGTGATCGGCGACGGCGCGATGTCGGCCGGCATGGCTTATGAAGCGATGAACAATGCCGGCCATCTGAAGTCCGGCCTGATCGTCATTCTCAACGACAACGACATGTCGATCGCGCCGCCCGTCGGGGCGATGTCGGCCTATCTGGCGCGGCGCGTGTCGGGACGGACCTACCGTTCGTTCCGCCGTCTCGGCAAACGGGCGACACGGTGGATGCCGCCGTTTCTCCGCGACCGGGTTCGCCTCACCGAGATGTTCGCGCGTAACATCTGGACCGGCGGCACGCTCTTCGAGCAGCTCGGATTCTACTATGTCGGCCCGATCGATGGGCACCGGCTCGATCACCTCCTGCCGGTGCTGAAGAACGTCCGAGACGCCAATAACGGTCCGATCCTCGTCCATGTCGTGACGAAGAAGGGCAAGGGCTACGCTCCTGCCGAAGCCTCGGCGGACAAGTATCACGGCGTCGGCAAGTTCGATGTCGTCACCGGCGTGCAGGCGGTGAAGAAGAGCAATGCGCCCTCATTCACCGATGTCTTCGCAAGGAGTCTCGTCCGCGAGGCGGAGCGCGACGACAAGATCGTCGCGATCACTGCAGCAATGCCGTCGGGCACGGGCGTCGACCTCTTCGCCGAGCGATTCAACGAGCGCAGCTTCGATGTCGGGATCGCCGAGCAGCATGCCGTGACCTTTGCCGCCGGGCTCGCAAGCGAAGGCTACAAACCGTTCTGCGCCATCTATTCGACGTTCCTGCAGCGGGCCTATGACCAGCTGATCCATGATGTGGCGGTTCAGCGGCTGCCAGTCCGTTTCGCGATCGATCGCGCCGGCTTCGTCGGCGCCGATGGAGCGACCCATGCCGGCTCGTTCGACATCGCCTTCCTGGCGCCGGTGCCGGGAATGGTGGTGATGGCGGCGGCCGATGAGGCGGAGCTCGTCCATATGGTCACGACGGCGGTCGCAATCGACGACCGGCCGTCCGCGTTCCGGTACCCCCGCGGCGATGGCTTCGGCGTCGACATGCCGGAGGAGGGCAAGGTCCTGCCCATCGGCAAGGGACGCGTTCTCGTCGAAGGCACCAAGGTCGCCCTTCTCTCCTACGGGGCGCGCCTGCACGAGTGCCTGACGGCCGCCGAGGACCTGAAGAGCATGGGCTTGCCGACGACGGTCGCCGATGCCCGGTTCCTGAAGCCGCTCGATACCGACCTGGTCGAGCGTCTTGCCCGCGGGCACGAGGTGCTGATTACCATCGAGGAAGGGTCGTCCGGCGGGTTCGCTGCCACCGTTCTGGAGCATCTCGCCAACCGCGGGCTCCTCGAACACGGGCTGAAGGTGCGACCCCTCTTCATGCCGGACACATTCGTGGAGCACGGCCAGCAGGCATCGATGTATGCTGCGGCTGGCCTCGATGCCAAAGCCATCCGGATTGCTGCGCTCGCGGCGCTCGGCGCCGACGCAAAGATGGTGTCGCGGGCCTGAACCGGAGGCACGCAGTGCCGGGAATCATTCGATCCATCGTAGCGCTCCTCCTGGGCGTCGGGCTCCTGCTGATCGGGCACGGTACGCTGATCACGATGGTGCCGCTGCGGGCGGTGACCGAGGCCTTCACGTCCCTCCAGATCGGTCTCCTCGGTGCGGCCTACTATCTCGGCTTCGTTGTCGGCTGCGTCGGGACGCCCTTCGTTATCCTCCGCGCCGGGCATATTCGGACCTTCACCGCACTCGTCGCCCTCGCCACCGCGTCGGCCCTGATCCTGCCGCTGGCGATCGACTTCTGGCCGTGGTTCGGCGCCCGCGTCATCATGGGCGTCAGCCTCGCCGGCCTTTTCATGGTGATCGAGAGCTGGCTCAACGATCGCGCCAGCAACGACAATCGCGGTCTCGTCTTCGGCGCCTATATCGCGGTGAACTACGGCGCGATCGCCATCGGTCAGCTGATCGTCACGGCAGGCGACACCAATGGCTTCGAGACGTTCCTGGCCGCCGGACTTGCGCTCGTTCTGGCGACCATCCCCGTCGCCCTGACGCGCTCGGCGCAGCCTGCACCGATCGCCCTCGTCCGATTCAAGCCGGTCGACCTGTTCAAGCGATCGCCGGTCGCGTTTGTCGGCGTGAGCATGATCGGGCTCGCTACCGGCGCGTTCTGGACGCTTGCCGCGCTGTTTGTCGTTCAATCCGGCATGAGCAGCGACGACGCCGCGCTCTTTGTCGCGTTTGCCGTGGTCGGCGGGATGCTCGCTCAGTGGCCGATCGGCCATCTGTCGGATCGCTTCGACCGCCGGTATGTCCTTTTCGGACTGCTTCTCCTCAGCGCCATGATTGGCCTGGCGATCGGCTTCCTGCCCCTCGGTCGCATCGAGATGCTGATCGCTGCGGTGCCGCTCGGCGGCACACTGCTGTCGGGGTACTCGATCGCGATTGCCCATGCGTTCGACCACGCCGAAAGATCGGAGTTCGTGGAGACATCGGCGGGCCTCCTCTTCGCCAACGGTGTGGGATCGATGATCGGACCGATCGCCGCCTCCGCGCTGATGGGCGCAGTCGGTGCCGGTGGGCTCTTCGCCTTCGCCGCCGCGGCGCAGGTGGGGCTCGCTGGCTTCGTCTACTATCGTGTGAGACAGCGCGGCCCGGTGGTCGGAGAGCACAAGGTCGGGTTCACCGTTGGCGCAACGTCGCAGGCCGGTGGCGTGCTGACACCGGATGGCTACGCTGAGGAATCGCCTGACGTCGTCATGCCGGAACCGGTCGAGGATCAGATTGCCGAGGCGGCGGCCGAAGAAGAGGTCGATGCACGCGCGGCCGAGACCTCTCCCGACGAGCGCGACCTTGCCGAGCTGGAGCCGGCCGGGCCCGAGAAGTCGGGGTAGCTCGGGTGACCCGCCGTGCGCCTTGACCAGTTCCTCGCCGAGCGCGGCCTGGCGCGAAGCCGCGCTCGCGCCCGCGACGCCATCCTCCGTGGGACAGTCACGATCAACGGCAAGTGGGTCAGGCGACCCGCGATGGAAGTCGGATCGGCCGACCGTGTCGCGGTCGAAGACCCTGCCCGCGGTTACGTTTCGCGGGCCGCGCTGAAGCTGGTCGCAGCGCTCGATCATTTCGGGTACGACCCGGCCGATCGGAACGCCCTCGACATCGGCGCCTCCACTGGCGGCTTCACGCAGGTGCTGCTTGAACGCGGGGCCGAGCACGTTGTCGCTGTCGATGTCGGCCACGGCCAACTCGATGCTTCCCTGACCGGAGACCCGCGCGTCCGCCTGCTGGAGGGCGTCAATGCACGATCGCTGACCGCCGACGCGGTCGGCGGTCCGTTCGCTGCACTCACAAGCGACGTCAGCTTCATTTCGCAGCGGCTGGTGCTGCCGCCGGCGCTGGCGCTGTCCACGGCCGGAGCGTGGGCCGTCGTCCTGGTGAAGCCGCAATTCGAGCTCGGACCGGCGGCGCTCGGCAGGAACGGTGTCGTGGCGGACCCGAACGAGGCGCGGCAAGCGGCCGACGATCTCGCCGAGTGGCTTGCAGGGCAACAAGGCTGGCGGGTCGATGGCCTCCTGCCCTCGCCGATCGCGGGGGGAGACGGCAATCAGGAGTTCCTGCTCGGTGCGGTTCGGCCATGAATGCCTGGTTCAGTCGACAGGCTTGCCGCAGCGCGATATCCAGTAGGAAGTGACCCCATTTCGGAGCCTTCGCCCATGAAGAAACTGATTGCCGCCGCGGCGTTTGCCGTCGCCCTCCCCTTTGCTGCCGCCAACGCTCAGGACGGCGAAGCCGCTGCCGAACTCGAGCAGTGCCTCCTCGAGAACTCGGGTGCGCCGGAGGAGGCGCTGTTCCGCAATCTCCTTCGCGCCATGATCGAGGAAGACGTCGACGAGACGCGGTCTTTCCTGTTCTCGATTCTGGGTCGGATGGAAGAGCTGGCGATCAACCAGTGCGGCGCTCCGGAGGACATCACCGAGCAGGCGTGGGCGGCCGAGGTGCCCGGCGCCTACATCAATACGATGGTGGTGGAGCTGTTCTCCGACCTCGTTCAGGCGCTCGGCGAGATGTAGGCCGGGTCGCACAGCTTCTCGGTGTCCTCGATTTCGATACCGAAGCCCTCGAGCCCGACATAGCGGAGCTCGCGGGAGGCAATGAGGCGGATCGAACGGACGCCGAGATCGCGTAGAATCTGCGCACCGAGGCCGATATCGCGCCAGTTTTCCGCGCGCTGCGCCGCGGAGCCGTGGGCCTCCTCGGCTCCCGGCTCCATCGCCGCGGCGCTGACGCCGACGGCGCCTTCGCGCAGATAGACCAGGACGCCGCGACCGCCCTTGGCGAGTTGGCCGACGGCCTGACCGAGCCGGGTGGCCGAACCGAAGACATCGTCAATCGTCCGCTCGCGATGGATGCGCACCGGCACGCCCCGGCCGTCGCCGAGATCGCCGAACACAAGCGCCAGATGCTGCATCGGATCGAACGGCGTCGAATAGGTCACCGCCGCCGCCGGACCGGCGATCGTCTCCACCACCCGCTCTTCGACGCGCTTGACCAGCTGCTCGCGGCGCTGGCGATGGGCGATGATCTCGGCGACCGAAACGGACCGCAACCCGTGCTTCTCGGCAAAGGCGCCGACGTCGTCGCCGCGCATGACGGTGCCGTCGTCATTGACGAGCTCGCAGAGGACGCCGACGGGCTCGAGGCCGGCAAGTTCGCAGAGATCGACCGCGGCCTCGGTGTGGCCCGAGCGCGTGAGCACGCCGCCCTCGCGGGCAACGAGCGGGAAGACATGACCCGGGCGGACGAAATCGTCGGCGCCGGAATTGCCGTTGGCGAGCGCTCGCAGCGTGTTGCAGCGCTCCTCGGCCGAGATGCCCGTCGTAAGGCCATGGCGGTAATCGACCGAGACCGTGAACGCGGTCTGGAGCGGAGCGTCGTTCTTCGCCACCATCGGCGCCAGACCCAGCCGACCCGCGGTCTCCGGCGTCACCGGCGCGCAGACGATGCCGGATGTGTGGCGGATGAAGAAGGCGATCTTCTCTGGCGTCGCCTGGCTGGCGGCGAGGATAAGGTCGCCCTCGTTCTCGCGGTCGTCATCGTCGATGACGACGACGATCTCACCGCGCGCGAAAGCCTCGATCGCCGCGCTGACGTTGTCCTGCTTGTCGTTCATGCGCCGGTTGGCTCCGTTCCCATCTGGGCCCGGTGCCGCAGGTAGTGATCGGCGAGCGCGCATGCCAGCATCGCCTCGCCGATCGGAACAGCGCGGATGCCGACGCAAGGGTCGTGGCGGCCTTTGGTGGAGACCTCGATCTCCTCGCCGCTGTCATCGATCGAGCGCCGCGGCGTCAGGATCGAGGATGTCGGCTTGACGGCGAAGCGCGCTACGATCGGCTGCCCGCTCGAAATGCCGCCGAGTATGCCGCCGGCGTGGTTGGAGAGGAACTCCGGCCCGCCGTCGCCCTGCCTGATCTCGTCGGCGTTCTCCTCGCCTGTGAGCTCGGCCGCGCCGAAGCCGGCGCCGATCTCGACGCCCTTGACCGCATTGATCGACATCAGCCCGGCGGCGATGTCCTCGTCAAGCTTGCCGTAGAGCGGCGCGCCGAGGCCGGCCGGCACATTCTCCGCGACGATCTCGATTACCGCGCCCACTGACGAGCCCGCCTTACGGATCTCGTCGAGATAGCTCTCCCAGACCGGCACGATTTCGGAGTCAGGGGAGAAGAACGGATTGCCGTCGACGGCGTCCCAATCCCAGTTGCCGCGGTCGATCCGGTGCTTGCCGATCTGGATCAGCGCGCCGCGGACGACGACGGTGGGTACGATCTTCCGGGCAATCGCCCCGGCCGCCACCCGCATTGCCGTTTCGCGCGCGGACGAGCGGCCGCCGCCACGATAATCGCGGATGCCGTACTTTGCGTCATAGGTGAGATCGGCGTGGCCCGGGCGGTATTGATGGCGGATCTCGCCATAATCCTTCGAACGCTGGTCGACATTCTGAATTTCGAGCGCGATCGGCGTGCCGGTGGTGAGGTAGCCCTCGCCGTCCTCGTTGGGCACCACCCCTGAAAGAATCCGGACTTCGTCGGGCTCGCGGCGCTGGGTGGTGAAGCGCGATTGGCCGGGCCGCCGGCGGTCGAGATAGTGCTGGATCTCAGCCTCTGTGATCGGAAGGCGCGGCGGACAGCCGTCGACGACGCAGCCGATCGCCGGCCCGTGGCTTTCGCCCCAGGTGGTGACGCGGAAGAGATGTCCGAAGGTGTTGTGAGACATGGCGTTGCGCTGCTTCTAGGCGCGCGCCGTGAGAGCGTCAAACGGGCGGCACGTGCCTAAAGCCAACGCGCCTCGCCGCCACTCCACACGAAGACGCGGTCCTGATGTGCCGGCAGCGTCGGGATTTCGTGCTGATCGTGCCCGATCAGAAGCCCCTGCACGACGCGGGCGACGGCGCCATGCGACACGGCAACCGTGTCGCGATCCACGCTTTCAAGCCACCGCCTGACCCGAACGGCCAGCATTTCGTAGCTCTCGCCGCCGGGCGGAACGAAGCCCCATTTGTCGGCCTGGCGGCGGCGGACGTCGTCCGGCCGATCGATGGCGAGCTCGGCAAGGGTCGAGCCCTCCCACGAGCCAAAGGTGATCTCGATCAGCCCTCGATCGATCCGAAACGCGTCGCGAGGCAGACCGAGTTCGCCGCGGATAATCCGCATCGAATCGATCGAGCGCTTCAGCGGGCTCGCCGCGAAATCGTAGCCCGGGACTCCTTCGATCGCGCGAAGGGCGTGGCCGTTCCGCGCAGCCTGTTCGCGGCCGTGCGGATTGAGCGGCGTGTCCTTCTGGCCTTGCAGCCGGCGCTCGACATTCCAGTCGGTCTCGCCGTGCCTGATGAAGATCAGCCTGTGCGCGAGGTGAACCCGCCCGGCATCAGCCGCCACTGGCCACCACGTCGGGGGCGTCCGGGTTCTTCATGCCGACGATGTGGTAGCCGGAATCGACGTGGTGCACCTCGCCGGTCACCGCGCGCGACATGTCGGACAGGAGATAGAGCGCGGCGTTGCCGACCTCGTCGATGGTGACCGTCCGCCGGAGCGGCGCGTTCAGCTCGTTCCATTTGAGGATATAGCGGAAGTCGCCGATGCCGGAGGCCGCCAATGTCTTGGCCGGACCGGCCGAGATCGCGTTGACGCGGATGTTGGCGGGGCCGAGGTCGGCGGCGAGATAGCGCACGCTCGCCTCCAGCGCCGCCTTGGCGACACCCATGACGTTGTAGTGCGGAACCCATTTCTCGGCGCCGTAGAAGGTCAGCGTCACGATCGAGCCGCCATCCCGCATCAGCGGCTCGGCGCGCTTGGCGAGCGCCACCAGCGAGTAGCAGGAGATGTTCATCGTCCGGTCGAAATTGGCCGACGTCGTGTCGACATAGCGGCCGGTCAGTTCGGCCTTGTCGGAGAAGGCAACGGCGTGGACGATGAAATCGAGCGACCCCCATGCGCGCTCGATCTCGGAGAACACCGCGTCGATGCTCTCCGGGTCGGTGACGTCGCAATTGCCGGCAAGGAGTGCCCCGATCTCCTTCGCCAGTGGCTCGACGCGCTTCTTCATCGTGTCGCCCTGGTAGGTGAGCGCGATCTCCGCGCCGGCATCCCGGCACGCCTTGACGATCCCCCAGGCGAGCGAGCGATTGTTCGCAACGCCGACCACGAGGCCGCGTTTTCCGCGCATGAGGTTGTTGCTTTCCGCCATTGCCGTCCCCTGCTGTAGGGCGCCTCTATTGCATCAGCGGACGACGCAGGCAACTGAGTGGGGCGTGCGGCCGCCGAGAGGCCGCGCGGAGGGACAAGGGAGCCAAAGCAGGCCACCAGATGGATGATTCAGCGCCGGTTAGCGATGACCTGATCGCGCGATTTGTCACGATTGTCGGCGAATCGAATGCCCTCATAGCGCCACCGCCGGAGGCGCCGTTCCTGCACGAGCTTCGCGGCGTCTTCCACGGGACGACGCCGCTTCTGCTCCGCCCCGGCTCGGCGGATGAGGTCGCAGCCATTCTCCGGCTTGCGACGAAGACCGGAACGCCGATCGTGCCGCAGGGCGGCAATACCGGCCTCGTCGGCGGCCAGATTCCCGACCGGAGCGGCGGACAGGTCCTGCTCTCGCTGGAACGCCTCACCCGTATTCGCCTGGTGGACGCGGCCGACGATTCGATGATCGTCGAGGCAGGCGTCACCCTTGCCGACGCGCGCCGGGCCGCGGCCGATGTCGATCGGCTCTTCCCGCTGGCGATCGGCTCGATGGAGACCTGTCAGATCGGCGGCAACATCTCCTCCAATGCGGGCGGAGTCGCCGTGCTCGCGCATGGCAATGCCCGAAATCTGGTGCTGGGGCTTGAGGTGGTTCTGGCGAACGGCGAGCGGATCGATGGCCTTCGCACTCTCAGGAAGGACAATTCCGGCTACGATCTGAAGCAGCTCTTCATCGGTGCGGAGGGAACGCTCGGGGTCATCACGGCGGCGGCCTTGAAGCTCTCGCCGGCGCCCAGGGGCAAGGCGACCGCGTTCGTCGGCCGCGCCGATCCGGCCGCTGCGGTCGCGCTCTTCCATGCCGCGCGGGCCCGTGTCGGCCAGGAACTGACGTCGTTCGAGCTCATTCCGCGGATCTGCATCGACTTCTGCCTCCGGCATCTCGACGGAGCCGTCGAACCGCTGGGCGAGCCGCACCCCTGGTATGCCCTCGCCGAGATCTCGTCCGGCCGGTCGGCCGAGGCGGCGCGGAGCGATCTCGGCGCCATCCTCGCCGAAGGAGGGGTCGCGGGACGGATTGCCGCGTCGCCTGCCGAAGCCGACCAGTTCTGGCGGATGCGGCTGTCGCTGAGCGACGTCCAGCGCCCCGAGGGCGTTTCCATCAAGCACGATGTCTCCGTGCCGATCGGCGCCATCCCCGGCTTCATCGCGGAGGCCGACGCAGCCGTCACTGCGCTGGCGCCGGGCGCCCGGCCGGTGCCGTTCGGCCATGTCGGCGACGGCAACATCCACTTCAATATCAGCCAGCCGGTCGGCGGAGATGGCGAAGCGTTCCGGGCCCGCGCAGACGAAATCAACGCCGTCGTCTTCGAGCTCGTCGCCCGGCACAACGGCTCGATCGCCGCCGAGCACGGCGTCGGCCAGATGAAACGCGACCTCCTGCCGACCGTTCGTTCGCCGGTCGAGATGGACGTGATGCGCCGCATCAAGGCGACGCTCGATCCGGCCGGCATCCTCAACCCCGGCAAAGTGCTGTGAGCGCGGTGACGATCCGCTAACCGTCGCCGGTCACGCCTCGCTAACCCTCTCGGAAATCACTCAAATTTAACCGCGTCGATTAAGCCGACCCAAAGGCTGGCCGCGTAGGTTCAGCGCCATCCGAGGAGCGGAAAACGCCCCGGAACAAGGTCCGGTCAACGGACCGAATGGAGAGGCGAATTGAGACGTCAAGCAGCTTCCGGCGAAACCGCCGGAGCCGATCATCATGGCGGGCTGGACCCGTTTGCGCTTCCGGCGCGCATTGCCCTTCCCCAACAGGGCAAGCCGCCGGAAGCCGCAACGACCGCCGCCATCGACCGCGACCGCGTCGTCCTTCGCGGCGCGCTCGGGTCACGGTCGCTCCCGATCTCGTCCTTCCGCGGCATCGCGGTCCGGATTGAGGCGAATGAGCAAGGGATTACCGGCGTGGTTCTCGAACTCCACCATTCCGATCCGGCGCTGTCGGTACCCATTACTGCGACCGCCAACCCCGAGGATATCGCGGCCGATTGGCAGGCATGGTCGAAAGCGCTCGCCCTGCCGATGCTGCTGATCGAGGCGGACGGCTCTGTGTCGGAGCCGTTCGGCGAGCCAGGCGGCGTCAAGGCCGAAACGCCGAAGCCGCGGCGGCTTCACTCCTATTTCGCCAACCGACGTCCACGCTTCCTTGCCCGGCGGAAGCCCGGATGGCGGCGCGCGATGAGCCGCGCTGACGGCGCGGAAATCATCGCCCGCGACTAGCGCTCATCCCGAGACGGCGGCGCTCGCAAGCAGACCGACGAGCACGATCAAGCCGAATGTCCGGTTCGACCGAAACAGCATCAGCGCCGTGCGACCTTCCCCGTCACCCAGTCGCGACAACTGCCAAACGAGCTGGGCGGCGCCGGCCGCAAGCCCGACATAGGCCGGCCAGGACGCACCCGCGGCCACGAGCGCCACAGCGAACAGCGCAACCGCACCGCCATAGAAGCCGGCCACCGCCACGCGCGCTCGCTCGCCGAACAGCCGCGCCGTCGAGCGGATGCCGACGAGGGCGTCGTCCTCGATGTCCTGGAGCGCGTAGATGGTGTCGTAGCCGATCGTCCACAG
>Ga0180431_10010065_pt1 | contig 10563 bp, 9 predicted proteins | sample SS_ome_11_FD_132459 | JGI IMG/M metagenome (GOLD analysis project Ga0180431, IMG submission 132459) | Hypersaline lake sediment archaeal communities from the Salton Sea, California, USA - SS_1_MS_1 metaG | ecosystem: Environmental > Aquatic > Non-marine Saline and Alkaline > Hypersaline >... | reverse complement strand
CGGTGGCCCCGGCGGCCCCATCGTCCCCGGTGGCCCCGGCGGCCCCGGTGTCCTCGACCGCCGTGGGGTCCCCGGTGCCGTCATCGCTCAGACCACCTGAATCAGATCGCTGACCTTCCACTGCTCACCTTCCTCGATAGCCGTGATTTCCCAGCGATTGCCGCTTTCGATCTTGGTCCCGTCCGGCAATTTCGTCGTCATGTTGGTGACCGCCAGGACAGTCGCGCTGCCGTCCGGGTTCCACTGCTGGATTCCGAGTTCCTGCACGGCCCCACTACCGGGTTCGGACTGCGCCACCTGGATAACCACGACGTTCATCATTTCGCTGTACAGCGTGGCGAAGTTCCCGGTGCCCATTGCCAGCACCTTGTCGGCATAGTCGTTGGCGTTGAAGGGATCCGGAGAGGTGTATTGGGTGATGAACGAACTGACGAAGCTCAGTACCGCGGCCTCGCGGATTTCCGCACGGTGTTCGACCTGCCGGTCAGCGAAGACCCACACGCTCATCGCCAGCGCCAGTGCCACTACAACCGCGGCAATTCCGGCAACCCATGGCAGGCCCCGGCGAACCGGTTGTGGATCGGGCATCCGGAGGGAGTTGTCGACCCCGGAGTCGATAAGCCGACGCGGGCTCATCGCCGACCTGCACTCGGGGTGGGCGCGGCGGGTGCGGGTGCGGGTGCGGGTGAGGCGGGCTCAGGTGAGGCCGGAGTCGGAGTGGTGTCCCGGTCTCCGCTCTCCGTGGGGTCCGCGGTATCGGCTGGGTCCGCCGGGCCGGCTATCGCGGCCTTCGGCTTCGGCGGAGCGAGCACCGTGAGATTCGACACCTTCCACTCGGTACCGATCTTCTCGAAGTCGACACGCACCGAGGCGGTAATGAAGCGTTGCTGGTCGGCCGCGCCACGTTGGCCCTGAAGCAACATCAACATCGCCGCCCGGTCCCGGGAGGCGGACAGCACAGCACTGTTGCTCGCCCAGTAATCGTTGTCGACCGGTCCGGCCTCCCGCACCGCGGCCTGCTGCTCGATCAACTCCGGCCGGTAGGCGTCGGTAACCAACAGTTGCGCGTCGGCGAAAGCCGTCTCGACGTCATCCTTCGAGTAGCTCAGCAGATCCACAACGATCTTCGGGCCTGCCTTGGCTATCTGGCTGCGGGCCTCGGCGATGACCTCCTGCGGCCGGTAAACGCCCAGGTAACCCAGTGCCGCACCGAACACCGCCAGGCCTGCGGTGAGGGCGATGGCACCGCCGGCCAATCTCCGCAGGTCCGGCCGCGGCCCGTCAACCCGGATCACCTCGGTCCGGGCCAACATATCGGCGAACGTTCGGCCACGATCGTCGATCAGCGGCCACAGCCAGCCGAGGAACAGCGGCAGGGTGTCGAGCAGGTGCGCCCCATCGCGCCCGAGCAAGCGCCAGGGACCGGGCCGCTGCCCATGGCGGTCGATGACCGCGATCCCGACAATGGACCGGCCCAGCGTCCATCCGGTGATCGCCGGTGCCAGCAGCCGGTTGACGCCGACGGCGACCAACAGCGCGGCGGCCAGCACCCTGCACAGCCACCACACCCAGCCGCCCTGCGGTGCCGACCAGCCGACGAGCAGCAGACTCAGGACCGCGCCGACGCCGAACACCACGTCGATACAGAATGCACCGACCCGCTGCCACCAGCCGGCCGGAGGGTTCGACAATTCCTCCGGTTCCTCCGCGGTCTCGCCCACCACATCATCGAGGGTGACGGTCACTTGCTCACCGGTTCGATGTTGTCGATCTTGTACACCCCGTCCTCCGGCAGCATCCGGACCCGCAGCCGGTAGCTGAGCTCCTGGTCCTGCTGTTGGACGTTGGACATCGACACCCGGGTGGCCACCAGCACGTCGATGGATCCGTCGTCGTTGTGTTTCTCCGCTCCGGCCCGCATCTGCACAATCTTCACCTGGGCGTTGACCGTCTCATAAGCGTCAGCCAGCAGCCCGCTGTACAGATTGGCCTGCGGTGCGTAGTTCTCGGTGGCGCACTCGACGATCTTGCGCTGGCTGTCCATCATGGCGGCGAGATCAGGAGCCTGGGTGGCAGTGATGCAGTCCTTGGCGGCCGCGACCGCCAGCACCTCCCCTTCGGCCGCGGCAGCATTCGTGCGGTGACCCCATAGGGCCAGCGCACCGCCGGCGGCCAACAGAATCGCCGCGAGGGCAACCACCGCGACGATCCCCGTCAGCCAACGACCGGAGGCCAACCTGGATGCACGCAGACCGTTGTCGGCGTCGTTCCCAAGATCGCTGTGGTCAGAATCCGGTGCTGCATTCTCGGCAGCCTCGGCGGGCGGGGTTGGGGTCAGCTGACCGGAGCCAGCATCTCCTTCCATCCGTCGTCTCCTGTGTTCGTCGAGTTCTTGACGGTGTACTTCGTACCATCCGGCCCGGTGACCTCACCGCTCGCGGCGTCGTACGTCGCCGACATATTCGACGCCGGGGGCTCCGACGGAGTGTATTCGCACGGGTTGGGCTGCTGTCCGTTGCGCACCACCGAACCTGATCCCGGACGGGTGACCGGGTCGCTGGTCGGCGGGATGGGCGGCGGCAGGAGATCGGCGGCCAACGGGTTCATGCCGTTATTGATCGACGGCGCCGGGATGACCGTACCCGGGTTGACGGGCTGGTCGCACCGCGCACCGGGCGCCGGGCAGTTGAGGATCTGATTGGGATCGCCGTACCACGGGTTGGTGCCCATCGGGGTGTACGGTTCCTCGTCACGGCACTCCAACGGCGTCGCTGCCCGCTTACCCGGTACATCGACACACGGCAGGTTGCGAACGCCCCGGACCACATTGGACGGGGTTTCCTGCGGGATCTTGCAGTAGAGGCCGTTCTCGACCGGCAGCATGGTGGTGTCGGCCGGCGCCCGCCACTCCGCCGCCGGCAGGAATCCGGTCAGACAGGGCGGCGGCTGGTTGATCGACAGCGCAAGGTCCAGGTTCGCCTTGCCGGGGTAGGTTCCGGCGATGGCCTGTGCCGCGATGGGTGCCTGCGGCAGGAGCACCAGCGCCTGCTCGACGCCCTTGTTGTAGCGCTTGAGCATCTCCAGGATGATCGTGGTGTTCGCCAGCGTCTGAGGTAACGCGTCCTCGACATCGACGAACAGGGTGTTGAGTTGCTCAGCGGTCGGGGCGCCCTCCCGCAGAATGCTCTGCACGGCGGCGTCCTGCTGCTGGGCCTGGCGGGTCAGCGAGTTCAAGTTGGCGGCCCAGGTGTAAATCGCGTCCGCGGACTGCACCTGGCTGTCGAAGATCGGCGGTGCGTTGTCGATGATGTCATCGATATCGGTGATGTTGTTCTTCAACTCCGTCACGAAGGACTGAGTGTTGTCGACCAGACTCTGCAATGTCGGTCCGATACCACCGACAGCCTGCGCGGTCTCGGTCAGCACGGTCGGGATCTTGTCCGACGGGATGGCCGCCAGCGCCTTGTAGGTGTTGTCCAGGGCCGGGCCCACCGCCTGCGGAACACTGCTCTTGGTGACGACCTGGCCGGGCTGGAAATACTGGTTCGAATCTCCGGGTGCGACGAAGTCGAGGAACTGCTCGCCGACCGCGGTCACCGACCCCACCGTTGCGGTCGCATTGTCCGGGATCTTGTATTTGTCCCCGATACTCAGCGTCGCCCGTGCCCCGGTCTCAGTCGGCTCCATACCGGTCACCTTGCCGATGGTGACGCCCCGATAGGTGACGTTCGCCGTCCGGTACAGGCCGCCGGCCGATGGCAGATCCACTTTCAGGTCGTACTGGCCGATACCGGCAACGCTGGGCAACCGGAGGAAATACACCCCGAGGGCCAGCACAGCGATCACCGTCAGCGCGCTGAAGATGGCCAGCTGTGTCTTGACGAAGCGAGTGAGCAGCATCAGATTCCCCCGTTACTCGCCACGCTCGACATACGGTCCGCCCTCGGTCATATTCGGGTGCGGGGTGTACCTGACATCCGGAAGCATCGTGGCCGGGTCACGGCCCCACGACTGCTCGAGCGCCCGCAGCATGCCCGACACACCGGTGCCGGTCAGGAAGGCGTTGTCGATGGAGCTGAGGGTGAGGTCCAGGGTCAGCGACAGGTTCATGTAGTCGCCCCGGACGACCTTCGGAATGTTGTCCAGCGGGTACGGGTTGGTGATGGCGAGCCGGAGTGCGTCGAGGAAATACGGCGCCCCGAGGCCCAACTGGACCAACGGACGCTGCAGCACTTCCAGGTTGGTCCGCAGATCGGCCTGCGCCGCCGACAGCGTGTCGCCGGTCACCTGGCCGAACCGGCCCAGCGCGAGCACCGCTTCGGCAACCTCGTCACGCGCACCGGCCAGGTAACTCATCAGCGGCGGGAGGTCGATCAGCAGACGGTCCAGCGTGGTGTTGCGGCTGGCCACGTAGGTGAACAGGTTGCTGGTGGACTCCAGCGCCTGGGCAATATCGTCGCGCTGCTTGTTCAGTTCGGCGGTGAAGACATCGAGCTTGTTCAGGAAGGAGCGGATCTGCTCGGCATTACCGGTGAGCAGGTTGTTGACCTCATTCTGAATCACTTCGAGGTTCGGGATACCGCCGCCGCGCAGCACCGTCGCCAGGCTGGCCAGCGTGCGTTCCACTGTCGGGAAGGACGATGTGTTCTTCAACGGGATGGTGGCCCCGTCGCGCAGCGGCTCCGGCGATGGTTTTGCGGGCGCGGCCAGCTCGACATGCTGGGTGCCCAGCAGGCTGCTCTGCCCGATCTTGGCGGTCGCGTTCGCCGGCAGCTTCACGCCCGGTTCGACGGCCAGCGTCAGGGTTGGCACCCAATCCTTCAGCTCGATCTTGCGGACCGTACCGACGAACACGTCGGCAACCCGGACCCGGCTGTTGACGTTGAGAGCCAGGGTGTCGGAGACCTGGACGTAAATGGTCTCCGAACCCTTCTGGCTGCCCGGCCCGACCGCCAGCGGAAGGTTCGCGATGCCCTGCCACCCGCACGAACTGAGCGTCACCGCAGCGGCGCCGAGCGCAACCGCACGGCGCGACAACTTTCGAACCCGGGATCTCGCGTTCACTATCCAGCCCCCATCTCAGCAGGCAACATCGGTCCGGTAAGCGGCGCCGCGGGTGCGGCCGGTCCGGGAACCGGCGGTCCGATCAGCTCTGAGGCCGGCGGCGGCCCGGGGATCACGCCCGGCGCGGGCGGCGGGTTCGGCGGGGCTCCCGGGTACCACGGTGGCGGCAGCGGATTGTTCTGGTCATAGGAGTTCGAGGGGGCGCCTCCGCGCGGCCCGCCCGGCGGGTACGACGTCGGGTCCGGGCCACCCATCAGGGCGGCCAGCGAGTCCGGGGTCAGCATATTCGCCGTGAAGGGTTGGACCTCCACACCCTGCATACCCGGTGCGACAATCCAGCCCGGCTCATGGTTTCCGTGGGAGAACAGCGTGTCCCGCGACCAGATACCGGGAACGGTGGTGTCCTTGTAGCCCGGTGGCGGACGGAGCCGCTCCTCGGAGTAGGCCACATACTTCGGCAGCGTCGCTGCGCTGGCGAACTGGTTGACCCCGAACGGTAGGTAGTTGAACTTGGTGGCATCCAGGATCGGTGCCAGGTACTGGGCGCACAGCTCCGCGGAATCCTGGTAGCCGAGCCGGCTGCCGGCCTGGATGGCGCTGCAGAGGAATTGCATCGGGTTGGCCCAGCTGGCGATCGCCGGGATCGAGACGATCGCGCCGTGAGTCGGGTGGTAGATGTTGTTGACGTTCGCCAACAGGTTCGGATAAACGTGCAGCAGCGTCTCGATGCCGTTGCGTGCGTCGGGCTGCATCAGCAGATTCGTGACCTCGGCGAGATTGTTGAGGTTGCTGGACAGCAGCGGACCGTTGTCGTCGACGAAGGTGCGGGCGGTCGTCAGGAGGGCGTCGATATCCCGCAACCCCTGGGCCAACTCCTGGTCGGAGTTGTTCAGCGAGGTTGTCAGGGTTGCCAGATTGTTGTTCAGCGCGACGAACTGCTGATCGCTCTGATGCAGGGCGTTGACGAACACCGCCAGGCTCTTGGTCACCTCGAAGAGGTCACCGCGACCGCCGTTGAGGGCGCCGATCGCATCGGAAAGCGCACGGAAGGTGGTGTTGATCTGCTGGCCCTTGCCGCTGAGGGTGTCGGCGAGTGATTCCACCAGGTCACCCAGCGGGCCCTTCGGCTGACTGGGGGTCGGGCCGAGTTCGGTCACCAGCTTGTCGAGCTGGACGCGGATATCGTCGAACTCGACCGGCACCTGCGTGCGTTCCAGCGGGATCACGGCATTGTCGGCGAGGACGGGGCCACCGGAGTAGGGCGGGGAGAGCTGGACCACACGCGAGGCGACGATCGTGGGGTTGAGCACCGACGCGGTTGCATCGGCGGGCACCTTGTACTTGCTGTCGAAGCTCAGGGTGACCTTCATCTTGTCGCCGGCCGGTTCGATGCTGTCGACCTTGCCGACCTTCACGCCCATGATCTGCACGCGGTCGTTCGGGTACAGCGCCATCGCATCAGCGAAGTAGGCCACGACCGTGGTCGTGGTGGCCTTCTTGTAGATATTCCAGCCGACGGTGGCGGCGATCACCGCGAGGACGACGGCGACAGCGCCGACGATCACTCCGCTGCGGGACAGCTTCGAGAGATTCAGATTACGGACCGACATCGGTTAAGCCCCTCCCGTGTCGAGCGGCGCGATCGACGGAGTATCCGCCTGGTCAGGCATCGGGCCGACCGGGACGGTTCGGGCACCGGGCGGGCCGGGGGCCAACGCGGGTCCGGGCGCACCCGGAACCAACGGACCGGGTAGCCCTGGTATGGCTGCTGACGGCACCCCGTGGTTCGGTGTCATGGCGTCCGGGTTCGGCGCTGCCATCCTCAGGTTCGGCGGTCCGAATCCGCCGGGCACCGGGCCGTAGGGGCCCTGGGTCGCTCCGGCGCATGGCATCGGGTTGCCCGGGCTCGGGATACCGTCCGCCGCGGGGGTGTAGGAACACGGTGAGCCGGGCTGAACCGCTGGGCCCGGGAATTCCGGTGTGCCCTCGAGAACTTCGGGGGCGGCCGGTGGGGCACCGTTGGCCTGGGCCGCGCCGTTGGGGTCTGGGAACTGGAACGACGGCAGGCCGGCGTTGCGCCAGAACTCCTCCGGATCGATACCGCGCTCCTTGAAAGCGGCATCCACCCACGGCTGCAGGATCTGATACGGCAGCAGGTTGACCACCAGGGCCTTGAAGAACGGGCCGGAACCGACACCCTCGACGAGCGACCCCATGAACTTCGCGCCGGTCTCGATGGAGAAGGCCAGTTCCTCCTTGCGCTTGACCAGCACGTCGGTGACGACCTCCAACTGCTCCAGCACGCCGGTGAGGTTCGGGTTGTCGTCGACGAATCCGGCGAACTGCTGGGACACCCCGGAGACATTCCGCAACAACATGTCGATGGCCTGGCCGCGTTCATTGACCGCCGCCAGCAGCACCTGGGTGTTCACCAACAGCCGGTTGATCTGTTCACTGCGGTTTCCCAGGACGCCGGCAACCTTATTCGCCTGGACCAGAAGATCTTTGAACTCCTCGTCCCGCTTGCCGATGGTGTCGGAGAACCGCGCCACCCCGTCGAGGGCCGCCTTGAGTTCTGGCGAACTGGCATCGAGAGTTTCCGAGAGCACGTTCAGCGATGCCTTCACGGCTTTGAGGTCCCAGCCGGCGGTCTCGGTGGCGAGATCTGAGAACGCATCGTAAAGCTGGTAGGGCGTGGTGCTCTGCTCCAACGGCAGCGTTGCGTTGACCGCCAGCGGCTTACTGCCGCGCGACTCGATTTCCATCACCCGCTTGCCGAGGATGGTGTCGGTGCGGATGGACACTCGGCTGTCGGTGCCGATCCGGTAGTCGCCCAGGGTAAAACCAACCCGGACGCGGTCCCCGTCAATTTCCAGCGATTTCATCTGGCCGACGTCGAACCCGTTGATCCGCACCTTGTCACCGGGGTTGGACCCGGCCGAGTCGGCGAAGTGCGCGTAGTACATCGGCTTGGCGAACAACATCGGGACGCTGGCGAAGCTCTGGCCGACAGCGACGACCATGACCAGTATCAACAGACCGAGCAGCCCAACCCGAACGCGGTTGTGGCCCTGAAGGGTCATCATTTCGGCGTGCACCTCCCCGACGGCTGCTTAGTGATCGCCACGGTGCGCACCGGTCCACCTGGCTGAAGGCCGTTGAGCTTCAGGGTCAGATCGCACAAATAGAAGTTGTAGAAGTCGCCGTAGATGCCACCCACCCGGCCGATCATGTTGATTGCCGGCGGATATTCGATCAACAGCTGCTCAAGCTTTTCCGGCTCGTCGGAGAACGGCCGCAGAATGGTCTCGACCTTCGGGATGGTCTCCTGCAGCAGTGGCCGGTCCTCGGCGAGCAGGCTGGCCAGTGTGCCGGACGCATTGCTGATATCGGCGACCGCGCCGCCCAGCGGGTCCGCCCGGCTCTTCAAACCGGTGATCAGCACCTCGAAGTTGTTGACCGTCTGGTCGAAATCCTTCTCGTGCTTGTTGATCGTGGTCAAAACGGTGTTGAGGTTGGTGATCACCTCACCGATGGCGCGATCGCGGTCAGCCAGAGTGGAGGTCAGCTGGGCGGTCTGGCTCAAGATGTTGGCGACCGTGCCGCCCTGGCCCTGGAACACCGTCACCAGGGAGGTGGCGATGTTGTTGACCTTCTCCGGTTCGAGCGCTTTGAACAACGGCTTGAAGCCACCGATCAGGGCATCGAGGTCAAGGGCCGGTTGCGTGCGAGCCAGCGGAATGAAGCCACCCGGCGGCAGAACTCGGTCGGCCCCCTCACCGGTTCCCCGGTCGAGGTTCACAAAACGCTCGCCGATCAGGTTCGCGTAGCGGATCTGTGCGCCGGTCGACTGATAGATCGGAAGTGATTTGTCGACCGCCAGCTTGACCAGCACCCGTTGGCCGTTCTCGGTCAGCGTCACATCGCGAACCTTGCCGACCTCGACCCCGCCGGCACGAACGAACTGCCCACTCTTCAGGCCACTACCGTTGCTGAACTCCGCGGTGTAGGTGCTGTACCGCTGAAACCGCAGCTGCCCGAACACCACCACGAGCAACGCGGTGCACAGCGCCAGGATCACAGAGGTGATACCGAGTTTGAGGGCGATTCCTTTGATACTCATGGGTTGATCGTGTTCTCCCCGAACTGACGTCCCCAGACGTACTCGGTTAGTAGCGGCTGCCCGATCTCGAAGTGGTTGTACGGCGCGATGGAGGCGCCGGTGTCGGCGACCAGCGCCGGAGCCGGCCAGAAGTCCCGGGTGACCTTCTGCCAGCAACCCGGAGCGCCACCGGGCCCGCCGCGGGCGTTCACCCGGGGCAGGTTGTCGGGATAGATGTAGGGGTTGGGCGCGCCGAGCGGGGCAATCGAAATGGCGTCGAGGGAGTAGCCGTTGCCGCCGAAGGAGGAGTTCGCCAGCGGCAGGCTCTCAGCGTAGTTGCGAAGCATGCAGTGCAGCTCGGGGCTGTAGGTGTTCAGCAGCTCCGACGTCGGCACGAGGTCAGACAGCGATCGGATGAGGTACGGGGCACCGCGTTCCAGGACATCTGCACCGGTGTTGCCGAATCCAGCCGACGCCAGCAGCACGGCGTCGAGGTCACCACGCTGGTTGTTGAGGGTCTGGATCGTGGTCAACGCGTTGTCCAGCCCGTCCCACAGATCCGGTCCCGCTTCGGTGTAGATGTCGGCGAAACCCGACAGGCGCTGCAGGCCGTACTGCAGGCGTGGCAGCCGCGGGGTGAGATTGTCGAGTGCGACATTGGCATTGACCAGCGACTCGCCGAGTTTGGTGCCCAGCCCGGTCAATGCCTCCGCCGTCGCCGACAAGGTGAGGTTCAGCTCGACTGGGTCGATCTTCTCCGCGATGTTGGTGATCGTCTCGAAGAGGGTGTTGAACTCGGTGGTGACGCTGCGCGCATCGATGACATCGGAGCCGCTGATCCGAGCGGGGCTGGGACTGGCCGGGCTCGACAACGCCACGTACTTGTTACCGAAGATCGTGGTGGCCTCGATATTGGCCACCACATTCGACGGGATCAACTTGATGAACTCCGGTCGGACCTCGAGCTTGAACTCCGCGGCTTCCCGGCCGTCTTGGAGCGTCGGCCCGATGGACTTGACCCGGCCGACCTCAACTCCGTTGTAGGTGACCTTCGAGTTCGGGTCCATCACGAGTCCGGAGCGCGAGGACACCATGGTCAGCTCGACCTCTGGGGTCAGCTTGCCGCGGAACTGCAGCACCACGAAGGTGAAGATCAGCGCCAGGATCAGCAGCAGGATGGTGCCGGCGAGCTTCAGCGGCGGCTTGTCGGGTTTGTTCAGGGGAGCAGTCATGGGCGCTACACCGTCAAATTGAAGTTCGGGTTGGTGCCGTACAGCGCCAACGAGGCGAACAGGACCACGATCTGGACCACCACGAGGGAGGCCCGCATCGACTTACCGACCGCCTCGCCGACGCCCACCGGACCGCCACTCGCGGTGTAGCCGAAGTAGCAGTGG
>Ga0180431_10010064_pt1 | contig 10563 bp, 8 predicted proteins | sample SS_ome_11_FD_132459 | JGI IMG/M metagenome (GOLD analysis project Ga0180431, IMG submission 132459) | Hypersaline lake sediment archaeal communities from the Salton Sea, California, USA - SS_1_MS_1 metaG | ecosystem: Environmental > Aquatic > Non-marine Saline and Alkaline > Hypersaline >... | reverse complement strand
CTCAGCCTCCTTCTCTCTGCGCCATCGAGCATCACCCGGCCTACAGCACATTCGGTCACATTATTCCACACCCGAGCCACATTCCGCAGGTTCCGCCCACAAAAAAAGCCCCCGTGGCGGGGTCTCCACCACGGGGGCGTGCGAGCTAGCAGTGATTTCAAACAGCAGGTGCGGCCAGCAAGGACCGCGCGGGAGCATCGTCCGCGGTACCCTCAACCAGGGAGTCCACTCCCGTTCTGCCCGTACCCCCTCACCGCTCGCTCAACATCTGTAGTAGATCTTCTCGACCGCGAATTGTGCGGCCACTACTCCACTTATGACGAGTATGAATGCTCTTGGGCGGATTGTCAATGCCTCCACCTGGGGCACCGAGGGGGGGATCCGCTACTCAACAGTCTGGCCTGGGGTGGAGTTTGATACACCCGAGCTGCCAATCGTCATTGAAACAAGGTGTTAGAAGCTAGAACACCTGTCCGCTCGCCACCGAGAGGACGAGTCCGCGGTCAGCCGCTCCCCCGAGGATCGGGTACCCGATGTCCACCCGTGTTACCAGCGATCCCTGGGTACGGCTCCCGAGCAGACGCAGCCCCACCCCAGCGCCCACTCGCGGACGCGCCTGCTCGTGGTGTCCCGCGCGCCAGATGAGACCGGTATCGACAAAGCCGGTCAGGCCCAGGGTGACCAGCCCGAAGAGGTTCCCCACCAGAACGCCGCGCTCCTCCAGGTTGCACAGGAGGGCACGCTCGCCCCAGAAGCGGAACGCCTCGAATCCGCGCAGCCCGCTCTCGGCTCCCAGCGTGAAGACCCGTTGCGGCGGCAGGCCCACCCCCCACCGGCCCTGTAGGCGCAGCGCCAGGGTGTGACGATCGGAAAGGTTGTGATAGTAGCGCACCGCCGCCAGCGACCGGCAATCCCCCACCTCTCCCGATGCGACCAGTCCCATCGCGCTGATGGTGGCCCAGAGGAACTGCCTCGGCCCCATGGGAAGCCCTTGCCAGAGACGCAGCCAGAAGAAGAACCCATCTTCCAGAGCACCCGCCGCTCGGGGGGAATAGCCGAGGCGGAGCCGCAGGTCGGTGCCGAGGTTGAAGTCTTCGCGTCGGTGGAACGAGTTGATCCCGGAGCGTTGCGAGTAGCGTTCACACATCAGGTCGACCTCGGCACCGAGGGCGCGGATCTCGCGGCGGGCGAGATCGGCCCCCGGATAGACGCCACCGGAGGTGGGACGCGCATAGCGCTCGCTCTTCAGGTAGACCGCCGGTTTCAGGCGGAGCGCGGTCCGCTCGCTTCCCGCCACGCGGGGGCCGCCGGCGGCGCTCAGGAGCCACTCCTCGACGCGCCACTCGGGCCCGTCGAGCCCTCCGCGCCGATCGATCATCGCCGCGTCGCGGTAGAGGCCCTCGACCCGTAGCCCCCACGGCGTCACCGCGCGCTCGAAGTGCCGGACGAGCACGAGCTGGTGGGCTTCCACCTCGCCCCCGCCGAAGCTCGCGGCAAGGAGCCGCATCTCGGTCCCCAGGAGCTGCGAATCCCGAACCCACCCGCCGAAGTAGTGGTCGAGATCGTCGTGCCCCACCACCAACCCGACGCCCTTGCCGGTCCCCAAGACGTTCCACTCTTCGAGGGCGGCGGACCAGCGGAAGAGGCCGCCCTCGGCGCGGAACTCGAAGGCTGGACGTGTGGTCCAGGTATCTCGCGTACGAATGGTGAGATCAACCGAGTCGCCATCGGCTTCCGCCGTCACGTCGATCGCCGCATGGAGGAACGGGTAGGAACGCAGGCGGCGCACCGCGGCATCTAGATCGCCCTGGCAGATGCGGTCGCCCTCGGAGAACCGGAGGCCGCGGCGGATGACGCTCTCACGGGTGACGATGTGGAGGCCGTTGGCGAATCGCGCGTAGAAGGTGCGGGCATAGGGCTCCTCGGGGGCGAAGATGTCCTGGCGCTCGATGCGGAGCGTCCGCACCACACCGCATCCTCCGGGGATGGGCGCATAGGCGGTCTCGCCCGCCTCTCCCCCGGCGGCGATCACCGGCAGACAGAGCAGGAAACAGGCACACAGGCACTTGCTGCCGATCACACCGCCTCCTCCACGGCGGGTGCTCCGCTCCGCTGATGCTTGCGGAAGACACCTCGCGCTGCATAGAATAGGCGAAAGTTGTCCACCATGCGATTCGGACTCACCTGGGTGGAACCATGAATCTCAATCGTCATCAGCTTCACCGTCTCTATCGGATCGACGCCGCCCTGCAGCGAGATGAGTTCCCGAGCGGTCCCGCGCTGGCCAAGGCGTTGGGGGTCTCTCGGGGAACGATCCACCGGGATCTCCAGATCTTGCGCGAGGCCTTCCGCGCTCCCATCACGTTCGATCCCTCTCGGGGCGGCTACGCCTACGGGCGTGCCTTCAGCCCCGAATTGCCCGACATGCCGACCGAGGAGGCGATCGAGCTGGCCCGGGGCCTCTTCCGCCGCGGCGATGCGGTGCAGGGTGCGCTGGGTGAGACGCTCGTGCGCCGGCTGCAGCAGCTCTCGCGCGTGCTGCCCGAGGAGGCGGCCGCCGTGCCCCCCGCGCCGTCCACGCACCCCCCGCTCCGCCGGACCCGCCCTCAAGCCCACGCCTCTCCGGTCGCCACGGTGCGCATCCGTTTCGATCGCACGGTCACCCCCGAGATTCTGGAAGCGGGGTTCTTCCGGCGCGGTGAGCTGCAGCTACTGACCAACGGCGGATCCGAGGCCTCGGTCGAGGTGGCCGATGCCGATGCCTTTCTGCTCGATCTCCTGCGATGGGCACCCCACTTCGAAATCGCCGGGCCGCCGTGGGTCCGCCGCCGGCTCCCGCTTCTGCTTCGCCGGCTCCTGAAGCAGGTGGGGGCCCGCCAGAAGCCCGGTCGCAAGCGCTAGCCTCTACATCCGCACCCGGGGACCGGGCAGGTGGAACACCTCCCCCCCCATGTGGTGCAGCATCTTGGCTCGCCCGCCGATGCGCAGGCGTGTGCCCATGAATCCGGAGATCGCAAAGGCCCCCGTCACCTCCCCCACGAAGAGGGTGTGATCGCCGCAGCGATGCGTGCGCACGAGGCGGCACTCGACGTGGGCCGGACACTCCGCCACCCGCGGGACGGCGAGGGTGGCCGCCGGCTCGGGGGTGATGCCGTGACCCTCGAACTTGTCCGTCTCCCACCCCGAAACGGTGCCACTCGTTCGCACCAGCGGAAGCTCGGATTCGGTCGGGATGTTGATCACGAACGCGCGGGCGCGTTTCATGACGACATGGGAGTAGCGCTGCCGGCCGATGCTGACGACCACGAGCGGCGGGTCGATGCTGGCGGGCATCTGCCAGGCCACCGCCAGCACGCTCCGCTTCCGCCCCTGGCCGGAGCTGACCAAGACCGTCGCCCCGGTGTTGAGGAGCCGCAGTACGTTCTTCGAGGGGATCGCAGCTTTTCGCCTCAAGGCTTTGGCTCCTTCCGGTTGCGGTTGCGAATCGCGATGGAGAGACAGATGCCGAGCCCCCCGTAGAGAACCGCGCATCCGAAGGCGAGCATGATCCAACCCATGATCGGCATGGTCGTCTCCTTTCTACGATTCCGAACGGCGCCAGAGGACATAGCCGAGCACGGCAAGGACAACGAGCGTGCCCCAACCGCCCACCGTCGTGGCCCAGCGCGGATAGCCCGCGTAGGTCTCCAGGATCTCGGTTCGGACGTTCATGGCCAGGATGACCAGCAGCACCGCCGGCGTCACGTAGCGCAGTGCGATCACCCACCACCCACCCAGGCGAACCTCGGACATGCGATTCAGATAGGCTCGGAACTCCTGCACATCATAGAGGTAGCCGACCGCGAAGCACTGCACGAGTCCGGCAATCACGAGTCCGAAATCGCAGATCCACTTGTCGACGATATCGAACCAGAAGAACCCCCCCCGGGTCGTGAAGATGAGGGAGATGGGAAAGGCCACCAACACGAAGACGCGGGCGAGCTTTTCGGTAGAGAACTTCCATCGGTCGTGGAAGCCGGTGGTGAACGCCTCCTGCAGCGCGAAGGCCGAATCGATGCCCAGGGTCAGCAGGGTGACGAAGAAGATCACACCGAAGACGGCGTTGAGCGCCGGGAGCTTGGTGATGGCGGTCGGGTAGGCGACGAACGCGAGCCCGGTGCCGCTGTCGGTGACATCGGGCACCGGCAGCCCTTCGACCTGGGCCAGGTAGCCAAGCATGGAGAAGACGGCGAAGCCGGCGAAGAAGCTCGTCCCGCAATTGGCGAGTCCGGTGATCAGGGCGCTGTTCGTGATCTCCGCCTTGCGGCCGAGGAAGGATCCGTAGGCGATCATGACGCCCGAGGCGAGGCTGAGGGAGAAGAAGATCTGCCCGTAGGCGCGGAGCCAGATGCCCGGCTCGGCGAGCTTGCCGAAGTCGGGCGTCAGGTAGTAGCGGATGCCGTCCATCGCGCCCGGCAGCGTGAGTCCGCGCACCAAGAGAACCGCCAGCAGGACGAGCGGCAGCGGCACCGTCACCATCACGACCCGGCTCACGTTCCGTACGCCACGGCGCAGGATGAGATAGATCGCGATCCAGGTGAGGGCCATCCCCACCACCAGGTACCAGATGGGCGGGCCCATCGCGTCCGGACCGGTCGAGCGCTGCAGCACCTCCTGGACGAAGAACTGCTCGGTCCGGCCGCTCCAGGAGAGTTTCAGGGAGTGCCACAGGTAGACCCACGCCCAGGCGAGGATCGTCGAGTAGTAGATCACGATCCCGGCACTGAGGCCCGCCGCCCACCAGCCGAACCAACCCAGACGCTTCCGGATCGCCCCGAAGGCACCGGGCGCGGCGGACTGGAGACGTTGGCCGAGCCCCATCTCCAGAATCAGCATCGGGACCCCGGCCGTGAAGAGGGCGATGAAATAGGGGATCAGGAACGCCCCGCCGCCGCTCTGGTAGGCGACGTACGGAAAGCGCCAGACGTTTCCCAACCCCACCGCCGATCCGATCGCCGCCATGATGAACGAGGTTCGACTGTGCCACCGATCGCGGGATCCGGTCACGACATCCTCCTTGGGTTGGCGAACGTTCGGGGGAACGGTATCATGCGCGGTGGGAACCGCAAGCGCAGACAGGGGTGCCCGAGGTCATGAAGCGGAGGACGACACGGCCGGTCCGCATCGGCAACGTCACCATCGGAGGCGATGGCCCGGTGGTGATCCAATCGATGACAACGACGACGCCCGAGGACCTGCCCGGATCATTGGACCAGATCGCGGCCCTGGAGCAGGCCGGGTGCCAGCTGGTCCGTCTGGCGGTGCCCTCGATCCGGGCCGCCGAGGCACTTGCCCCCCTTCGGGCGGCGATGGCCGGCCGGGGGCTCTCGGTTCCCCTGGTGGCCGACGTGCACTTCAATCCGCGGGCGGCCTACGAGGCGGCCCGTCACGTGGAAAAGGTCCGGATCAATCCGGGCAACTTCGCCTCGTCGACTGCCGAGGCCCGGCGGCGGATCGGCCCTCTGCTCGATCGGCTCCGGGAGCGGGGGGCCGCGCTCCGGATCGGTGTCAACCACGGGTCCCTCGCCCCCTACATGTCCGAGGCCTTTGGGCACGGGCCCCGCGGCATGGTCGCCTCGGCCCTCGAGTACCTGCGGATCTGCCGCGATGCGGGCTACGAGCAGCTGGTCGTGGCGATCAAGGCGTCGAACCCGGCCCTCATGGTCGAGGCCAACCGTCTCCTCGTTCGTCGGATGAGGGAAGAGCTGATGGACTACCCGATCCACCTGGGCGTCACCGAGGCGGGCGCCGGGGAGGATGGGCGGCTCCGCAGCGCGGCCGGGATCGGCGCGCTCCTCCTGGAAGGGATCGGGGAGACGATCCGCGTCAGCCTGACCGGCGATCCGGTGACGGAGATCGCGGCCTGCCGAGAGATCCTGAGGGCGGTGGAGGAAAACGGGCGCGTGCCCGAGGGCCCGGCACGAGAGCGCCGCCGACCACCCGCGCAGGCCTGGGGTCGGGTGATGATCGGCGGGGATCATCCCCCGATCGTGGAGGAAGTGACCGATTCGGGGACCGAGCCCGACCCCGCGTATCCAGCGGAATCGTTGATCGGCCCCCCCGCGGAGGACGGGGCGCAGCGGTGGGTCGAAGTGGACCTGCCCTCCCCGTCCTGGGAAGCGCAGACCGAGGGTTTGAGGAGACTCTCCCTGGCGGTGCCGCCGGCGTGGGTGGGTGCGTGGCCGGGGGCCGTGAAGGCCGAGGTCGCCGCCCTGCTGACGCGCCTGGCGGAAAGGGATCGGCCACCCCGCCTCCGGTGGCACTTCCCCGGAGTGGAGGGCAACGGGCTCTCCCGCCTCGGACTCGTGGCCGGTGATCTCCGGCACCTCACCGAGTCGGCCGGCTTCCCCCCGCCGGCCTTCTCCTGGAGCGGGCGACCGCTGGCAGCGGCCGGCCGGCGGCTGGCCGAGGGTGAGCGCCCGCTCCTGATCCCCGAGCTCCCGTCGGATCCCTGGGCAGCAGCGGTGGGGGCCGGATCCCTGCTGCTCGATGGGATGGTCGATGGGCTGCGGGTCGCGGCGAAGGACCGACCCTTGGCCTACCGGCTCCTCCAAGCCACGCGCCGGCGGCTGACGCGGACCGAGTTCATCTCGTGCCCCGGCTGCGGCCGGCTCGCCTACGACTTGGAGGGTGCGGTCGACCGCCTGCGGAGACGGGTGGGCCACCTGCCCGGACTCAAGCTGGCGGTCATGGGATGCGCCGTCAACGGACCGGGGGAGATGGCCGATGCCGACTTCGGATACGTGGGATCGATCGAGGGAAAGGTCGACCTCTACGCGGGGCGCGAGCGGGTGGAACGGGGTCTCACGCCCCGTCAAGCCGAGGACCGTCTGGTCGATCTGCTGCGCCAGCGCGGTTTGTGGCGGGATCATGGCGAGGCGGGCGCCGAATCTGGTAGACTAGAGCGCCGATCATCCAACCAAGGAGCCCCTGATTCATGAGACGATACACGCTCGCCCTGGTCACCGCAGCCCTCGCACTCATGTGTGCGCTCCAACCCGCCTGGAGCGGGGATGCCGAAACCTCCGCCGCGCTCCATGCCGAGGGTCGGAGGCTTCTCTCGCAAGGGGAATTCGTGGAGGCCACACGCGCGTTCTTCAAGGCCTTCGAAGCGGATGAATCGACGACCGAGAATGCCGAGCTCGTCACCGTGCTGCGCCGCGTCATCAGTCTGCGGGCCGAGCTCGATCGGAAACGGGACGATCAGGTCTGGGAGCGATCGGCCCGGTCGCTCCGGGCCTTCTACTACGATCACCTCATCGCCCAGGAAGCTTTGGCCCTCGACGAGCAGTTCCACGAGAGGTTCGGCACGGTCGAATCGGCCACCATGTTGGCCGAGTCGCGCATGGAGATGGGCCTTAACGAGGAGGCCGAGTCACTTTTGGCCAGCATCGATGCGGGCAAGATCTCGATCTACGGCCGCTTCCTGCACGGCATCGTCCTCGCCCGCCTGGGGAGGTTCGAGCGGGCCGAGCAGATCGTGCAGCGCACCCCGCTCCCGTCCGAGGCTGACACCGGCCTCCTCTTCCAGTCGGCCCGCCTGCGGGCGCTACTCAACGATCGCGCCGGTGCGCTCACGCAGCTGGCGCGCGCCTTCGAGCAACTCCCGCCCAGCCGTCAGCCGATTGATCGCCGGCGGGCGCTCGCCTGTCCCGACTTCGGATCCCTTCACGGCGACGCCGACTTCTCCGCCGCACTCCATACCAAGTCGATGGTGAAGGAGTCTTCCTGCACGGGCGGAAGCAGCTGCGGCGGGTGCCGCCACGCCGCATCCTGCAGCCGGGCGACTGGGGGCTAGCGAGTGCGGCGCAGGCGGCAGGTCGTCCAGTTCGGCTTCCTCGCTCTCACGCTGGTCGCGGTCTTCGTCCTCCGAGCCCATGCGGAGCTCTGGTGCCCCTTTGGAGGGATCGAAGCGCTCTACGGCTTCTTCTCCGGCGACGGCATGCCCTGTTCGCTGGCCATCTCGAACCTCTACATCCTGGCGGCGATCCTGCTGCTGACCCTGGTGGCCGGACGCGTCTTCTGCAGCTACGCCTGTCCGATCGGGACGCTGTCGGAATGGGTGCAGCGCGCGGCGAGCCGATTCGGCCTCCGGCCCCGCCGTGTGCCGCATCGGCTCGATCGCGCCCTCGGGTATCTGCGATTCGGGGTGCTGGCGGCGATTCTAGTGCTTACCTACCGAACGGGTGAGCTCATCTTCCGGGGCTTCGATCCCTGCTATGCGCTCCTCAGTCGCCACGGGGAGGACATCACCTACTGGGCGTACGGCGTGGCGGGGGCCATCGTGGCCGGATCGCTCTGGGCAAGAATCCCTTTCTGCCGGTGGCTCTGTCCCCTGGCGGCTGTGCTTCATCCCTTCTCCCGCTTCGCGATCGCCCGGATCCACCGCGACGAGACCCCCTGCATCGCCTGCGGGCGCTGCGCGGTGGTCTGTCCGGCCCATCTCCCGGTCGATCGCGTCACCCGCGTCTCATCGGGCGATTGCACATCCTGCTTCGAGTGCCTCCATGCGTGCCCGGCCCGCGCACGGGGAGCCCTGCGCTGGGGTCCGCGCCGCGGCCGGTGGTCGCCGGCAACGGCGATCGGGCTCCTGCTCCTGAGCGTGGGCGCTGCGGTCGCGGCCGCGCAGCTCTTCCCCGTTCCCTCCTTCCGGTACGAGCGCGGTGTGATGCCGGAGGAGACGGCGCGCCTCGCGTTGACCGTGGAGGGCCTGACCTGCCGGGGCCGCGGAACGCTTCTGGCCTTCTTCCTCGATCGAGATGATGAGCTTCGGATCCCCGGGTACCTCGCACTCGAAGCCTGGCCCGATCCGCTCCGCGCCCGCATCGTGCTGACCTACGACCCCTCCTTGATCGATGAGCAAGGGATCAAACTCGCCCTCACGGAAGCCACCTTCGATCTCGTCGAGAACCGCTGGCGAGCCTCGCCGTTCCGCATCGAGGGCTTCGATCCCCTGAAGGACCTCGGCCTGTGATAGACTGCCGCGGGCCACGCAGCCCGGAAAGGCGGATTCGATGAGCAAGAAACGGCGCATGGCGAAGGAGAAGTCGACCCGAAGAAAGGCGCGGCCCGGGGTCCTCATCGCTGGACTAATCTCAAGCATGATCATCGTCATCGCGCTCGCGTTCTATTGGGTCACGCAGAACCGGGTGCAGACGGGGCTGCCGCCCGAGCTGCAACCGGGCGCGGCGGCCGGATTCAACGTCCTCGTCCTCACGCTCGACACCACGCGCGCCGATCGGCTCGGCTGCTACGGCTGCGACAGGGCCGAAACCCCCGCGCTCGATGCCCTCGCCGCCGGCGGGTTGCGCATCGGGGATGCCGTGACCCCGGTTCCGATCACCCTCCCATCTCATGCGACCATCTTCACCGGGGTCGAACCCCCGCGGCACGGGGCGCGCCACAACGCGGAATTCACCCTCGGCGATGAGCAGACCACACTGGCCGAGGTGCTCGGGGCCGAGGGCTATGCGACCGCCGCCTTCATCTCCGCCTTCGTGCTCGATGCCCGCTTCGGGCTCGATCAGGGCTTCGATCACTACGATGACGACATCTCGGTTGCGGCCGCTTCGGCCCTCTACCGGGAAGGGAACGAGCGTCCCGCGAACAGCGTGACCGGTGCGGCGATCGAGTATCTGCGGTCCCGTTCCCCGGCGGAGCCCTTCTTCGCCTGGGTCCACTACTACGACCCGCACAACCCCTACCTTCCCCCTTCGCCCTACAAAGAGACCTTTCGCGATCAACCCTACGACGGTGAGATCGCGTTCATGGATCACGAGATCGGCCGCCTGCTGAACACGCTCGAGGAAGTGGGCCTGCGTGATCGGACGTTGATCGTCGCCGTGGCCGATCACGGGGAGGGTCTGGGCGAGCACGACGAGTCGACACACACGATGCTCATCTACGAGAGCACCATGCACGTCCCCCTGATCCTCTCCTGCCCGGGTCTCTTCCAAGGGCCCTACGTCGTCGAGGACGTCGTGGTCTCGATCGCCGACATCTTCCCCACGATCCTCGCGCTCCTCGGCATCGAGAGCCCGGGGGCGGTCGACGGCCTCACCCTCTTCGATGCGGTGGCGCGAACCGACCGCGCGCTCTACTTGGAGACCCTCGCGCCCTACTTCGACAACGGCTGGTCGCCCCTCTACGGGCTCCGGCGGCACGAGGACAAGTACATCCTCGCCCCCACCCCGGAGTACTACGATCTGACGGCCGATCCGGACGAGCTGCAGAACCTCGAAGCGCGGGCGGACGGCCAGGCCCGCGAGGCCCGCGATCGTCTGGCATCGGCGCTGGCCGAGCGCCTCGCGGGCATTCCCTCGCTGGAAGCGGTGGTCGCCTCCGCCGAGGCGCTCGATCCCGATGCTCGTCGCCGGCTGGAGACGCTCGGCTACATCGGCAGTCGCACCCAGGCCGATACCGACGGCTCCCTCCCCGATCCCAAGGAGATGATGCCGGTCCTGAGGAACCTCGATCGGGCCAACGCCTACGTGCGTGCCGGCCAGCTGGAGAAGGCCCTGGCGT
>Ga0180431_10010061_pt1 | contig 10565 bp, 5 predicted proteins | sample SS_ome_11_FD_132459 | JGI IMG/M metagenome (GOLD analysis project Ga0180431, IMG submission 132459) | Hypersaline lake sediment archaeal communities from the Salton Sea, California, USA - SS_1_MS_1 metaG | ecosystem: Environmental > Aquatic > Non-marine Saline and Alkaline > Hypersaline >... | reverse complement strand
GTGCGGCGAGTTGGCCGTAGTATTTGGTTAGAGCTCGGGTTTCAATCATGTGAATTACCTCTTTCGGTTCAACGGGGTGGCCAGGGCGGTGGCAGGTTCGTCCTGGAAGAAGAGCAACAGTCGTGCGTATTGGATGTGGTAGGTGTTGTATTTGTTGTCCTGGACTTCGAAGTCGAGGGGGGCGTCGTCGTAGCGGGCGCAGACGAGGGCGGCGTTGTGATCGGCCAGGGCGTGGTGGATGGCGAGGGTGCGGGGCAGGGCGCCCTGGGCGAAGAAGGCGTTTTCGAGGGCGCGGTCGCCGCCGTAGTGCATGCCCCGGTGCTGCAATCTTGCGAGGCGTTTGACTCTCTCTTGCCACCAGTCGGAGTGTCGGGGGGTGCCCTGTAGGGTGATGGCGTCGTTGGGGGCGATGTGGTTGAATTTGAAGATGCGATCGGGGCCGATGAGGACGAAGCCTTGTGTTGCCGGTTGGTCGGCCAGGTTGGTGATGGTGATGCGGCAGTCGTTGGGGTCGCCGGCGAGGGTGGCCGTCAGGGAGGGGCGGGTGTTGTTGTTTTCCTGTAGGAGGCTTTGCATGGTCCAGATATTGATGGGCAGTGATCGGGGCAGGTTGGAGCCGTCGCGTTGGAGGCAGAAGATATTGCGGGTTCTGAGGGTTTGGTAGGTGTCGATGACGGTGTCGGTGGGTGCGATTCCGGACCACCACTGGGGTTGTTCGAGCAGGTCGAGGTGGTATTCGTTGCTTCTGGCGGCGAAGAGGCCGGCGTAGGTGGTGGCCCAGGTGACGGGTTCGGCCTGGATGGCGTCGACGACGGAGACGGCGCGGACCTGCATTTTTCCGCTGCGCAGGGCCTGGACGCCGTAGTAGGCGCCGACGGTGAAGATGCAGATCCAGAAGGTGCAGGTGAGCCAGGTCCAGGGCAGTCGGTCGCGTCGTTTGAGGATGAAGTAGTCGATGGGGCCCAGGAGGAGGGCGAGGACGGCGAGCAGCCAGATGACCCACCAGATGCTAAGAGGTTGGAGTTGGGGGATGTCGTAGAGGTGTTCGAGGACGGCGGCGTTGGCGAGGCCGGCTGGGCCGACGGTGAACTGGTTGAAGTAGTCTTGCTCGTCGTCGTTGGTTTTGGGGTCGGGGCCGACGTATTGGATGGTGCGTTCGAGGATGGGCTGGTTGTCGCTTGAGTCGTCGAGGATTATCATGCCGGGTCCGCCGCCGGGGGGCATGTTGCCTGGGGACATCATACCTAGGGGTGTCGAGCCTTCGTAGATCACTGTGGAGTCATAGGGTAGTGTTTTTGCGTCGCTGGGTGGGCATTGGCCGAGCAGGGCGCGGCAGTGATGGGTCCAGAAGTGTAGTTGTTCGGCGGTGTTGAGTTTGAGGGGTTCGTCGAAGGGGTCTTTGGCGGAGGTGGGGTCGAAGGCCAGGATGGCGACGTGGCCGAAGCCCATGCGTGCGGTGGCGAAGAGGGTGTCGTCGCCGTAGGTGTGGGCGTTGTAGTGGCGGACGGCGGGTTTGACGCGAAGGGGGTTGGCGACGACGAGGGCCTTTCCGGCGTGCCAGTTCCAGCGGGCGCTCTGTTCGGCGGGGATGGCAATCTGGCGTGGGGCGGTCAGTTCGAAGGGCAGGGAGCGGGCGAGGGGATGGTTGGCTGGCAGGGGGTTTGCGCCGAGGACGAGGAGTAGTTTGCCGCCGTTGGCGACCCAGTCGGTGATGGCTTTTGCCTGGGCGGGTTTGATGTTGTCCCACTGGGGGTTGTAGAGGATGAGCAGGTCGAGGCTGACGTAGCCGGGCCAGTCCCAGGGCAGCATGCGGGGCAGTTTGTCTTTGAGGTGGACCTTGCCGAAGTGTCTGCCGGAGCGGCAGACGCACTGCTGGCTAAGTTGGGTGAGACCGAAGCCTGGCCGGCCGACGAGTCCGACGAGCAGGTCCTGCTGGGGTATGGGTTCGACGAGGCGTGTCCCGAGTCGGTTGCCCCAGAGGTCGTAAGTCTGGGACCAGCGGGTTCGGCCCTTTTCGTCGAGCAGTCGGACTCGGCAGTCTTCGCCGCCGAAGTAGAGTTTGGTGACGAGGGGCACGTAGGAGCGTACTTCGGGTGTGATGACGAGCGGCTGGGCGATGTTGAGGGTGTTGAGCCCGTCCTGTTGCGAGGCGAGGGCAAGGGTCAGGGGGAGGGGTTCGTCGGTGTTGGCGGAGAGTTCGATTTCGACGGGTGTCCATTCCATGGGTCGATAGCAGCCTCGCCAGCCGAAGACGCAATCGACGTTGAAGTCTTTTTCGTCGAGGGCGGTGGCGGTGGGGACAGCCAGGGCCAGGCAGGTGAGGATTATGATGGTGTGTTTCATCGTGAAATACTCCCGGTGGCGGTCATAAACGTATGCGTGAAGTATAAACGAGCCATTCGATGACGGCAATGACCAAGGCGAAGGCGACGAGGTAGGGCCATAGTTCGAGGTTGGCTTTTTGGACGGGGGTCTGGGCGGCCTGGACCTGCACGGTGGCGAAGGCGAGGTCTTTTTGGGGTGCGATGTTGCTTTCGGTACGGTTGAGGATGTTGACGGCGAAGGGGTCGGCCTGGTCGTCGGGCTGTCTGAGCCAGTAGAGGCCGGCGTGATTGGCGCCGGCGAAGCGGAAGGCACCGTTGGTGTCGCTGGTGAGGCTGACGTTGGTGTTGGCGGGGCCTTGGAGGGTGGCGTGGGTTTGCGGGGTTTGGCCTTCGAGGAGGATGGGGTCGCCGACGTGGAGATTGTTGAGTTCGCCCTGGGCCATTTCGAGGCCGAGGAACTGGACGGCGTTGTAGAAGAACATGACGAAGCCGGGTTCGAAGGGCCAATTGGTCTGTAGGGGGTCGAAGGGTGCCAGCAGGAAGACGCTGCCCTGGCGGCGTAGCAGGGCGATGGCGGCGCTGTCGTTGAATTCGGCGAGGACTTGGGCGTCGCGGGGCAGTTGGAGTTTGTAGGCCTTGGAGGCGAAGATGTTGTTGAGGTTGACATACTGGAGGACGGGGTGGCGGTTGCGCCAGTCGAGGATGAGCTGTTTGTCGAGGGTGCCGAGCAGTTTGACGCCGAGGTTGGCGGGGGGTTTGCCGAAGACGATGTGTCGGCCCCGGGGGAGCTGTTGGAGATTGCAGTTGTCGAGGACGGTGACGTCGGTGCTGCTGGCGGCGGTGGCGGTGGTCGAGGCGTACTGCTGGGCGAACTGGGCGGGGGAGATGGTGTCGAGCCGGGCGAGGGGGCAGGCGCGCAGGGCCGCTTCGAGGGCGGCGTTGCCTTCGGTGACGAGCAGGACGGCGAGTTCCTTGGGCGGGGGCAGCACGGCCCAGGCGGCATCGTCGGCGGGCAGGTCGTCGGAGCGGAGTTGTCGGACTTCAATGACGCCGGCCTGAGCGAAGGTGAGCGAGAAGGAAAGCGAGACCAGGCCCGGCTCGTCGGGCAGGTTGATTTGTGGGGCTTCTTTGCGGGGCGGGGCCTGGACGCTGCGGACGGCGCGGAGATCGCCGTTGAGGCTCAGCTGCACGTCGCAGTCGACGGGTTGGTCGGAGAAGTTGGCGAGGGTGGCGAAGACGGCGACTTCGTTGGCTTGGTCGAAGGAGCGTCGGGCCTGCATGGCGACGATGGCGAGGTTGCGGGGGGATTGGCCGATAGCGTGGAAGTTGAGTTCGCCGGGTGCGAGGTTGATCTGGTCGAGGTCGCCGATGCAGCCGTCGCTGAAGAGTTCGAGCTGGGGCGGCTCCTGGCGGACGACGTTGTCGCCTTCGACGGGGCCGGCCTGGAGGAAGGCGCGGGCGACGGTGACGGCTTCGGCGAGCGAGGAGGCGCCGTCGGTGGGGGTGAGGGCGTCTAGGGCTCCGTGGAGCTGGTTTTTGTCGGCGGTGAAGTTGCACATGAGTTTGGCGTGGTTGTCAAAGGCGATGACCATGGCCTGGTCGGGCTGTTGGGCGAAGGAGAAGAGCGAAGGCTCGCGGAGGGCGTCGACGAAGCGGTGGGCCTCTTGCCGAGCCTGGTCGAGGCGGGTGGGTGCTACGTCGGTGCTGTTCATGCTGGCGGAGCGGTCGATGAGCAGGACGTAGCGTTGGGCCGGGCCGCTGCGCAGGGCGAGGATGGGGCCGGCCAGGGCCAGGAGGGCGGCGACGAGGGCGATTAACTGTAGCAACAGCAGGAGGTTACGTCGGAGGCGTTGGAAGGGGGCGTTGACCTGGAGGTCCTGGACGGCACGTTTCCAGATAAGGGTGCTGGAGACGAATTTTTCCTGTCGTTTGAGTTTGAGGAAGTAGAGCAGCAGCAGCGCAGGCACAGCAGCGAGGGCAGCGTAGAGTCCAGTCATGGGTGTGAGCCACTGCATGGGGGCCTCCTGGGTTGTTGGTTTTGTGAGCTGCCTATTCTTATAGACGTCGGGCAGGCGTTAATGTTTCAGGTGCGTTTGTTTTTTTGGTTTTGGCCGGGGGGGTTTGGTGGTGCATTTTTGTGGTGGTTTGGTGGCATAAGAGGTAAGGAGTTATTTGAATAAGCCGATGCGGCGCAGGTAGTTAAGGACAAGTTGTTCGACGGGGTCGGCGGAGTTGGCGAGGAGGTAGTGGGCGCCGCGGGCGGTGCAGAATTGTTTGATGTCGTTGCAGTAGGCGGCGAGGTTGCGTTTGTAGAACGCGAGCAGGGCGGGGCTGAGGGTGATTTCGGCCTGGTCGCCGTCTTCGATGTCGAGCAGTTTGAAGTCGCCGCGGAAGTCGGGCTCGAGTTCCTGGGGGCAGAGGACTTGCATGACGTAGAGGTCGTACTGTCTGCTGATGAGTCGGCGGAGGCCTGCGTCGTAACCTTCTTTGAAGAGGCAGTCGCTGATGACGATGGTGACGCCCTTGCCGCGCTGGTTGGCGGTGGCTTGTCGGCAGGCTTTTTCGAAGTAGGAGGGGCCGCCGGGTTGTTCGCTGAGGAGGAACTCGGCCATGCGGGCGAGGTAGTTTCGGCCTCGGATGTTGGGCAGTTGGGCGGTCAGGCCGTCGGCGAAGGTGGAGAGGGTCAGGCGGTTGTTGTTGACGAGGCTGACGTAGGCCAGGGCGGCGGTGAGTCGTTTCATGAAGAGGGCCTTGGGGGGCTCGCCGAAGCGGGCTGAGTCGCTCACGTCGAGGAGGAGGTGGACGGAGAGGTCCTGTTCTTCGAGGAAGAGTTTGACGAAGAGTTTTTCGAGGCGGGCGTAGATGTTCCAGTCGACAAAGCGGATGTCATCGCCGACGACGTAGCGGCGGTGCTCGGCGAATTCGGAGCTTTGGCCTCGGCGTTTGGAGCGGCGTTCGCCCTGGAGCTTGGACTGTAGGATTTTGCGGCTGAGCACGTCGAGGCGGTCCAGTCGGGCCATGAAGTCGCTGTCGAGCAGGTCGGTCAGGGCTGGTGCTTTGGGTTTGTCGGGTGATAATGCCATGGTTGTTACTTCGTACCTAAAAAGGCTCTTGATCAAAGATTAGGACGGCCCCTGTCGGGGCCGCAGTTTATCGCTTTATCGCCTCCGGCATGTTCTGGCATAATGCTTGTACCGTCGCGGGGGATAGGGCAACGCAGCAGTGCGACCCGAGCACCGTGGCGGCGCCATACGGCATGGGGTTGGCATCTTATCGGGTGCCAGCCCTCTGTAAAATTATTCCGGCGGCTTCAATGCGATTAACTGATGTACTACGGTTGCTTTCCTTCCATAATCAAGTCTTTCCAAATTGACCCTTAAACTGGATGAGGGTGTTACAATACACTCAAGGCACTTTGGCGGTTTTTTCGGTGGATTTTGGGGTCTGGGCGAGCAGGTCGGCGAGGAGGTCGTCTTCGCGGATGCCCTCGGCCTGTGCTTCGAAGTTGAGGATGATGCGGTGGCGCAGGGCGCAGAAGAAGGTTGCTTCGATGTCGGCGAAGCTGACGTGGTAGCGCTGGTCGAGCAGGGCGCGGACCTTGCCGCCGAGGACGAGGGCCTGGACGCCGCGGGGCGAGGCGCCGAAGCGGACGTACTGGTTGGTGGCGTCGGGGGCGAATTCACCCTGGGGGTGGGTGGCCAGGACGAGGCGGATGGCGAAGTCCTGGACGTGGGGTGCGATGGCGACCTGGCGGGCGAGTCGCTGGGCGCGGCCGATGTTGGGGCCGTCGAGGACGCTCTGGGGCTCGGGGGTGTTGCCGGCGGTGGTGCGGTCGAGGATGGTGCTTAGTTCTTCACGGTTGCTGTAGGGCACGAGCACCTTGAAGAGGAAGCGGTCGAGCTGGGCTTCGGGCAGGGGGTAGGTGCCTTCCTGTTCGATGGGGTTCTGGGTGGCCAGGACCATGAAGGGCTCGGGGAGTTTGTAGAGGGTGCCGCCGCTGGTGACGGAGTGTTCCTGCATGGCTTCGAGCATGGCGGACTGGGTTTTGGGGGTGGCGCGGTTGATTTCGTCGGCGAGGATGATTTGGCCGAAGATGGGGCCTTTTTCGAAGCGGAACTGTCGTTGGCCGGTGGTGGCGTCTTCGGAGACGAGGGTGGTGCCGATGATGTCGGCGGGCATGAGGTCGGGGGTGAACTGGATGCGTCGGAATTCGAGGGAGAGCGCCTGGCTGAGGGTGCGCACGAGCAGGGTCTTGCCCAGGCCGGGGACGCCTTCGAGCAGGACGTGGCCGCCGCAGAAGAGGCTCACCAGGACGTTATCGACGATGTCCTGATGGCCTACGATGACCTTGCCGATTTCCTTGCGCAGGGCGTCGAAGGCGGTGCGGAATTCCTGACATCTTTTGGCTATTTCCTGTTGGTCGGGCATGGGGTGGGTCTCCTTTTATTGTTGATCCTGGTCTTTTCGGGCTTGTCGTTTGACGCGTAGGAGGCGTTGCAGATGTTCGGGGCCTTCGGCGGGGGCTGGTTTGGTCTTTGCCGGTTGGGCAGCCTTGTCGGCGGGCGGCGGTGTGCGTGGGGTCGGGCCGGTTTGTGTGGGCGAAAGTGGAATGTCGCCGGTGTAGGTGTCGGCAGCCTGGTAGCGGCGTTGGGCGTGGGTGGTGGCTGCGGCGTCGGTGTCGGGGGGGGGGGCTTGGTCCAGCGTTGGTGGAGCTGCTCGCGGCTGAGGCGCAGGCGTTCGAGGGTGGCGTCGGGGGCTTTGGCGGGGGCGCTGCGCCGGACAAGAGCAGCCAGGCGTCGGCGGATGGCGTAGAAGTCGAGGGCGATGCGGCGGACGGCAACGTCGAGGAGAAAGAGGCCGACCCAGATGAGCAGCAGGGGGTTGGTCAGGGGCGTGGCGGTTTTGGGGAAGGTGACCCCCTCTCGGCTGAAGAGCTGGGCGTCTTCCGCGGCGGTTTGCAGGTAGCGGCCTTTGGTCATCGAGGCGATTTCGTTGAGCAGCGGTTCGTTGTAGGCCAGGTCGCGGAATTCGGGCGCGTAGGGGACGGTGACGGCGCTCTGGACGAGCAGGGTCTTTTCGGGTTCGTCGGGTTTGGCGTATTTGAGGTTGAGGATGTAGCTGCCGGGGCCGCCGGCCTGGAATTCGGCACGATAGCGGCCGGGGCCTACCTGGGCCAGGTCCAGCGGCACGGCGGACATGTTGGGGGCGATGGCTTGTCCGGCGACGTCGGCGAGCTGGAGGAAGCGGCCCTCTTCGTCGACGGCTTCGACGGTGACCTGCACGGATCGGCCGGTGACGTCGGCGAAGACTTCGCAGTCTCGGCTTTGGCCGGACTTGCTGACCCAGCGGAGGGTCTGTTCCCAGAAGCGGCCGAACCCGGGCCAGGCGAGCCAGTTGGCGGCCCAGCGGCTGTCGGCCGAGCTGGTAAAGGCGATCGAGCGACCGAGACCGGCCTGCATGGTGGCCAGGATGGGGTCGCCGGCGGGGCTGGTCAGGACCAGTTGTGAGAGGCCGCCGCGTGGTCCGGTGAGCACGTAGCCGTCGAGCTGGGGGAAACCGGTGTCGAGGCCTTTGAGGATTTCGTTAAGGGAAAAGCGGACCTTTGGGGTGAAGGTTTCTTCGAGGATGAGGGCGCGGCGGACGATTTGGGCTTCTTTGATGAAGATTTGGGGCAGTTTCTGGGGGTCTTTGACATGGTAGAATCGGCCGCCGGTGAGTTGGGCGATGAGTTCGAAGGGCCTCAGGGCAGCGGGATTGTTGCTGTGGGGGAAGACGGCGACGGTGGTGCAGGTGATTTTGGCGGCCTGGAGTTTTTTGATGAGGGCGGTGCTTGGCGGTGCGGGGTCGCCGTCGGAGATGATGATGATGTGTTTTTGCCCGGCCTTTGCGGAGGAAAGGGCGTCGTAGGCGGCCTGGAGGGGCGGGCCGAAGTCGGGCATGTCGCCCATCTGCATCTGTTTAATCGCAGCGGTAATTTCTTTTTTGTTGCCGACGGGCCCGAGCGGGTAGACCCAGTGGGCCTCGCCGGCGTTCCAGCCGTAGTCAAGCACACCGGCCAGGTCGAGCCTGCTGAGCGATTTGGCGGCGGCCATGGCGACCTGTTTGCCCCAGTAGTTGCCTTTGGGCATTTCGCAGGCGTGCATAACCATGACGAGGGCGCCCTTGGGCATTTGTTTTTTCTGGGGCGGGTCGAGTTCGACGGGGATGACCTCCTGGGCGGGTGAGCCGATCCAGCCGCCGGCGCCGAAGGCAGCAGGGCCGCCGATCATGACCAGGCCGCCACCGAGGTCGGAGACATAGCGGACAAGCATTTCCTGCTGCTGGTAGGTGAAGTTGACGTTTTCGGTGTTGACCAGGACGACCGCGTCGATATCCATCAGCTCGGCGAGGTCCTGGGGGAACTCGGAGACGTGTTGGCGGTCGATGTGGAGGTCGGTATCGGCCAGGGCCTGGGCGAGACGTTGGCCGGTGGGGTCGTTGTCGTGCAGGACGAGCACGCGGCCGGGGCCGGCGACGTAGGTCATGGCGCTGGCCTGGTTGTTCTGCTGGAGGACGTCCAGGCTGGCGTTGTCGGGGATGAAGTTGGCCTGGAACTCGTGCATGCCGCGTTGGCCGACAGGGACGGAGACGGTCTTGACGTTGGTGCCGGGCTTGAGTTCGACGGCGGCGCCGATCTGATCGGAGCCGGGGTCCAGGTCGACGGGGACGCCGTTGAGGTTCAGCTGGAGTTGGCCGGTGGTCTGGCGGGTGCTGTTGAGGACGAAGCGGAGGTTGACAGTCTGGCCGCTACGGGCTTTGGCGGGGGCAGCCAGGCGTCGAAAGACTACTTCGGAGTCGTAGCGATAGGCCAGCGGGAGCACGTCGATGGGGATGTTGTTGGCGGCGGCGACGCGGGCGGCTTCTTTGATGTCGCCGGCGGTTTCGTTGCCGTCGGTGACGAGCAGGATGCGTGAGGCGGTGTTGGGTGGGGCGATGGCCATGGCCATTTGGATGCCTTTGCCCAGGTTGCTTTCCTGGCCGGTGAGGGTGACGTTTCGTTCGGGGATGCGGACGTCTGTCGGCACGCTGGTGGGCAGCGAGGCGATCAGGGCGGTTTCGGCGATGTCGATTACGGCCAGTTGGTCGGCGCCGTCGCGGTTGACCAGGGCCTGGTCGAGATACTCCAGGCTGCTCTGTCGCAGGGATTCGGGGATGGATTGGCTGCGGTCGACGACGGCCAGCAGGGTGAGTTGTTCGTTGGTTTCGGTCAGGCTGGGCCGGGCCAGCAGCAGGGCGAGCAGGATGATGACCAGGCATCGCAGGATCAGAGCGGTCCAGCGTCGTGCGGTGCTCAGTGTGCGCAGGCAGCGCAGCCCCCACCAGAAGGCGGCCGGGGCCAGTAAGGCCAGGGCCAGCCAGGCGGGTTGAGCGAAATAGAAGCCTGTAGCTGCAATCATAGGCGCCAGACCTGTACGCGGTTATTGCCGGCGTCGACGACATAGACGAGGCCGTTACGGTCGATGTCGAGGCCCCAAGGGTAGGCCAGCTGGCCCAGGTCGCGGCCGGGTTGGCCGAGCAATGCAAGGCTGGCGCCGTCGCGGCTGATGAGCTGGACGCGATTGTTGCCGTACTCACAGACGACGAGGTGGCCTTGGCTGGTCAGGGCGATGTCGTAGGGGTAGCGGAATTGGCCCGGGCCGGTGCCGGCCTGGCCCAGGGTGCGTAGCAGTTGGCCGTCGAGGCTGTAGACGGCGATGCGGTGGTTGCAGGAGTCGGCGACGTAGAGTTCGTTATTCTGGGCATCGACACAAAGGGCCGAGGGGCGTGCGAACTGGCCGGGCTCGGTGCCGGGCGAGCCGAAGGTGAAGAGGCAGCGATGGTCGGGTGAGAAGACGCTGATGCGGTCATTGCCGCCGTATTCGGAGACGAAGAGTCGGCCGTCGGGGGCAAAGGCAACGTCGGTGGGGTAGATGAAGCAGCCTTGGTCCTGGCCGAACTGGCCGAAATCAGCAAGGCGTTCACCCTTGGTGGTGAAGACCATGATGCGGTGATAGTGGGTGTCGGCGATGTAGAGGTTGCTGTCGGGGCCGCAGGTCAGGCCGGTGGGTTGGCCAGCTTGGGTCTGGGGCATTTGGAAGCCGTGCAGGAATCGGCCTTGGGTGGTGAAGTGCTGGACCCGGGCGGTTTTGTCGATGACGAACAGGGTGTTTTCGGGGCCGTTGGTGATGGCGCGGGGGTACATGAACTGGCCCGGCGAGCGGC
>Ga0180431_10010057_pt1 | contig 10568 bp, 12 predicted proteins | sample SS_ome_11_FD_132459 | JGI IMG/M metagenome (GOLD analysis project Ga0180431, IMG submission 132459) | Hypersaline lake sediment archaeal communities from the Salton Sea, California, USA - SS_1_MS_1 metaG | ecosystem: Environmental > Aquatic > Non-marine Saline and Alkaline > Hypersaline >... | reverse complement strand
CTTCGCATGGCGGCCGCCGGGTTGGTCGTTCGGCCCTGGTTCCCCGGGTACCGGCACGGGAGGGTTACCGTCGAGCCCGACCCGGGAGGACGCCGATGCCGTTTGGGGAAGCGATTGCGACCTGCTTTCGGAAGTACGCCGACTTCACCGGTAGGGCGGCCCGACCCGAGTTCTGGTGGTTCGCCCTGTTCGTGTTCCTGGTGCAGTTGGCGCTGCTCGCCATAGTCGGTCCCAGCGTCGCCGACACCGACCCCGGGGAGACCTCGTCGCTGGTCATCCTGGCGCTGCTGGTGAGCCTGGCCCTGGTGCTGCCCTACCTCGCGGCCATGGTGCGGCGGCTCCACGACACCGACCGTTCCGGAGGGTTCGTCTTCGTGGGGCTGATCCCGCTGGCCGGGGGCATCATCCTGATCGTGTTGCTCGCTGCGGAGGGGACGCCGGGCCCGAACCGCTACGGGGCTCCTCCGGACCGCGAGGCGCCGCCCATCGGGTTCTCCTAGGGTCGCGTAGGGTTCGAAGTGGCCCATCGGGGCTCGGAGCGACCGGGAGGAACCCACATGGCGGACAGCGTCTACAAGGTCATCGAGCTCGTCGGCACGAGCACCGAATCGTGGGAGAAGGCGGCCACCGCCGCCGTCAACAGGGCGGCCGAGTCGCTGCGGGAGCTGCGGATCGCCGAGGTCGCCGAGCTGGACATGCAGCTCGACGACGGCCGCGTCGTGGCCTACCGCGCCAAGGTGAAGGTGTCGTTCAAGTACGAGCACGAGTAAGCCGCCTACCCGAAGGCCCGCAACACCCGAACCACCGCCGGGCCGAGCAAGACGACGAACAGCGCCGGGAAGATGCAGGTCACCAGCGGGAACACGATCTTCACCGGCATCTTCAGGGCGCGCTCCTCGGCGGCCTGACGGCGCTTGACGCGCAGCTGCGACGCCTGGATGCGCAGCACCCGGGCGATCGGCAGCCCGAACGCGTCCGCCTGGCGGACCGCCAGCACGAAGTGGCGCAGCTCCGGCACGTCGGTGCGCTCCGCCAGTGCCGCGAGAGCCTCGGCCCTGGGAACGCCGACCGCTATCTCGTTGAGCGTGCGGCGCAGCTCTTCGGCGAGCGGCCCGTGGGCACCGGCGCCGACCCGTTTCATCGCCGCGTCGAAGCCGAGGCCCGACTCGACGCAGATCGTCAGCTGGTCCAGCACGTCGGGCAGGGCACGCCCGATCAGCTCCTGGCGCTCCTTGGCCCGGCCCCAGAGGATGGCATCGGGGGTGAGGTACCCGAAGGCGGTGAGGGCCACGGTGCCGACGACCGGGCCGCCGAGCGGGAAGCTCCCCCCGGCCAGCACCCCGGCGACCAGCCCGAGTGTTCCCAGGCCCAGCTTGGCGGCCAGCGCCCGGTCGGCGGTCCACCCCGACTCCGGGCCGGCGAGGCGCACCTTGCGCTCCAGGCTCTCCACCCAGCCGGCCGGCGTCATGCGCCTGGCCCGCCGCGCTGCGGCCCGCACCGCCGGCTTGAGGAGGCGCTGCGTGGCGCTCTCATCGAGCCGGGCCGCCCGCTGGTCTCCGCCGTCCCGTTCCCGTCCCGGCCGCGCCGCCAGCATCGACCAGACGAACAGCGGGATCCCGGCAGCCACAGCGAACGCCCCGGCGAACACCACGGGAGGGACCCCGTCCATCAGAACACCACCTTGACGATCCGCTTGATCCACACCGCCCCGATCCCGACCAGCACCAGAGCCACACCGATCATGACCCTCCCGAGCGTCGAGCCGGTCAGATCGGCCAGGTAGTCGGGGCTGACGACGGCGATCATCGCCGCCAGGCCGAACGGAAGGGCGATCAAGATGCCCGCCGACAGGCGTCCCTCTGCGGACAGCGCCTTGACCTGGCGGCGGATCTGGCTGCGGTCCCGGATCGTCTCGGCAACCGTGTCGAGGACCTCGGCCAGGTTCCCGCCGACCTCGTACTGGATGTCGATCGCCTCGACGATCCAGCGCAGGTCCTCGTTGTCCATGCGTTCCGACATGGCCCGCAGCGAGTCCTCGACACTGCGGCCCAGCTGGTTCTCGACGACGACCCGACCGAACTCCTCCTTGGTCGGCGACGGCGACTCGGAGCCGACCGTGGAGATCGCCTGCATGAGGCCATATCCGGCTCTGAGGCTGCCCGAGATGATCTGGAGCGTGCCCTCGAACTGGTCGGCGAAGGCGCTGCGGCGCCGGCCGGCCATCACGCGCAGCAGCAGCCGGGGTCCGGCTACGGCGAGACCGAACGTTGCCACTCCGGCGACCGGCCCCAAGGCGGCGTAGGCGAGGATCGTCGCCGTCACCCCCAGTGAGGCGGAGAGCACCAGGTACTCGGCAGGCCGCATGGCGATCCCGGCCCGGTCGAGGGTTCGGTCGATGCCGCGCGCCGGCACCGACGCCAGCACGCGGTCGGCCGCCGTCTCCGCCCGGGACGTCAGCGGCCCCATCACCGCGTCCACACCGTGCCGCTTCGACTTCCTGCCGAAGGGCCGCGCTCCCCGGCCGGTGAGTGCCAGCAGCATGGCAGCGATGCCTCCGACGAGGAGCGCCCCGACGCCCGCCGGCAGCGCCCACGACCCCTGCAGCAGGGACGGGGGATCGACGACGACGCCCTCGGGGGGCGGGTCGGCGGTGTGCAGGGTGGTCGGGGGCGCCGCCGTGGTCGCCGGACCGGAGTCCACGGGACCGAGAGGAGCGGCGGGCAGGTCCACGGTGACGTCGGCTCGCACCGCGAGGTCGCCGGATCGAACCAGGATCGCCACGTCCGTCGGGCCGGCGGCGTCGGTCACCCAGGCAACCCGGTATCGGGCTGCGATCCGGTCTGCGATGTCCCGGTAGGCGGCGGCCAGGCCGGCGGCATCGGGTGCGGTGACCACCCGTCCCCCAGAGGCGGCGGCCAGCGTCTGCAGGATCCCGGCATTGGCCTCGTCCGATTCGAGCGACACGACGTGGAGTTCGGCTCCCGACCCGGTGAGGGCTGCGGCCGCCTGTTCGAGGGTCGCCGCGCTGACCGTGTCGCCCCCGTCGGAGAGCAGCACCGCCACTCGGCGGTCGGCGTCCGAACCCTCCAGCACGGCGACGGCGGCGACCACCGCGTCGTACAGCGACGTCTCGCCGCCGGCGGCCAGGCTCTCGACCGCCGCCTGCGGCGAGGGGGAGGCGTCGTCGAGATCCCGGATCACGGCGACGGCGTCCCCGAACCCGACGACGGCGACGCGGGTGCCGTCGGGGAGCAGCTCGATGAAGCCGAGCGCCGCCCGTCGTGCGTCGGCGATCGGATCTCCCGTCATGCTGCCGGAGGTGTCCACCGCCAGCACCACGTCCAGCTGCTCGTCTTCGGCGGCGAACACGTGCGCGGTCACCGGGATGCCGTTCTCCACCACGAGGAAATCCTCGGCGCCGGGCTCCGAGGATGCGAGTGCCCTCGGCACGTCGAGCGACACCGACACGAGCGGGAGGGCCGACGTGTCCACCGAGACCACGGCGAGTTCCTCGGCGGCGGCCGCGGCCCGGATCGGCACGGCCAGGGTCGCCAGCAGCACCAGCACGGCGGCGCGCCGGGAGGTCACCGGCCGCCCCCCGGTGCACCGAGGATCTCGGCCGGGATGGGCAGGCCGACCGCGGCGAGCCGGTCGGCGAACTTGGGCCGGATGCCGGTCGGCAGCGCGGCACCGAGGATGGCGCCCCGCTCGTCGGATCCTTCACGCCGGAACTCGAAGATGTCCTGAGTGGTGATCACCTCGCCCTCCATCCCGACGATCTCGGTCACCTTGGTGATGCGGCGCGACCCGTCCCCGAGGCGGGCCAGGTGGACGATGAGGTCGAGCGCCGAGGCGATGTAGTCGCGGATCGCCGGGATCGGGATCTCCATCCCGGCCATCATGATCATCGTCTCCAGCCGGTTGAGGGCGTCGCGCGGCGTGTTGGCGTGCAGCGTGGACAGCGAGCCCTCATGGCCGGTGTTCATCGCCTGGAGCATGTCGAGCGCTTCGGCGCCGCGCACCTCGCCGACCACGATGCGGTCGGGGCGCATCCGCAGGGAGTTGCGGACCAGGTCCCTGATCGTCACCTCGCCCCGCCCCTCCACGTTGGGCGGGCGGGCTTCGAGGCGGACGACGTGCTCCTGGTGCAGCTGCAGCTCCACGGAGTCCTCGATGGTGACGATGCGCTGGTCGCCCGGGATGAACCCGGACATCACGTTGAGCAGCGTCGTCTTCCCGGTGCCGGTCCCGCCGGTGATCAGCGTGTTGAGCCGGCCCTCGACGCAGAGCTTCAGCAGGCCCGCCATGGGGACCGTGAGGGTGCCGAACTCGACGAGATGCTCGACCTGATAGGGGTCCCGGGAGAACTTGCGGATGGTGAGCGCCGGGCCGTCCACTGCCAGCGGCGGGATGACCGCGTTGACGCGCGACCCGTCGGGCAGGCGGGCGTCCACCATGGGGGACGCCTCGTCGATGCGGCGGCCGACCCGGGACACGATCCGGTCGATCACCTGGCGGAGGTGGTCGTCGGTGCGGAACCGCAGGGCGGTGCGCTCGATGCGACCGGCGCGCTCGATGTAGATCGGGTCGGTCGAGTTGACCATGATCTCGGTGATCGTGTCGTCCGCCAGCATCCGTTCGATCGGGCCGTGCCCGAGGATGTCCTCGCTTATCTCGGAGATGACCCGTTCACGCTCGGCGTCGGAGAGCGGCGCCCGGTCCTCGGTCATGAAGCGGCTCAGTTCGGCGGTGACCGCTCGGCGGAGCTCTGCCTCCCCGATCGCCCCGTCGAGCCGCTGCTCGTCGAGCTTGGCGTACAGGGCCTTGCGGGCCTCGTCCTTGAAATCGGCCAGCGGGTCTCCGGGCGGCGGGTGGGCCGGAGGTCCCGGGGCATCCCCGGCGCCGTTCCTGCTGCTCGCCATTCGTTCGCTGAGCCGCATCAGGCGCTCCTCTCCATGCCCGCCGTGTGGTGGTCGGCCGGCTCCCGGATCCGCTCGGCGAGCTTCTCGACCCCGCGGGCCATCGACGACTTGGGGTTGCTGAGCGCGATCGGCACACCGTGGGACAGCGAGATGGGCACGTCCCGGGAGGTGGGGATCTCCACGTCCATGCGGAGGCCGACGGACGAGAGGACGTCGGCGATCCGTACCCCGATCCGGGCGTCGGCACGGTTGAGGACGAAGTGACGGGCCGGGCCGGTGAGCCCGATCTGGTCGAGGGCGGTGACGACCTTGCCGAGGTGCCGGATGCTCGGCACGTCGGCGTCGGCGAGGAGCACCGCGTCGGTGGAGGCATCGAGTGCGGCCAGGGTGTGTTCGGTGAGCCCTGCGCCGGTGTCCACGACGACGAACTCGAACCCGGACGCGAGGATCTCCAGGATCCCGGTGATCGACTCGGCGTCGACGAGCTCTCCCCGCCCCGGGTCCTCGGGGGCGCACAGCGCGTACAGCTCGCCGGTGTGGTGGGTGAGGTAGACCTTGAGAGCAGCCGGGTCGAGGCGGCCCGCCGTGGCCGCGTCGTAGACGTCGTGGTTCGGCTCCAGGCTCAGCGCGTAGGCCACGTCGCCGAACTGCAGGTCGAGATCGACGACGACCACCTTCCTGGGAGCCGACCTGGCGAGCGCCACCGCCAGGTTGGTGGCGAGCACCGTCTTGCCGGCCCCGCCCTTCGGCGAGCCGACCGTGATCACCCGGCCGCCGTGGCGGCGGGCCTGAGGAGCTGCGGCAGCGGCGGCCGCGTCTGCCCGGCGGGCGGCTGCCTCGGCGGCCCGGGCAACGGCGAGCCGGATGACCTCGTCTTCGGCCTTGGGCGGCACGATCGCCCGGACCCCCACGGCGAGTGCCCGGTCGAGTGTGCCGTGGCGCTGCTCGGCGACGACGACGACCCCGACGGCGTGGCCGGACCGGTCGAACTCGGCGGCCAGGGCGAGGGCCTCCTGCTCGGAGAGCTCCGGGCCGATCACCACGACGGACGGGTGGTAGGTGAGGATCCCCGACACCGTCCCGGGCCGCATCGGCGGGTCCGGCCAGCGGCGCAGCGCTTCCCGGGTCTCGTCGCCGACTGCGGCGTGGACCCGCTGGGTGAAGGCCTGCGGGCACCCGAGGAGGACGATCGGCTTCATCGGTAGATCGTCCCCCTCGTCTGGATCTGCGTGCCGGCGATCCGCGACTCGTCGCCCTCACCCGCCAGCCACAGGAAGCCGTGCTCCATGGTGAACACGATCTTCTCGAGGTCGGCTGCGGGGGCCGCCAGCGTGATCAGCAGGTTTCCCGTCGGGGCGAGCGAGGGGGCGGCACCGTCCTCGGTGGCTTCGCTGGGGAGCCGCTCGACCTGGACGTTGGTGACCAGGATCCCGTCGAGGATCAGGTGGGTCGAGTTGGGGGTGCGCAGGCCGGCGTCGTCGTCCTCTTCCGTGCTCCCGATGTAGACGTCGGTGCCGTCGCCGAGGTCGATGGGCTCCTCGACGCCGGGCTCGACGGCGGTCACCGCGAAGGGATCGAAGGAGGCGAGCACCGCGACGGTGTCGCCCGGGATCAGCACACCGCCCAGGGCGCGCTCCGGGGACAGTGAGATCGTCACTTCGAGGGTGCCGGCGGGCGCTTCGACCGGCGTGTAGGGGGACAGCTCGGCGGGGTCGACGAACCGCGAGGCCAGCACCTGCTCTCCGGGCATCAGCGCGACGGCGGTCACCAGGCCGTCGAGGTCCTCCAGGTCGGCGATCCTCCCCTCGGCGGCGACCTTCACCGGCACCTCTTCGACCCGGAGCGAGTCGATGACCGCGCCGGAGCCGGTTCCGGGTTCGATCGGCCGGTCCACTATGTAGACGCCGACCAGTTCTTCGCCGGCGAGGGCGCGTTCCTCGGCACCGCGCACGTAGGTGACGAGGAGCAGCGCCCCGACCCCTACGAGGGCCACCGAGACGATGATGCCGATGGTTCTGCGCACGCCTGCCTCCTAGTCGACGAGCTTGACGATGACGACCCCGTGGTCCGGTCCCCCGACCTCCCCCTCGAAGACCGTGCCCCGCGTGAAGTAGCCGCCGATGCAGCGTTCGTCGCCTCGGCACGGGGCGCTCTGCGCGTCCGGCGCCTTGAACTGGCCGCCGAAGTTGTATCCGGTGACGTGGAACATCCCGAAGCCGGCGACGTGGTACCGCCCGTTGGCGCCGGTCTCGTCGAGGTCGTCGAAGTAGGGGATGGGGATCTCCCGGCCGAGGAGGCCGCGGACGTCCTCGTCGCTGCACCCCGTGGTGGGCGACGAGCCGGGATCGGCCGGCGACCACATGCCCAGGGCGAGGGCCACCTCGCACCCGCTCGGGGTGGACAGCCAGCCGAAGCCCCCGGCCAGGATCCCGTCGCCGTCGGCGTCCTGGCCGGCGTGGGCGTTGCACGGCTCGGCGTTGTTCCCGTCGTGGAAGTAGATGACCTCGGGTGGGGAGGGAAGGTTCTCCGCGCCGGGGAACTCGCACTCGGAGATGATGAGCGGCAGCACTGCGGGAAGCGAGTACGGGTAGCCCCAGATGGCGGTGGCCGATGCCTGCACCGTGGTGCCTTCCACGCCGACGACCCGGGCGAACAGCGGCTCCATCTGTGTGGTGCCGTCCGGGTTCCGGGTCGCGGTGACCACCGACACGCTCCTCCCGGCCGAGGACACCAGGACGTCGACGACGTCGGCGGTGCCGTCGCGGGCGTTGGCCGAGGCATACGACGACGCGGTGGCGAGTGCGGTGGCCGCGTCGCACGGCCTGGCGCGGAGTCCGCAGTCCTCGGCGACGGCGAGAGCTGCCGCATCGGCGCCGTTGCCGAGCTCGCGGCGTTCCTGGTAGAGGGCGCCGGCGTCGATCGCAAGGCCGGCGATGGCGATGAGCACGGCCGCCGCCACTGCGACGGTGACGGCCGTGGCGCCGCGTTCGTCGTTCAGCCTCCGCATCGCATCACCGCCGTGGCTCGCAGGGTGACGGTGCCGTCACCGAACAGGGGGATCGAGTAGTGGAACGGGTAGGTGGCCTCGACCCGGGTGGGCTCTCCGGGAGTGCAGTCGTCGGTCACGACGGTGATCTGCAGGGGATCGAGGGTGGGGGCGGCGGATTTCGTGACGGCGACCGCAGAGCCGGCGTCGCGGCTGATGGCCAGTTCTCGCACGCCCTCCCGGGTGGCGTGGGTCAGGGTGACCGAGGCGTTGTAGGCACGACCGAACTCGACGATCCCGAAGATGAGCAGGACGAGCACCGGCAGCAGGAGTGCGAACTCCACGAGCGCGGCACCTCGTTCACGGTCCATGGGGTCCCTCCGGGTCGCCGGCCCGGGCGGTCGGTGACCGCCCGGGCCCTCCGGTCGGTCACAGGCCCAGCGTGTCGGCGATCGACTGGAAGATGTCCCTGACACTCCCGCCGAGCGCCGTGATCGCGATCAGGGCGACGACCGCGATCAGGGCGACCATGAGGCCGTACTCGACCATCGTCGCCCCCTCGTCCCTGTGAAACAGGGCTGCCAGCAGATCCCTCATCGGCATGCCTCCTTCGTGAGCATCTCCGGTGACTAGTCCCTGTGCGATTGCTCGGGGTAGTCACAGGAGCAGCATGGACACGCTCAGTGGTCGCCGCAATACCTAGAAGTGGTGATTTGCGTCTGATTCACTCGCCCGGCCATCCGGCCCGCCGGGCGAGGGCGACGGCCTCGAGTTGGGAGTGCACGTCGAGTTTGTCGAGGATGGAGCGGATCTGGCTGCGGATCGTGTGCAGCGACACGTAGGAGGAGCGGGCGATCGCCGCGGCTCGCCGCCCGGCCACCAGGTCGGCGAGGACGGCACGCTCCCGGGCGGTGAGCGATTCGAGCATCTCCCGGGCGGCTCGGGCGCGCGCCGACTCGTCGCGGGCCGGGACCCGGTCCCGGGGCAGCGAGGCGGATCGGCCGCCGGCGAGCGTGGCCACGGCGTCGACGAACTGCTCGAGGGTGGCGCTCCACGGGATCAGCAGTCCCGCCCCGGACTCGAGGCACGCCGAGAGGGTGCCGGGCCCGCTGCCCGGCCCGAGCACCGCGACCCGGGCGCCCGATTGGTGGAGGGCGGCGACTGCTCCGGGGACGGCGTCGTCGCCCGGTCCCGGCGGGGCGACGACGACTGCGGCGGCCGCTCGGGGGCTCGCTGCGGCGACGCCGGGCGGTTCGGCGAGGCGCACGGCGAGGCCGCCGGCGGCCAGCACGGCGGCGAGGGCTTCGCCGAGGATGCCCTTGGGGGCGACCACGAGTACCGTGCCACGGGCGGGCGAGGGTTCCCGGTCCACAGGGGTCTGCGCCATGTCGTCTCCGGCCCGCCGCAGCCCGATCCTGTCACCACCTCTGGTAGCAGGTCTGCTACGTAGAGTAGTTGCCGGTCGTTCCACCTGCAACCCATCCCCAGGATTGACGATTCGCCCCCCGGTCGCTCAAGAAGGCAGCGCCCGGGGGCCGATGGGAACCGACATGAGGACCGACGCAGCCGGCGAAGCTGGGGCCACCCTCGTCGAGTACGGCTTCGTCGTGCTCTTCGTGGCCCTCGCCGCCCTCGTCGCGGTCCGGGTGTTCGGGCTGGACGTGCGGGCGATGTTCGAGGCCGTCGGCGAGTTCCTCCCGTGAGGGATCGGCCGCAGCGCGCCATCGGCACTCCGGACGGCGGGCCTGGGCCCTTGGCCCCTATCGTCATACCAATTGCCCGGCCATCCTGAGAGGGTTCGGCGGTCGGCCGGCATCGAGCACGGTCCCGCCGCCGGGGACTCGCAGCGAGAACGGGGTGTGCAGATGGCCATCGTGGTCCGCAAGTTCGTCCTGGAGAGCGTCTCCGACGCCTCGGGCATGGCAAAGGCGATCGACGAGGGGGTGTTCGGCGCCGACGAAGTGATCGCCGTCGTCGGCAAGACCGAAGGCAACGGCGGGGTCAACGACTTCACCCGGATCCTCGCCGACCAGGCCTTCAGGAGGGTGCTCATGGACAAGGGCACCCGCCCCAAGGAGGAGATCGACCAGATCCCGATGGTGTGGTCGGGCGGCACCGACGGCGTGCTCACCCCGCACGCCACCGTGTTCGCCCGCACCGCCGAGGCCGGGCCCGAATCGGAGGCCCGTCTCGCCGTGGGGTTCGCCATGAGCGACAAGATCCTGCCCGAGGACATCGGGCGCCCCGCCATGGTCGAGAAGGTCGCCGAGGGAGTGAAGCGGGCCATGGCCGAGGCCGGGATCAGCGACCCCGCCGAGGTCCACTACGTCCAGACCAAGACGCCGCTGCTCACCATCGAGACCATCAACGATGCCAAGCGGCGCGGCCACACCGTGTGGACCGAGGATCCGCTCGAGTCCATGAACCTCTCCAACGGCACGACGGCGCTCGGCATCGCCGTGGCCCTCGGAGAGATCGGCATGCCGGCCGCCGAGGAGATCGGGCGCGACACGTCGCTGTACTCGTCGGTCGCCTCGTGCTCGTCGGGCGTCGAGCTCGACCGGGCACAGATCGTGCTCGTCGGCAACGCTCCCGGAGCAGGAGGCAAGTACCGGATCGGGCACTCGGTCATGAAGGACGCCCTCGACTTCGACGGCGTG
>Ga0180431_10010056_pt1 | contig 10568 bp, 6 predicted proteins | sample SS_ome_11_FD_132459 | JGI IMG/M metagenome (GOLD analysis project Ga0180431, IMG submission 132459) | Hypersaline lake sediment archaeal communities from the Salton Sea, California, USA - SS_1_MS_1 metaG | ecosystem: Environmental > Aquatic > Non-marine Saline and Alkaline > Hypersaline >... | reverse complement strand
TTCTTCTTCGGACTGGCCTTGGGCGATCTGGGCGATCTGGGCGTGTCGGTGGGCTACGCGGCCTTCATGTCGTTCGCGATCATCGTGGGCAACATTCACGGCTTCCGTACGGGCGAGTGGAAGGGCGCGCCGCCTAAGAGCGTCAAGTGGATCGCCGCTGGCATCGCTGTCCTGGTCATAGGCGTCAGCATCCTTGCCGCTGGCAAGGGCATGATGAAGGCCAGGGAAGACGCCCAGAAGAAGAAGGGCCCGGCCACGACGAGTCTTGTTGTTCCGGAAGACGGACCGGCGCGCGTTTGAGAGGATCGAACGTGTCGTTTCATCGATGTTTGGCGGGCGAGCAACGCTCGCCATTCGTCGTTTGGACGGCACGCGGCGAGCGTTGCTCGACCGCTAGACGTGGAATGAACCTCGGACAACCCGGCAGAAAGGTGAACCGATGGACTACCTGATGGGCATCGACCTGGGCTCCACGAGCCTCAAGGCGATCGTGTACGACCTGGACGGCAAGCTCGTGGCCAGCGGATCGCGGCCGACCGAGGTGCGGCATGACGATCCGGACCACCCGGACTGGGCGATCTGGCGGCCGGAGGAAATCTGGGGCGGCGTCGCGGAAGCCTGCAAGGACGCGATCTCGAAGATCGACGACCCGGCGGCGATCAAGGCCGTCGCCGTCACCGGCATGGGCATGGACGGCGTGCCGATGGACTCGGCCGGCAAATGGCTCTATCCGTTCATCAGTTGGCACTGCCTGCGGACGGCCCCGCAGCAGCAGTGGTGGCTGGAGCACATCGGGGCGGAGAAGACCTTCTCCATCACGGGCAACCCGGTCTGGGCGATGAACTCGGCCCTGCGGATCCTCTGGATGCGCGAGAACCAGCCGGACATCCTCGACAAGGCCGACAAGTGGCTGCTGATCGAGGACTTCGTCAACTTCATGCTCAGCGGCGAGATCGCCACCGACTACTCGATGGCCTCCAATACGCTGCTGTTCGACCAGAAGGCGCGCGACTACTCGGACGAGCTTCTGGCCGCGGCGGGCATCGATCGGGCCCTGCTGGCCGATCCCAAGCCGTCAGGCACGGTGATCGGCGAGATCCACGCCGCGGCGGCCGAGGCCACCGGACTGAAAGCCGGCACGCCGGTCGTTCTCGGCGGGCACGACTTCCTTTGCGCCTGCCTGCCGGTCGGGGCCTTCAAGCCCGGCGTCGTCCAGGACGTGATCGGCACGTGGGAGATCATCGTCGCCGCCGTCGGCGAGCCCGTGCTGACGCCCGACGTGCTGAACATGGGCTGGTGGATGGACTCGCACGTGGCCCGCGGGGCCTACGCCGCCATGGGCTCCGCCGTGGCGCTGAGCATGCTCGAATGGTACCGCGCGCAGTTCGGCCAGGCCGAGGCCGCCAAGGCCGAAGCCGAAGGAGGCGTCGACTGGGACTACCTGCTGGCCCAGGCCGCCGAATCGCCCCCAGGCGCCAACGGCGTCATGTTCCTGCCGCACTTCTCCGGAAGCACCATCCCCGTCATCGACAGCGACTCGAAGGGCGCCTTCGTGGGCCTGCGAAACGTCACCACGCGGGGCGACGTGCTCCGGGCCGTCATCGAGGGACTCAACTTCCAGTTCCTCCAGATCGTCCAGGGCGTCGAGACGGCCCTGAAGGTCACCCCCGAGAAGTTCGTCGCCGTCGGGGGCGGCACGCAGAACACGCTGCTGATGCAGAACAAGGCGGACATGGTCGGCCGCGCCTTCGAGACACCCGAGATCGAGGAGGCCACCCCGCTGGGCGCGGCGATCCTGGCCGGGATCGGCGTGGGGCTCTACGCCGACGAGGCCGACGCCTTCACCCGCGTGTACCGCCCCGGTAAGGTCTACGCCCCCGACACCGAAATGACCGCCCTGTACGCCGAGCGGTTTGAGACCTACAAGCAGCTCTACCCCGCCCTGGCGCCGATCAGCAAGCAGTTGTAGTGCGGGTTGATTGGCTGACGGGTTGACGGGTTAATTGGGAACGACCTGTGCGGAACCGCTTGCGGCCTGCCTGCCGGCAGGCAGGTTTTGCGCGGTGTACGCGCGAGAAATAGCGCTTGCAAGTAATGAGCGCTGCTGGCATTATTCTTCGAGAGTTGCCCGCGACGGTCGCAGGCATCGGCATATAGAACCTGTCCAATCACAGGAGTCACTGCACCATGCCAGAGAAAACAGCATCTATGTCGTTGGACGTCAGGATCAAGCTCAGTGCGATGATGTTCTTCCAGTACATGCTGGTGGCCGTCTGGTTCGTACAGCTTTCGGCCTACCTGGAAAACCTCCAGATGAGCGGCACGCAAATGGCGTGGATACTCAGCTCGATGGCGTTGGGCTGCATCGGCTCGCCGCTGGTCGGGATGTTTGCGGACCGTCACTTCGCCTCGCAGCACGTCCTGGCGGTACTGAATCTCCTGACGGCGGGCCTGCTGGTGGGCGCCGCCACGGTTACCGCACCCGGGCCGGTCTTCGTCATGCTGCTGCTGGCGATGCTGTGCTACATGCCTACCTGGGGCCTGACCAGCGCCATCGCCATGAGCCACAGCCCGTCGGAGAAGTTCCCCCAGATCCGCGTCTTCGGATCGATCGGCTGGGTCGCCGCCGGGCTGTTCAGCCTCGTGGCTATCCACTTCTCAGGCGTCCCCATCAAGATACTCGGCTTAAAAATCGTAATCGATATCTTCGATGTCAAGGAGTTCGACGGGACCGCCCTCCCGCTGTATTGCGGTGCGGCCGTGGCCCTCGTCGCCGCCGTGCACGCCTTGCTCCTGCCCCATACGCCCCCGCCGGCCAAGGGGCAAAAGGCCTCCGTCGTCGATGCTTTGGGGCTGCGCTCTCTGTCCCTGATGAAGGACGTGCAGTTCTCTGTCCTGATTGTCGGCACGTTGATCGGGACGATTGCGTTCGCGTCGTACTGGTCGTACTGCTCGGCCTTCCTGAAGGGCGAAGGCTTCAAGTATCTGACCGTGACGATGGGCTGGGGCCAGTTCGTCGAGATGTTCCTCATGCTGCTGGTGCCGGTCGCGCTGAGCGTGATCGGCCTGAAGTGGACGATCGTGGTCGGACTGGCGGCGATGCTGCTGCGTTACCTGGGCTTCACGCTGGGCGGGGCCTACAGCATGAACTGGCTGTATTTCGGGGCCATCTTCGTCCACGGGATCATTTTCGGCTTCTTCTACGTGGGCGGGCAGATCTACATCGACCGCAAGGCGCCGAAGGAGATGAAGGCCCAGGCCCAGGGACTGATCTTCCTGGTGAGTTTCGGCGTCGGGCTGCTGATCGGCAACTTCGTCAACGGCGCGCTGCTTGAGTCGGGCGTCGCCGAAGGCGCCGTGAAGAACTACCAGTTGATGTGGATCGTCAGCTCGATCATCAGTGCCGCCGTCCTGGTGATCTTCGTGCTGCTGTTCCGCGACCCGGTGGCCGCTCTTGGGGCCGAGAAAACGCTCGCCCAGCCCGCGGACCAGCCCCCGGCCGAGGAAGCCCCCGCTGCGGACGAGGCGTTCGCCGCTGTGGCCATGGCCGACGCGACGGCCGAAGAGGCCCCCGCAGCCGAACCTGAAGCCCCGGCCGAAGAGCCCCCCGCCGAGGACGCCCCGGCTGAGCCCGAGCCCCCGGCCGAGGAGGCCCCGGCCGCCGAAGCGCCGCCCGAACCCGAGCCGCCGGCTGAGGAACCGCCCGCCGAGGACGAGCCGGCGGCCGATGAGGACGACGACCAGCCGTAGCCGCGGGCCGGCGGGACGGAAGACAGACATGTTTTGACGATACCAGGGCCCGCTGCTCGACGGAGCGGCGGGCCCGCAGTCGAGAAGGGACACACCATGGCGAAGTACCTTATGGGCATCGACAACGGCGGGACCGTCTGCAAGGCCGCCTTGTTCACGCTCGACGGCAAAGAGGTCGCCGTCGCCTCGCAAAAGGTCCAGAATATCAACCAGACCGAAATGGACATGAACCAGACGTGGGCGTCGACCTGCGGGGCGATCAAGGGCGTCATCGACAAGGCCGGCATCGCCGCGGCCGAGATCGCCTGCATCGCCGCGGCGGGGCACGGCAACGGGATCTACCTCGTGGACGCCGACGGCAACCCGGTGCGCAACGCCATCTACTCCTCAGACTCCCGCGCGCGGTCCTATATCGAGCAGTGGGCCGCCGATGGCGTCGACCGGAAGATCCGACCCAAGACCACCCAGTGCATCTGGCCCGCACAGCCCAACGCGCTGCTTCGCTGGCTCGAAGACAACGAGCCGGAAACCATCGAGAAGACCAAGTGGGTCTTCATGTGCAAGGACTTCCTGCGCTTCAAGCTCACGGGCGAGGCTTACGCCGAACTGACCGACATGTCGGGAACGAGCCTGATGAACGTCGTCACGGGCGAGTACGACGAGGAGGTGATGGCCGCCTGGGGCCTGGCCCACATGCAGGACAAGCTGCCGCCGCTGTGCAAGTCGGCGGACGTTGCGGGCAAGGTCACCGCCGAGGCCGCCGCCGCGACGGGTCTGGCCGAGGGCACGCCCGTGGCCGGGGGGATGTTCGACATCGACGCCTGCGGCCTGTCGTCGGCGATCACCGACCAGAGCCAGTTGTGCATGATTCTCGGCACGTGGGGCAACAACCAGTACGTCACGCCGAACCCGGTGATCGAAGACGTCTTCATGACCAGTTGCTACGCCATCCCGGGCCTGTACCTGATCCTGGAGGGCAGCGCCACCTCGGCCAGCAACCTCGAATGGTTCATCGCCCAGTTCCTCGGCGCCGAGGCCAACGCCGCCGAAGCCGACGGAAAGAGCGTCTACGACGTGGTCAACGACCTGGTGGCCTCTTCGGACCCGGCCGCGTCAAACGTGATCTACCTGCCGTTCCTGTACGGCTCGAACGTGAACCCCGACGCCAAGGGCACGCTGATAGGCCTGACCGACGCTCACACGCAGGGCGACGTGCTGCGGGCGGTGTACGAGGGGGTGGTTTTCGGTCACATGACGCACATGGAGCGGCTGCTGACGTTCCGCGAGATGCCCGAGCGGATACGCCTCTCGGGCGGCGCGGCGCGCAGCGAGGTCTGGGTGCAGATCGTCGCCGACGTGTTCCAGTGCCCCGTCGAGATTCCCGACGGCACGGAACTCGGCGCGCTGGGCGCGGCGATCTGTGCGGGCGTGGCCTGCGGCGAGTACGACAGCTACCAGGGGGCCATCGACGCCATGGTCCGCTTCGCACGCGTCCAGGAGCCCAACGCGGACCTGGCCGACCTCTACAAGGCCAAGTACGCCAGGTACAAGAAGGTCATCGAGGCCCTCGACGGCGTCTGGGCCGACCTGGCGTAAGGACGACGACCCACCGCCACAGAGACGCAGAGACACAGAGAACAGAAGAAGGTGACGGTCGCGAGGAAAATGGTTTTCGGGCGTTTCGGGCGCACGCGGCAGCTCCGCGTCGCCACGCCCGAAGACTTGGCGCTGGTCCCGGCGCTCGATGAGGCGCATTGGGTGGCCATCGGGGCGCCCGTCGAGAGCCTCAACGGCGATGCGGGCTTCCTGGCCATGGTCGACGCCGACCGCAACGGGCGGATCATGTGCTTCGAGGTCCGCCGGGCCGTCGCGTGGCTCTTCGAGCACCTGTGCGACACGTCGGGCCTGGCCGAGGGCGGCGAGTCCCTGAAGCTCGACGCGATCGACACCGACAGCACCTCCGGGCAGCACATACGCGATTCGGCGGTCATGATCCTCCGCAAGCTCGGCGCCGACGCGGCCGACGAAGTCACGCTGGCCCAGGTTCGCCAGGTCAAGGCCATGGTGGAACAGCACCCGGTCAGCGAGGCCGGCGTCGTGCTGCCCAAGGCCGCCGACGACCCCGACGTCCGCCGGTTCATCACCGACGTCATCGCCTGCGTCGGCGGGGCCGACCATCCCAGCGGAGCCGTCGGCGTCGACCGCCGGGAAATGAACGAGTTCCTCGTCCAGGCCCAGGCGTACCTGGACTGGCAGGACAAGAAGCGGATCCCCCGCCGAAAAACCACCACCCCCGTCATGCCGCTCGGCGAGCAGACCTGCCAGGCCTACCAGCTCTATGCGTCCCTTCGCGACAAGATCGCGCAGTACTTTGCCCAGTGCCAGGCCGCCGCGTTCGACCCCCGCGCCGCCGAACGCGTGGCCCTCAGCGACGCCGAACTCCAGGCCGTCGACCTGTCCGACCCGAGGGCGATCCGGACGTTCATGGCTTCGGCCCCGCTGGCCAAGCCGCGAACCGACCAGGTGCTCGCCTTCGAGGAGCCTCTCAACCCGTTCTATTACGCGGCCCTGACGCGCCTGCGAGCCGAGGTGATCGAGCCGGCTGTCGGGCGCCCGGCGCCCGTGCTGACCGAAGACCTGTGGCGGCAGGTCGAGGAGGTCTTTGCCGAGCACGACAAGTGGGTCGCCGCCAAGGCCGGGCAGGACGTCGAGGCCCTCGACAACCGGACGCTGCGGAAGTACCTGCGGCCGCCGTTCCGGGAGGCCGTCGAGGCCCTGATTGCCGAGAGCACCCAGACCGCCTTCGTGCTGGGCAATATCCGCCTGACCGAGAAGCTGCTGCTTTACCAGCGGTATCTGCCTGACCTGGCCAACAACTTCGTCAGCTTCCCGCACCTGTACGATCCCGACAACCGGGCCATGTTCGAGCGGGGCACGCTGATCATGGACGGGCGGCACTTCGACTTCTGCATTCTGGTGGCCGACCGGGCCGCCCACGTGAAGGTCGCCGCCACCGGCAGCATGTGCGTGCTGTACGTCGAGGTCAGCGGGCCCGACGTGCCGGCGTTCGAGGTGGCCGTCCCGGTGACCTCGGGCGGGCTGGGCAACCTGTGCGTCGGCAAACGGGGGATGTTCCGCACGGTGGACGGCGTCGAGGCCGACGCCCGCGTCGTCCAGATCATCGATAACCCCATCAGCGTCTGCGAGGCGCTGATCAGCCCGTTCCAGCGTCTGGGCCGGCTGCTGAGCGGGAAGATCGAGGCCATCGCCGGAAAGGCCGAGAAAACCCTCGACGCCGAGGCGGCCTCCATAGCCGATCGCCCCGAGGGCGACAAGCCCGCCAAGCCGCCCGAAACCGCGCACAGCCGAGGGTTCCTCGCCGGGGGACTGCTGGTGGGCGGGTCGGTGGCGGTGGCGGCGTTGACGTCAGCGGCGGCGTACATCACCAAGACGCTGGCGGGGGTGGCGGCGTACAAGATCCTGATCGGGATTGCCGCGGCCGTCGTCGCGGTCATGCTCCCGACGTCCGTCGTGGCGATTCTCAAGCTGCGCCGGCGCGACCTCAGCGCCCTCCTGGAGGGGTCGGGCTGGGCCATCAACGCCCGAATGCGCCTGACGTTCAAGCAGGGCCGCTTCTTCACCTCCCGCCCCCCGGCGGAGAAGAAGTCTCCGCTGCACGAGTAAGCCCCAAGCCCCCGGGTTCCATCCCGGGGGGTGTCTGCTGATGCGCACCGGTCTCGTTCGCCCCCCCGGGGCCGAACCCGCGGGTTTTGCAGGGGACACAATGAGGCGGCGGGGGTGTTATAGTAATTCCATGGATTTGTCGATTGTTATCCCCGAGTTCAACGAGGCGCAGAAGATAGCCCGGGACGTGGAAGCGGCCGGGGCGTTCCTCGTCGAGCACGGCCTGACCGGGGAAATCATCGTGGTGGACGATGGCAGCAGCGACAACTCCGCGGACCTGGCCGAGGCCGCGCCCGTGCCGGCCGGCGTCCGGCGACAGGTCATTCGCTGCCCGGAGAATCGCGGCAAGGGCCACGCCGTCCGCACCGGCATGCTGCAGACCCGCGGCGAAGTGACCCTGTTCGCCGACGCCGGACTCTGCATCCCGTTCGACAACGCCCTGCTCGGCATGGCGCTGATCCAGAAGGACGGCTACGACATCGCCCACGGATCGCGCAGACTGCCCGACAGCGTGATCACCCGTCCCAAAAGCCTCTACCGGCGCCTCCTGACACGCGTGTTCCGCTGGGTGATGCCCTGCCTGTCCGGCACGCCGAGGTCGCTGAGCGACACGCAGTGCGGCTTCAAGGTGTATCGCGGGGACGTCGGGCGGGAACTGTACAGCCGATGTGTCTGCAACGGGTTCCTCTTCGACGTGGAAACCGTCCTCCGCGCCATGCGGGCCGGGTGGCGCATCGCCGAGTTCCCGGTCGAGTGGCACAGCGATCCGGACTCGAGGCTGCACCCGGCTCGGAGCGTTCCTCGGCTGATCGGGGAACTGCGTTCGATCCGCAAGGCGCTGCGGGAGGAACGCGCCCGCTGAGCAATCCCCGGGGACCGGACGACGGACTACGGCGTCTCAGGTGGCGGGCTCTGCGCCTCGGTGTACCGCTGCCACAGGTCGTGCTTCACGAAAGCCCGCAGCGGGACGTTAGGCCGAAGCATGGGCACCCAGTCGAAATCGTAGTCCTCCCCGTTCGCCGTGAGGCGCGGAATGGGCACGTAGGCGTCTCTGTGCCCCTCGGGCGGGACGTCGTAGATCCTGTACATCAGGGCGTCTTCGAGGTGCGGCTGTATGACGACGATGGGCGCCAGGGCCTCCTTTGCCGACGGTACGGCGCGGGGGTAGCCGTGCCTCTTCAGGTCGCGCAGGAGCCAGGGCAGCGGCCAGACGTCGCCGTCCGAGGCGATCACCTGGACGGGGGTCCGGGCCCCCTGGGGACCGGCCAGGGCGATGGCGAGGATCTGGTCGGCCAGGACGTTCGCGTCGGAGGTCGTCTGCGCGTAGACGTACGGGTTGGTGGGGTCTTCGCGGGCGGGGAAGCTGCCTCGCCAGGCCTGGTAGCCCAGGTGCCCCGCTGCGGCGAGCAGAACGACGGCGACCATCGCCTTGGACCCGGCGCACGGCGCCAGCCGAAACGCCGCCACCGCCCCGATGCCCCCCAGAAGGATCATGCCGTGGACAAACCCCAGCATGCACCACGGCGTCTTGTAGGGGATGGCCGCGTAGGCGACCGTCAGGACGAGCGTGTAGACAGCCAGGAACCGCGCGACGGTTCGGGAGGTGTCGCCGAGTCCTTTGCCCGTGACGGCGGCAGCCGCACCCAGCAGGGCCAGGACCACGACAGCCGCCTCGGACCAGACGACCCCGCCGTCCTCGTGCCACCACAGCAGCCGATGCAGATACTCGTGCCAGGGGTACTCGTGGACGCCGCTTGCCCCCTGGCCCGGCGCGCGGGCGACGTAGTGCTTGTACGTCAGCACCGAGTCCACCACGCCCTTCGGGTTCTTGAAGAACGACGAGTGGAACACCGCCGAGACCGCCGCCGCGACGATCAGCACGATACCCGCCGCCATCAGGAGGCGTTTGCGGCCCCCTTCCCGGGCGGGGCGGCGGGTGCGCCGGTTCCAGAACCACACGCTCACCGCCGCCACCGTCGCCGCGAAGCCCGCGATGACGAACGTTTCCTTGGCCACGTGCATCATGCCGAGGCACACCCCGGCCAGGACCAGCCAGCCGACCCGTCGCCGGCGAGCGGTCGGCCCGTCCGTCCGGCGAGCGGCCCGCCAGAGCGCCGCGGCGGCGACGAACGTGAACCACACCAGGAGCATTTCCTGGATGTAGTATCGGCTGTAGAAGACCATGGCCGGGGAGATGGCCGTCAGGACGGCCGCGGCAACGGTCGCCCCGGGCCCCAGGTCGCGCCGCAGCAGCCACACCACCGCGACCAGCCCCGTACCGAACACCGCCGGAAGCAGGCGCAGATGGACCTCGCTGATGTCGGTGAGCCTGTCGGCGCCGTCGGCCCAGGCGATCGGGAGGGTCAGGTAGTTCAGGCCCGGCCCGTGGTACTCGAACGGATCGTAGACGTACCTGCCGTTCTCGAGCAGGTCGCCGAATTTGATGGCGTGCACCGCCTCGTCGGTGTGCATGGGGCGGTTGTCAAGGTCCACAAGCCGCAGCCATGCCGCTCCGATTGTGGCCGCCACCAGCGCGACAAGGAGTAGTGTCCGACTCATTTCACGGGCTTGCCGAAGACCTCCACCTCGATGTAGTGGTTCGATTCGTCGGTGGTGTTCTCGTTGGACCAGAGCCTCACGTATCGGCCCTTGACGCCCTTGCAGTCGATCAGCTTGCCCTGGTAGTCCTCGACGTAGACCTTGTCGGTGCCCTTGCCCTGTCCGGCGGAGTTGTCGTGGTCGTTATTGAAGACGGTCTTATAGTCGATGAAGTCTTCGTCCTTGCCGACCTGGACCACGACGTCACGGTAGGCCCGCGCCTGCTGGTGGTAGTGCCAGATGGTAACCGCGTAGATCGTGGCTTCGGTTTGAAGGTCGATCTTGAGCCACTGCTTGCCCGGGGCCAGCTCGACGAAGTACCCGTCGCCGCCGGCCTTCTCGCCGTCGGTGGCGAACTTGAGTTCCCCGATGATCGGCTCGGGGTCCGAGCTGGTGACGGGCTTTCCGTCGGCGAGGTTGACCGTGCCTTTGGGGGCGAAGAACGGCGGGCGCTTGCCTTTTCGGGCCGGGCCCATGTTCGGCTCGCCCTTGATGGGTTTGGGCGTGCCCTTGAACATGGGTGCGGGCAGGGAGAT
>Ga0180431_10010054_pt1 | contig 10569 bp, 10 predicted proteins | sample SS_ome_11_FD_132459 | JGI IMG/M metagenome (GOLD analysis project Ga0180431, IMG submission 132459) | Hypersaline lake sediment archaeal communities from the Salton Sea, California, USA - SS_1_MS_1 metaG | ecosystem: Environmental > Aquatic > Non-marine Saline and Alkaline > Hypersaline >... | reverse complement strand
TTGGGTTTCGCAGGTTATCTCTGAACCGGGCGCGGGGCGAGACGCCCCGCCTACCCCTATCTGGGTAGCCCCCGGCGTCTCGCCGGGGGGCGCGAGCACAAGGTTCTCAGTTGAACAGGCCACTAGATGTTGAAGGTCCTGCCTGCTAGACCTGGAGCATTCGGTTGAGCGCAACGGACGCCGGCTCGCGGATGTGCTCGGGCACGCTGATGACGTTGCTCATGCGGTCGAGCGCGCGGCGGACGGAAGCCAGCGTCGTCAGGCGCATGGAACTGCACACGCTGCCCGTGGCGTAGAAGTGCTTGCGGGGGTTCTGTTCCTGCAAAGGGTGCAGCAGCCCCTCTTCGGTCGCCACGATGAACGTCCTGGCGTCCGAGCCGGCGGCGTGGGCGAGCATCTGGGAAGTGCTCCCCACGAAGTCGGCCACGCGCCTGACCGGGGCGCTGCACTCCGGGTGCGCCATGACGACAGCGTCGGGGTGCAGGCGCTTCAGTTCGCGGACGGCTCCGGGGCTTATGTTCGGGTCGTGCACGTAACAGTGGCCGTCCCAAGGGGTGACGTCCTTGCCCGTCTGCTCCGCCACGTAGGATGCCAGGTTGCGGTCCGGCACGAACAGGACGTGCTCCTGCGGGACGGACTCGACCACCTGCACGGCGTTGGCCGACGTGCAGCAGGCATAGGACTCCGCCTTGACCTCGGCCAGGCTGTTGACGTAGCTCACGACGGCCGTGCCCTGCGGCAGGTCCTTCAGCCTGTCCCGGACCTGCTGGGCCGTGGCCATCGCGGCCATGTCGCAGCCGGCGGCCGGCTCCGGGAGCAGGACGGTCTTGTGCGGACTCAGGATGCTGGCCGTCTCGGCCATGAACCGCACGCCGCAGAAGACGATGACGTCGGCGGCTGTCGCGGCCGCCTTGCGGCTCAGTTCCAGGGAATCGCCGACGAGGTCGGCCACGTGCTGCACGTCAGCGCGCTGATACACGTGCGCCAGGATCACCGCGTTGCGAGTCGTCTTCAGCTCGGCGATCTCCGCCTGCAGCACGCCGGCATCGGGGTCAGCCAGGGTCAAGGTTCACGTCCTCTCGGTAGCGTGCAGGTCAAGGCGGGCGCGCTCAGCCGCGTCCCCGCCGACCGTTTCACGAAAGATCTTAAGTGCACAGAACTCGCCGCACATCGAGCAGCGGTCGTCCTTCTGCTCGGAGGCCAGCATCCGGGCCATGCGTTCGCGGTCCAGCGCGTGGTCCAACATGGCGTCCCAGTCCCGGTCCGCGCGCTTGCGGCTCATCTCTGCGTCCAGCTCCTTCGCACCGGGGACGCCCTTGGCGACGTCCGCGACGTGGGCGGCGATGCGACTGGCAATCACGCCCACTCGGACGTCCTCCGCGTCGGGCAGGCCGACGTGTTCCTTTGGCGTGACGTAGCACAGGAAATCGGCCCCGCAGGCGGCCGCCAGCGCTCCGCCTATCGCCCCGACCACGTGGTCGTAGCCCGGCGCGATGTCGGTGGGCAGCGGCCCCAGCACGTAGAACGGCGCGCCGTCGCAGTACTCCTTCTCCAGGCGCACGTTCCGCTCGATCTGGTCCAGGGGAACGTGTCCCGGGCCCTCAATCATCACCTGCACGCCGCGCTCGCGGCACCGGGCGGCCAGCTCCCCGAGCAGCCGCAGTTCGTGGAGCTGTGCCTCGTCCGTGGCGTCCTCGATGCAGCCCGGTCGCAGCCCGTCGCCCAGGCTCATGGTCACGTCGTACTCGCGGGCGATCGCCAGGACCTCGTCGAAGTGCTCGTACAGGAAGCTCTGCCGGCCGTGCGTCTTCATCCACCGGATCAGGAACGAGCCGCCGCGGCTGACGACGCCTGCCAGCCGTTCACGCAGCATGGGCACGGCCTCCCGCGTTACGCCCGCGTGAACGGTCGCGAAGTCCACCCCGTCACGGGCGTGCCGCTCGAAGACGCGCAGAAACCCCTCGATGGACATGGCGTCGGGGCCGCCCGCCTCGATGGCCGCCTGGTAGATCGGCACCGTGCCGACGGGGGCGGGCGAGTTCTCGATGATGCGGCGGCGCACGCCGTCAATGTCGCCGCCCGTGCTCAGGTCCATGACGGTGTCGGCGCCGGCGCGAAGCGCCGCGCGAAGCTTGTCCAGCTCCTGCTCGGCGCTGCTCCTCTGGGGTGAGGTGCCGATGTTGGCGTTGACCTTGGTCCGAACCCCTTCGCCGACACAGACGGGCCTCAGCCCGACGTGCTCCGTGTTGGCCAGCACAACGGCCCGGCCGGCGGCCAGTTTCTGGCGCAGGGACTGCTCCGAGAGCCTTTCGTCTGCGCAGACCTGGCGCATCTCGTCCGTGATGATCCCTTCGCGGGCGCTTTCCAGTTGGGTCACTTGCCCCGACCTCTCCGGGTGAACGCGTTGCCGTGCAGCGCCGGGCCTGTTGTCGCTCCACAGGGCCGTGCCGCGCCCCACCTCAACCGCCGAATGGGGCTTCCGGCCTGCGTCTGCTGATTATACTCCGCCTTTTCCGGCAAAGCAACCGGGCCATTCAGCCCCCGCACTTGACACCCCGAAACCGATGTGGAAAAATGGCTCCCTTCGGCGTGCGTTGCCCGATGAATCAGGTTCCGGCGTACCTACGGAGACGGCTGATGAGTAGAGAACTTCTGGAGATCAGGTGGCACGGACGGGGCGGCCAGGGCGCCAAAACGGCGGCGGCCATGGTGGCCGAGGTAGCCGTGGGCGCCGGCAAGTACGCCCAGGCTGCGCCGGAGTACGGCGCCGAACGCGAGGGCGCGCCGATAAGGGCCTACACGCGCATCGACACGGACGCAATCCGTGTCCACGACGCCATTTACTACCCGGACATCGTCATGGTGCTGGACGAGACGCTGCTGGACACAGAGAGCGTCGAGAGCGGCCTGAGCGAGGAAGGCGTCCTGCTGGTCAACACCGCGCGGTCGCCCGGCCAGATTCGGGAGCAGTTGGGCCTGGAAGGCCGCCGGATATACACGATTGACGCGACCAGCATCGCCATCGAGGAGATCGGCCGGCCCATCCCCAATACGGTGATGATCGGCGCGCTGGTGGCCGTGACGAACGTCGCAGAGGTGGACCACATCAAGAAGGAAACCGAGAAGAAGCTCGGCGGCAAGTTGAGCGAACAGATGCTCCAGGGCAACATGCGGGCGGTCGAGCGCGCCTTCGAGGAGGTCAGGAGCGAGAATGGCTGAACTGCTCAAGAAAGACGAGATGAAACCGGGCGCAATCGCCGCGGGCGGCACCATGGAGCAGCTCTACACCGGCTCCTGGCGCACTTACCGCCCGATAACGGATTTCGAGAAGTGCACCAACTGCCTGCTGTGCTGGGCCTTTTGTCCCGACAGCGCCGTCCCCGTGAAGGACGGCGAACGGCAGGCGACCGACCTCCAGTACTGCAAGGGCTGCGGCATCTGCGCCACAGAATGCCCGGTGGACGCCATCGTCATGAAGCGCGAAGACGAGTTGAGCGAAGACGAGTAGAAAGGTTGACGCTAATGGCCGAACGAGTGGCACTTACGGGTAACGACTCCGCCGCTTACGCGCTGAAGCAGATAAACCCGGACGTCGTGGCCGCCTATCCCATTACGCCTCAGACGGAGCTGATGCACAAGTTTGCGGCCTACGTGGCCGACGGAGAGGTGGTCACGGAGCTTGTGCGGGTCGAGAGCGAGCACAGCGCGATGAGCGCGGCGGTCGGCGCCTCGCTGGCCGGCGCGCGCGCCTGCACGGCGACCAGCGCCAACGGCCTGGCGCTGATGTGGGAGATCCTTTACATCGCCTCCAGTTGCCGCTGCCCGATCGTGATGCCCGTCGTAAACCGCGCCCTCAGCGCGCCGATCAACATACACTGCGACCATAGCGACACGATGGGCGCGCGCGACACGGGGTGGGTGCAGATCTACTCGGAGAACTGCCAGGAGGTGTACGACAACGTCATCCAGGCCGTGCGCATCGCGGAGCACGCCGACGTGCGGCTCCCCGTCATGGCCTGCCTGGACGGCTTCATCCTGAGCCACACGCTCGAAGCCCTGGACGCGAGCGACGATGCCGCCGTGCAGGAGTTCATCGGCCCGTTCGAGCGTCCCGACAGCCTGCTCAACGTGGACAGCCCGGAGACCTTCGGCATGTTCGCGCTCCAGAACTACTACTTCGAGTTCAAGAAGCAGCAGGTGGACGCGATGGCGAACGTCCCGGCGGTGATCGAGCAGGTGGGCGCCGAGTACGGCGAACTGACAGGCCGCAGCTACGGACTGCTCGACCCGTACCGATGTGACGACGCCGAGTTCGTCCTTGTCGGTCTCGGCTCCACCACGGGGACGGCCAAGCAGGCCGTGGACGACCTGCGCGAGGACGAGGGCCTGAAGTGCGGCGTGCTGAAGATCCGCTGTTTCAGGCCGTTCCCGGCCGCGCGTATTCGCGAGGCCCTGGCCGATGCCGCCGTAGTGGGCATTCTGGACAGGGCCATTTCTTTTGGGCTCGGCGGGCCGCTGTTCCACGAGACCCGGTCGGCCCGTTACGGCGACGGCGGGCCGATGATCGACTTCATCTACGGCCTGGGCGGCCGGGACCTGAGCCTGGACGACGTCAAGGGCGTCTTCCACGCCCTGGCCGAGGCCGGCCGCAGCGGCGAGATGGATCCCCTGACCCGGTACGTCGGGTTGCGCGAGTAGGGCGATGCTTACGAGAAGAACCGGAATGAGGTGACCGATGGCGACGACGAGCCTGAAGAAGATAGCCGACATGCCCGAACTGCTCAGCGGCGGCCACGCCGCCTGTCCCGGGTGCGCCGGACCGGTGGTCATCCGCCAGATCCTGCTGGCGGCCCAGCAGGACGACACCCACGTCGTGGCGAGCATCGCGACCGGCTGCATGGAGGTCAGCACGACCATCTACCCCAACTCGGCCTGGCGCGTGCCGCTCGTGCACAACGCGTTCGAGAACTCGGCCGCCACCATAAGCGGGGTGGAGGCTGCCTACCAGTCCCTGAAAAAACAGGGCAAGTACGACGGCAAGCTTGCCTTCATAGCCTTCGGCGGCGACGGCGGCACCTATGACATCGGCATTCAGTCCCTGTCCGGCGCGCTGGAGCGCGGGCACGACTTCACCTACATCTGCTACGACAACGAAGCCTACATGAACACGGGCATCCAGCGCTCGGGCGCCACGCCCAAGGGCGCGTTCACGACGACGGCGCCTGCGGGGGCCGTGGAGCCCGGCAAACGCGAGATCAAGAAGGACCTGACGGCCATCGTTGCCGCTCACGGGATCCCTTACTGCGCCCAGGCCTCGCCGCACAGGGCGCGCGATTTGATGAAAAAGGTCCAGAAAGCGGTGGCCGTCGAAGGTCCGGCTTTCATCAACGTCCTCAGCCCCTGCCCGCGCGGCTGGCGGTACGAGCCCGCCGACACCATCCAGATGGCCAAGCTCGCCGCCGAGACGTGCGTGTGGCCCCTGTACGAGATCGAAAACGGGAAACTCACCGTCAACTATAAACCCCGCGAGAAGAAGCCGGTCCGCGAATGGCTCAAGTCTCAGGGGCGTTTCAAGCACCTCTTCGCGCCCAAGAACGAATACCTGGTCGAGGAAATCCAGGGGGAGCTGGACGCGAAGTGGGAGCGCCTGCTCGCCCGCGAGGCGGCGGACAAGGGCGGGACGCAGTAGGCGAGGCCGTCGGGTTGGTCTGGCGGTGGATCTTTTAGGCGACGCCGGCCCCGCGCCGGCAAGCATGGCGGATCGAGGATGGGCGAGACTGTTCCCAGGGATGCGGCGCTCCGGTCTGTGGACCCTGAGGTCGCGGCGGCCATCCAGGCCGAAGAGCAGCGCCAGCAGAACCACCTGGAACTCATCGCGTCCGAGAACCACTGCAGCGCCGCCGTGCTGGCGGCCATCGGCTCGGTCCTGACCGATAAGTACGCCGAAGGCTACCCGGGCGCGCGCTGGTACGGCGGGTGCGAACACGTTGACCGGGTCGAGAACCTTGCCATCGCCCGGGCCAAGGAACTCTTCGGCGCCGAACACGCCAACGTCCAGCCGCACAGCGGCTCCCAGGCGAACATGGCCGCCTACATGGCCGTGCTGCCTCCCCACGCGAAGGTGCTGGGGATGTCCTTCGCCCACGGCGGCCACCTGACGCACGGGCACAGCCGCAACTTCAGCGGACAGCTTTACGAAGTGGTCAGCTACGGAGTGGACGATACGGGGCTGCTCGACTACGACGAGGTCCGCAAGCTCGCCCGCCAGAACAACCCCGCCATGATCGTCGCCGGCGCCAGCGCCTACAGCCGCATCATTGACTTCAAGGCGTTCCGCGAGATCGCGGACGAGGTCGAGGCCTACCTCCTGGCAGACATCGCCCACATCGCGGGACTGGTTGCTGCGGGCGTGCACCCGAGCCCGGTGCCTCACGCCGACTTCGTCACCTCCACCACGCACAAGACCCTCCGCGGGCCGCGGGGGGCCTTCATCCTCTGCCGGGAAGAACACGCCAGCCGCCTGGACAGCGCCGTCATGCCGGGCATCCAGGGCGGCCCGATGATGCACGTGATCGCCGCGAAGGCCGTCGCCTTCAAGCTGGCCATGGAGCCGGAGTTCCGCACTTACCAGGAGAAGGTCGTCGCCAACGCCCGCGCCATGTCCGAGGAGTTCATCCAGCTCGGCCTGCCCGTCGTCAGCGGCGGCACGGATACGCACATGCTCCTTGTTGACTTGAGCGGCCTGGACATCAGCGGCGAGCAGGCCTGCAAGCTCCTGGCAAAGGCGCACATCACGGTCAACAAGAACTCCATCCCCAATGACCCGCGCAAACCCGTCGAGGCGAGCGGCATAAGACTCGGCACCCCCGCGCTGACTACGCGCGGCCTGGCGGCGGAGGAACTCCGCGCCGTCGCTCGCTGGATCGGCGAAATACTCCAGGCCGACGAGCCCGGGGAGGCGGCGGGGCAGGTGAAGCCCCGCGTCCTGGACCTGTGCGAACGCTTCCCCGTGCGTCATTGAGTTACGGGCGAAGAGCCCGACGACGCCCTGTTTCTCGCGTTTCGCTGACTCCACGGCGGCCCGGCCGATAGTGCACGAGGGCAGGACTATGGGGACCGCAGGGCAGGAATCCCACGATAACCCGCAAGCGGCGATGCGCGGGCTGCACCTCTCCGCAAGAGCGGTCCTTGCCACGAGCCTGGCGATGGCCATCGCCTTGCTGGTCCTCGGGCTCATGGTGGACCGGCAGCAGGCGCTGGGGGGCGGACTCAAGGCACTCGTGTGGTGTGCCTGGGGGTGGTCCGTGGTCGTGCTGGCCTGTGCCGCGTTTGCCCTGTTCCGGGCGCGGAACGTGCTCCAGGCTGCCGCCGTGGATTGGGGCCTGATGGACCTGCTCACCCGCCTTCTGAACTATCGGGGCCTGGTGAACGTCCTCAGAGAACTGGCTCGTGGGTCGAGCGAGGCCATCCTGCTCGTCGACGTCGAGTTGCTCGAACTCAAACGCGTGAACCATGAGTTCGGCCGCGCTGCGGGCGACACGATGCTTCGGGAAGTCGCTGACCTGCTGCGTCGGCTCGTGCCCCGGGGCAAACCCGTCGGGCGGCTCGCGGGCGACGAGTTCCTCATCATCGTCCCGAAAGGCGGGCCCGACGCCGCCTCGTCCCTGGCCGGGGATGTCGAACGGGCGCTTTCCGACTACCGCCTTGACCTGGAGGACCGTGGGGAGGTCCGCTCGCCCAGGACGCGGGTGACGGTGACCACGTACGTGGCGGACGGGCCAACCCTGTTGGAGACGGTAACGAGCGCCAAGGCAGCCGGCGTCGAGCGAAATGCCGCGCCCGGGGAGGCGGAGGATGGATAGGGTCAGGGTCGGCGTCATCGGCCTGGGCACGTGGGGGCGGACGCACCTGGACACCTACCGCGACCACCCCGCCGTCGAACTGGTCGCCCTGTGCGACCTGGATGAGGCGAGGCTCCGCGCCGCCGGGGAGCGCTGCGGCGTGGCGTCCCTCCACCGCGACTATCGCGAGATGCTCGCACTGCCCGACCTCGACGCGGTCTCGGTGGTCACGCCCGACGTCACGCACGGCGACGTCGTCGTCGCCGCCGTCGAGGCGGGCAAGGCGCTCCTCGTGGAGAAGCCCCTCGCCACGACGCTGGAGGAGTGCGACAGGATCGGCCAGGCGCTCGGCGCGAACCCGGTGCCGTTCATGGTGGACTTCCACAACCGCTGGAACCCCGGCGTCGCGCGCATCCATGAGGAGATAGAAGCGGGCGGGATCGGCGACGTCCGGATGATCTACTACCGGCTCTCAGACACCATCTTCGTCCCCACGAAGATGCTCCCCTGGGCCGGGCGCTCGACCGTCAACTGGTTCCTCGGCTCGCACTGCATCGACACGCTGCGGTGGCTGCTCGACGACGAGCCCGCGCGCGTCTACACCGTCAGCGACCGGTCCGTCCTGAAGGCGCGCGGCCTGGACACGCCGGACTACTACCTCTCGATACTCGAGTTCCGGGGCGGGGCCAGGGCCGTGCTGGAGAACTGCTGGATACTGCCGGCCTCCAGCCCGAGCCTGGTGGACTTCAAGCTCGAGGTCGTCGGCCGGGAGGGCGCTTTCCACTTCGACGGCAGCCCGCACCGGCTGCTGCGCCTGACGGCGGACGGCGCCGAGTGCCCGGACACGTTCATCCACCCGACCGTGCACGGCAGGCCGGTAGGCTTCGCCGCCGAGAGCATCCGCCACTTCATCGACTGCCTGCTGGAGGGGCGCCCGCCGATGGTCGGTTTCGAGGACGGCCGGCAGGCCACCCGCGTGATCCTGGCCATGGAACGGTCGGTGCAGGAGCGGCAGCCGGTCGATCTGTGACCGCTCACGCGGGCCTGAGGGCCTCCCGCGCATGGAGCAACAAGGTCCATGACCCTTGACTGGCTGTTGCGCGCAACTCGCCTCACTGCTACTATGTTCGCATTCGCGAGTGGTGCGTGTGACGTCTTGTGTAAGAGCGGCAAGGTGACGATGGGCGGTGTCAGGTGGGTGGGGCTCTTCCCCCGATGCCGTACTGTGAGCATCTTCTGGCCGCTTCTACCTGCCGGTCTGCCGCTCGGCAAGCAAGCAGAGCGAGGGTCTCGTGAGTGAAGAGCGGAGAGACCAGCGACCGGAGAAAGGCCGATTCATCGGGCTGTCCGGCCGGCACGAACGCGTGAGTCGTACGGGGCATCTTCCGTTCTCGCTGAAAGGCGCCAAGGTCATGTTGTGGGTGTTCGCTGCAGTAACACTCCTTGTCTTGGCGTGGGTTATTACTGACAGAAGAACTGGGCTCACGTTGCTTCTCCGCCACCAGCCCCCGGGAAGGCGAGTTGCTGTCGAATGGGACGACCTGGGTCCCACGCCCCTTGCAGAGAACGGGTACACCCCGCAGGGAATCACATATGTCAATGGCCATCTCGTCTTTGCAAATAGCTGGCACAATGCGCGCTCCAGAGTCTATCGAATCGAGGTGCCATCGATGGAAGTCGTTGGCACCTTCGATATGCCTCCTGAGGCTGTTCACACAAGCGGAATGGCGTTCGATGGTCACAACGTTTGGGCCGTGGACTACAGCGCCAATCAGTGCTATGAGATCGATATAGAAGAGTCCTTTCTTACGGGCCAGGCTGTTGTACTGCGTAGCTTCTCAACTGGACTTGAGGGTACCAGCGCGTGTTGCTTTCTTACATACGAGGGACGGATGGTCTTGGCTGTTTCCGATTTCAGACGAACAAGGATGACCTATATCGTTGACCACGAACGCGCTGCCGGAGCTGGCGAGATGATGCCTTTTGTGTTGTTCAGTTACCAGAACGGGGGGTTCTCGCAAGGGCTAGAATGGGACGGCACGTACCTCTATGAATCGGAGAATAGACTCGGGACCGATATCATCAACAAGATGGACCTCAGCCTGCTTCTTGAGACCGGTTCCAGCACAGAGGCGACCCTCTCTGAATTTGGCGCGCCAGGCTCAATGGTCGAGGACTTGGCTTGGGACGGGAAGTCCTTCTTCACGTCCGACGAACGGGCATTCAGATTGTACATGGGGGAACTCCAATGAAGACGGTTCTCTCCTGCCGTGTAAGGGGAGCCCCTGCAGTCATGGGTTTCCTGGTGATCGTTGGGTTACTCATAGCCTTGCAAGAGGCCGTGGGCACGTGTGGCCCGACCGGGGGAGAGCAGGTTGCCCAACAGCCGCTTCCATGTTCGACGGTTGGGCAGTTCACGCGTGCCATGCTGTCACCGAGTGTTGACAATGAGGGTGAGGTCGATGATGTCCTTTCCAAGCTCGACGATGCTTCACGGAGCGGGTACTCATGGGCGGACTATTATCTCTACTGCGCTGCGGTACATGCCTGTAAGGCGGAACATGCGAGGCGTGCACTGGAATTGCTGGACAGGTATCTTGACAGGCTAGCAGCCCGTTGAAGAAATGGTGTTTTCAAGGGCGGATGATGATCCTGCGAAGCGTTGCCGGCCTTGCGGCTATGGGCGGGGCGAGGTCCAGTGAGAATACATCCGCGCCCATGAGCCTTC
>Ga0180431_10010050_pt1 | contig 10569 bp, 8 predicted proteins | sample SS_ome_11_FD_132459 | JGI IMG/M metagenome (GOLD analysis project Ga0180431, IMG submission 132459) | Hypersaline lake sediment archaeal communities from the Salton Sea, California, USA - SS_1_MS_1 metaG | ecosystem: Environmental > Aquatic > Non-marine Saline and Alkaline > Hypersaline >... | reverse complement strand
TCCGTCCGTGCTCAACGCCTTTCGGCATCAGAGGGATCATCACTCATGATCACCGAGGGGTTAGCGGAAATCAAAACGTGCTCAACGCCTTTCGGCATCAGAGGGATCATCACACTGGTATGGGCATGGGCAAGAAACAAGCGAATTCCAGTGCTCAACGCCTTTCGGCATCAGAGGGATCATCACTCTGCCCCGCTTTCGAACGACGCCAAAAGCGCTTGTGCTCAACGCCTTTCGGCATCAGAGGGATCATCACGGCGGTCTCCGCGTCGTCGTCCTCTCCGGCCATCCAGTGCTCAACGCCTTTCGGCATCAGAGGGATCATCACCGGCCCGAATGTGCGTTTGGACAATCTTATCCGTCCGTGCTCAACGCCTTTCGGCATCAGAGGGATCATCACTCATGATCACCGAGGGGTTAGCGGAAATCAAAACGTGCTCAACGCCTTTCGGCATCAGAGGGATCATCACGGGGCGGTTGGGTCGAAGTCGTACTTGACGTTAAAGGTGTGCTCAACGCCTTTCGGCATCAGAGGGATCATCACCTCCGCGTTGTCCGTGCTCGCCACAGCAACCCAACCGTGCTCAACGCCTTTCGGCATCAGAGGGATCATCACGGACACTGAGGCGCTGAAGTCTACGGTAACACAAGGTGCTCAACGCCTTTCGGCATCAGAGGGATCATCACGCCCTCCATTGCGGGCTCCGAAACGGCGAACTCGCGGTGCTCAACGCCTTTCGGCATCAGAGGGATCATCACTACAGGGAGGAAGCGGATGCGCTGGAAAACGTGATGTGCTCAACGCCTTTCGGCATCAGAGGGATCATCACTCGCCGCCTGGAACAAGCGCGCAGAGCCGGAGAAATAGGTGCTCAACGCCTTTCGGCATCAGAGGGATCATCACCCGCATCGTCGCCGGGCCTTTGTTCTCCGTGTCCTTCGCGTGCTCAACGCCTTTCGGCATCAGAGGGATCATCACTCTCATCATCGGTTGTGCTGGACACCGTAGTATTCTGTGCTCAACGCCTTTCGGCATCAGAGGGATCATCACTATGCCCGCCGGCCGCAATCGTACCCGCCAGATAATGTGCTCAACGCCTTTCGGCATCAGAGGGATCATCACCCCTAGCGGCCCGTGGGGGTGGGTAGTTGCTAAGGGTGCTCAACGCCTTTCGGCATCAGAGGGATCATCACACCAGGAAAAAGAAGAAAAGCGACAAGTAGATCCCATGTGCTCAACGCCTTTCGGCATCAGAGGGATCATCACGAGGGCAGCAATTCGCTTGGCAACGGCTCTGCATTGTGCTCAACGCCTTTCGGCATCAGAGGGATCATCACGACGCGCAGACTATGCGCCTACGCGAGATTTTACAGGTGCTCAACGCCTTTCGGCATCAGAGGGATCATCACTCCCGGGAGAAGAGTTAGTGTCGGCTTGCGCCTACGGTGCTCAACGCCTTTCGGCATCAGAGGGATCATCACCACGAACATCTTCGCCGCCTTGAGGCCCACAACTAGTGCTCAACGCCTTTCGGCATCAGAGGGATCATCACGGGATCCGATCAAGGCTCCGGCAATGGATTCCTACTAGTGCTCAACGCCTTTCGGCATCAGAGGGATCATCACTCAGTATCGCGGTACGGTTAAGGCGGATTCATCCAGGTGCTCAACGCCTTTCGGCATCAGAGGGATCATCACCTTTTCGATACAGTAAGGAAGTGACCCACCGTTGGGCTTGTGCTCAACGCCTTTCGGCATCAGAGGGATCATCACAGGAACTACCAGAGTATGCGGCCCCCGGATGGCAGTGCTCAACGCCTTTCGGCATCAGAGGGATCATCACGGACGCATGGACGCGATCAAATGCGAATGCGGAAAGTGCTCAACGCCTTTCGGCATCAGAGGGATCATCACACGCGGGCGGCGCGACAATGCCGAGCCCGGCAGTGGAGTGCTCAACGCCTTTCGGCATCAGAGGGATCATCACACACCTCTGCCATGCGTGTCAAGAAGCGGGGAACACGTGCTCAACGCCTTTCGGCATCAGAGGGATCATCACTGCGGACAACTCAAGAACTTGTGAAGCAATCGATTCTGCTTACCACATTCAAGCACCTGCTCGTGCTGCCACTGCAGCGGCATGGTTGTCTCCTCCCGGTTGTAGGGCACGTCTTCAGCAGCCGTAACGCGTTGTTCGGACATAGAATAGATCCTCCCCAGGTCGTTCAAGTACCATCGCGGGAGTCAATCACCGCAGTTCATTGTCCCACATCGGGTCCGCATGACGATTGTCCGCAGGGCACAAAACAAGCGCGAGTGCTTGAATCGCCATCGTGGCCCCAGTCAGACAATCTCAAATTCCACGTCGTTACTCAACCAGTCTACTCTTGGACTCCGCACCCTGACGCGTCGGGCACAGCCATCACAGAGTCCAACGATCAGGACATCATCCTCCTCCTTCAGCAGCTTGTTCAGTTCCCAGCGCATTTGCTCCACCTCGCGCTCGGTGAGCCTGCAGCGGAACACACTGTACTGGATTCGAGATCCATACCCCTTCAGCTGCTTCGCACACCTGCGCAGCCGTTTTGGATCCCTAACATCGTACGTGACCAGAAACCAGCGCTTGCGCGCCATCGCCCTTACCTCAGACGCATTCGGCCGTAGAGGCCGGGCTGCCCCGCCCACTCTTTCTCGAGCAGCCTGGCTTCGAGCTCAATCAATCTCGCATAGGAAAGGGAATACCCTATCACCGGATGCCTCCACTTGTCGGAGAGTCTGCGCTCGAATAGACCAATGGCCTTCTTCCTACCGGTTGCCGAAAGCCAGACGTGCTCCTTGGCGAGGTCATAGTCCTCATCCGGGTTCCACTGAAGCCGATTGATTGACCCGACCACCATTGTGTCCCAGATCGGAACTCGGAACAGCTCCATCAGATCGAGGACGAGTGGATAGGCGACTGATCGTGGTGTGTGATAGAACCCCAGTGAAGGCTCGAGCCCGACAACCAGAATGGCCTGAAGAACTCGGTTGTACAGCAGCGCGTATCCGAAACTCAGAAGCGCGTTGAAACGATCTCTGGGGGGCCGCCTACTCCGGCCGTGCGGGCGAAACTCCTCAGTGATCTCGGGCTTGAGCAGATAAGACAGAGAGCCAAGATACGCACGAGCTGCAGCACCTTCATGACCGCGCACGCTTTCGATACCCTCCGCACTCGGGATTGCCTTGAGCGACCTCCTGATCGTGTCAAGCGCCTCGCCAACACCGGATTCCGCGCGATCCGTACCTCTAGTGGCACGCAGCAGGTATCTCAGTGAACTTTCCACCTTGGCCGCAGCAGTTCGGCGGGCCAGCGTGAGGCTCAACCCCGGATCGGTGAGAGCACGGTACTGGCGGATACGCCGCTGGACTGGAGACGAGCCCGCCGCCAGTGCGCCCACGTGCCGTCCTCCCGACGTCAACCAGTGGACAGCCACGCCGCTGGCCGCACAGAGATGGAGCGCCTGCGTGGAGATCTGCGCATGACCGTGGAGAGTCACGGCCCCCACGTCATGAACAGGGTACGACGCCAGATCCTTCCCCGGCAAAGTGATCTTGAGTGTTTGGCCTTCCCTTCGGACGCGGGCGGCGTGTTCCACGACATGAACCACCTTGCGCTCGCTCTCGGCGGGAAACAGTCGAATCGGCTTCCAGTTCCGATCCTGAGCGAGCCGCTCTTCCTCAGGAAGGCACACAGGCGCCAGGGAACAACGAACACAGAGGTGCTCGTTGTTGGCCACGGGGGGGCGGTCGGGAGAGCGCCGAAGCGACCGAGCTTTCTCCAGCGCGGCCAGCACTCCTGCCCGGGCAGGCTCGTCGAGGGGGACACGAATCGTGACCTTGTCAGCGTGGTATCGAATACGACAATGCTGGACACGTTGGCCAATTTGGTCTTCGACCAACATCCCGTACGCGGCAACCTGCAGACAATCCGAGGCCCACGCGCCAGCCTCGCCGTCGACCCAGTGGGCCCTGCCGCGCTTGTGCTCGTAGGGAATCAGCTGCCCATCGCGCCGCCGCAGACAGTCCACCTTGCCGACAAGACCCAATCGGTCGCTGGCGACCTGCATGCTGGCCCATTCACTTCCATCCTCTTCCTCGAGGTCGCTGTGCAATGCGCGCCCCGCATACACGGCCGCATCCGCCACGCGAATCTCCTCTACCTCCTCCAGGTAGAACAGCCGTTCGCAGTATGCCAACGCGTGCAGCGCCATCACGCGGATAAGAAGCTCCTCTGCAGACTCCCGGTCAGGCATGCGCTCACTCCGGTCGCAAGATCGCCGTCCACGCTTCCTCGGGGGGTTCGGGACCGATGGTTGAATCCCGCAATGCATACTGACCCCAGCGCGTGTTCTTGGATCCGACATGGTCAGCCCAGATCGGCAGGCTGAGGTCACCAGCCGGGTCGGAAACCAGAACCCTCCCATTCGCAGGGTCATCCGCATCCCACTTTCGCACCTGGTCGACAAGATGTGTGCTTTCCCCAAGCGATAGGCCGCCGTAGCGGCGGATATCTTCCGGTGAATGGAGCGCTTCTGTCACGCGGTCAAAGAGCGCGCGCTCACTCTTCTCTGAGGCCCCGGGTCGGACCCATACGCCAAGGGCAACGCTGGAGAGAATCTCCTGGAAATCAGGCCGCTTGTTGGCACCAACGCCTGGTGGCTCCTTGCGTGACTTCACCCTCCACAATGTCCTGAGAATGACGGACCGCGCTGGATCGCCAGTGACGGCCACGGCAACTTCGGCTCCTGCGTGAACCAGTCTGTTCGCCTCACCAACCATAGAAAGCAGCATTCCATACACCGTGGACGGTGGAGGGCACGGGTAGGTCTCCCAGTATTCGCGCGCCTGTGCAACGCGAAACGACGCGAGTGGAACCGAGACGTAGAGTTGAACGGGTCTCATGAACACCCTCCTACTTGCCGGTCTTGATCTTCATGGAATCCCTCATACGCCGTTTGATCTCTTCTACAGCCGCCTTCACCCCGGCAAGAACCGAGGCACCTTTTTCCTTCAGCTCCTGGCCGTACGGCTGGCCAGCGAGCGACCCTCCGACAACAAGTTCCTCCGGCGCGATGTCGCCCGAATCGATGCGGTCCAGGATCGGCTGCGCGGAGACCCGGTCACCGTCCGCTGTCTGGAAGCCGTACAGAAACCTCGGGGCGAAATCATCCGTCCAACGCAGGACAATGGAATCAGGGGAGAAATCGAAGAGGAACCGTGCCTGGTTACCGGCCACTTCGGACATATTGACGATTGCATCCAGGACAAGAAGTGCCCTCGACTTGTCGCTCAGATCCTCCGGAGTCAACGCGAACCCGTACTGGTAGCGCGTCGCGTGGACTTCCGTTCCATACGGAACAGGGTCCTTGCCGGTCTTGCTCGCGGAAGGCGTGGCTCCCACACTCGCTGCGTTAAAGGTCATATCCCCGGCAAACGGAGTGAGCGACAGGGCACGCGTTACCTCCAAGCGGGCACGGCGCACTAGCGTCTTCCCACGAGGCCTTCCCTTCTTTGGAGTAGCTTTCTCGCTCTCGTTCGTTTCCTCCTTTGCGGCCTCCGCTGACATGAACCCGAGCACATCGTCGTCGATGAAACGCTCCCATTTCTCGAAACCATGGTCGGCCCAGACATGCGAGGGCTTGTCTCCTTCCTCCTTCCACCGCCTGTTGACTGATTCTTCCCCACCCGTTAGCTGCCAATAGCGTCGCAAGGCCCACCTGATCGCCTCTGCCGAAACCGTGGTGTGGACTTCGCCCTGCCAGAGGATCTTCTGCAGCGTAGTGATGTTACCTTCCGTCTCGCCTCTGTTGTTCGCCGCCGTTCCGAGCGGGGTCACGACAAGACCGAACAGGTGCTTGCTCATTTCGATTCCTCCTCTTCGTCATCCACAGTGCTCTCCGGCGCAATGGCCTCTTTCTCTTCCTTAGTGGCCGGTCTATAGCTTGCGAGCGCTAGCAGTGCAAGGTCCCTTCCCTTGCGCCAGTTCTGCTCGTCCATAAGCGTGAGGACCTCGCGCCACCCGTCCTGGAGCTCTCGAAGCGAGCTCCCGGATCTCGCCCAGAAATCGGTCACTGTTTCCCTCAGCGTCGCTGCGTTCTTGCAGCGGGAGAAGGCCACGCGGAGTCTCTCGAATTCGCGACGCGCAAGTTCTCGGAAGGGAGTCCCCTCCCGCCGTGCCCTCTCACCCAGTTGGCCGAGTCTGCGTCGCCATGCTTCGTGACACGTCAGAACGAACGTGCGTTCGGGGCCCAGCGGAAGCGCTTCCTTGCTCTGTACCATCTTAGACAGCCCTCCCTTCTCATAGTGGAACACATGTGCCCGCCGTTCGGAATCAGCCACGAAATCGCTGAAGCCAGCCCACCATGGACGGGCGCAGGCAAGATTCTCCGCCACTAGGTCAGGCACTTGAGGCACATCCCAGAATGGTTCTCGGTTTTCTTTCCTGATGAGATTGACCTGCAAAACACTACAAGACATCGAGAAGACTCGAAGCTCAGCGGCTGAGCGCACTTCGACCACGCTGATGCCCACCCGGGTCTTCTGCTGTGAAGACCATGGTACGGTGCCGAAAGACACCACCCGGCAGCCCATCGAACCCGTGTCCTTCATGATCCGCGAGCCATGTAACATCGCCACTGTTCGATACCCGGCGTCGGTCGTACCCGCCGCAAAGGAGGACTTGACGCCGCGTTTCATGAACGACGCCCGCGCCCTAGCGTATGTTGGAAGGTCGTTCAGCTCAGGAAGTACCAAGGCATACCTCGGGCGCACACCACTCCCGCGTCGACGAATCTCGAAGTATAGAATCCCAGCAGGCGCGTAACGCAAACAAAGCGCACGCCCTGCTGGCTCTGCCAGAGCAGTCGAGGATTCTCCCAGCCCCACATGCCTTACAGATCCGCCCGGGAAGAGCCAGCCCTTCAACGAGTTCACTCCGGTGGCCTTGAAGCAAGCTTCTTGGTGCGCGTACTTCGTCACTCTTCTGAACCGAACGGCCAGACTCCCTCCGTCGATATCCACTGAAACCGCGCCCCCTGGCTTCTGTGCAGGGTCCGCAGTACGCGTGCGGCCGTGTTGCAGGAAGGATCCGAGTAGCGCATTTTGTAGAACGACAGATCGCTGAAGATCGGCAGTCGGCTCACCCGCTGCCGGCAGCCAGATCAAACCGTTTTTGTCAATCCTGAACGACTCCCGGAACAGAGATTCGAAGAACTTGTCGGGGGATCCTGTCCATCTCAGCGTCACCGATTTGGACTTCAACTCCCACGATCCGCCAGCCTTGGCAAGCACTCTACTCGATGGCACATCGTCTTCAATTGCCTTGAGCGTTAACCACAGCCCGGCCAAGCCGACCCTATGCAATGCCGTCATTCCTGCCGCATGCAAGTCTATCCGCAACTCGCCCCCAGGATGATCATCGAGCCCCCTATTGCAGGGCACCTTGGTTCGGGCTCTCTTCTTCCTACCTTTCGCTGCACTCAGCGGTTCAGCCATTCGGCACCCCATTCCTTCGAGTACTTGAGACGCTCGGCCGGCGCAACAAATGAACTCCGGATCCGTTTCCAGCCACCGTACTCGCGCGCCACCGGCCCAAGAGGCATCGGAATCGAACATCTGATCAGTGCTTCGCGGATCACCCTTCCTTTCTTGTCCACGCAGCTGGGAGCATCGCATTCGCGGACAACGGGGAACGATCCTCCGGCCTCTCTCAGCGGAGCCGCCATGCTGAAGGGACCCCCATCCAGCCACTGTGATTCGCACGAGGACGGAACTTCGGTCGGTGCCCCTTTCTCGAAAGCCGCTGCCAGATCCGCCTGAGACACAGGGCGACCTGAGAGCGCATTGACCCACGAAGTGACTTCTCCGATCGAGAACTGGTCACTTCCATACGGGAGTTCACTGGCCGGAACAAGGAACACGGCCTCGCCTGGGACGACTGGGGCGTCCGCGACAACACGCCTGTTGAGTCTGCCAAGTCGCTGGATGAGTGCGGGCACCGGGGCGAGGTCCGATACGAGGAGATCTGCGGAGATGTCAAGCGAGACTTCGCACACCTGTGTCGTCACGGCCAGCACAGGCTCCTGCTGGTGTTGGAAAGCATGGATCACCGCATTGTGGCGCTTGAGCCGGTCTTCGTAACGGAATCTGCTGTGGTAGGCAAGAACCGGTCGAAGCCCGCGGCGTGTTGCCTCTTTGGCAAATGAAGTTGCCCGCCACACCGTATTCGAGACCCAGAGGACCTTCTTTGAATCTGCCAAGTTTCGCTCGATCACATCCCACGGAGGGCCTTTGACGGGAGGAGCTAAACGGTAGCGTTCGATTCCCTCAAGATCCCGCGGCCCCTCAATGACATGGAGATCCCTGCCGGAAGAAGCGAGGGTATCGCGTAGCACCGTCAACCGATTCTCAGGCAGCGAGGCCGTCATGAGAAGAACCGGAGAAGTAGAGAATGCACCGAGGAATCTGAGGAGAGCGCCGAATAGCCTATCGTCATATTGATGGATCTCGTCGAAGACAAACGCGGCTCTTCCGAGCGCCGGGCTCGAGCAAAGGCCTGTCCTCCCGTTCTGGATCAGCCCCAGCACGCGGTCAGCCGTGCATATGGCGAGAGGCGCGTCCAAACCGGCCAATGTGTCCAAAGCCGCCGCCCGTAGGGAAGCCTCGTCCTCGGGCCCTCCGAGCAAGTCCTCAAGATCGACCGAGCTCCGACTGTGCAGCAACGCTGCGTCGGGAACCATCTCACTTGGGATCACGTAGTCTCTGAAACCCTCAGTGGCCGTTCCTGTGGTGGGATAGCAGACGAACAGTTTCTTCGCGCTCCCGTGCTTTGCAGCCCACAGATACGCAGCCACGGTCTTACCACTCCCGCAACCGGCCTTGATGAAGACCGCGTCCGCCTGCGACGCGGCCGCTTCCCGCTGGAATGCTCGAGGGGCATGCTTACCAAGCCTTCTCGCTGCGACTTCGCGGAGATCGTGAGCCTCGCACACTCGCTCCAGCACAGTCTTCGCCCAGTCAGAGGGGTCAAGACCGTGCTTCGGCAAAGCGGACCCGATGACATCGGCAGCCACAAGCATAGCCTTGACCAGTGCAACGAAGCGTCCTTCCTCGGCGGTCAATGCGGAATGTTGGTCAGCTGCCTCCGGAAACCAGCTCCGGAGTTGCCCGAGCGGCCTTCCCAAGAGATCGACGGCTTCGTCATGAACGGATGGCGCCTTCGGCAAACCCAGGGACTCAGTCCCAATCTCCAGGCAGGATCGAAAATCAGGGTGGTCCCCGTACACCTTCATTACTACCTCGCCACTTCCATCTCGCGCCTCGATGGCAGAACCGTCTTGTACTTTGAGATGGTGACCGAGGACGGCGCACAGGCTCGCAAAACGAACGACCGCGCTGTCCCCCTGGAATAACCACGCGTCGAGATCCGGGAATCTCATTACAAGCCACGAGCTCACCCATTCATGGCGAAGTGCTTGGCGCGCAGTCCTGCTTCGCACAGCCCGCTGAAAATGGCTGTTTGCTTTGCCTAGGTCATGCAGTAGCGCTGCCTTGAGTAAGGCATTGCGCAATACCTCCCGATCGATACTCGCTGTTAGCCCCAGGGAATCTAGACAGTCCGCTCCCACCGCATCAACAATGGAGCGCGCGGCACCAAGCACTGCCAGCACGTGGCCATTCAGGGTCTCCGATTCCCGAGGGGCCTCGGGAGTCTTCACGCTCTTTGCGAGCAGGCAATCGTACAGCACTACTCCCCCCTCGCTCCCACAAACACCCCACACCCGAACCGCCTCCGTCCCCCTAGTCCCCTCTCCTGGAGCAGAATGGATTCCTCCGCGGTCAATCCCTCGACGTTCAGCGCGAATCCCACGACTTCCTTGTCACGGATCCGGACGGTCCTTCGAAGAAACGGCGAACGCGATCCCGTACTCTTCCCCTTGTTTGCCTGCACTACCTGGGGCTGTGCAACAAGATGAGCCCCGCCCTTGATGCCCAGGTCTTCCAGCTGGCGACCAGCCGCCTGGAGAAACGGCTCTGGTTCCAGGAAACCCTTGATGACGACGAGTCGGCTGTAGAGACGAGCCTTGGGTTTCAACGCATGCGTCGTGGGAACTCCTATGCCTAGTCCGTGTTCACCAATGCGAAGTCGCTTGCCAGCAAGCGGGAGAATCTGCGGAAGCCGCTCTGACGGAATGCGAATGACCAATCTGCTCCGGTCGGTCAAAGCCAGAGTACGATTCCCGGTGAGAGTCCCAGGGATCGGGTGTATGCCCACGGCATTGTCTCCGTGGACCTCCGGGACGATCTCGGACACAGCCGATAAGAGAGCATAGCCGTGATCCGCAGGGATCACGTCGCCCACCACGTTGAACGACACATCCACAACAGCCATCACATCCTCCTTGCCATTGTCCCGAGCACCGCTACCCCTTCCCCTGCGCCTTGACCCCCACCCTGTGCCCCTTCAGCACCTTCTCTCTGAGCTCCTTCGGCGCCAGGACCTCGCATTCCCCACCGAAGGACATCACCCAC
>Ga0180431_10010047_pt1 | contig 10570 bp, 11 predicted proteins | sample SS_ome_11_FD_132459 | JGI IMG/M metagenome (GOLD analysis project Ga0180431, IMG submission 132459) | Hypersaline lake sediment archaeal communities from the Salton Sea, California, USA - SS_1_MS_1 metaG | ecosystem: Environmental > Aquatic > Non-marine Saline and Alkaline > Hypersaline >... | reverse complement strand
CTGACCGCGGTGGCGTTGTTCTGCAAGGAGACCGCATTCGCGGTCCTGCCGCTGGTCGTGCTCATACAGATCTGGCAAGGGTGGGGGCGCGATCGTAATGCCGAACGGCCGCTAAGGTCTCGGCGGTATCTCGTCGGCGAACTGTATCTGGCGGCGTCGGTCGCGGCCGTCTGCATCGCGGCCCTCGTCATCCGCAACGAGCTGTTCGGACGACTGTCCCGTCCCGGGCGGTTGGTCCCCCTCGTCGACAACCCGCTGGGGCATGCCGGGCCCCTCGAGCGCGTCTTGACGTCCGTCGGGCTGCTCGGCAGGTACCTGCGGTTGTTGGCCTGGCCCCACCCGCTGTGCTGCGACTACAGCTACAACCAGATCCCGGTGGCCCAGGGATTGACGGACCCGGCTGTGTTGCTCGGCCTGGCTTGGATCGCGGGCATCGGTGTAATGCTGTGCCTGGTCTGGCGATCAGCCCCCGCGCGGGGTTGGCAAGTGGCCATAGGGTGCATCGCGTTTTTCGTCGTCACCTACGGTCCGATCAGCAACGCCGTCGTCGTGATCGGAACGATCTTCGGCGAGCGCCTGATCTATCTGCCGTCGGTGGGGTGGTGTCTGGCGTTCGGCGCACTGGCCACCGGGCTGGCCCGGCGCGTCGGGTGCGGGGGACGGATCGGCATTGGCATCGTCTGTGCCGCGATCCTGTTGGTCAACGCCGGCCTGACCGTGCGTCGCAACATGGACTGGCGCGACCGGCTGACGCTGTGGACCCAGGCCGTCCACGTCTGTCCCGGCAGCAACCGCTGCTGGTCGAACCTGTCCAAGGCCTACCAAGCCAACCAACAGCTCGGCCAGGCCGTCACACACATGCGGCACGCTCTGGCGATTCACGACGACGAATGGGCCGATCATCTGGTCCTGGGCGAGCAGTTGGGCCGTCTCGGGCAATACCAACAGGCCGCCATCGCCGTCGCTCGCGCATACGAGCTGGCACGCGGTCGATTCCGGATCAGGCCGGCGTATCAGCTGGGGCAGTTGTACACGGAATTGGGCCAACCCGCCCAGGCTATCCTCGCCTACGAGGCGGTGCTCGGACGCGACCCGAACCACATCGGAGCGTTAAACAACCTGGCCTATCTACAGGCCACGACCGATCCACCCCTGCGTGACCTGGACGCGGCGGCCGCGCACATCGAGCGGGTCCTGGCGTTGGTCCCCAACGAGCTGGAGTTCCTCGACACGGCCGTTGACGTGTACCTCGCCCGACGCCAGCGCGACCGGGCGCTCCAGCTCGTCCGGCGGGCCCTGTCCGTCGGTGACAGACGACACCCCCTGTACGCCCGATTTCGGCAACGGCTCGAGCAACTGACCGGGACCACGCCGCCGACGACCAGGCCGTGATCCGCGGCGCACAACTCCGAAACCGGCAACGATGGGGCCGACCGCGCTACCCCTTGGCAAGGATCTTGTCCACACGGTCGGACAGGTCTTTCAGCGCGGCCCTGTCACCCCCACCGACCTCGGTGGTCAGCCAGCCGTCGTAGCCGATCTCCTTGAGGGCCTTGATGCACTCGGACCAGTTCACGTCGCCTTCGAGCAGGGACGTCCACTTGTAGCCGGCCCGTTTGAAGTCCTTCAGGTGGATCCGGCAGATCCGCGGCCCCAGCGTGCGGATCCAGTCCTGCGGGAAACCGAAGAGGACCACGTTGCCGATGTCGAAATAGGCCCGCACGTACTTGCTGCCGAACTCGTCCACGTAGCGGGCGAACTCCAGCGGGCTCAGCAGGAACTTGTTCCACACGTTCTCAATGCCGATGGTGACCTTGTACTCCTCCGCGGTCGGCACCAGCTCACGGATCCGCTTCTGGGAGCGCTCGTAGGCCTGCCTGTAGGTGACCTTCGCATTGACGACCGCCGGCACGAGCAGGACGTTGCTGGCCTTCAGGTCGCGCGCGTTCCGCAGGGCGACCTTCATTCCTTCCATGCCCTTGGCGACCTTCTCGGGGTTGGGGTCTGACAGCGGGCAGCTCCAATGCGTCGAGCAGACCACGCTGTGAATCGGCACCCCGGACTTGTCGCTCGCGGCGCGCAGGTCGTCGATGAGTTTCTGGTTCGTGCTCGATCCGCACTCGATGCCCTCGAACCCGACGTCCCGGGCGATCTTGAGCTTCTCCAACGACGTCCTTCCCGGCTTGATCCGGCTGTATTGCGTCGCCTTGCGGAGCTTGCCGCCGCCCGCGGCCCGCGCCACCGGTTGTGCCATCAGGCCCACCGCGGACGCCCCGGCCAGCCCTCGTGCCATGAATCCCCGTCGTGTGATCGCACCGTTCATCATCGTGGCCTCCTGGTCTGCGTACCTGTGTCCCCGAGCAATGCCCCAATCACCGTGTACGATCGGGCATTGTCTCTGACGGCCCCCTCACTCGCAACTCCCTGTTCGCCTCAGCCCACCCGTTGCCGCGTGACGCGCAACCCATTCTACTTATGGCATGATCGTTGAGTCCGCCGGCGGGATCGACTTGTTGCGGTTCGGCGCGTTGGCCGATCTGGCCGGTCTCGCGCACGCGATCACCACCGGGCCGTGGAACATGGCCTGCCATTGCGGGCCCGACGTTCGGCTCGCGGTCAGTCGGCGCCAGCGCGTGTGCGACACCCTGGGACTCGCCTTCGATCGACTGACCTGCGCCGAGCAGATCCACGGCGGCGAGCTGGCCGTCGTCCAGCCCGAGCAAGTCGGCGCGGGGCGCGACGGCCGCGCCTCGGCCGTCGCCGGCGTGGACGGGCTGTTGACCGATCGGCCGGGCGTCGGATTGATGGTCCTGTCCGCAGACTGCCCGTTGGTGCTGGTCTTCGATCCGCAGCGGCGGGCCCTGGGCGTGGCGCATGCCAGTTGGCGATGCACCGTCGCCCAGATCAGCCGTTGCCTGGTGGACGGGATGGCGGACGTCTTTGGCTGTGACCCGGTCGGGTTACGGGCGGGCATCGGTCCGTCGGCCGGGCCGGAGCGATACGTCGTCGGCGACGACGTCCGACAGCGGGCTGCTGCCGTGTTCGACCATCACGATCGGTACTTCCGACAGACACCGGCCGGCATGACGTTCGATCTGTGGTCGGCCAATCGCGATCAGCTCCTGGCCGCGGGTCTGCGCGCCAATCGCGTCGAGGTAGCCGGCATCTGTACGATCCAGGACGATCGGTTCTTCAGCTACCGCCGCGACGGGCCCGAGACCGGACGATTTGCTCTTGTCGCCGGACTCCAACTGCCGTAGCGTATGTCTCGCGGGGTGCGCGATTCGTCGCCGGGCGCTGCGGTCTTGAGGAGCTCGTCATGGACACCGCCGTCGTCATGGTCAGCGGGGGGCTCAACAGCCTGGTCCTCACCGGCATGGCCGCCAGGGAATACACGCTCGCCCTGATGCACGTCAGCTACGGTCAGCGGACACAAGACCGCGATCTGACCTGCGTCCGCGACATCTGTGACCGCTTCAAGCCGGCCAAGAAGGCCGCCATCGCCCTGCCGCACTTTCAGACCGTCGGTGGCAACGCCCGCGTCGACAAGAAGCTCACCATCGAGCACGCCAGCACGCTTGGCAACGAGGCCCCGAGCACTTACGTCCCCGGCCTGATCCCGACGTTGTTGGGACTCGCCTTTCACTGGGCCAGCGCCATCGGCGCCAGGCACATCTTGATCGGCTCGTCGGAAAACGACGGCCCGCCCTGCCCGCGGACGTCGCTGCTGTTCCCCGACCACCGTCGCGACCTGTACCACCTCTACAACCAGCTCATCGAGATCACCGCCAAGCGCGAGACCGGGATTCAGCTTCAGACCCCTTTGATCGAGATGACCCGCGAGGAGGTGGTTCGTCTCGGCCAGCACCTGTCCGTCCCCTTCGAGTTGTCGTGGTCTTGCCTGAGCAGTGGCGAGAGGCCCTGCGGCACGTGCTACGGCTGTGTGTCCCGGGCCCAGGGCTTCGTCGGCGCGGCCATGCCCGATCCCATCATGATCAAGGACGCGTAGCCCCACGCGGCAGGTGCCCCATGCCCGACGCCGCCCCCAACCGATTTGTCATCCAACATCACACCGGGCACGGACCGGAGCACTGGGACCTGATGCTCGAAGACGGCGACGCGCTGGCCACCTGGCAGCTCGACCGGCCCCCAACCCCCGACGACACCGAACCGATCCGAACCGTCCAGATCGCCAACCACCGCAAGGCCTACCTGACCTACGAGGGCCCGGTCAGCCGCAACCGAGGCCACGTCACCATCCACGACGCCGGTACGTACGTCACCCTCGATCGAACCGACGAGGCGTGGACCTTCGACCTGACAGGCACGCGGATCAAGGACATCTTCGTCCTGCAACGATGCCCGATCGACCCCGACCAACCCGAACGCTGGGAACTCCAGCGCACCAGCAACGCCACGCACTAAGGTGGCCGGCCAAACGGGACGCCTCCGAGCCACGACCGTTAGGGAGAACGTCTGTCGATGATGCGCGTTACCGCAGGTCGAACAGTGTCTCTGCGGCTGCGTTGCAGCGCTTGGCGAGTTCGGCTGGTGACAGCCCGTATAGATCGGCCAGGAAGCGGCAGGTGTGGACCAGGTGGGCGGGCTCGTTGGGTCGGACCTTGCGGATCGGCTCGGGTGAGTTGTAGGGCGCGTCGGTCTCGAGCAGCAGGCGGTCCGGCGGGATAACCTCGGCGGCCTCGCGCACGGCGGTGGCGTTCTTGAACGTCACGATGCCCGACAGCGAAACATACCAGCCCGCGTCCAGGATGCGGACCACTTCGTCCCGCGTGCCCGTGAAGCAGTGGAACACGCCCCGTGCGGCCCGGCGGCTATGCTTCGCCAGCAGATTCAGGGCGTCGTCGACGGCGTCGCGGGAGTGGATCACCAGCGGCAGGTCATAGCGCTCAGCCAAGGCGATCTGTTGGATGAAGGCTTCTTGCTGCGCGGCGCGGTCGCTGAAATCGTAATGGTAATCGAGTCCGGTCTCACCGACGGCGACGGGCCCGGCCGTCTCGAGCAGCCTGGCCAGATCCGACCAGGTCGCGTCGGTCGCCTTGCCCGCCTCATGCGGATGCACGCCCGCGGTCGCCCAGACATCGACGAAGCGCGACGACAGCGCGACGGCCGCCCTGCTGTCCTCGACGTCCGTACCGATCGTGACGCATCGGCTCACACCAGTGGCCCTCGCGCGGGCCAGCACGGCTTCGACCTGCTGGGCCAACGGCTCGAACGTCAAATGGCAGTGCGAATCGATCAGATCGATGGGTTCGGCCGATGCTGGCTGGGGATCGGACATGGACCCTACCGTCGCGGGGGATCGAACGCGTCGGGCGTGTGGCGGATGACGGGCTTGCCGCCCTCGGGCAGCGTCACGGCCACCACGTCGAAGCGACAGGCGTAGTCGTCGGCCTGGCGCTGATTCAGCCAGTACCGCGCCACCTGGTACAGTTTGCGTCGCTTGGCCGCCGTCACCGTATCTTCCGGATCGGCCTGGTCGCCGCCCTGACGGGTCTTGACCTCGATGAAGGCGATGGTCCGACCGTCCAGCGCAATCAGATCGATCTCGCCGACGGGGCAGGTGTAGTTCTTGGCCAGGATCTTGTAACCCTGCCGCTTGAGGAACCGCCGCGCCAGCTTCTCCCCCTTCGGCCCGACTTGCAGTCTGTCGATCACGATACGCTACGTCGATTCGTCGGCCTAGTCGGTCGATTCCTCGGCCACCGCCTCGGCCGCGTCGACGGCCTCGTCTTCAGGGGTCTCTGCGGCGGCGACGCCGCCCCGGCCGATCCGACGATCGCGCAACCGGCGCGCCTTGCCCACGCGCTCACGCAGGTAGTACAGCTTCGCACGGCGCGTCTTGCCCGAACGGACCACCTCGACGTCGACGACCCTCGGCGAGTCCAGCGGGAAGATCCGCTCGACCCCTTCGTTATTGACGATCCGTCGAACGGTGAAGGTCCCGCCGGCCCCGCCTCGCTTGGCAATCACCACGCCCTGAAACGGCTGGACGCGCTCCTTGTCGCCCTCGACGATCCGCTGGTGCACCGTCACCGTATCGCCCACGCGGACCTCCAGCGGCTTGTCACGCCGGAAGGACGACGCCACCGATTCGATCAGCTCCTGGCTCATCTCCGATACTCCTCTACGTTTCGCTCAGCAAGTCCGGGCGGCGCGTCCTGGTCCTGTCGATGGCCTGCTGCCGACGCCACTCGGCCACCCGGGAATGATCTCCTGACAGCAGCACCTCCGGCACACCCATGCCGCGGAACTCTCGCGGCCGGGTGTACTGCGGATATTCCAACAACCCCTGTGAGAACGAATCTTCCTCGGCCGACGACCCGTCGCCCAACGCACCGGGCAACAGCCGCACCACCGCGTCGACGACGACCATGGCCGCCGCCTCGCCGCCTGACACGACGTAATCGCCGATCGAGATCTCCCGGGGCCTCAGCCCCACCCGGATCCGCTCGTCGAAACCCTCGTAGTGCCCGCAGATCAACAGCAACCGCTCGTGTCCGGCCAGCTCGCGGGCCACCGACTGGCAGAACGTCTCGCCCTGGGGCGTCAACAGGACCCGCGTGTACGCCCCGGGCGCTCGGGCCTCAACGTGCTCGACGGCGGCGAAGATCGGCTCGCACATCATCACCATGCCCGGCCCGCCGCCGAAGGGCTTGTCGTCCACGCTCAGGTGCCGATCGGTCGCGAACGCGCGGATGTTCGTGCACGCGATGTCCACGGCGCCCGCCTCCCGCGCCCGTTGGAGAATGCTGGCCGAGAAAAACGGCTCGCACACCTCCGGAAACAGCGTCAGCACATCGATCCGCATCTGCGCCCCGCATCCGCGCCGCATCCAACCGCGCTGGCGCCCGTGCTCGACGTTTAGCCCCGACGCGCGGAACCACGTACGACACCGCGAAAGGCATGCGCCGTTCGGACCGGCCCGCCGACGCTATGCCTTAACGGCGATGCCCTCTCGCTTGAGCAGATCGCGCACGGTGTCCGACGGCTGGGCGCCCTGGCTCAGCCAGTGCTCGATCCGCTCGCGCTTCAGCCGAACCTGCTTGCCCGGCTCGGTCGCCAACGGGTCGTAGAATCCCAGCTCCTCGATCACCTTGCCGTCGCGCGGGGCGCGCCCGTCGATCGCGCTGACGCGATAGAACGGTTGGTGCCGGCGACCCATTCGCTTTAACCTCAACCTCACTGCCACGATACACTCCTACGTTTCTCAACCGGCGCCAGACCCGCACTCGGTCCCGGATCACCGGCGCGTCTTCTCGCACGGCGACTCAGCGTCTCCGCCGGCGCTTGCGCTTGTCCTTCTGGCTCAGCCGCCGTTTCTTGGCGGTCGTGCTCCCCTTCATCTTTAACTGGGGCATCTTGCCGCCGAGGGCCGACATCTGGGCGAACTGCGTGCCCATCCGAAGCCGGTCCGTAAAATTCATGCCCGCCATCGCCTTCATCACGTCGCGGGCCTGGCTGAAGCTTTTGATCAGGCCCGACACGTCCTGCACGTCGGTCCCGCTGCCGCGGGCGATCCGGCGGCGACGGCTCGCGTCGACCATGGTGGGCTGCGCGCGTTCCCTCGGCGTCATCGACTGGATGACCGCCTTCATCCGCTTGACCTCGCCCTCGTCGACGTCCATGTGCTTCAGTTCGCTGCCCACACCGGGGATCATCTTGAGCAGATCGCGCATCGACCCCATCGACTGCATCTTCTCGATCTGGCCCATGAAGTCGTCCAGGCTGAACGACCCCTTGGCCATCTTTTCCTGCAGCCGGGCGGCCTCTTCCTCCTTAACCTGTGACTGGGCCTTCTCGACCAGCGTCACCACGTCGCCCATGCCCAGGATGCGGCCCGCGATCCGATCGGCGTGGAACTCCTCGAGATCGTCCAGCTTCTCCCCGATGCCGACGAACTTGATCGGCTTGCCCGTGACGTCCTTGACGCTCAGGGCCGCCCCGCCACGCGTGTCGCTGTCGAACTTCGTCAGGATCACCCCATCCAGCTCCAACCGCTCGTTGAAGCGCTCGGCCGTGTTGACCGCGTCCTGGCCTGTCATCGCGTCGATCACGAGGTAGATCTGATGCGGCTGGATCGTCTGGGCGACCTTGCTGACCTCCTGCATCATCTCCTCGTCGATGGCGAGCCGGCCGGCCGTGTCCAGGATCACCACGTCGTGCTCCGTCTTACGGGCCTCGACAAGGGCGTTGCGGCACAGCTTGACCACGCTCTCGTGCCCGCGCTCGGTGTAGACCGGCACGTCGACCTGCCGGCCGATGACCTCGAGCTGGTCGATGGCGGCCGGGCGCTTCAGGTCGGCCGCCACCATCATGGGCTTCTTGCCCTTCTTCAGGATGTACTTGGCCAGCTTGCCCGACGTCGTGGTCTTGCCCGAGCCCTGCAAGCCCGCCATCAGGATGACGGTCGGTCCCGGCGAGACGAACGGGATCCGCGGGTCCACCGGCCCCAGCAGCGAGACCAGCTCGTCGTGGACGATCTTGACCATGAGCTGATCAGGGTGGAGCGTCTTGATGATCTCCTCGCCGATCGCCTTGGTCGTCACCTCGCTGCAAAACTTCTGGGCGACCCGGACGTTGACGTCGGCCTCCAACAGCGCCATCCGCACGTCGCGCATGGCGTCGGAGATATTGGCCTCGGTCAGCCGGCCGCGGCCCCGCAGCTTGCGGAACACATCGCCGAACCGATCTGTCAACTGGTCAAACACGGACGCATACTCCCGTGAACAAGACCGTCCACATACCCAGAACCCCTTAGGATAGCTTCTCGGGCCCGTTACTTCAACCGCCTGCCACCCGCACCCCCAGCCGTGCGTTGGCGTGCCGATCTCGGTGCCCCACCGACTGGCGGGCCGGGTACGGGAGATCCGCACGCTCAATCCGGAGGCAGGAGGGGCCGGGAGCGCAACCGGTACGCCCTGCTCCTGTCTCAGGTTCGGTGTTTCCTCGGGCGGTAAGGGCGGTCGTTTCTCAGCTTGGGGAGCTTGTTCTGTTGGCCCAGCCACGTCAGGAGTTGGGCGACCTCCTGGACCTCGTACGACGCGCCCAGGCGGACGTTTAACAGACGTACGAGACATTCCATGGCCACGCGATTCGGCACCAGCCGGTCGTAGCTCGTGCCGGTGACGCGGTAGAGTTGGGCGAGGGTCTCGACATGTAGATTCGGCCAGGCGAAGCCGTTACAGCGATAGGTCTTGGTGGCCTCGGTCTTGGCGGTGGCCAGTCGCTTGCGGCAGTGGGCGATGTACTTCTTGGAGACGTCGATGCCCACGTAGTGCCGATCGAGTTTGGCGGCGGCGACGACGGTCGTGCCGCTGCCCACGAACGGGTCAAGGACCACGTCCCCCGGGTGGCTGGACGCGCGGATGATCCGCATGAGCAGGGCCTCGGGCATCTGGCAGCCGTGCCAGCCCGCGCGCTCGGCAAACGTGCCGCACACCCGCGGAAACTCGTCCCACACGTCGTCGGGCACCCGGCCCATCGGGTTGGCGCGGCGGTCGCTGTACTCGGTATGCCGGGCCGAGGGGAACCGCACTTGCTCGTCGTTGAAGGTGAACTTCGTCGCGTCCCACACGAAGTACAGGATGTGCGTGTGGGCCTTGGCGAACATGGCCTTGGTGTTCTGCCCAAACGTGTAGTGCCAGACGATCCAGTTGCGGAGCGTCAGGCCGAGGTCCCGCCCGATCAGCCGGGTCTCCGCGGCGTGGTCGTCGCCAATGGCGACGTAGAACGAACCCGCGGGCTTGAGCACCCTCGCGCAGACCGTCATCCATTGGCGCGTCCAGTCCACGTACTGCTCGTACTCGACGTTGTCCTGATACTCGTCGTAGTCATAGCCGATGTTGAAGGGCGGATCGGCGAAGATCAGATCGGCGAACGGCTCGCTCGCGCGACCGAGCAGCTCGACGCAGTCGCCGACCACGACGGTATCCATTCCCAGCTTGTTTGTGTGCGCGTCCCGCGTCCGGTCGGCTCGGTTCGTCGTTAGCCCCATAGGCCTGGCACCTCCTTGGCCTAGTATACTACATATTGGGGCCGCAGCCAGGCGAAACCCAATATTTTGGGCAACGGGGTCCACCTCGCCCTAAGCGCCACCCCCCGCGTGACTTGTGGCGGGCCCATGCCCGGGCCGGCCTGGCGTGTCGGCCGGTCTTACTTGACCAGATCCGACGTACGTGCCAGAATCGGCCGCGTGCGTTTGCGGTTCGGACGGCGGATACCGATGCCCGAGCCGATCTGCCGACCAAACGAGTTGCCGACGTCGGTTGGAAGGGCCGAGACATGCTCAAATCACTCAGACGAATCGGTGTGATCCTGTTGCTGACCGCATCGGGTTGTCATCGGACCGTCACGATCAGGGCCGTTGAACCGGGCATGAAGCAGATCGTCGGCATCACGCGGCTGGCCGTTCTCGACTTGACCTATCAAGAGGGCTCCGACGTCGGGCGGAACATCGCCAACATGATTGTCGCCGAGCTGGACCAGACGGGCGCGTTCGAGGTGATGGAGCGGAGCGCCGTCGCGAGGGTGCTGGAGGAACAGAAGTTCG
>Ga0180431_10010046_pt1 | contig 10571 bp, 3 predicted proteins | sample SS_ome_11_FD_132459 | JGI IMG/M metagenome (GOLD analysis project Ga0180431, IMG submission 132459) | Hypersaline lake sediment archaeal communities from the Salton Sea, California, USA - SS_1_MS_1 metaG | ecosystem: Environmental > Aquatic > Non-marine Saline and Alkaline > Hypersaline >... | reverse complement strand
GGCCGCCGGTGGAACCGGGTCCGCGTGCGCCGTTATCGCTCGTGTACCACAACAACGTGTTCTCGGCGATGCCCATCTTGCGCAGCTCGCGACGCAGGTGTCCCACCGCCCGATCGATGCCCGTAATCTCACCGCAGTAGTTTTGCAGCTTGGGGGGCAGGTCCTTATATGGCTCGCGGTCTTCGGCCGAGGCCTTGTGAGGACTGTGCGGCGAGCCGAACCAGATCACCGCCAGGAACGGACGCTGGCGGTGGGCAGCGTCGCGGATGAACTTGAGCGCGGCGTCCACCGTCACCCGCGATCCCTCGCCTTGCGTCTGCACCACCTTGCCGTTGTGGCACATCAACGGGCTGTTCTCATAGAAGTTGGGGCTGGAGAACCACTCGTCGAACCCGCTGTTGCCCGGGCAGACCGGGCTGTCCGCTCTTACCGGGCCCAGATGCCATTTGCCGAAGTGTCCGGTGACGTAGCCGGCGGCCTTGAGTGCCTCTGCGACGGTCACCTCCTGCGGGCGCAGCGTATACCCCCACGAGAAGCAACCGTATCGGTTTGGATGACGACCGGTGAGCACGCTGCCTCGCGTCGGCGAGCAGACGGGAGCGGCTGCATAGAAGCGGTCGAAGCGCAGGCAGGCAGCGGCCATCTTGTCGAGCGTCGGCGTCTTCAGCCTGGGGTGTCCGTTGTAGCCGACGTCTCCCCACCCCTGGTCGTCGGCCATGCAGAGAATGATGTTGGGCCGCTCGCGGGGGCCGGTCGCTGGGGCCGCATGGCTGATACCCGCGCTCAGAAGCACTGAGCCGATGACGCAAACGCGGATCCGAGCGACTGGGGTCAACGACGGATGTGCGTCGATTCGCATCTTGCCGTCTTCCTGCAACAGAGCCGCCGTGACAGGAGGTCGTCACATGAGTAGGGACACGAAGGGCCGGCCTGCCCTCGGCCATGCTACCATCTACCCTATCAATCCGACAGGCCCAAACGGGCTTCCCGGAGGCTGGCCGTCGTCGAGGGGAACTTGCGTTCGAACCGTAGCGGGTAGGCGTACCATACACGCGAGCCGAAGAAGAAGTGGTACGACGGATCGTCCAGCGGGCGCTGGAAGGTGAACACGAGTTCCGCGATGCCGGATGGGCTGCCGCGCGTGACTCGGACCTTGAAGTCGTCCGTAGAGAAGGTCTCGCCGACGGTGAAGGGCCGATCGCGACCCGCCGCCTCCATGATCTTCTCGCCGGAGAGTTCGGAGAAGTAGCCGTCGTCGTCCAGCCAGACGCGCAACTGGTTCCGACCGACGCGCTCCACGTATCCCCGCCGCGTCATCCCCAGCAGGTTCGGTGCGAAGGTGAGCACATAGCCCTTGAGCGGGGACACACCGGTGGCCTCCTCGATCGCCGGGATGCAGTTGAAGCCGAGCAGTGGGAGGTTGATGAAGAACAGCCTGTCGTGGGGTTTCATCGGCCTGCCGAACCGGACCACGTCGTCGATGGGGAGCTGGTTGGCTGCGCTGAAGCCGGCCATTCCGATGTCGTAGGCCGCGGCGGTGGTGGCGAATCCGGCGACGTGAACGACGATCAGCACGGCGACGACGGCCCACACGGTCTTGCCGAGGACCGACGCCCGCCGTGCGCCCCACGCCGCCAGTGCCTGCCAGACGCCGACCATGGCAATGACCATCCCCACCGACGCGAGATACACATGGTGCGAGGCGGCGTATACGGGAAGCGCCGGCAGGATCGGCACCACACACGCAGCAAGGGCCAACAGAAGGTACCGACGTCGTCGGAACCACCACAGCAGCAGCCCCCCGATCAGGACCAGCAAGGCGAAGCTGCCATAGAACAGCATCGGGTGCGCCCGCAGGAACCGCAGGCCGCTGAACCCCACGATCGGGAAGTACAGGAACAGTCCGAGCATGTAGTAGATGAACTTGTCCACGACGAACCGGGCGAACCCCGGGGTACCGGGCGGATAGAAATACGGTCGGCCTGGCATGGTGAACCCGCCGAGCGCGACGTGGCGGACGACCAGGTAGGCCACGGTGATGCCGGCGATGGCGGCGTAAGTGGCCCAGCGTCCCTTGAACCTGCCGGGCCTGAGCAGCCAGTCACCCACGACGACGACGGGCCCGAAGACGATGCCGCTCTCACGACATCCCAGCGCCAGCACGAAGCACGTCAGGGCCAGCAGGCGATGGGTGAGAGACGGTCCGGGCCGGTCGGATTCGTCGGCCGGTGCCCATCCCGAATCCCTCGCGTAGAAGACGAGCCCGCACAGACAGAATGCCGTCACGATGAGCTGGTTCTGGCAGGCCACCCACTGCGCGTTCGGGTAGTTGGCCGGGTGCAGCGCGAACAAGACCCCTGCGAGCGTGGCCCACCGCACACTGCCCGTCGCGCCCTTGGCGAGCACCATCACCAGCGTGGCGCACAGAACGGCCCATGCCAGGGAACAGGCGTGCATGACCTCCGGGCGCCAGCCGCCGAGCACGTATTCCACCCGCACGATCAAGAAGGACACCGGGCGGAAGAAGTAGAGGTCCGCGTCCTGCTGCCACCACATTTCCACGCGCCGACGATGCCCGCCCAGGTGCGAGGCGGCCACGAGCGACCGGAACGACCAATCCCCCTCGCGCAACTCGGCGCGATGGCTGTAGTCGTCCAGGAGCAGGCCATGCCGGACCGACCTGCCCTGTAGGGTCCCCACGGCCAGAGCGATCAGACCGATGCCGATAGCGTACCGTTTCATCGAACTCCACCGCTCGTGCCGCTTTCCGCGCGGGCCAAACAGATCGCTTAGATTAGCCTTGCTCATTCCGCACGACAACCTCCGCGAGGGCGTCTCTTGAGGAGTCAGGCTTCCGGTTCGGTCATCCGGGACTGCCGGGCACCTGCCCGGTCCTGCCTGGGGGCCGGTTGGAATCGAGGGGCGTACGATTTCGCCGGATTTGGGATAGGTGGTTTAAAGGTGTGGCACGATCGGTACAATGGCACGCCGATCTGGGGCGGGGTCGGCCGGATGGCCACTGGAGGGCGCCGAGCCGACCCGAACCCCGGTTCGACCAGATCAAGTGCGAACGTCCGGCTACGGCGGCCGGGTCGGACATCAGGGGCGCTGAGGGGCGAACCATCGAGTGATCGTCATTATCGACTTGGTCATCATCGTCTCGGTGTGGCTGCCCACGTTGGCGGTGCGTCACCGTATGGTCCCGTCCGATGCGCTGCCCGGCTGGATCGATCACCTGGCCTGGGCGGTGTTGCTGGTTGCATTCTGGTTGTTGGCAACGCGTCTTGATCCGGGGCTGAGGCGGCGAAGCCCGGGCGGCTTTGGCGCGACCGTGCTGCGCCTGCTTGGTCCGACGATCGTCATGGGGCTGAGTCCGCAACTGAGCCACGGTCTGGAGCTGAACCGATCCCTGCCGATGTCCCTGATGATCCTGTGGTCCGCATTGGTGTTGGCGGTGATGTCGGCCGTCAGGGCGGCGAGGGCCGAATCCGACGAGACGCCACCCCAGCCCCGTGGCCCCGAAGCCCGGTTGGCGTTTTGGTCGGCCGGTGGGGGGTTGCTCGCGCTGGCCTTCGTGCCGTGGTTCCCCAAACCCGACGACCTGTATTGGCTCGAAGACGTTGGGTTCCTCGGGAGGTTCCTCCGCGGCCTGGTTCAAATGGTCGGGCTGATTGGCGTGGCGGTTTGGGTGGGGATCGCCCTGGCCAGGCCGTTGGCCTGGGTTCGCAGGTTCGTATTGACCACGCGGCGATGGCCGTTCCTGGCTGCGGCCGCCGGACTGGCGGTCGTGCTCTCCGCCATGTACGCCTGCTTCGTGCTTGACCGCATGCCGCACGTCATTGACGAGCTCGCCATGTTGTTTCAGGCGAAGAATTTCGCGGCCGGCCGGTTCTATGCCCAGACCCCCCCGATGGTCGAGGCCTTCGATTGCGAGTTCATCGTCGTGGATGGCGAGCGGTGGTACGGCAAGTACTTACCGGGCCCGTCGCTTCTGCTGGTGCCGGGCGTGTGGCTGGGTGCGACCTGGATCGTGAATCCGCTGCTCGGCGCGGTGGCGATCATGCTGTTGTTCGTGCTCGCCAGGCAGCTTTTCGGCGAGCACGTCGGGCGGTTAGCGGTGCTCTTGGCGCTCGTGTCCCCCTTCTGGTTGATGACGTTCGCCTCTCAGATGTCCCACCCGGGCTGCACGACGGTCCTGCTGGTCTTCGCCGTGTTCATGGTCAAGGCCACGCGCCCGGCGGGCCGGTCGTACCACGCGGTCGTGGCCGGGCTGGCCCTGGCTGGGGCGGTGTGGTTTCGGCCTTATACCGCGATGGTGTGGGCTGTCCCGTGGTTGGTGTATGGCCTGGTCGCGGTGGTCCGACGGCGGACCCCCCGCGCGATGGTTCCCTGGTTTGCGGTCAGCGTGGTGATCGGTGTCCTGCCGTTGTTTGCGTACAACAAGATCCTGACGGGGGACGCGTTGCTGATGCCCTTTGTCAAGTATGCCCCCACCGATCGGTTGGGGTTTGGGTGGGACGTCGGGCTTCCCTATGCCGCGCCCGGCCATTTGGGTGGCGGGCACACGTTGACCAAAGGGCTGAACAACATGGCGCTTCAAGTGGACGCGCTCAGTCGGACGTTGCTCGGCTGGCCTCGGGGGGTCCTGCTGCTGGTGGTGATCGGCGGTCTCTACTCGGCGCTACGTTGGCATGGGCTGATGGTGCTGGGTCTGGGGGTGTCGCTCCCGATCGCCTACGTCTTTTATCATTTCGGGACGCCGTGTTACGGGCCGCGGTACTACGCTTCGGCCTTGCCGGCGTACCTGATCCTGGTGGCGATCGGCCTGGGCGCGTTGCGTCGCGGCCTGCAATGGCAGATGAAGCGATGGCGCCTGCCGAGGTCGGCGCGGTATGCGTGGGCGAGCACCTGGGCGCTGATGACCCTCGCGCTGGTCGGATGCCTGTTCGGATACATGCCCGGTCTGATCGAGAAATGGCGAAACACCTTTTGGGTGACCGACCCGGCCGTTCGAGACGCCGTCGAGCAGGACCGGCCCAAGAACGCGATCGTCTTTCTGCGATCAACCTACTATCGCTCGCTCAAGCACAAGAGGTTTCTCCGTCTGCCGGACAATTACGGCGCGGGATTCTGGATGAACGCCCCTACCCTCGACGACGAGGTCATCTTCGCCCGCGATCTGGAGCGCGAGCTGAGCCGAAAATTCCCACCCGGAACGAACCAACGGGTATTGGCGTCCTTCCCGGGTCGACGTGGCTATCGGTTCGTCCGAGACGACCTGAGGACCGGCCACCTGGAACCCCTCGTTTCCGAGCCAAACCAAGAACCCGCCGCGGCTGGTAAGGAAGGACCCGGTCGCTTGGCCAGGCCCCACGCCGTCCCGCGGGCGGTCCTGGATAACCGGGGTGCCGGGGCCCCCACCGGGGGGGCGGGTCGATGATTCCGGCCCGGGCAGCCGGCGTCGGACCGTGATGGGGTCCGGGCACTTGCCGGCGGGACCGCGGCACGAGCACGAGACGCCGTCATCGATCGGTGCTGGCGCGCGGGCGTATTGCCATCGAAAAAACGATTGAATCCCAGATGCACCTGGACCCAGACCCGAGGCTTGACTCCAAGCTCGAAACCCCTATACTCATAGTAGTTATCATTCCTTGCGAGGCCTGTGGAGGGGGACACCACTGCTGGCCGATGGCGGGGATCTGGCTGGGAAAGGAGACGCTCCGGTGTAATAATACGGTGGGGCATCGGGACTCGGTTCGGGTCCCGTCCGTGCGAGCGAAGGGGTGCGGCTCGCGGTGGCCCGACGCGTGCCAACCCTCGCCCCGGTTCGATGGGTCCGGCGGCAGCGCACGACAGCGACGCCCCAGGCTGACAGGACCCACACCGCGGGCCAATCACAGAAGGGACCAAGCAACAAGGCGATCAATGACGCCCAATCCATAGTAAGCAATGTATTGTGTGGCATGAGACCTATGGTTGTCACATTAACAAGATGCGTAGGCCCTGGCCTGGGAGCGCCGGTTCACCGGACGCCCGAGCCAAGGAGAAATCACATGGCTAACTCGCAGCGTTCCGGAACCGGGACCTTGATGTGGGCGGTTCTGCTCATGCTCGGCGCCGGGTTGGTGGCGCCGGGTCTCGTCCAGGCAGACCCGTTCATGGTCGTCGCCCTGCCCGACACGCAGAACTACTCGCAGTCCTACCCCGCGACCTACACCGCCCAGACGCAGTGGATCGTGGACAACGCGGCCAGCCAGAACATCCAGTTCGTCACGCACCTGGGCGATATTGTTCAGACCTGGAACAGTTCAAGCCAGTGGGCCAACGCCAAGACGTCCATGAACATTCTCGACGCGAACGATGTCCCTTACGGCACCGTGATGGGCAACCATGACGGCCGGAGCACCTACCCGAACTACTATCTCGACAACTTCGGGCCGCAGCACTACCAGGGCGAAGGCTGGTGGGGCGGCGCTTCGCCGACCGGGCTGAGCAACTACCAGACGATCTCTGCGGGCGGCAAGGACTTCCTCTTCCTGCACGTGCAGATCGACACGCCGCAGGTCGAGCTGGACTGGGCCCAGACGGTCCTGGATCAGCATCCCGACAAGCTGGTGGTCTTCAGCACGCATCGCTATCTGAATGACTTCCGGGTGATGCAGGGGCGCTACACGGACTACGACTACCCGGGGTTCGACGACTACTACGAGCCCAACTGGGTCATGTCGGAGGATCTGTTCCAGGACTTCGTGAGGACCCACAAGAACATCTTCATGGTGCTCTGCGGCCACTGCGCTGGGCAATACCATCAGGTGAGCGAGAACGACTGGGGCCTGCCGGTTTACGAGATCCTCCAGGACTTCGACTCGTTCACGCCCAACGGCGGCGACGGCTGGATGCGGCTGTTCACGTTCGATGTCGACGCGAATCAGGTCCAGGTCCAGATGTACTCGCCGACGCTGGGTCGATTTCGCCAAGACGGCCCCAAGGAGACGCACGAGGATTTCCAGGCCACGCTCGCCATCATGCAGTACCCCGAGGTCGTGGCCGCCATCGGCAGCTTCCTCCAGAGAGAAGATCCGAACCTCGACCCCAACGCCTTCCTCGAGTGGTTGATGGAGAACGACGCCCAGAACTTTTGGGATCTGTCGTACGCCGACGGCCAGCGGGACAGCAGCTTCACGATCCCTGTGGACTTCGACGCGTACGTTACACCCGACCCGGACCCGTTCACGGAGCTGTTCGACCTCTACGACAACGATCTGGGCAATTTCGCCATCACGTTCACACCGGATGGGTCGGCCGATTACTACGCGGCGTGCGCCACGTCGATTTCCTCCCTCCCGACGGATCCTTCAGGGGGTACGCCGATCACCCTGGGCGACGACGATTTCCAGCAGGTGATCCTCGCCGACGCGAACGTGTCGCTTTACAACGCGAACGACCCGAACCACGTCTATGGCGACTTCTACGTGTCCAGCAATGGGTACATCACGTTTACGGCTGGTGATGATGAGTTCGACGAGTCATTGGCTAATCACTTCGACCTGCCCCGCATTTCGGCGCTGTTTGACGATCTGGACCCCTCCTCCGGCGGCTCGATCAGTTGGAGGCAACTGGGCGACCGCGTCGCCGTGACGTTTGAGGACGTCCCCGAGTACGGTACCGGCACGACCAACACGTTCCAGATCGAGATGTTCTTCGATGGTCGGATCCGGATTTCGTGGCTGATGGTCGAGGCGATGGACGGCCTGGCGGGGCTGTCCGAAGGCAACGGCGTTCCGTTCGGTTTCGTGGAGAGCGACCTGACCGCGTACGGACTGTGTGCCGGGCCCCCGACCGCCTCTGCTGTCTCTGCGAGCACACCGATCAACACGCCAGTAGGCATCACGCTCGTGGCTACGGATGACGGTGAACCCAATGCGCTGAGCTACATCATCACCTCGCTGCCCGACCATGGTGATCTGAGCGATCCGAACGCGGGGTCGATCGGCGCGGCGCCTTATACGTTGGTCGAGGGCGGCGACGTCGTCGACTACACGCCGGACCCGGCGTACACCGGTCCGGACGCGTTTGATTTCAAGGCCAACGACGGCGGTACGCCTCCCGAGGGCGGCGATTCCAACGAGGCGACCGTTTCGATCAGCGTTTACGTCGACGAGCTGGACTCGCCGAACCTCCACCCCGAGCCCAACGCGACCACGGGGTACGCCAACACGATCGAGTGGGACGCCGTCGACGGGGCGGCCTCGTACTACGCCGAGTGCGCCGAGGACGCGAACTTCGCCACCCTCTTCGGCAACAGCGGCACGATCGGCGACATCCACTACGAGTTCACCGGCCTGGCCTCCGGACAGACGTACTGGTATCGGGTCAAGGCCATGACCTCGCCTGCGGCGGGCACCACCGACACGGTCGGCGGCACGAGCCTGACCAAGACCTACTCGCCCCGGATGAAGGGCAACTTCTTCCACTGCACCGCCGACCGCACCCTCAACCAAATCGAGCAATACCTGACTTGCGGGGCATCGCAGTCGCTCCAGTTTGCCGTCTACGAGTCCGACTCGCAGTTGGGAACCTACAGCCAGATCCATCTCAACGCGGTCACATCCGGAACGGGGACCGGTTGGTACGGCTCGGGTGCCATCTCGGTTCCTCTGGTTGCCGGTAAGTACTACTGCATCGGGGTGGCGTGGGCCCTGCCCGCCACGTATTACTACAACGCCATCGGCAGTGAGGCCATCGGCTGGGGAACGAAGATCAGCGCCATGTCAACCATCGGATACCCGGCGCCGAGTTCCGTCGATTACGCCAATAGCAGCCTGGGGTTCTACCAGCGGCTGACGACGACCGACGAGTCGACTTACGTCGAGAGTGACTGGTCCAACGTCGAGTCCTCGAAGCAATCGGTGTACTACCACCTGGAGATCACCGAGAGGCACAAGACCTACGGCGAGGTCCTGGTCGACCCGGAACCGAACGACCTCAAGGACATATGGTTCGAGGAGGGCACATCGGTGACGCTGACGGCCGTGCCGAGAGGGGTCAAGAAGTTGAAAGAGTGGTGGATCTATGACCCCAACTTCCTGGACGATGCCAATTACGCCGACAAGGACACCAACACCGTGACGACGTTCGTCATGGAAAGCGACCGGCACGTCAAGGCCGTCTGGAAGTGCGGTGGTGGGGGCGCGGGACTGCCATTGCTCGTGGTCGGAGCCGCATTGTGTACCCTCGCGTCGCACCGCAGGAGACGGCGGGGCTAGCGAATGGCGTGCGAGGCGGTCGCTGTCACTTGACAAGCGGGACAACCACGGTGCGGTTTCAGCGACGTCCGTCGGGGCCCGTCGTACCCGGTGCCCGGATTCGGCGTAGCGGGCGCTCGCAATCCCTCCCGAGTGCGATAGAATAGTGACCGGCATGTTCGGGGGCCGGAATCCGGTGGCGCGCGCCGAGTTTCAGGCCACGGATCTTGCGGATGGCGCTCTGTGGAGATGGTCGGGGACATGGGTGAGTCGAGGCCGCCGAGTATGGAATTGATCGACGCGGTTGCGTCGCGCGAGTTTGATCTGGTCATTATCGGCGGGGGGTGCGTGGGGACGGCCATCGCGATGTTCGCGGCCCAGGACGGGATGTCGGTCGCGCTGGTCGAGAAGGACGACTTCGGCGCCAAGACGACGGCGGCCTCGTCGGAAATGATCCACGGGGGATTGCAGTATCTCTCCAAGATGCAGTTCGCCATCGTCCGCAAGTCAAACCAGTACGCCGGGCAGATCATGGCCTCGGCGCGGCACCTGGTGGATCCGATCCCGATCGTGTTTCCGTATTACGAGGGCGGTCCGGTGTCGGCCAGGGCGTTGCGGATGCTGTTCAGGACGTACGAGCGGTACAACACGCGGTACAAGCACGCGCCGGAAGGTCAGCCGCTGCAGCCCAAGCAGATCATCGAGCGGATCCCGCAGATCCGGCAGGAGGGGCTGGCCGGGGGGACACTGTACTACGAATGGGGCATCGACGCCCCGCGGATGTGTCTGGCCAACGCCATCTGGGCCGCCGAGAACGGCGCGTTCGTCCGAAACCACGCATCCGTCACCGGCTTCGAGCGCGACGGCGAGCGGGTCGTGGGCGTCTGGGTCGACGACCGGCGAACGGGTGAACGGCTGCTGCTGCGCGGCCAGACGATCGTCAGCGCGACCGGTCCCTGGGCCGACAAGGTGTGCGACCTGGCCGGCGCAGGCGCCGGACCCCATATCCGACCGACCAAGGGCGTGCACCTGATCCTACCGCGGATGGGCGATACCGGGTTGGTGCTGCACTTCATCGACGATCGGTTCGGAATGGCCATTCCCCGCGGCCCCTACACGCTGATCGGCACGACCGACGACGACTTCTACGGGCTGCTGGACCACAACTACGTCACCCAGGACGAGTTCGGCTATCTGATGCAGGGGGCGCAGCGGTTCCTGTCGAGCCTGTCGCGGGACGACGTGGTCGACACCAAGTGGGGGGTCCGGCCGACGGTGTTCGCATACGGCCGGATCGAGGACAAGCTGAGTCGCGATCACCGCATC
>Ga0180431_10010045_pt1 | contig 10573 bp, 10 predicted proteins | sample SS_ome_11_FD_132459 | JGI IMG/M metagenome (GOLD analysis project Ga0180431, IMG submission 132459) | Hypersaline lake sediment archaeal communities from the Salton Sea, California, USA - SS_1_MS_1 metaG | ecosystem: Environmental > Aquatic > Non-marine Saline and Alkaline > Hypersaline >... | reverse complement strand
TTCCTCAACGATATCGAGATCATCGTTAGCATCCTCTGTGGAGAAATCAATACTACATGCCGGGATTGCTAACAATACCAGCAAAACCAAAATGATCGCGGCTTTAATACCCTTCGCCATACCTTCATCCCCTTTCGTTTTCTCAATCTAGGATATGGTAGCACTGATAGATTCCCTTGACAATGTTCGTCAGGGAATCTATTCTAGAGATGCTGCATATTTTGAGGAAAACGAGGGTTCATCTCGCCATTTCGAATGAAGCCTCTTCCTGTGCAGACAATCAAAGTGAAGTGAGTTCTCTTCTCCCTGAAGTACTCTTGGGTATTTTAGGGAGATTATTTTGGGAGGAACCGATGCAGGACTTTCAGACCGAAAACATACGGAATGTGATTTTACTCTCTCACACCGGCGCCGGGAAAACCCAGCTTACCGAGGCCATGCTGTATAACACCAAAGTCACCACCCGCATGGGAACTGTGGAAGACGGTAACACCGTCAGCGATTTTGAACCCGAGGAGATAAAACGAAAGAGCAGCACCAGCACAACCCTGGCACCACTGGAATGGAAAAAGGCCAAAATCAACGTTATTGACACTCCCGGATATTTCGATTTCGTGGGTGAGGTCAAATCCGCTCTGCGCGCAGCAGATGCGGCCCTGGTGGTAGTGTGTTCCGCATCCGGAGTTGAAGTAGGCACGGAATTTGCATGGGAATTCGCTGAAAAAGCCGCGTTGCCCCGCATTATCTTCGTCAACAAAATCGATCGGGAAAACGCTGATTTCTCAAAGACCATGGAAGAGATTCAGGAAAAACTCGGTCGGAAATGCGTGCCGGTCCAGCTTCCCATCGGATCGCAAGACAGTTTCCAGGGAGTTATCAATCTAATCACCGGAAAACCCGCTGGCGACGCGAACGCAGATGCCATCAGCCAGGATGAGATTGATACCTTTCGGGAAAAGCTGATTGAGGGAGCAGCAGAATGCGATGATGACCTCGCCACCAAATACCTCGAGGGTGAAGACCTGACTGAAGAAGAAATACACAAGGCGCTCCACGCCGGAACAATCGCAGGCACAATCGTGCCAGTCCTGGTGGGCACTGCGCTGCAAAACAAAAATATCACTGAGTTGCTGGATGCAGTGTGCGAATATCTTCCTTCGCCCAAAGATAAAGGTAAAACAGATGCAGGTGATAAATCTCTGGAACCCGATGAAAATGCTCCCACCTCAGCATTTGTCTTCAAAACCAGCACTGATCCCTATGTGGGCAAGATGAACTTTCTGCGTGTATTCAGCGGAGTTGTCAGCAGCGATTCCACTATCTGGAACAGCCAGAAAGAGAAGGCCGAAAAGATCGGGCAACTCAGCACTATGCGTGGCAAAACTCAGGAAGCAACTTCACGAATCGTCGCAGGTGATATCGGGATAGTTACGAAACTGACAGATACCAGCACCGGTGATACCCTGTGCAGCCAGGACAGCCCGGTTCAATTCGAAGCAATTGAACTGCCTGTACCCAACCTGAGCTTCTCGATCGCACCCAAAACAAAGGCAGACGCCGATAAACTGGGGACGGTTCTAAGCAAAATTATCGAGGAAGACCCATCGCTCACACTTCAAAGGGATATCAGAACAGGGGAAACCATTATCACCGGATATGGCGAGGCTCAGGTGGATGTAACCCTCAGCAAAATGAAGCGCAAATTCAGTCTTGAGGCCGAACTGGAAACACCAAGAATCCCTTATCGGGAAAGTATCACTACCTCTACCAAAGCAGAATACAAGCACAAGAAACAGACCGGGGGCCACGGGCAATTTGGACATGTCCTTATTGATATGCAACCAATGGATAAGGGAGGAAGTTACGAATTCGAATCAAAAATCGTTGGTGGCACAATACCAAAGAACTACATCCCCGCGATAGAAAAAGGGATCGTTGAAGGGCTTACCTCCGGTGTTCTGGCAGGTTATCCGATTGTTGATCTGAAAGTGACCCTGTACGACGGATCATTTCATGCAGTCGATTCCTCAGACATGGCCTTCAAAATCGCCGGTATGCAGGCACTCAGAAAGGGAGTAGCAGATGCAAATCCGGTTCTTCAGGAACCCATTATGAACCTTAAAATTACCGTGCCCGATACATTCACCGGCGATGTCATGGGTGATCTCAACAGCAGGCGTGCCCGGATATCAGGGATGAACCCTGAAAACGGCATCAGCACAATCGAAGCACATGCCCCGCTCTCTGAAATACAGCGTTACAGCATAGAACTCCGGTCAATGACACAGGGCCGCGGCAGTTACATTGCTGAATTCAGCCATTATGAAGAAGTGCCAGCGCATCTCGCCCAAAAAATAATCGACGAAGCTGCTAAAGAAAAGGAGAAAGATTAGCAGCCGGAAGCGGCAAACACTGTCGTATCCGGATTAGCTTTCAGGAGGAACTACAATGGAAGCCATAATACAGGAAATTGAAAACAGGACAATCACGGGAAAGAAGGTAAAATCACTGCGGCGTGAAGGGATAACTCCGGCAAATATTTATGGGCACGGAATTGAATCACATTCAATTCAGGCCGAGACTGCAACTCTGAAAAAAACCATTGCCCACGCAGGGGGTACTCAGCTTATCACATTGAAAAATCCTGCGGAAGAGGATCGGCAGGTGCTCATAAAAAGGGCTCAAAAGGATCCATTGACCGGTGAACTGCTTCATGTGGACTTCCATCAAGTCAGCCTGAAAGACAAGGTTAAAGTCGCAGTGCCTCTGATCTTTAAAGGCGAAACCCGGGCTTCCCGCCGAAACGACCTGGTTGTACTGGAGAATTTAAATTCCATCGAAGTGGAATGTCTTCCCACCGAGATACCGGAAAACATTACTATTGATATTAGCGAACTGGCCGAAGCAGGGGATCGCCTGCTGGTTAGTGATCTAATTCTGGATGAGGAAATCACCGTGTTGACCAACCCTGATGACATGCTGATTTCAGTCTCGCAGGCCAGGGCAGAAGTGGAAGAGGGCGAAGAGGAAGCTGCCGAGGCGGAGGTAACTGAAGCAGGAGCTGAGGAACCAGCTACCACCCCAGAGGAACAAAGCGAGGAAAAGCCAGAATAAAGAAACCTTTTCGGAATATGTCAAAAGGGGGAAATCTCAGAACGAGATTTCCCCCTTTCATTAGCACCTCAAAAGATACTTTTACTGGCGGAATTTTAAAATTCAATTACTGCCAGAGTTTCCCCTGTCTTGACCACCTGCTCCACCGCAATATTAATCTCCGTCACTGTTCCGGAAATCGGCGCCAGTATGGGATTTTCCATTTTCATTGATTCGATCTCGCAAATGCTGTCGCCTTCGTTGATCTGACTCCCCGCGCTCGCATTAACCCTGACCACTTTCCCCGGTATTGGTGCCGGTACAATCTCTGTTGCCATATAGACTCTCCTTTCACTTTGCTTATTTCGCTACAAACACAATTTCCCCACACGAGAAATCATTATATACTATCAGCATGCTCATTTCCATCAATTCCTCATTTTAGGTCGAAGTCACTGGCTCGATACAATGTGTCAATCGCCTCCGCCATTTAAATCGCAACTTGCATATTCAATGCCATTTTCTGTATAATCTTGCAATAGCGCTCAGGTTCGAAATTATCAAAGTGAAAAACGCGACCTGGACGCACCAGCAACCAGCTAAGAGAAGGGATAAAGCCATGAGCGAAGATAATCAACAAACTCTTGACAACCTCGATTTGAGGATCATCAAAGAGATGGGGATCGACGGCAGACAATCGGTCTCGGAGCTCGCTAAAAAACTCAATATCAGCAGGGCTACTGTGGGCAAAAAACTGCAACGGCTCCTTGACGAAAATATCCTCAAAGTAGCAGGTATTGTTTTACCGGGAACGCTGGGGTATCAGACCAACGCGATAATAGGCATCAATGTAATACCAAAAGATATCGACTCTGTAGCCGACAAACTGGTTTCCAACGAAAACGTGCACATGATGTTCATATCTGCCGGCCGCCATGACATCATTATCTGGGCTCTGTTCCGCAAGTCCGAGGACCTGTCTTATTTCCTCAGGCACGAACTGGCCCAGATACCCGGCATCACCAATACCGAAACCATGATCAACCTGGGAATCAAGAAGCTCTCGATGTCGTATTTGGAAACTGAAACATAATCAACTGTGCCAGGCAAGCCTTGCAGCTTAATGACCTCATGCGAACTGCTTAAAAGATCCGGCACCAATGCAATTCTCCGGCACTAACCCCGATACGATGGATACTCGGTAATTTCTTTGATGGAAAACCGGTATGGGTTGCCTTCCTTATCAACAATGGTCAAAGTCTCATATTGCTCCCAGACCAGCGGGTCCATTGAACAATAAAAAGCAGCGCCTTGCCCAGGTCGAACAGTCTGTTCCCAGGGCGGGAAAAGATGGTTGCACTCTAAAATATCTTCTTCGTTTTCCAGCACGATGTGTCCATGCACGGCCACCGGACGATCCCCTTTATTTAGAACATGCATTTCCAGGTTTTGATCGTGCAGGTTGGAACATTTAAATGAGAGCACTTCTTCCATGCAAGAGTTCATGATTATTTTTACGCTGAGCATAGGTTGGCTCCCAGAATTTCGAGTATCAGCATTCAGCCTGAATATATCATTTTGCATTTGAGGTGTCCAATCAGCGAGATGAACACTTGCACCACAAGTACTCGGATTTCACGCCCAAATTGTTCATTTTGTAATTTATTATGGCCCCTTTTTAGCATTATGCAATCAAGTCTGCACCATTGTTGACATTCAGTCCTCGATCGAGGTAAAATTCAAATGGTTATGGCAAAGACGAAGTTCTTAATCTAAGCAAGCAAATCTGCAAGCTAGAAAGCTGACCTCGATAATTCACCCCACGGAGGAAAAGTATGAACCTTGATTTGACTGAAGAACAGCAATTGCTCAAAAACTCGGCGCGCGATTTCTTTGAAAGGGAATTGCCCAAGGAAACGGTAAAGGAACTGGAGACCGACCCGCTTGGCTACAGCCCTGAGCTATGGAAGAAAATGGCCGAGCTGGGATGGTGCGGGCTGACAATCCCGGAACAATATGGCGGAGCCGAATTTGGCTTGCTTGAACTCGTGATGCTCCTCGATGAGATGGGAAGGGCAAGCCTGCCAAGCCCATATTTTTCGACAACGGTCCTTTGCGCTCCACTCATCACAAATGCAGGAAGCGAAGAACAGAAATCGGAACTGCTGCCAAAGATTGCCAGCGGAGAACTGATCTTCGCACTGGCACTGACCGAACCAACTGCCACCTACGAGCCGGACGGGATTGAAACCACAGCCACATTTGATAAAGATTCATACATCCTCAACGGCACCAAGCTGTTCATCCATGATGCCCATTGCGCCGACTACATCATCTGTGTGGCCAGAACCCAGGTTTGGGCCACCCCGGAAGAAGGCATCAGCATTTTCCTGATCGATCCCAAGAGCCCCGGAATTACCATCACCCCTCTTCAAACTATGGCCAATGACCATCAGAATGAGATTGTTTTTGATAATGTTAAGGTGCCGGCTGCCAACCTGATCGGTGAGATCGATCAGGGCTGGCCAGTTATTAAGAGAATCCTCGACCATGCAATTGTGGCCAAGTGCGCCGAGATGATAGGCGGCTGCGACTGGGCAGTAGATGCCTCGGTTGAGTATGCCAAAGAGAGGGTTCAATACGGACATCCCATCGGGGCATATGGAAGCATCCAGCATTACCTGGCCGATATGTGGATAGAATGCAGTATGGGCCGAAGAATGACCTATTATTCGGCATGGGCATTGCAGGAAGGAGAGCCAACGGACATGGTAATTCCTGCCACCAAGAGGTGGGTAAATGAAGCCTACAAGCATTGCACCAGAATGGGCGTGCAAATACATGGCGGCATAGCCACAACCATGGATCATGATATGGGAATTTACTACAGACGAGCCCGGCAGGGGGCTCTTCTTTTCGGAGATACGCAGGCAAGTCTTCAAAAAGTAGCCATGCAACTGGGACTCTAAAATCTTGTCAGTACAGTTAACGGAGGCACAACTATGGATTTCAGATTAACGCCAGAACAGGAAAAACTCAAAGCTGAGTTCGATGCTCATTTCAAAGAAGAAGAAAAGCGGGCCCCGAAGGGATGGTTCGGCGGGTTCGAAACTCGTTTTGAAACGGATGAAAACTGGGCTTATTACCGTTCGGTTATAGATAAAGTGGCCGAAAAGGGCTGGCTTTCTCTGCCCTGGCCCAAACAATATGGAGGCCAGGAACTGGGATACCTGGAACAGGCCCTGTTCTCACAATCGGCAGAGTATCACCGGGTTCCGGCGATTGATGTGCACCTCTCCATCGTCTCAGCCGGCATGCTCGAATACGCCAGCGATGAGATGAAGCAGGAATGGCTGCCCCGCATGGCCAGAGGGGAAATAGACTTCGCGCAATGCTGGAGTGAGCCAGACGCAGGTTCCGATCTCGCATCTCTCACCACCAGGGCCGTGGAAGACGGCGATGATTATGTAATCAACGGACAAAAGGTCTGGACCACCGGCGCGCACAGGGCAAATCACCTCTTCATTCTGGCAAGAACAGATACCGGTGCTAAGCCCAACAAAGGGCTCACCTATTTCCTGACAGAGATAGACAAACCCGGGATAACGATCAGACCGGTTTATTTCATGAATGGCGGACATGTATGTAACGAAACTTTCTTCGATGATCTCAGGGTACCTAAGAAAAACATCGTCGGCGAAGTAAATCAGGGCTGGAAAGTCACCATGTCCGGCGCCAACTTCGAGCGATCCGGTGCGGGAGGCGTTGCCGCGATGCAGCGAGATATGGAAGAGCTGGTGGATTTCTGCAAACATACCTACCGCCGGGGGCAGGCGCTCGGCAAGGACCCGGTCATCCGGTATAAACTCGCCGATCTGGCAGTCAAGATCGAGGCGATGCGCCAATGGGCCTACTGCTGTGCCTGGCAGCAGACAATAAACCCGATGTCCTACATGGAACCCTCTGCCAGCAAGTACTACATGACTGAACTCATGGTAGAACTATCAAATACGGGGCTTGAGATTATGGGATTGTACGGAACGCTGAAGCAGGGCTCCAAATGGGCCGCTCTGAAAGGCAAATTTGAAGAGCAATCACAGATTACGCTTGGCTTCACTATCGCCGGCGGAACATCGGAAACCCAGAAAAACATCATTGCCTGGTATGGCCTGTGGCTGCCCAGAATGAAATAAATTCTGAATTCAAATACCGAAGCGCTCAACAAATCAAAACGAATACGAGGCGAATGTTGCTATTCGCCTCGTATTCTTGTGTATTGATGATTATTATCAGGCGCAGGGCGGGCTCGGCCCGCTTGAATCCCCCTAACCCCCCTTTAGAAAAGGGGAACACAAGGGGATTTCAAACTAAAGGCCCGCCACCAAAGGCATTACTTTTGAGCCCTGGGGGAGGCAAAACGCCAGGCTTTGCCTCCCTTTTTTTAAATGTGTATAATTCTTGCAGGCGGACCGAGCTTACTTCCCTGTATATGATGATCACTACCAGAATATACACAATTCCCTGTTCACAATGAAAAACACAAACAAGACAAAGGCCGAGCTTCTCGAAGAAATTGCATCTCTTCAACACCGGCTTGCTGAAATCGAAGCAGCAGCCAGCCAGCGCAAGCAAGCGGAAAAAGCCCTGCGTGAAAAGGGAGAGCAATTACAGTCACTCATCGAGAACTCTCTCGATGACGTCGCCGTCCTCAATAGTGACGGAACAGTCCGCTACCAGAGCCCATCGATGGGGCGCGTTCTGGGATACGAACCGGCAGATCAGACCGGAATGAACGCTTTCGACTACATCCATCCCGAAGACAGGCCCACCGCAGAACAGGCGCTGGAACAGGTAAAACAGAACCCGAATTTCCCTCTGCATATAGAGCTTCGTGCTCCCCACAATGACGGCACATGGCATACCCTGGAAGTGGTTCTCCGCAATCTCCTTGACGACCCGACCGCAGGCGGTATCCTGGCAAATTTCCGTGATATCACCGAACGCAAGCTTGCCGAAGATGCAAAAATCAAGCATGCGGCAGCACTGGCCCGGGCTGAGGAGTTGCAACGCTCCCGCCAGCGAATCGTCACTGTGCAGGAATCACTCAGAAGGGACATCGCTCAGCAGCTTCACGGTACGGTACAAAACAGGCTTATCATTCTCCTGCACAAGTTGACAGAACTGGAGCAGACAGCTTCGACAAATGAAATGGCAGAAGAGTTCAAAGAAATGCGCCGGAAACTCGGGGAAGTAATGGAAGATCAGGTGCGTCCCATCAGTCATCGGTTGTACCCTTCCATCCTGCGCCGGGGACTCACCGCCTCATTGCAATCCCTCGGAGATCAATTCGAAACATCACTGGAAATAGAAACAGACCTTGATGAAGCAATCCGTCGCCACGAAAGGATTGACCCCAAACTTATTCCGGAACAGATACGGCTTTCGGCGTACCGGATCGCCGAAGAAGCTCTCACCAATGCATTCAAATACGCCAGAGAAGGCAAGATCACAATTCAAATGAAGACACTGCCGGAAGGAGAGTTTCATCTTTCGATAGCGGACAGCGGACCGGGATTCGATTCAGCAACCACTGCTAGCGGACTGGGAACACTGATGATGCAGGATTACGCTGAAATGGCAGGGGGTCATTGTGCCATACGGAGCACGCCCGGCAAGGGAACTGAAGTGATGGCTACTTTTCCCCTCGCAGCGCCCCTCTCAGAGCCTCAAGCGAGAATGAAACCTTCGGAATGAAGGTCAGGGCCCCGGCCTCTTTTGCCAGTCTCTCATACACCCGTTCAGTATACGCGCTGACAAGTATTGCTCTGGTATCGGGGAAGTTTTCCTGAACGCAACGTGTTAATTCCAGCCCATCCGGTCCCGGCATGTACATATCTGCGATGACCAGATCGGGCTTTAGCGAAGGGATGATATCAACGGCTTCCGCTCCGCTATTGGCCTCTCCGACCACGCAAAAATCTTCGCTGCTTCCAAAAAGGGACCGAAGCCACTGGCGGAATTCAGGCTCGTCGTCAACCACCACCACGCGATAAATGTTATCCTGCTCCATTTACAGTCAGCATAACCGCTGCCGAACCGGGATACCATAGTGCTAGCCTGATATTTGTTATTGTGAACGGCCAACAGAGCCTTCCATATATATTAAAGTGGCTTTTACCCGGGCATGCGTTCCCGGCTCGTTAGTGAGCTGGAGTTCCTGATATATTGTATTGATATAAGTCTCAACCGATTTTTCGGAAAGGGATAACTGCCGGGCTATTGAGGCATTGTTATAACCCTGTGCCATAAGCTCCAGCACATCCTGGTGGCGGCGTGTCAAACGAGCGACAGGTGTTCCTTCCTTGGGACGCAGGTTTGCAACGACAGCCGGGTCAAGTACCACCATTCCTTCTCTACTCCCCTGTATAGCACGGGTAAGTGTCGCCAGATCAGGCACTGTCTGCTTGAGAAGATAAGCCCATCCCGGCACCTCATCGATTGGCAGGCTGGTAATATAACGTCGTTCGCTATGAGCAGAAAGTATAACTATGCCTGTTTCCGGGTTTTTACTCTTGATCTTGATAGCCGCCTCGATTCCATCCATCTCTCCAGCAAGTTCGATATCCATTAGTACGGCATCCGGTTTTTCCGCTTCGGCAAGTTCAACAGCAGTTTCTCCATCAACTGCGCTGCCCACCACTTCCAGATCGGGCTGTGCGGAAAGAGTATGACGCAACAGTTCCCTTAACAGATCCTCGTCATCAACTATGAGTATCCTCGTTTTCTGCATACGCTTCCCATCCATGTGAATCTTCGCACATATTATGTCAGTTACTAAAATCATTGTCCATATATCAGGCTAGCACCATGTCCTATCACCCCGGCTTTATGCTATGCTTTAAAAGAGTACCGTACCCGGAGGAAATACCATTCCATCAGAAAGATTTATGCCAAATACAAATCGTTAACCAGTGATAATAAGCAATCATTAGAGACGCCGCACACTAATCAAGCTGAAACTAAAAACTAAATTACACCTATAAAATATAATTTCACAAAAGGAGGATATATGGCAAAAGAAGAATTGTACGATTTTGTAATCGTAGGCGGTGGACCAAACGGGATAGCGCTGGCTGCTTATTTAGGTAAGTGTGGAGCCAGCGTTTGTGTTCTGGAGGAAAGAACAGAGGCTGGCGGAGCAGTTGACAACGTCGAGCCAATCCCGGGTGTACGCCTCACCCCACACGCCATGTACATGTATGCCGGTCCTGCACCGGGATTCGATCAATTGGAGCTTTGGAAGTACGGCTTCCGGATGGACTGGAGCCCCATGTCCGTAAACCTCATGCAGCAGAAGGACTCCGGGATAAAGGTCAGCGATGGTATTTCCGAAATTACCGATAAGGACATGATGGGCTGGGGCAAGCTCGCCGGAGTAGCGGGTGAGAAACCCTTTATCAGGGAATTGCTCCGGTCGATT
>Ga0180431_10010044_pt1 | contig 10574 bp, 7 predicted proteins | sample SS_ome_11_FD_132459 | JGI IMG/M metagenome (GOLD analysis project Ga0180431, IMG submission 132459) | Hypersaline lake sediment archaeal communities from the Salton Sea, California, USA - SS_1_MS_1 metaG | ecosystem: Environmental > Aquatic > Non-marine Saline and Alkaline > Hypersaline >... | reverse complement strand
TATGCGTCCTTGCTGTGGGTCTTGAAGGTGGGGGGGTCAGAGCCCCGAAAGGTTTCCTGGCCAAGGACCGTGCCTTCGGGCCAGCTTACCAGGCGAACTGTCCACTTGTATCTATAGCCTTTTTTCCCGTCGGTGTATGTCCCTCTTTTTTCTCTGCCCTGTCTGATGCAAACCAGGGTTTGTACTTGCGAGGCCGATCGGGTGCCGTAAGGCAAAACCACTATATTTTCCCATCCATCTTTAGTGTATACCTTGTTCATCAGGTAGAATACGGGCGTCACAGGCGACCCTGCGCTCAGCGGCGAGGAAAAGGCGGCCTCACATAGGGGCCCGGCTGTGGGAAGCAATGTCTTGAGATCGGAGGTAGGCGTTGGGGAGGGCCGGGGTGTGTGGGTCGGCGTTGGTGTTCTGGTCGGTCGGGGTGTGTTGGTCGGTTGGGGCGTCGATGTCGGGGTGTGGGTTGACGTTGGAAGCGGCGTCGGCGTACGGGTTGGCGTTGAGGTGTGGGTTGGCACAGGTGTATGGACCATGGTTGGCGTAGGCGCTTTTGCTGTTTGAGTAGCAAAGATGTGAGCCGTAATCTCTGTGGCCTGGGCGTCGAGTTCCGTCTGGGATGGTCCGCAGGCTGTCAGGATGATGCTTGCCAGGAGGCAGAGTGAGACGAAAAGTTTTTGCTGTTTCATTTGCAGGCTCTCCTTGTGATAAAATGACTCGGCGACGCTTTGAGGCGATCGCGATCTTTGACTAGTTTGCCTGGCGCAGGGCCAGCGGGAGATAGGTTTTGTAGCGGTAGTCTATGGTAAAGTAGCCGGTAAAGAGAACGTTTTCGAAGGTAGTGGTCGCGCAGCCCTCCACTCTGTACTGGCCTGTCTGGCGATCCTCCGAAGCAATACGAAAGTAATAATTTGTCCCTGCGTGAACGCCGCCCGAGTACCACTCGTAGTATTTCAGGAGCTCTGGGCCCACGCCGGCTTCTCGATAATATTGGCTCCTTGGAGTTCTGATGCTTTTTTCATTGCTCGTGTGAAAAAAAAGACGCGCCAATAAAGGAGCTTTGCCCCTTTGGCGCGCCAGTCTCTGGAGATATACAGGCAGTTCAATGGATAATGGGATGCCAACGACGGGTCCTTGTTGTTGCAAAGGTCTCTGCCTTGTCCCCCCTATATTTTGTATGCTATATCGTGTATATACGTTGCTATACTATAACATATAAGGGATGGATTGTCAAACGCTGGAAACTGTTCGACCTTGCTATCCCTCCAAACGGGTTAGCACCTGACCAGGACGACGGCCGGTGTGATGACCTTCCCTGATGACCGGCTTGCCGTTCACCAGCACGGTCGAGATGCCGAGAGGAAACCGGTGAGGGGCGACAAAAGTGCTCTGTTCCTGGATCTGGGCCGGATCAAAGACCACCACGTCCGCACAGACGCCGGCGATCAGCCGTCCCCGATCCCAAAGGCGGAGCCTATTGGCCGGCAGCGTGGTCATGCGATGGATGGCTTGTTCCAGGGTCAAGACTTTTTCCTCGCGTACGTACCGCTGCAGGACGCGGGGGAATGTTCCATAGGAGCGGGGATGCGGTTTGCCCTGGCCCAGCGGCCCGCTGGGTGAGAGGGCATAACCGTCGGAGCCAATGGACATCCAGGGTTGGGCCAGGTTGAGCTTTAGGTTTTCCTCACTCATGCCAAAGCTGATCATGGTGGACTGGCAACTTGTGAGACGCAACACCTGGAGGACAGCTTGCTGAGGAGAAGTCTGCCATGTACTGGCCACCTCGGCGATGGACTGGCCTTCCAGTTCTTTGGCACCCGGGCAGTTGGCCAGCAGCACGGTTGCATAGTCACGTTCTGGCAGCAGCCGGCTCAGCTCACCCCGGGCGGCAGGGTCTTCAAGTTGGCGCAGAACTCTCTCCACGCCGGCGGAAAAGACGTCATCGGGCAGCAGTGCGCCAAGGCCCGTGCTGCTGGCGGGATAGGGATACATGTCGGCCGAGACGTCGAGGCCCTGCTGGCGGGCTTTTTCCACTCGCTCAATGGCCGGGACAGCTTTTGGCCAGTTTTTCTCTCCTGCTGCCTTAAAGTGCGCAATTTGCACCGGCACCTGGGCCTGGATGCCGATCTCGATCGCTTCGTCTATGGCTTTTAACAGGCGTGCACCCTCGCTGCGAATGTGGGAGAAATAGAGCGCCCCCCGGGGTGCCAAAGCCCGCGCCAGGTCGATCAATTCGGCGGTGGCGGCAAAAGAGCCCGGGGGATAGATCAGGCCGGTGGACATGCCAAAGGCGCCGGCGTCGAGGGCTGCTTCCAGCAACTGTTGCATTCTCTGCGCTTCGTCGGGACCGGGAGGACGCCTGGCAAAGCCCATAGCGGCTACCCTCAGGGTGCCGTGGCCGACTACCGGGGCGAGGTTAACCGACAGCGTGCCCTGCAATCGATCGTAGAACTCGCCGAAGGAATGCCATTGCCACTGGAACAGGGGATGCAAAAAGCTCGCATATTCGAGCAACTCGTCTCGCCGTTCTTTGACCAGGGGCGCCGGGCTGATGCCGCACATGCCCACGACTTCGGTGGTCACTCCCTGGTGTACTTTGCTTTCGGCCCGGCCGTCGACGGGCAGTGTAAAGTCAGAGTGTGAGTGGATGTCTATAAAGCCCGGACAGACGACCTGGCCGGTGGCATCAATGACCTCGTGGGCCGGGGTTTCACGCAGGGTGCCGATGGCAGCAACCCGATCGCCGGAAATCCCCACATCCCCGGCAAAGGCTGCGTTTCCGCTGCCGTCGACAATTGTGCCATTGCGGATGAGCAGATCAAACGTCATTTCTGCACTCTTGATGGTAATAGTCATAGATGCGCCGGGAGACCCGAGAGAGGAATAGGTTGGCTTCGTTGTCCGGGTGAAAACGCTCATCGGCGCAATCCTGGCTCATCAGGGCGATGGCATAAGTGATTTTGGGGGTGGTCACCAGCCCCACGTCGTTGCGCACTCCCCGGATGGCCCCGCTCTTGCTGGCCACCTTGACCTCAACTGCCGTGCCTTCTTCTTTGTTAAAGGGATCGTAGGGAAGCTCGCGGGTGATTATGTTGGTGAATTGCTGACAGGAGAGAATTTCGATGGCTTTCTGGCAAAGAAAGGGCGTCAGGATGCGCTCGTGGGCCAGTTGAAGCAGGAGATTGACCATGTCGCGGGGAGTGGTCGTTGAGCGGCGGCCACCGGTATCGGAAAAGAGCTTGCCGGCAGAAAAGGTCTGGCTGTGTCCCAGGCTGGCCATGTACGCGTTGACCTGAGGCGGCGTCACGTGGTCCAACACCATGTTGGTGGCCGTGTTGTCGCTGATGGCGATCATCAACACCAAGAGATCCTCCAGCGTGAGTTCGAGCCCCGGTCGCAGCTCTTTGAGGATGCCCGATCCGATGACCTTGTCTTCTGCTCGAAGGACAACTTGATCGTCCAGGGAGTGGAGGCCTTTTTGCACCTGTTTCAGGCAGGTCACCAGGATCGGCAGCTTGATGACGCTGGCCGTTGCAAATTCTTTATTCGCGTGCCAGTCGATCTGCCCGGCAGCGTCGACGCGTTGGGCGCACAGGCCCAGCGTGCCGCTAAATTCTCTTGCTATTGTTTGAATGTCTTGAAAGAGTTGGTCCATGTTTTTCTTTTTCTCACTTGTTTCTCAAACTGGGGTCGAGGACGTCGCGCAGCCCGTCGCCCAGCAGGTTCACGGCCAGCACGATCAGCATGATCGAGAGACCAGGAAAGGTAGCCATCCACCAGGCGTCGCGCAAATAGTTGCGGGCCACGCTCAACATTGATCCCCATTCTGGGGTAGGCGGCTGCGCGCCCAGCCCCAGGTAGCTGAGTCCGGCGGCAGCCAGGATAGCTGTGCCGACGTTGACTGTCGCTACGACAATGATCGGCGCCATGATGTTGGGCAAGATGTGGCGCAGCATGAGTCGCCAATCCGGCACGCCGATGGCTCGCGCCGCTTCGATGTATTCGTTGGTTTTGACGGACAGGATGTTGCCCCGGGCGGTGCGGGCATAGACCGGCATCACGGAAACGCCGACGGCGATCATGGCGTTGGTAAGGCCGGGCCCGAGGATGGCCACAATGGCGATGGCGAGGAGGATACCGGGAAAGGCGAGCATGATGTCGATGAAGCGCATGATGATCGACTCGAGCCAGCCACCGTAAAAGCCGGCGAGCATCCCGCAAGAGGTTCCACCGACCATGCCAATAAACACGGCGATCAACCCCACGCCGATGGAAATACGAGCTCCGTAAACGACCCGGCTCAACACGTCGCGCCCCAGATTGTCGGTGCCAAAAGGATAGTCGACTGAGGGGCCCTTTTTGGCTGCCCGCGGGATGATCTCTAACGGATCGTAGGGAGCGATAAGCGGTGACAGGATGGCGATCAGGATAAATGTCACCAGGATGGCGATGCCGATCGCCATGCCCGGGTGACGCCTGGCCAGGGCGCCAATGTGTCGCCGGCGACGTCCGGGCTCTGATACTGACTTGATAGTTTGCGTAGAATTATTCATAGCGAATCCGTGGATCCAGGAAAGCATAAGCCAAGTCGGTCAACAGGTTGACTCCGACATAGATGACGGCGATGATCAGGACGATGGCCTGCACCTGGGGAAAATCCCGTGCCAGAATGGCATTGATGGTAAAGCGTCCGAGGCCAGGGCGAGCAAACACGGTCTCGACGATAAACGCCCCGGAGAGAAGCCCCCCGAATTGCAGGCCGATGATCGTCATGACGGGGATAAAGGCGTTCTTGAGCGCATGGCGCAGGACGACGGCCCGATTGGACAGCCCTTTGCTGCGGGCTGTGCGGATATAATCCTGGCGCAGCACTTCTAACAGGCTGGAACGCGTCATGCGGGCCAATACTGCCGCTGCCGGCAAGGCCAGCGTTGCAGCGGGTAACACCAATCCTTGCAGTGTGTCTGTGCTGGTAATGGGCAGCCAGCCCAACCGCAGGGCAAAGAGCAAGATAAAAAGCAGTCCCGACCAAAAAGTCGGCATCGAGAGTCCCAGGAGAGCGAACGCCATCACCGCTGTCTCGAGCAAGGGGGTTCTGGCCATAGCTGCAGCTATGCCCAGCGTCACACCCAAAGTGATGGCCAATATTTCTGCGGCCACGGTAAGCTGCACGGTTTGGGGAATGCGTTCCACGATCTCTTCGATCACGGGCCTGCGACTGCGAAGGGATTCGCCCAGATCGCCCCGCAGGACCTTCCAAAAAAAGTTGGCGAACTGGATGGGGAGCGGATCGTTCAGCCCCATCTGGTCTCGTATGCGCTGGATGTCCTCTGCGGTTGCCCCGCGTTCGCCCATCATGATGGTGACCGGATCGCCGGGTGTCAGGTGGATCATGGAAAAGGTGAGGATGGTGACGCCTAACAAGACCGGGATCGTCTGAACGAGACGAGAAAGCAGGTATTTGCCCAATTTTTCAACCCACCTCAAATGTTGAGCAGCCCTCCAAATTTCTGGATTCTAGGTGGGGAGGGGCAGGGTCTTTCCTGCCCCTCCCGGAGGTGCTGCGGCTATTCCGTCAAGTATGCGTCGTTGAGGATCATGTAGCCATCTGGATGGACGTTGGCGTCGGCGGCGTTGCTCTGGATGGCGATATAGTAGTACTGGGTATAGATCGGCACCCAGAGTGCCTCGTCCACGATCAGTTTCTGAATGTCCTTGTATATCTCGGTTCTCTGGGGCCAGTCGGTGACGGTGCGCGAATCGACGATCAAGCGGTCCAACTCGGGGTTATTATAGTGACTCAGCGTCAATCCGCTGCCGATGTTTGACGAGTGGAACCAGAGATAAACAATGTCGGGTGTGGCATAGGTGTATCCCATCAGGTGGGCCTGTTGTTCGCCTGCTTTGAGTTTTTCCAACAATGTGCCGAACTCAAAGGTCTGGATCTCCATGGATACGCCGGCCTCTTTGAGTTGGGCCTGGATCAACTGGGCCGACGACTCCCAGGTAGAGATGGGGGCATTGAACAGGACAAAGGAGAGAGGTTCGCCATCCTTCTCTCGCACGCCGGTGGCCTCGTTCAGCACCCAGCCGGCTTTATCCAGCAGCTCTGCCGCTTTGGCCGGGTCGTAGTGGGGCGCATAGTCTACGATGCCGTCCCAGTACCCTCGCAGGGAAGGCGCCAGCGGCCCGTAGGTTGCCTCTCCCAGTCCTTCCAAGGCGACGTCGACCACCGTTTGTTTGTCGACGGCATAGTTGAGCGCCTCGCGCACGGCAACATCGTCGAAAGGTGCGGCCGTGACATTGAATTCCATGAACAGGCCCACACCCTTGCGCAAATAATAGAACATTTCGTACAGGCCGCTGTCCAGGATGCGCTGTACATCGCTTGCCGGCAGGCTCAACTGGGACAACTCGCCGGCCTCAAAAGCTGCCATGGCCGTTGCCGGCTCGGGGATGATGCGGAAGATGAGTTCTTGGATGTAGACGGGGCCCTGGTGGACGAACTCGGACGCCCAGTTGTAATCTGGGTTGCGAACCAGCGTGATGTGATCGGCAGTGACCCATTCCTTGAACATCCAGGGGCCTGTGCTGACCGGCTGGCGGCCAAGGTCTTTGCCGCTGGCCTCTATTGCGGCCGGGCTGAGAATGGACAGACGGCCGCTGTCGGTCAGGTTCTCCAGGAACGGGGCAAAGGGTTCATTCAGGGTGAGGGCAAAACTCAAGTCGCCTGTAACCTCGATTGACTCGACAGGGCCGAGCAAACTGCCGGCAATCGGCGAGTTGATCTCGGGATCCAATGCACGTTCAAAGGTCTGGACGACTGCAGCGGCGTCGAGTGGGGTGCCGTCGTGAAAGGTGACGCCCTCCCGGAGGGTAAAGGTCCAGGTCAGGCCATCCTCAGAGGCTTCCCAGGAGGTGGCCAATCCTGACACGTATTCTCCGTTGAAATCCTTGGCGATGAGTGGGTCGCCGAGGTAGCGCCAGATGGAAGCGGTGAGGGCCATGGCGCTCTTTTGCAGGTCCAGGGTTTCCGGTTCTTCGGAAATAGAGATGGTCCAGGTGCCACCCGTCTTGGAGACAGGGGTAGCGGTGACCACTTTTTCCACGAGCTTGGTCACTTCTTTTTCGATCACCTGGGGTGTGCTCTCTACGATGACTGTCTCTTTGACAACCTGGGTCACGACTTTTTCGACAACCTCCGGCGTTGGCGTGGCGCAGGCAGAGAGCACGAGAGAGGCTATTGCCAGCAGTCCGATAACGATCGCTCCGTTCTTGTGCTTCATTTTCGAGTGCTCCTTTTATTTTTCTGTCGGGATGTACGAACCGCCAGTTTGAAAGAGGTTTGTTTTTCTAAAGTCAGGAAACTTTTGGATGTTTGACTTTTGGTCTCACCTCCTTTCTCGTGACAAGGCCGGCTCAGAAAGCGGAGGGATCTGTCTCGACGACTGGGGTGAATCGGTCAAATAGCGAGCGGTGTTTGTAGGAAGGGGAAATTTTGATAGGGGAGTGGATAAGGGAACTACTTGGACGGGCATCCGTCGAATCGCGGGGGATGTCCTCTCGGGGAGACAAGAGGGAAAGTGGATTTTGCCAGGCGTCATTGCCTATCGCTCCATCGCTGCAGGTTTTGCCAAGATCACTCTGCGGCCAGATTTCCTCGGTATTCCTCAAAGCCGGTCTCTGGTGGCACCCATTCGTGCGTGTTTTTGAGGATGCGCGGGACCAAGACCGTTTTTGTCCGCCGGATGCCTGGAATGCTGGCCAGCCTTTGGACAAACTCGTAGACGTCGTCACTGGATTCCAGGAGGGCCTGGATGCTGATGTCCTGATCGCCCGTTGAGTAGGCGATATAGTTCACTTCAGGCAGCTGGCTCAGCAGGTCTTTGCCGATCTCTTCCCACCTGCTGAGTTCGACCTCGCAAAAGATGTCGAGGGCTGTCTGGTAGCCAAAGTATTTGGGGTTGACAACCACGGTGGGTAATATGGCGCCGCGCTCAACCATGCGGTTGATGCGGTTGCGCACGGTGCGCTCTGAAACGGCCAACCGGCGGGCGATCTCGGCGCTGGTGGCACGACCGTTGTCCTGTAGTAAGCAAATGATCTGTCGATCGAGAGTGTCAAGCCCCTGGGACATGGTTGGCATCCTTTTCCGTTTCAGCTTGTTTTATTATATCACATTGCCGAAAAGAGCGCAAATTTTCTTTTCTTTGATGTTTTTGAGAGATGAAAATATTACCTGTAGTAGAGTCATCAGCTTGTTAACAAAAGTTGTGCGGTCTGAAATAAACATAGAGGGTATCCAGCACCTGGATACCCTCTTTTGGCTTGATGGCTTGTTGTTACTTGCCCGGCTCTTTGCCAGGCCACCAGTTCCATCTGTCCAGAAGGACGGCGATCGCCGGCACCAGGGTGGTGCGAATGACAAAGGTGTCGAGCAACATGCCGACGGTGACGGCAAAGGCGAGCTGCACCAGTCCCTGCAGCGACGACGACATCATGGCGGCAAAGGTGCCGGCCATGATGATGCCGGCCGAAGTGATAATGCCGCCGGTGCGCTGCACCGCCCGCTCGATGCCGGCCCGCGTCCCGTTGCCGGCAACTTCTTCTTTGACGCGCCCCATGAGAAAGATGTTGTAGTCCATTCCCAGGGCCACGAGCACCACAAAGATCAAGAATGACACCCACCAGGTCAGTCCCTCGTGATAGATTCCGTCAAAGACGAGGCGGGTGAGGCCCAGCGTTGCGCCGTAACTCAGCAGGATGGTCGCTATCATGTAGACCGGCGCGACGATGCTCCGCAGCAGCAGGACCAGCACGACAGAGATACCCGCCAACACCAGTGCCATGACGCGCACCGTGTCACCATCCAACACTTGCCGCATGTCGAGATACGTTGCTGTCCCGCCGCTGATGTAGCCATGGCTGGCATGCCTCACCTCGTCCCGCAAGCGGGCCACTGTATCCATTGCCTCGGGGGCGAACGGATCGTCTTTCAGGATGACCTGGAGACGGGCCGCGTCGCCGCTTGTGGTTGTGTAGGTATCCAACAACTGGGTCAGGCCGGCGTCTGCTGCCTCCTCGTCGGCCAGGGCGAGAGGGATAAAGAATCCGTTTTCTCGCCCGGCAAACTCGCCGGCCAGGGCGCTCAGGGCAGCCTGGAAAGCGTCTACGTCGGCCAGCAGCGATTCGACAACTGCCTCCGCCTCACCGGCGAACAGTTCGTCCGGTGGGAGGTAGGTTGCATCGGGGAGTTCTGTTGCTGCAGCGGCGCTCAGCCGTTCCAGTGCCGCTGCCAGATCGGCCAGGTTTGCTTCCACGGCCGGGAGTGGGTCGGGGACAGAGTCAGCGCCGGGGAGGGTTGTCTGCGGCACAAAGGTCGCCTGGGGCATTTCCTGGCGGACGGTTTCGGCCAGCGTCGTAAAGTCGTCTGCGGCGGCGGCAAGTTCGTCTTGCAGGGTTGTCAGGTCGGGCATCGCTGCCGTCATGCTGCCGGGCAGGTTCTCCGGGACGAACGTCGCCTCCGGCAGGGTCTCGGCAGCCGTGTCCGAGAGCCCATAGAGGGCAGGACTCAAGATCGCCAGGGATTCCTTGGTGCCGGCTATGAGTTCGGCGATCTGGGTCAAGTCTATTGTCTCTAACGATTCACCCATCTCCCCCACCACCGTCACAGCAGTCTGGTAGTCCTCTGTCGTGGCCAGCGATGGGTAAGCGACGCCCAGTTCTTCCAGGTATGCGCCGAGGGCGGCTATTTGCTCGTCGGCGCCTGGCTCGTCCGGTTGGGGCATTAAGGTCAGCGGATTTTCTTCCAGTGCCTGGGCCATGGTGTCTATTTGCCGGGCGATGAGGGTCAGTTGGCCGCTGACCAACAGCCCCTGGGCCATCTCGCCTGTTGTCGATTGTACTGCCAGCAGATGCGCCGTGGCCGACTGGAAAGCGGGTTGGGTAGCCAGCACGGGGTAGGCCTCGACCAGTTCTTGCAGATAAGCGCCCAGCGCCGTCATGGCCTCGGCCTGGGCTGGCGAGGCGGCCAGTTCGGAGAGTGCCGCCGGGTCATTTAGCATTGTTGCCATGTCAGAGATGCCTTCTGCCAGCAGATCCAGTTGCGTCGAGACGAGCAGCGCGCTTGTGATCCCGGTCACGGCCGTTTCGAGGCTGTCCATTGCCGCCAGAGCGTCGTCGTAGCCGTCCATGTCCGCGATGGCCGGATAGGTCCCGGCCATGCCGGTCAGGTAGGCGCGCAAGGTTGAAAATTGGGCCATCATTTCGTCCAAAGCGTCCACGGCTGCCGGGTCGACCTGGCTCTCTTGACCGAGGGCGCCGGCGAGGCCGCTGGCGGCCTCGGCCAGTTGGGTGCTGACCAGGAGGCGCTGTTGCCCGGTTTTGATGGCTTTTTCCAGGCTGTCCAGCGCTTCCCGGCTGGCCTGATAGTTTTCATCCGTCGACAGGTCGGGGAAGGCAGCCGCCAGTTCGTCCAGGTAGGTGCGCAGCGTGTCAAAGCCGGCCATCGCTTCTTCCACGTCCGTCCCGGCCAGTGTTGCCAGGTCGCCTGTTTGGTCACGGAGGTTGTCTATCATGTC
>Ga0180431_10010041_pt1 | contig 10576 bp, 7 predicted proteins | sample SS_ome_11_FD_132459 | JGI IMG/M metagenome (GOLD analysis project Ga0180431, IMG submission 132459) | Hypersaline lake sediment archaeal communities from the Salton Sea, California, USA - SS_1_MS_1 metaG | ecosystem: Environmental > Aquatic > Non-marine Saline and Alkaline > Hypersaline >... | reverse complement strand
GCGAGCCCGAGCACCTGTTCGAGGAGGGCGTGGCACGCCTCGTGCGGGTAGACGGGGCGGAACCCGCCCTTGAACGGCTTGTAGTACGAGGTGGCGACCCCAAGTGTCGTGTACCCGCCGGCGGTGGGGGCGGGGGCTTCGCTGCCGAGGCGCCGGCCGAAGCGTGGCCAGAAGGCCCGGTACGCGTCGTGGGTCGGGAAGACGACGAGCGGCACGGGGCGCGTCGGCTCGGGCCAAACGGGGAAGTCCGTACGAACCTGCTCGTACATGGCCTCGAGCGACGCGAGGGTGGCCTCGGTGTTGAGGCCGGCGGCGGTCGTCAGCAGGACAAATGGGCCGCGGCGAAGCGTCCGGACGTCGTCCGCGCCGGGGAAGGCGACCTCGGCCAACTCGTCGGCGCCGAGGTAGGCCGCCGTGGGATTCGTGCCCTCGAGGACGGCGATGCCGTCGACCCGCAGGGCGCCGGCCTCGCGGAAATAGAGCGCGAAGCGGTTCACCTTCTCCCAGGCGGGCAGGGAGCCACGGCTCGCGCGGAAGAAGCGGAGGGGAGCCTCGACGGCCTGCCAGCCGGGGTCCGTGAGGGCGACCTTTCGCCACCAGCGGATCCGGCCGTTGCCAACCATGAACCGGATTTCGAGTTCAAAAGGGTCGGCCTCGGACGCGCCCTCGGCCGCCAGGTACAGGCGGACCCGGTCGCCGCGCGCGAGCGGCGGGCGCGGGTCGAGCGGTTTGGTGTACAGCATGCCGCCCGCCGGCGTTTCGACGGTGACGACGGCGCCCGCGACACCGGCGACGTCGGCGGGTTCATCCAGCGGTTTGCGGGCGGCGGTGAGTTTGGCGGCGGACCAACGGTCGCCGAGCGAGCCGCTAGCGTCGAAGTCCGCGCCGAAGAGGACGTCGCCCGGCGCGGCCGAGACGGGCGACGCGGCCAGGAGCGCAGGGCAGACAGCCAGCAGGAGGGCGATGCGGACGCGCTTGGACACAGATGGCACTCCCCCTGACAACACCGACGTTGCGGCAGACCGCAGCCTACGCGGCTCGCTCCTTAGTTACCTGGTCACCCAGTAACCCCGTTACCTCTCTTGGTCGCCTTGCCGCGGATAAGGGCGATGGCCTTCTCGGCGAAGCGTTTGCCGAGTTCCTTGTACCCCTCCTTCGTGTAATGGAGGGCGTTCTTCGGGCCGTTGAGGTCGTCGGTGTCGACCCAGGCGCCGCGGGGGCCGGCCTCGGCCACGCGGACCTGGGCCTCGCGCACCTTCATCCAGTGGGGATACCGCGTGCCCTGGTTGCCGTAGTCGCTGAGGCGGCCGATGACAAACCGGAGGTCCTTGCGGCCGAGGTCGTCGGCGAGTTGGCGGATGAGCCCCGCGAGGGCGTCGGCGTAGACGTCGCCGTGCCGCTCCTTGGCGTCGCGCTCGCCCTGCATCCAGACGAAGGTGACGGTCGTGGGCTTCCTGTCGCCGACGGCTTCCTTCACTCTAGCCATGAGGCGATCGTACAGGTCGCCGGTGGACTCGGGTGCCTTGCCGTCGGCGGGCTTCCACTTCTTGTACCACCGGCGGATGGGCTGGCCGCCCTTGGCGTCCTTGACGACGAGGACGTCGTCGCCCGCCAAGGCCTCGCGAACCGTGGGCGTGAACGAGACGTCAGGGTTCAGGCCGGCCATGTTCGACTGGCCCGAGAGGATGAAGAGGTGGAGGTCCGGCTCGGCGGCGCTTGCGGCGTGGGCGACGGCGAGCGCGGCACCCCAGGTGATTACGCGGGCGTACGTGGACATGGGGCGTTTCCTTTCAGTGCCAGGCATGTGTTCGCGGCCATTCGCTGCGCTCATGGCCGGGCTTTGACGCGGTTACTTGCCTTTCTTGCTCTTCTTGCGGCCGTAGCCTTTGGCGTAGTCGGCCCGGCAGACCTGTTCCGTCTCGTCGGGGTGCCGGTCGAGTTCCTCCAGGAGCGTCTCGTGCATGGAGGCGATGCGGTCGGCGTGCTCGGGCGCGGAGGCGAGGTTCGTGAACTCGTTCGGGTCGGCCACGAGGTCGTACAGTTCGCGCTGGGCGGGGTGCTTCGCGTCCGGCGGCGAGTGGTACACGTACTTGTACCGTCCCTGGCGGAGCATGGCGTACCCGGAGGCGATGTTGTGGGCGTAGTACTCGCTCGCGGCGCGGTCCTTCCACTCGGCCTGGGGATTGTCCATCCAGTCGAGCATGACGTCGCCGTTCCAGTCGTCGGGGGTGCGGCCGCCTGCGAGGGCGGCGACGGTCTGGACGAGGTCGACCATGCCGGCCGCCTGAGTCCGCCGCTGGCCGCCCGGCCACCGCTTGGGCCAGGAGACGATGAGCGGGATGCGGGCGGCGTGCTCGAACATGCAGTTCTTCCACCAGAGATGATGCTCGCCCATGTTCTCGCCGTGGTCCGAGGTGTAAACGACAATGGTGTTCTCGCCGATGGGCGACCGCTCGAGCGCGTCGAGCACCTTGCCGACCTCCACGTCGAGCCACTGCGTCAGGCCATAATACAGTTCCCGCCCGAGGCGGACAGTGTTCGGGTCGGTCTCGACCACGCCGAACCCGCGCCGCAGGTGATGGTAGTTGAGCGGCTGGGAGGCAACGTGCCCCTCCGGCAGGACGGGCATCGGCACCTTGCCCTCGTACGGTCTCCAGAAGCGTTCCGGCACGATGAGGGGGAAGTGCGGGGCGAGGTACCCGGCCAGGAGGAAGAACGGGCCGTCCTCCGGCCGCCGCTTCTCGAGGAAGTCCAGGACGCCGGCCGTCACGGCCTGGTCGTGCTTCAGGATGCTGCTCGTCTCGCCCGTGTGGAACTGCTTGAACCGGCTGTCGCGGCCGCCGGTTTGGATGTGCTCGTCGGCGGCGTCGCGGCGGCGGCCGCGCCCGGTCTTGGTCGACCGGTTCATGTTGCCGCCGATCTCCGTAAAGCCGTACCGCCGGGTCCGGTCGTAGTGCATCTTGCCGCAGAGCAGGGCGTCGTAACCGGCCTGCGTCAGGACGCGGGCGAGCGACGGGTAGTCGTCGCTCGGGAGCCAGCAGGCGTTGCTCCAGGCACCCGTCCGGCTGATGTACTTGCCGGCGGTCAGCGTCATGCGCGACGGCACGCACAGGGGCGAGTTGCAGTAGAAGGCATCGAACGTGATGCCGCCCTCGGCCAGGCGATCGAAGGCCGGTGTCTGCACCAGGTCGTTGCCATAGGGCCGGGTGACCGAGGCGTTGTGCTCGTCGCTGATGATGAAGAGGATATTGGGCCGGTCGCCGGCTCGGCCCACGCCGGGGCTTGGGCCCTTCGCCAAGCCGAGGCGAGCGGTGCCGGCCCAGGCGGCGCCTGCGGCGGCCGTCTTCAGGAACGTGCGGCGGGGCATGCGGTGCGGCTTGGACATGGTCGGACCTCCGTTGAACCGGTTCGTACAGGCGCGCCCGCGCGGCGCCCTTCCCAGGCCGCCGCGACCGGGCTTCAGGAAGCGTGGTGGCCTGGGAAGGCCGCCACGCGGGCTTTGCGACCCCGATCACGAAACCGTCGGGTGTCCCCCTCGTTGACTAACGCGGGAACCCATTCTACGGTGACGGTCGAAACCGGCCAAGGGGTTGCGTCGCCGCCGGTGCACACCGCGCGAAGGGGAACCGGTGAATCGGCCGCGGGGCGGGCCGTCTGACCGGTGTTGTCGCCACCGTTTGCCGGCCGCCGGACGCTTGCATCCTGCGCCGGCCGTGGTACCTTATCGGAACGCGGTTCACGCCGAACAGGCCGCATGAACCGCATGAACCGCGAACGCCTGACGAAGCAGAAAGGACTCGACGCATGACGACCCCCGCACCGTTGTCCCTGTTCCGTGCCGCCGGGTTGGTGGCGGCGGCCGCCGTCCTGATGGCGGCGGTGGCCGGCCCGCTCGCGGCCGCCGAGAAGAAGAAGGAAAACGCCGACGGCCTCGGCTACGAGAGCACGCCGCTCATCCCGGGCCAGAAGTGGCGCGTCCACGACCGGAACCGGCCGCGCCCGCCCGTCGAGGCGCCGCCGGCCCCGACCGCCGCCGAGTTCGCGAAACCGCCCGCCGGCGCGGTCGTCCTGTTCGACGGTACGGACCTCTCGAAGTGGCAGACCCGCATCCGCAAGGGGCCGGACAAGGGCAAACTCGCTCCCGCCGGCTGGAAGGTCGAGAACGGCTACATGGAGGTCGCCAACAAGAGCGGCGCCATCTTCACCAAGGAGAAGTTCGGCGACTGCAAACTGCATATCGAATGGTGCACCCCCAAGCCGCCCAAGGGGTCGAGCCAGGGCCGCGGCAACAGCGGCGCGTTCTTCTGCGATGGCAGGTACGAGGTCCAGATCCTCGACTCCTACGAGAACCAGACGTACGCGGACGGGCAGGCGGCGGCGATCTACGGCCAGCATCCGCCGCGCGTCAACGTGTGCCGGCCCCCCGGCGAGTGGCAGTCCTACGATATCACGTGGCACGCCCCGCGCTTCAAGGACGGCAAACTCGACAAGCCGGCCACCATCACGGTCGTCCACAACGGCGTGACCGTGCAGGACGGCTGGGAACTGCTCGGCAACACGTTCCACAAGAAGGCGCCGGCGTACTCGCCGCACCCGCCCGAGGGGACCCTCCAGTTGCAGGACCACGGCAACCCGATGCGGTTCCGCAACATCTGGCTCGTGCCGCTGAAGTAGCCGACTGGCTGGTGCCATCCTCTCCCCGGGCGGGAGAGGGCAGGGTAAGGGAGATCCGCGGCTACGTCACCCTCACCCCGACCCTCTCCCATCAAGGGAGAGGGAGACGACGCCCGGCCGCGCGGCAAGTCTCGCCCAAGTCGAGAAGCCAAGCAGCCTTCTCGCAACGAAAGGATACGTATCATGACGCAGCGTCAAGCAAGCGGAATGGACCGCAGGCGGTTTCTGAGGTCGGCGGCCGCCGGGGCCGCGGGATTCGCCGTCGTCCAGGCGAAGAGCGTCCGCGGGGCCGAGGCGAACTCGATCCTGGACCTCGGCCTCATCGGGTGCGGCGGCCGGGGCCGATGGATCGCCAAACTCTTCGCCGCCGACGGCGGGTACCGCATCACCGCCACCCACGACTACTTTCCCGAGAAGGCCGGGGCGGCCGGCCACGATCACAATGTGCCCGAGAAGAAGCAATTCGCCCACCTCGACGGGTACAAGGGGCTGATTGAGAGCGGCGTGGACGCCGTGGCCATCATCACCCCGCCGTTCTTCCACCCGGAGCAGGCGGCCGCCGCCATCGACGCCGGCAAGCACGTCTACATCGCCAAGCCGATTGCCGTCGACGCCCCGGGGTGCCGGTCCATCGCGGCCTCCGGCAAGAAGGCCACCCAGAAGCAGCGGGTTTTTCTGGTCGACTTCCAGACCCGGGCGGACAAGTTTTACATCGAGGCCCTGAAGCGCGTGCACGACGGCGCGCTCGGCACGATGGCGTTCGGCGAATCGACGTATCACTGCAATCGCCTCGGCAAGCGCGGCGAGGACAAGACCCCCGAAGGCCGCCTGCGCAACTGGGTCTTCTTCAAGGGCCTCTCCGGCGACATCATCACCGAGCAGAACATCCACACCCTGGACGTCATGAGTTGGATCATGAACACCACGCCCGTGCGGTGCTGGGGCACCGGCGGCCGCAAGGTCCGCACCGACGCGGGCGACTGCTGGGACCACTTCGCCATTACGTTCCAGTACCCGGAGGGGGTGGGCATCGCCTTCTCGAGCCGGCAGTTCCAGGGCCACGGGTCGAAGCCCGACGGCATCCGCAACCGCATGTTCGGGTCCGAGGGGGTGCTCGAGACGAAGTACGGCGGCGACGTGCTGATTCGCGGCAAGCACTTCTACCGCGGCGGGGCGAGCCCCGGCATCTACAAGGAAGGCGCCATCACGAACATCCGGGCCTTCGCCGAGCGCGTGCTCGCCGGCAAGTGCGACAACCCGACCGTCGCGCCGTCCGTGCGGAGCAACTTGGTGACCGTTATGGGCCGCACCGCCGCCTACGAGGGACGCGTCGTCACCTGGGACGAGACCGTCAAGTCCAACAAGCGGATGGAGGCGGACCTGTCGGGGCTCAAGGCGTAACGCCAAGACAACCCTGACGAACACCCGGCACCCCACACGCCCCACCCAAGTGGGTGGGCCTGTGGCCCGGAACGCGAAAGGGAGAGCCATGTCTGACTGCAAAACGCGAGCGACCCGGTCCACATCGGTGAACCGTCGGCAGTTCCTGAAAGCCGCCGCCGGCGCGATGGCGGCCGCGCCCCTGGCCGGCTGCGCCGCCGCGCCCCGTGCCCAGGCCGGACCGGCCGTCATCTCCGCCGCCGGCGCCAGCGGACCGCCGAAGAACCTCATCGTCATCATCGCCGACACGTGCCGGGCCGACCACCTCGGCTGCTACGGGTCGGAGCGGGTCAAGCCCCCCGCGCTCGACCGACTGGCCGACGAGAGCGTCACCTTCACGGCCTGCTACGCCGATGGTCTGCCGACGATTCCCGCTCGACGCGTCTACCACGCCGGCCGGAGCATCATCCCCATGCGCCAGCACGGCGGCTGGATCCCGCTCAAGGAGGACCGGACCACCATGGCGCAGGTGCTCGGCAGGAAGGGGTTCCGCACCGGTTTCATCGCCGACACCTACCACTACTTCAAGCCCGAGATGAACTTCCACAGGGGCTTCGACTCGTGGAAATGGATTCGCGGACAGGAATCCGACCGGTACCGGAGCGGCCCGCGCGACGCGTTCGACCCCAAGAAGCACATGCCCGAGCACCTGTGGAACGCCCGCTACGACGGGAACATGCGCCAGTACATGATGAACACCCGGGACCGCAAGGCTGAAGAGGACTACTTCTGCGCCCGCAGCCTACGGGCCGGCATCGACTGGCTCAAAGCCAACCGGTCGACCAAACGGTTCATGCTCTTCATCGACACTTTCGACCCGCACGAGCCGTGGGACGCCCCCAAACGGTTCCAGCAGATGTATTACGACGCCTATCCGTGCGAGCGGTTCCTCTTCGGCTACGGCGTGCAGCAGAAGGACATCCGACCGGAGGACCTGCCTGCCATCCGCGGCCTCTACGCCGCCGAGGTCTCCTTCGTGGACATGTGGGTCGGCCGCTTCGTCGAGGAAGTCCGCCGATTGGGCCTGCTCGACGATACGATCCTCGTCTTCAGCACCGACCACGGCACGCACCTCGGCGAGGAAGGCTGTGTCCAGAAGACCGCCGCCCTTCTCAACTCGTGCGTGGCCAGGCTGCCGCTCATCATCCGGCACCCCGACCCCGCCGTCGCCGGCAAACGGGTCGACGCCCCCGTCAGCGCGAGCGATTACATGCGCACCTTTCTGGCGATGCTCGGCATCGAGCACAAGGTGCAAATCGACGGCAAGAACGTCTGGCCGCTCGCCACCGGTGCCGCCGACCGCCTCCACGACCGCGTCTTCACGGAGTTCGGCCACTATGCCGCCGTCCACGACGGCCGGTGGCACTACTTCCAGGACGATCACGGCAAGGGGGTCTTCGAGCCGGACTACCTTCAGAAGCAGGCCGACCGCGTCCGCAGCCAGGCCCGCGGGGCCCCCCACCTCTACGACCTCGAAGCCGACCCCGGCGAGACGAAGAACGTCGTCCTCGATCACCCCGACGTGGCCGCCGAGATGCAGCAGCACATCGCCCGGCGGGTCCAGGCCTGAGACGGCCGGCCACCGGCCGCGCTTGTGTGCCCCGGCCGGTCTCGTCCGGCCGGGAGAAGGCACCGGCCCGCCCGACCATTGCAGCGCCGCCCGTGTTCGCCGGCCCGATTGCAGGCCGCGCCCCACACGAGCCGCAGGCCCGTTCACTTGGCTGTTCGGTGTTCCTCGTTCATGATTGTTTTTTAAACCGGCGGCGCCCCCTTGACCGCCTTCACCCGCTCCGCCGTCGGCGGATGCGACGCGAAGTACTGCCCCAGGCCGAGGGCGTCGGCCAAGCCCTGCGCGCGGAGACGGTCGAGCCGCTCCAAGAGGCGGACCGCGCCCTCCCGGCCGTAGCCGGCCGCGTCGGCGAGGCGCGCCCCGAGGCCGTCGGCCCCCAGTTCCCGGTCCCGCGAGTAGGCGCCCGAGAGGTACCGGACGCCCACGTGCTTCAGCCAGGCGCCCAGGGCCCCGCGGCCGGGCATCGTCCGCGACGCCACACTCGTGGCGGAGTCCGACAGCACGCGGTCCAGCGCGTGCCCGCGCACGACGTGGGCCATCTCGTGGGCGATGACGAACGCGAGTTCCTCCTCCCGCCGCTCGCACAACTCGATGAGCGGGTGCGTGACAAAGACGAACCCACCCGGCAGGGCGAAGGCGTTCGGCGTCTCGCCCGCCACGACCTCTACCTGGAACGTGCGGCCTTTCTCGGTCACGCACTTGGCGAGGCGCTTACCGATGCCCGCGACGAGGCGGGCGGCCTCCGGATCGTCGACCGCGCCCATCTGGCGTCGGACGACGGCGGCCATGTCGCGGCCGACGTCGTGTTCGGCCTTCAGTTCGTCCTCGCGGCTTCCGGTCATCGACTGGAGCAGCCACTTGCCTTTGCGGACCTTCGGCCCGGCCATCTTGCCGAGTTTGTACAGCCAACCAGCCACGTTGGACGTCCTCCTTACGGTTGGTCCATCAACCCCCGGGCCACGTCGGCGGCGGTGAGGCTGTGCGCGATGACGTGCGCGCAGTCCGCGCCGCGCTCAATCGCCTGCCGGGCCTGCGGCATGGCGGTAGTGTCGCCGAGGAGAATGGCCCCTTCAAGCCGGCCGTCGCGGAACACGAACCGCCGGTACGTGCCGTCGTCGCGGCCCTCGATGATGCGGCAGGCCGGGTCGTCCGGGGCAATCGCGCCGAGGCTGAACACGTCCACGCCCACCACCTTCAGGATGTAAGCGGGCGGGATGCCGGTGAACGCGGCGTCCGGGGCGCCCGCGGCGGCCTGGCCGGCCGTTTGCCCCTGGAGCCGCGACGCCTGCCACAGGCCGTACAGCACCCCGCGATGTTCCGTGCCGTCGCCGGCTGCGTACACCGCCGGGTGGGAGGTGGCCAGCCGGTCGTCCACGAGGACACCGCCGCCCGTATCCAGGCCGGCCGTGTTCGCGAGGTGGAGGTTCGGCACGACACCCGTGCTGATGACCACGAGGTCCGCCTCCAGGCGGGTACCATCGTCCAGGACGGCCTCACGTACGCGGCCGTCGCCGGCGAGCGACTCGATCATGCGGCCGGTGACCACGCGGATGCCCAGCCCCTCCAGGTGGGCCCGGAGGACGTTGGCGCCCTCGCGCGTCAGTTGCAGCGGGATGAGGTACTCCAGGCCCTCCACGACCGTGACCGCGGCGCCGCGGCGGGTGAGGGCGGCCGCGGTCTCCAGGCCGAGCAGCCCCCCGCCAATGACCAAGCACGGCCGGTCCGCGAGGTCCGCCGCCAGGATGCGCTCCGCGTCGTCGCGGGTTCGCAGGCACGTGACGCCGCCCTTATCGGTCCCCGCGATGGGCGGGACGGCCGGCCGGGCGCCCGTGGCCAGGACCAGGTGGTCGAACGGCAGCGTCGCGCCGTCGTCGAGCGTGACCGTGCCGTCGTCCGGCGCGATCGACGCGACGCGCGTGCCCGGGCGCAGGTCGATCCGGCGCTCGTCGTACCACGCGCGGGGATGCAGGGCCAGGTCGTCGGCCTCGACGTCGCCCGCCAGGTACCGGGTCAGGTTCAGGCGGTAGTAGGGTAGGTCATCCTCGTCGGAGATGAGCGTAACCGTGGCGTCCGGGTCGGTCTTGCGGGCGGCCTCGGCGGCCGAGACGCCAGCGATGCCCCCGCCGACGACGAGCAGCCGGGCGGCGTCGGGCGGTGTGGGGCCGGGGGCGGCGGTCATCGGGAGCGTCCTTTCCGGGCGCAACAAGACGAGCGGACGGGTCTGCCGGCACGCAGAGTGCATTATAAAGGCCGGCCGTACGCCCGGGCAACCCGCCCGCCTTGATTTCGCCCATCCGTGCCGATACGATGGCACAATTCCTGAAAGGCGGTTCGGCGCAGGCGGCGCCCGCCGCGCGGAGCGCCTTCGCTGGGAACACGCATGGCCGACACACCAAACCAGTCCAAGACGCCCCGTCAGCGGCCGACCCACTGGGAGCATCCCGTGGATGAGCATGGTCGGGCGGCCCGCGCCCGGCGGGCCCGGTGGCGGCGCGTCGTCCTGCTGCTGCTGCTCGCGGTGGCGGCGGGGAGCGCCGGCACGTTCTTCTACGTCACGAGCGACGAGCGCGTCGAGCAATTTGCCGAGACGTACCTCGAAAGCCTGCTCGGCACGCACGTGGGCATCGGGAAGGCGAGTTTCAGCCTGGGCAGCGGCCTGGTGCTGGAAGACCTGGCGGTCTCGGCGCCCCGGCCGTTCCGGGAACCGATTCTGACGGCGTCCGAGGTCTACCTGAAGGTGGACCCGCTGTCGTTGCTGTGGATGGCGCCGTCGGTGAGCGAGATCGTCGTCCGCCGACCGCGCATCACCCTCGTCCTGTGGGACGAGGAGGAGTGGAACTTCCAATCGCTGATCCGGGTCCGGCCGAAGGACGCCGAGACCCCGACCATCCG
>Ga0180431_10010040_pt1 | contig 10576 bp, 5 predicted proteins | sample SS_ome_11_FD_132459 | JGI IMG/M metagenome (GOLD analysis project Ga0180431, IMG submission 132459) | Hypersaline lake sediment archaeal communities from the Salton Sea, California, USA - SS_1_MS_1 metaG | ecosystem: Environmental > Aquatic > Non-marine Saline and Alkaline > Hypersaline >... | reverse complement strand
TGCCTTTTGTACGTAACTTTCGGGTAATCGCTCATAACAACTACTCCTTAACAATTTGGCCTTTATGCTAAGTTGTTAGTCGCGGAGCACCCTGAATGATTTCACCTTTTTTCTACTTTTTGTTATTTCCCGGTTTGAGCAGCCATTGTCGGCCTCAGATAGAAGCGGGGCCTGTACCGAGTCAATCAGTACAGGCCCCGAAATGATACAAATCCTGCTCAGCCATCGCCGGCGATGACGACAAATCTCCAATCAATTCATTAACTGTTGGACCTCTTCGATTGTAAGAACCTGATCGTAGTATTGTACATCGTCCAGGATACCACTATAGTACTCATTTGCCCGGTCCGCCCTGTGCCCAAATGCGAAGTTTCCGCCGTTCCAGGTGTCATCGGCAGTCATACCCTCGGCGTCGAGTTGGCCGTTAATATAGATTTGCTGCAGGTGCGATACGCCGTCATAAGTCAGTGCGACATGGTACCACGTGTTTTCCGCGAGCACGGTACTGCTCTCGATATAGTTGGGCAGGCCCCCCGCGGCGAATAGTTGGTTGGCGAGCAATCCGTTCTCAACGTAGGCCTCAAACTGATCGACCGAGCCCATGAACCGCCCGCGCGACCCGACAGAGGCTGCATTCATCCAAAATACGAATGTACCCTGAAGCGACGGCACAAATCCCGTTAATTCCACGGAGTCGTTCTGGCCGTCGAAACTTAGTCCATTGCCCGCCTTGCCGGGGACGACCGCCGGTCCCTGAACAGTTCCGTTCAGGCCGCCGACAAGGTCGGTTCCATCCGTATCAAGAGGCCAATGGTGAACCAGAACTGCGCTTGGACGTTCGAGCACAGAACTCAACAGCCGGATATCATCGAGGAGCAGGGTACCGTTGGCGCCGGGGCCCTGAATGCCGAAAGCAAAGCTCGTGACACGGCTCATATTCGTGTTGATTGCCGTCAGATCGATATTCCAGACCTGCCATACTACTCTCGTCAGGTTGCTCGCATCGCCGTCGTAGTTGACCCGGACGCCGTTGACCTTGACGTAGAACTGTCCCGGCACGTTGGCAGGATCTCCGGCAAACCACAGCGAAAGCGTGGTAATGCCGTTAGCTGTCCAGTCCTGTGCGGGTGTAAAGTTGAGCGTCACTTCCGATATAGTCGCCGGGCTGTTTTTGTACTCGAACGGCACGGACAAATTACCACCGTGAACGGTGTCACTCTCCATAGATGCTCCGGTAAAGTATCCGATGGTCGATCCATTAACATTGGGATTATTTACACCGTCCTGATACCTTTCGTATACGAGATTGTCGGTATCATTGTAGGACTCGAAATCGTCGACGATGCCGAAGTTGGCTGTCGTAAAGCTCCAGACATTACCGACCCACGGACTGTCGGGATTGGCTGTGTTGATCTCGTCGACACGCCAGTAGTAAGCGGTATTCCATGCAAGCGTAGCCGGTTCATAGGTTTCCGAACCAAGCTGCCTGGTCCCCACGAATTCGGGCGAAGCCTTGGTGGCATTGGCGATTGCATCAGCATCAGTGCCGAAGTACACCTCGTGCGAAGCGGCTTCAAGACCCGCTTTCCACTGGAGAATGGGCGTCTGAGAGACATCAACGGCACGATTTGCAGGATTGGCGCCAAAAGCAGTCAAAGGCTCAAATGGTGACAGATTAGTGCCCGGAATGACCGTGCGTTCGCCGATTCCGGGGCCCTGCCAGGCCACCTGACAGTGATCGCCGCCGGTGCCTTCTTTCCAAAGTGCTGAGATGTAATACTTCTCGCCGCCAATCAACGGGACCGGATCGGATTGTTCTTCTCCGGTACCCCAGGCGCCAAAACCGGAGTAGCTGCTCTCCTGAGCGATCAGCACCGCGTTACTCGAATCATCGTCGGTGCTCAGCCACAACTCGCCATGGTCGTCGGTGTTGAGCCAGAAAGTGTAATCACCCGTGGCCGGTACGTATAGCCAGCCTTCAATACGAGCGCCATAGTTGTCGATGTCATCTCCGTTCCACAAGAAGCTGTCTACCGTTTCGGTCACGGTAGGATTGTTCGGATAGCGGACATCATTCTTAAGAGCATTGATGTCCGTTGTGGTGATATTTTCCCATCTGTCCATCACAGCCGTGCCTAATCCGGGCAAGGTAGTCGTGAAGCTCCAGATTTCGCCCTTGACCGTCGAGGGCGGATCAGACTCATCGACCCGCCAGTAATAGGTCTTGCCCAATTCAAGCGTACCGGGCTCGAAACTGGTGGTTGCCGAAGCCGTACCCTCGGTGGCATTGTTAACGTCATCGAAGCTATCACCGAAGTAAACCATGTGCAGCTTGGCATTGAGCCCCGGCGACCAATTGAGCGTCACTTCAGGATCAACAAAGCTGGCGCCATCGGACGGGATTGGCTCATACGCGTTGGAAGATGGAATCGAGAAGCTCCATACCGCGCCTCTCCAGGGGCTGTTGGGATCTAAATCGTTGACTTCGTCGATCCGCCAGTAGTACGTTGTACCAGGAATGAGACCGTCGGGGTAAGGATATCCGATAAAGCCGGCAATGATAAGCTCTGCGGCCTGGTTGCCCCGGAACGCGGCGCTAGTGTTGTCGGCATCATTGACATCGTCGAAGTTATCTCCCAGGTACACGTCGTGCGAAACCGCTTTATCGCCGGGCGACCAAGTGAGCGTAACCCATGTTTGCTCATATACGGCACCATCGGCGGGATTTGGCTTGGTAGCTGTAAGAGGTATCGGCGCCGGCATGCAAATGGTAAGCGTATCATGACCCTCGGCCGTGATTCGTACACCTTGCACCGGCACGTCCGTTTTTACAACATAGCCATAGGCCGTCTGACCGGCTACGTCGACTCCCGTGCTGGCGTATGGTGGGCCATTTGCCGTGAGTGTCATCGCCGGTCCCAGCGAGCCGTCTACCAAAATGGGCTGAACGGTGCCGTTATCATTTCCATTTCGCTCGAACACGAAAATCGTTCGCGTCAGGAAGGGGAAGATCGTCTCTTGAAAGTCGATCCCGTCAATCGACGATATATCGTTGCTCCCGCCTACCCTGAAAAAGAAATTGTCGGCTTTAGAGCCCACATCACCATCCTTGGCGTCCGAAGATGCGTTAGGTACTGTCGGCGCCTCTGGGGGAACGGGATCCCCTTCCGGCCACAACGTCTCAACGCCCCCAACGACGTACCATCGCGTCGTGGTACCCAGCGTCAGATCTTCATCAGCAACAACATATTCTTTGCCCTCATATCGAAGGCTGACAAGTTCATCGTTGGTCACCGTAATATCGGCCAATCCAACAAGCTCGTCGGCGCAAGCGGACGTGTTCAAGACCGCCGCCATGAGTAGAATGAGAAGAATGAATCTCTTGTACATCAGGAGTTCTCCTTTCAAAAAAGGGTTGATAATATCTGGGCTTAAACCCGTTCTGATGGTTTTCACGTCGTTGTGATTGGACAACACCTCCTTCCGTTGAACACCTGTCTGGCTGCTTTACAGCAGCAATCAAATTCAACAAGCGTGAAATTCGGGCGAACTTCATCCGTACACGGAACTTCATCGTCCGAATCTCCAGGCCGATCCACTAAAAACCAGGAATCTCCCACATGATGGGAGTTACCTGACACTAACTCTATCTACCTTGAATTTACCAAAAAAAAGGGCCTTGGGTCAAGAAAAAACTAACTATGTCTTCACGGAGTAAAAAGGCTTTGTCTTGGCTGCGGTTTTCTGTTATAGTCTGCTCTTGTATCAAAGTTGTGTGTATGCAGGGTTGGAAGTCGATCCGACACACGTTTGCCCTGAGTCTGTCGAACGGGGCGGTTTTTCTGCGAAGAATAAGGAGAAAATTGTGAAAACAAGAGTTAGCATTCTAATGTTGGTGCTGGGTTGTCTGATCGCGATAACGGTCTACGCGGCCGAGGAAGGGACTACGGAAACAGCGACAACAACGGCAGCACGGGTCGTAAAGCCAGTCGCCAAAACGGTTCCGCTCGAAACGGAATTAGACAAAATCAGCTATATAATCGGGACGCAGATTGCAGGCAGCCTCAAGTCACAGCAAATCGAGGTCAACGTCGATTCGCTTGCCCAGGGGATAAAGGACGCCCTGGCCGGCGGCAAGCTGGCGCTGACCCAGGCCGAGATGCAGGCGGTGTACGGCCCCTGGCAACAGAAGATGCAGCAGAAACGAACTGCGGCTCTGGCCAAGGCAGCCTCCGGCAACCTGACCAAAGGCACGGCGTTCCTCGAAGCAAATAAGGCCAAGGAAGGCGTGAAGGTCACAGACAGCGGCCTTCAATACAAGATAATCAAAGAAGGCACGGGCGATACTCCCACGGCTTCCGATAAAGTCAAGACCCACTATCGCGGCAGGCTGATCGACGGCAAGGAGTTCGACAGCTCTTACAAACGCGGCAGGCCGGCCACGTTCGGCGTTACGCAGGTGATCAAGGGCTGGACGGAAGCTCTGCAGCTTATGAAAGAAGGCGCCAAATGGGAGTTGTACATACCCGCCAATTTGGCTTACGGTACGCGAGATACACCGACCATACCAGCCAATTCGACGCTCATCTTCGAGATCGAGCTGCTCGAAATAGTCAAGCCGGAAAAGCCGGCGGAAGTAGTTAAATAGCCGAACTATGCAGGGTGGGGTTTGCCCCACCTTCAAAGCTACGTGAGGCCCGATTCGGTGGGGCAAGCCCCACCCTACAAATGCTCGACGTAAAAGAAAAGATTCTTGAGGCGTACGCGGGGACCGGGAAGTTGCGTCGTGATTTGGTGACCGGCGCAAATGACGAATATTTCGCCGCGCTGGGGGCGAGCAGTTCTTACAATCAGGCTCAACTCGATATTGCACGGACGGCGGCTCAGTCGCTCCTGAAAAAGGAGCTGCTGAGCCCCGCCTCGATATCCGCCGTCAGCGGCGGGGCAGTCAGCGACGAACGCTCAACGGCGGCGATAGCGCTTACTTTTGACTCCGTCGCAAAGCCACTGCGTATTGCCGAACCCGCCATTCATGCCGAAACAGGAGACTTCGGTCTCGCTTTGAGCGCCGCAATCGGCGCAGTGCTGGGTATGATCATCCTCAATCCCTTGTTTCGGCTGGCTTTCGAGATGCCCGATCTCGGGATGGTCATCGGCGGGCCCCTCGGCGCGCTCTGTGCGACTCTGTTCGCGCACAAGGTAGGGCGCAGCCGTCTCTTGCGAAGGTTGCTCAGACGCCGGCGAAAAGCTCGATATGACCGGCAAAGCCACGAACAGGTTGTACGCACATCCATCGAGCAGTGGCTCGACCTAACAGTTCCTCTGCTGGCGATGTTGTGCATCTGCAAATCCCAGCCGGAGGCTGGCCCTGCCGACAAGGAATCGGCGTTTAGACGGATCGGAGGCCTTATCTATACCCTGCACCGCACTGCGCCAGACTCTCTTTCGGTTGCGGCCGACGAGCTGATCCAGGAGGCGCGAAATTGCGGCTTCGAAGGACTCGAAGGCTCGCCCGCATTTTTGTCCGCCGCGGCAGATGAGCAGAGCGTGATCGAATGGACAAATGATTTGTCGACAAAATATGAGGTTTTCGGCGACGTTACCGAGGGCGACAAGGTCAGAATCGAGCGAAGGCCCGTCGTCTTCGATGGCAACGTGATGGAACGCGGATTGGTAAGAAAGATTCGAAACAAGTACTCAATATGAATGATTCGAGCATTCTGGCGATAGACTTCGGCACGACGAACTCTTACTTTTGTAAGTGTCCGGCGGACCAGATATCGCCGGTCGGGGTCGATTTCGGCTCGGGCCGCGACGGTATCCCCACCGCGATTCTCTATCGCAGGGACAAAAATCCGCTCGTCGGCAATCCCGCACTGCACGAATACGGCGAATCCTCGAACGAGCAACGCGAGCAATACCGCCTGTGCACACAATTCAAGCCCGACGTGACGACGAGCGCCGAAGCGGCGAAGAATGCCGAGGACTTTCTACGGACAGTTGTGGAGCAATCTCAAAAGCAGCACATCGTCCTCGAACCGGCACGGCACGAGGTGATAGTCGGCGTTCCCGCCGAAGCCGAGGAAGCCTTCAGGACGAAGCTCAAAGAAATCGCCAAAGCCGCCGGATACGGCGACGTTAAGCTGCTGGACGAGCCCAAAGGAGCCCTGCTCTCCCATCTGTGGCACAAGGACTTCTCGCCCGATGAAGCCCTCAAGGGAGTCCTGATTGTCGATTTCGGTGGCGGCACGTGCGATTTCGCATTCCTGCGCAGTCTCGATGAAATTCACTCGTGGGGCGACATGGAATTAGGAGGACGGCTGTTCGACGATCTGTTCTTTCAGTGGCTGCTGGACCAAAACGCCGGCGCGTTGCGGCAAATCGAAGACGCGGGAGATACCTACTACGTCCACTCGTATTTGTGCCGCGAGGTGAAGGAGTTCTTCTCCCTGACGATGGCGAGGGACCGTGACGAGAGCGTCAACAAATCCGTCGGGCGCTACGGCAGCGTCAAAGGCATGAGCTGGAATGAGTTTCTCGACAGGGCCAAATCCTACAAACCAAGCCCGGCATTTGCCGGGTATCTGCGGGGGATCGGAGTTGATTCCGACAGACTTCTCCGGCCGACCGAGCCGCTCGACCTGATAGAGTGGTTCAGAAAATCGCTCGCGCAGGGATTAGGCGATAAGAAGATCGATACCGGAGACATCAGCCGGGTAATCCTGGCCGGCGGAAGCAGTCAGTGGCCCTTCGTGTATGACGTCGTTTCCGAGATGCTGGGCCTCGATCCGTCGAAGCTCATGCGCAGCGACAGGCCTTACGCCGTCATCTCCGAAGGACTCGCCATTCTGTCGCCTCTTAAAAGGCAGTTCGAGAAAACCCGCAGCGAACTGAGAGAAGATCTTCCGGAGTTCTGCCGGACCAAAGTAAGACCTCTCGTTCAAAAAACAACCGAAGCTTACGTGGCGGATGTCGCAACCGATATCACGCTGGAATTGTTCGATAAGAAAATCCAGCCTGTGCTGCATCAATACAGAAAAAGCGGCGGCTCTCTCGCTACGCTCAAAAAGAGCGTCTCCTCGACGGCGAAAGCTTTCGAGCCGGAGTTGAAAAAAATCGTTGAAGACAGAATGCAGACCTTAAGGCTGGGATTGCCCGAGCAGGTCCGGGACTTGCTGACAACGTGGATCGAATCTCACGGCCTGAGCATCGGAGATGCGCAGATCGAGCAGGGCAGACAAATTTCAATCGGCAGCGATGCTATCGGCTCCGGCGCGCCCGATCTTTACGGCGGGATCATGGACACGGTCGGCTGGTTCGTCGTCGGGATCGCAGCCAGCATCGGCGCAATGCTCTGTGGCGGCACAGGCACCGCGATTCTTGTCTCCGGCCCAATCGGCCTGATAGGCGGCGCTATACTCGCTCTGGTCGTAGCATATCTAACTGTCCGCCACGGCAAAGAAAAGGCCGCAAAGTTAGCCGAAAACTGGAACGCCCCCGCGTGGATCATCAAGCGAGCATTGACCCAATCGAAAATTCACAAGGCGAGAGAAGCATTCCGCTCACAACTCGAAGAAAAACTGCGCCAAGAGACGAAACCTTTGCAGGACGAATTCGAGTCCCGAATCCGAAAAATCACCGAACGACAAATCGAAGGCCTCTCCGAAATAACCCAGCTTTAGTCCTTACACGAAGCACTCAACGACAGACCCGAAAGCCTATATCCCAGTAGGCTGCGTTCGAGATGCCGTCGCCCCTGATCGAGACGGCACAGTCGCTCTCAACGCTGCCCATGCTGCCGCCGCGGAATACGCGATTGCCGCCCAGGCTGCTGCTTGTCCACTCCCACACATTGCCCGCCATATCACTCATCCCGTAGCCATAGGCCCCAAAGCTGCCCACCGGCATAGTGCCGTCCGGATGCTCTGAAGCGCGATAGTTGGCAATGCCCGGATCTATGGTCTCGCCGCAGCCGTAGATATACGTGCCGTCATAGTCGGCAACCGCCTGCCATTGGTCTTCCGCAGGAAGGTAATAGCCATAGTAGTTGGCAAAGGCCATAGCCCCATACCAGCTCACGTATGTCACGGGGTGGTTGCCAAAGCCGTCATCAACGGCAAATGCGCCCGCGTCGTAACGGATACGAGCGGCCCCGCCGTTGGTTGCACCATATCCGGTGTAGCCCGAACCATCACAGTTGTAGTACAACTGCCCAGCATAATCTTCCCCGCTATTCGAACCGCCGGTGCCTTCGATTTTAGTGCCGTTCACAATGATATCACCGGAGGCCAGGGCAGCGTTGAGGAAATCGCAATACTGAGCGTTGGTAACCTCGTATTTGCTCATTTGGCCGTAAAAGCCTGAATCGTTGATATCGACAAACACTAACGGCGTATTTGGCCCAGGCTCCCACGCCAAGCGAGGATAGTCGTGCCCATCCCACATCTTCCAGACATCGTTCGGGCCATTTAACGTTTCACTCACAAAATCCCAGGCCTCGTCGAGGAAGTTGCTGGCTTTCTGCAACTCGTCAGTCGTTTTGCCTGTGCCGCCACCGCTCGCGACCTGACCGCTGACCTCAATGTCCCAAAAGGAATTCACGGCCTCGCCGAATTCATGGAATCCCACCAAACCACCTACAAACCCCATTCCATCTACAGAGCCAGCAGAGTAACAGTTGATAATGTTGCCGGGAAAGGGAAGCAAAAACCCCCCATTCAATGGATTGTACCCATTGGATCCAACAAAACCACCAATCCTGTTCCCCCCAAATACGGAGCACAGCGAATAGGAATTAGCTGTAAGGCCCGTGTTGTCCCCTACCAGACCGCCGACGTCATAATCTCCGATGACGTCGCCCATGCTGTAGCTCATGGTGATGCTGCCCCAATTGTTTCCCACGAGCCCGCCGACATTCCCTCCATTTACAATTCCGGCGCTGTAGCTCGTGGTGATGCTACCGTCGTTGTCGCCTACGAGGCCGCCGACACTTCCATCTCCACTGATCGAGCCGCTAACATAGCAGTTGGTGATTGTGCCTCCGCTGTTGTAGCCAACAAGACCGCCGACTGGACTTGAGCCGATCATGTTGACATCCACAACGCCGAGGTTCCTGATCTCGCCAGTTAATCCGCCAAATAGTCCCAAATAATCTCCCCCTGTGATTGTCAGTTGCAAGACCGTGTGGCCGTTGCCGTCAAAAACACCCGTGAAATAATTACCGACAGAATATCCAATGTCATGGGCTATAAGCGCAGTGTCATATGAAAAGCTTGACAGATCAATATCCGCCATCAGCTTGAAATGCTTGTCCAAATCACATGGAAACAGACCAATCAGATTAAGCTCATCGGCACTATAGACCAGGTAGGGACTGGCTTTTGTTCCTGAACCTGTCAAAAAATCTGAGAGTGCCGCTCCAACTGCAATGGGTTCTCCGGGCTTATTCTCCCACCATAGCCTCGGATAGTCCCGGCCCTCATTAATCGTCCAAGTTGCCTCATTTCCGCAGGTACCCCAGATTAGGAATGTAACAGCGCTTTGCATCTCGGCTGTGGTCTTGCGGATGCCACCATCGCTGCTCGACTGCACTGAGGTCTCTACATCCCAGAAACTCCTGGTTACAGCGCCTTCGTAGCTGTGGCCGTGGCCCACCAGTCCACCGACATATCTATCACCACTGACCGTGCCCGTGCTGTAGCTCTCAGTTATGCTGGGTTCGAAGTTCGATCCTACGCGACTAGTATTCGTACCCACAAGGCCGCCGACGCGACTGTCTCCACTGACCGTACTGGTGCTATAGCAGCTTGATACCTTTGCGCTATTGTTTCCCACGAGGCCGCCGACTATATTCTCTCCTGTGACCAAGCCGGTACTATAGCTCGTGGTGATGTTTCCGTCGTTGCTGCCCACGAGGCCGCCGACACTGTGCAACCCTGTGACCATGCAGTTACTATAGCTCGCGGCGATGCTGCCATGGTTGCCACCCACGAGCCCTCCAATAGCACCACTAATCCCTCTGATTGTGCCTGTGCTGAAGGTCGTGTTAATATCGCCCTCGTTGTGGCCCACGAGTCCGCCAACCCATTCACCGGTTCCATTGACATCTACTGCTTCCAGACCCAGATTTAGAATCATCGCCCCAGAAACCAATTGACCAAACAGACCCAGATATTCACTTCCCTGGATGTGGACATTACTGATTACGTAATCATCGCCGTCAAAGACCCCCGTGAAAGGAATTCCATCAAACTCCCAAGTCGTGTCGTTCGTATCAGGAGCGATCACCGCCCGATCAAACAACCGCCCACCCGGCAGATTTGGGTCCAGGTCTATGTCGTCTGTCAGAATGAAGTGCTTGTCGTAATCTCCGGGCGTCTCGCCGAGGGCAATCAGGTCCTCTGCCGTGGCGATTTGGTACGGGTCGTCAAATGTTCCGCTGCCGCCGCTGTATTGGGCCTGGGCAGGAACCGAGTAAAGACAGATTGCCAGAAGTAAAGGGACTATCCGCAGAACTCGCGACTTTGTCGGTGTAGCCATTAGCAGTCCTCCTTCCCCCAAATTCTTTATTTATTCA
>Ga0180431_10010038_pt1 | contig 10576 bp, 6 predicted proteins | sample SS_ome_11_FD_132459 | JGI IMG/M metagenome (GOLD analysis project Ga0180431, IMG submission 132459) | Hypersaline lake sediment archaeal communities from the Salton Sea, California, USA - SS_1_MS_1 metaG | ecosystem: Environmental > Aquatic > Non-marine Saline and Alkaline > Hypersaline >... | reverse complement strand
GAGCGACATCCAAGTCCCAAAGCTGCAAGGAGCCAGTGGAGGATGCGGATACAAGACGTCCCGTCTCCAGGACCGCCAACCCACCGGCAGAATTCGCTTGGCTGTCGATGGTCTGGAGTAGATTCCCTTGATCAACGTCCCAGATCCGCAAAGAGCGATCGATCGAGGCCGAGACCGCGCGGTGCTCGTCGAGCATCGCCAATGAGAGCACTCCCTTCGTCGGACCTTTCAGGGTGCCAAGGGGTTTCTCACTCTCAACGCTCCAAAGCCGAATGGTTCCATCATCCGAAGCTGAGAGGATGTGGTCGTCCCACGCTGCAAGAGCCCGGACGAGCCCTTCATGTCCTCGCAGGGTTTGGAGAATCTTTCCTGTCCGCACATTCCAGATCTGGAGATCGTTGGCAGCTGTGAAGACCGCCCGATCCTTGTCGAGCGCCGTCAATGCGGTTAATGCCGCCATCGCTGGCTCTTTGAAGATCTGGACGGACTCGCGCTCCACATCCCAGATGCCCAGAGCCTGAGACGATGCGAAAATGACGCGATGGTCATCAATACCGGCCAGTTTGTGAGCGAAATGTCCCTTGAGGATGCCGACGGTATGGAGGAGGATGCCGCCGGTATGCTCAACCACAAGATCCCACAAACGTAGAGCTCCATCGTAAGACGCGGACACAAAGCGGTCGTCGCCCAGGCTCGCCAGAGCGGTAATTCTCTTCGAGAGATGGTAGCTACGGAGGGTGACTCCGCTGTCTGTATCCAAGACCCGCAAGGTCCCGGCGTCGGATCCGCATACGACACGTCCACGGCTTAGTGCTATCACCGCACGTACTCCGGAGGCATCGCCCTCGAACGTACGAATCAGAGGCCCTCCCGGGCCCACGAGGGTGGGATGCTCCGGGCGTAGCCACGCGGCCCCTCGGTTCTTCTTTGCTTCCTCCAAGAGGCCGGCTATGCTGGGTTCTTGGCGACCGAGAAGACGCCCCAGGATCTGTCCACGCAGAAAGCTCTTATCTTGGGCCAAGACGTGGGCCGAGAGCCGAAGGGCAGCTTGAATTGTCTTCAGTGAACATTCATCGATCAGATCATAGTCATCGATCAATTGTTTTGGCGCGAAGGCATTAATCTTCCTTTCAAGGAAATCGAGCCTGGCCAATAGCACACGGAGGCGGACCTCTTTCCCTGCTTCGAACAGGTGTTCGGGGAGATGCTCCAGACTGTAGCTGTATTTGTGTTCCAACTTGGCCATCGGCATCATCTGTGGTAGAGGTCTTTGGCCGGAATCGGAGCAATCCTGGAGACTGTCAAACCTCGGATCGGCGCCGTCGAGCTGTGCTTCCGGTCCCGAGATGGAGTCTACCACACTCCGTTGCCGCAGCCTTCGCTGCTCATCGTATCGCGAGAAACGGCTGGGACGGCAGGTGCTGATCCGATTCCGCATCGACATCGTCGTAGATTGAGCTCTCGTCGCTCACCGAGGATCTCCGCCACACAAGCTCCTCTTTCTATAACGCGAGAAAACGGGTAGTGGGGGTCCGGGCAGATGCAGCGAATCGACCTTCCGGCCCACCGACGCCGGTCACCGAGGCTGCTCGCCGCCCAGGGCATGGCGTCAGGACCAGACCAATCCATGGCCTTCGGGACGACGATTCAGCGCGTTTACTCAAGGAGAGTGGAGTCGGATCCGGGTGGCACCATGCCCGGAGGCCACTCCCGAGACTCAGCCATGTCCTCGGATCAGCAACTGCGCCGCAGCAACGCCAGCCGCAAGAGCCCGCCCTATGATCCCTTCCAGCACATGATCGGCCATCTGGCCGGTGCCGGACGGAGAGAGCAGATCTTCCACGCGATCGACGAGAAATCGTTCCTCCGGGAGCAGGCGAACCACTTCGACGGCTTCGAGCAATCCGCCGCCGACGTCACCCAATTCGTGTTACCGGCTGCTCTTTATGAGAAGGACTGGAACCGCTTTCTGCGGTACGCGATGATCGCCATCAATCTGCGCGGGCTGGCGGAGTCGTTGGCGACGGAAGAGGTCTTGCGCGCGCTGGCGCAGGCTGACCATCTCCGTCTGGCAGAAGACATCGCCGCCCGGCTGTCCGATCCGGCCCGCCGGGCGGCTGCCCGCGCGGTGCTCTTGACTGCGGGCTCCAACGACGATGCCGGCAGCCGGGACCTTCAAGACCGCATTGAGGAGGATCTGGCGTCGGCGCCACCGCCGGGCGACGCCGAGGCAGCCGCGCAGCAAGCCGATGCGCTCCGGGTCGTCGCCCGGCACGTGCACGTCGATCCCCGGCAGTGGAAACGGTGGATCGCGCCGCTGGAACGTTGGCCCCGACAGGCAGCAGCGGTCTGGCGGACGGTGGCCCAGAGGTGGTTCGACGACGGCGAGGTCACCGATCCGGATCTCTGGAACGTCGTCCTCCCCTCGATCGACGGCTCCGAGGTACTCGCCGAGTTTCTGCCCGGGCGCCTTGCCGCCCTCGAGGTTGACGATCCGGGACCGATCCTCGACCGGCTCAGTGAGCTCGCCGGCAGCGACGAACCACTGCTTTGGCACAGCCGCGTTGCTTTCCTCGGTCGCCGGGCGAGGAAACAACCCGGCGACGCCTTCCGCCGCTGGCAAGAGTTGATCGCGGATCGCCGCCCACCGTGGTCGCCGGAGCTGGTTGAGTGGGGCCGGGAGCTCTTCGGGCGACTGCCGGACGAGCAACTCGATCGTCTGGTCGAGTCGGTTGACGATCGGACCGTGCGTGCCGCCTTGCAGGTGGTGGCCCTGGAGGCGACGCCGAAGGACGCCGATGCCCACCGGACGGCGGCCGCCCTCGAGGCGATCGGTGGTATTCCGTCGAGATCGCTACGGCTCCACTGGAGTCTCCGCTACCTGGCAACGCCGGGCGTCGAGGCAACGCCGGCGCAGGTGGAGGCGCTGCGTGCCTACCTGGTTGCCGTGTGTTACGACGCCCCGGCGGAGGATCTGTGCCGATTCCTCGATCTGGTCGCCCGAATCCGGCCGGATGAGTTGCCGGAGCAGGTCGACAAGGTCGCCTGGTCGCCGGCCGGTCGCTCCGGGACGATGCTGACCATCGTCGATCGGGCCACCGAAGAGCAGGTGCTCGCACACCTTTTCGCGCACGCCGAACGCCTTACCGTGGCGGTTTCATCCACAGAAGTCGAAGGTTTCCTGACACGCGGCAAGCTTCTCCGGCAGCTGACGTGCCGGTTGTGCCTCCTGCGGCAGGATCTGCACTATCTGGAAGAGGCGACACCTCGGTTGCTGGCGGAAGAGCAAGAGGAGTTGCACGTCACCCTTACCGAATCACTCGCGAACGACGGGAAGCCGACTCTGGCGCAAGAGGTATGCGACGGGATTCGCACGCCGCGACGCCGTCTGCTGACGCAACTCAAGTTCTTGCCGCCCACGGCGTGGCTGGCCTCTTTGCTCGATGCGGGAGCGCGGTATACGGCGATAGCAGAGATCGATGCCGTCGAGGACGAGAGGCTCGGTCTGACGGCACTGCTTGAGATCCCTGACGTACCGCAGGTTCTGATGCAGCGTTATATCGGCCGCATTCGCGATCACCAGACTCAGACCATGGGCCTGATACGCATGGCGCGGCACGCGCTGGCCTTCGAGGCCGCCGTCTACGGCCGTTTCCGGGATCGTGCCGGCGCGATCGAGCTGGTACGCAGCGCGCTCGAGGTCGGTCCTGAGCACCAACTCCCCGCGCTGACGCCGGTGCTCGCCGAGCTCGATGGGCTTCGTGGTGGTGAGACAGCGGTAACCGGGTTCTGGGAAGCAGCCGAACGGCTGGCTGCGGTTGAAGTGGCGCCGTGGGACTCCCGGTGCCGTGCCCTCGAGCATCTGCTGGCCTGCATCCGGCCGATCTTCCTGCCAGAGGGAAGCGCGGTTACGCGGAAAGGTTGCCGGCAGGCGGTCGCGGTGCTCAACGCCCTCGCCCGCGCGCCGGTAGCGCTTGATCTTCCCCTGATGCCGACGGAGCCGACGGCGATCCCGGAAGCAGTGCGCCGGCAATGGCACCAACTGCTGCCGATTCTTGTCGCCACGATCGAGCGCTTGCCGGAGCGAGCCGCCTTGCTGCTTGGGCAGTCGTTGCGAAAAAAGTCCGGATCAGCCCAACGCTCCGCAGAGCAGGCAACGAGCCGATGGCTTCAAGGTTGCCTCGAAGCGTGGAAAATGCCTTCATCTCAGCCAACGGGCCATGGCCTGACGGCTGACGGCTCCGCCGACGAGCAAGCCCAAATGATCGCGCTGTGCCTCGCGACCCCGGAAGAACGCGCGCAGCGGATGCGAGAACTGCTTGCGGCGCCGAAGCCGAGCACCGCGCTGTTGAAGGCCCTGGCCTACCTGCTGGCCGGAGAGCAACCCTCGCCGGTGCCGAGGATCGTTCGTCGCCTTCCGCCGGACTCGGATCGGGCCGATTTGTGCATCCGGCTGATCGCCCACGGTTGGCTGACTTCGGAGGTGGCCGAAAAGCTGATGCAGGTGATCGCTCCTGCGGATTCCCACCGGTCGCCGGAAGGGAATGACCGTTGGTTGCGGCAGCTTGCGACGCTGGTCGTTCACGTTGGCGTCGATCCCTCCGATCCGACGATCGAGCCACTGCTGCGACGCCTCTGGGAGAGCGATCCGCTGCAGGATTTTTACCATCCCTGTGGTGGCTGGCATGGTTGGCATCACCCGCCGAGTTCAGCAGAACACGGTGGCAGCTGCTCTTCGGAATCTGCTGCGTACTCCATCTGCTGGCTTTCGTCAGTTCGATCATCTACCTATGGCCGCGGCTGCGGCGGTCCTACGATATCAAGGTGCTGCTCACATGGTGTGGACCGCTGCTGCTGCTTTTCCCTTTCCCGCTGTCGTTCCTGGGATTCCTTGCAACGCTTATGTTAGACCGCCCCCTTCAACTTCAAAAGGGCGAGCCGTTGACGCGAACCGCCTACTACACACGTAGCAGCATCGACAGACTGCCACAATGGCTGACCCTCAGGGCGTCAGTGCAGGAGGGATGGCGCAAGCGGCCATGGTGGCATCGGTGGCGCCGGCCGCTGAACCTGGAGCGAACCGCTGAGGCCGGTGACCTCGAACGGCGGCGGCTCTGCGTCTACCGACTGAAGACGCTCTTGCTGACCGTAGATACCGCCGCTCTGATGCTGATGATTTTTCGTCTCGTGGCCTGGCTTCCGGCATGGGAGGCAGCCGTCTCTGCTGCAGTGCACGCGGTTTTCTATACCACAGCCACTCTGGCAGCTGTGGGCCTGCTCGTTGAGATCGCCGGCATAGTGGCCTGGTTAGCCCGCGTGCAGGACCTGGTGACGTTGCTGTTCGACCGCTACCCCTACAGCCGGTATCTGATGCTTTCCCAGCTCGCGTTCCTGGCGGGCATGCAGCTCGGTTGGATACTCGCCGAAGAAAGTGCCGAGCTGATTGGCATGCTGAGCGTTAACGCGCTCCTCTGTGCCGGGATCTGTGGCGTACTAACCCTGGCTCTTATTCCTCTCTCGCTCATTCTTGGTGGCCCCACGCGAAGTTGGAATCCGCGCATCATGTTTTTCTGGATGGCTTTTTTCTTCGTTATCAGCGGGATAGGTCTGGCGATGCTCCTCGACGAAACCGTGAAGCAGGCACTGATGCTGGTCTTGCGGATCTGCGTGTGGCTGACGCCGTTGTGGGCCATCCTCTTCACTGCCCGTCAGGCAGGCTGGCTCCTGCGTCCGTTTCACTTCCGGCAGCTGGGTAGCAACGAGCTCCCTCGCAAAGTGCGAGCCTCGCTGGCATTCCTTGTTCTGACTGCCGCCGTTCCCCTCGGTGGCCTGGCCATTCCGTTCTGGATTTACGCTTACCATCGGCTGTGGCCGAGGTACCGCCGATACGCGGGAAACAACGCCGGGGTCCTATCCGCAAACGCTGCGGCGCCGGCGGACAGTTGAAATGTCGGCGATGATCAGCCCGATTCGCCCGGCCCCAGGACGACATCCAGCAACTCGGCGGAATCCTTCTCCATCTCCCGCATGATCAGGTGCTCGCCGAGCAGGTCCGGCATCACCGGCTCGATCCACCGGTTCTCCCCGGGATAGATCTCGCTCAGGAGTCGCGCGACGCTGATCAGGACGTTCTCCTTCTCGTCGTGAAAGAACTTCAGCCCCCGCATCGCGAGGACGGCCCTCTCCTCGTCGTCGACGCCACCACCGAGAGTGATCGCCGCCATCGCCCGTCCGATGCCGGTCGACACTTCCGGAGTCAGCTTCCGCTCGACGGCGTGCCGGCGCCAGAATCGGCGCTCGCGGCTGAGGACGTGGTCGAGGATGCCGTCCTCGTCCTTCACCACGACGCCGTCGATGGCCGCGAGAGCGCCCATGTGGAGGAGGAGCACGCGCTTGTAGTCGTCGGAATCGAGGTTGTCCGGCAGCTCTTCAGGCGCCGCCTTGTCGAGCTGGTTCGCAAATGCCGACGCCGCGATCTGATAGGACTCGGCCCGGTCTTCTACCGAGAACGCCATGGGCTGGAGCGTGTGCCACCGGGTCGCCGGACCGCTCAGCAACTCGCCGACGCCGTCGCCTTCGCTCTTGAGCTGGTCCCACCAGTCGAGCGCCGCACGTGCCAGGAGCAGGACGCGAATCGGAGCTTCATGCTCGGCCTTGAAGATCTCGCGCAGGAGCGAGTCTGAGCGAGTCTATCTCCGAAAAGGGGCGGCCGAACCCTTAGTCGTCGAGGAGAATCAACCGATTCGGCGGCTGGTAGAATCCTCGACATCACAGCTGCCGGGCTCTCCGGACGTACGAATGCTCAACGAAACCACCGCTTATGAGGCCCTGAGTCGCCTGACGCATCTCGCCCAGCGCCGCCCGGACTGCGGGCGTTGGCTGGCTGAGGCGCTCCAGGGCCGGCTGGATCTCGCGGCCACCGCGCTCGCCGTCGCGGTCGATACCGGCGACCCCGTCGGTCAGAAGCTTGCCTCGCTCCTCGAATCGTGCGACGAGCTCGAGCGCCTTGAAACAGTAGCCGAGCTCTGCGCCGGAAACGCCTACGTCGACTCCGTATACCTGCGGGAAGTGGCCCTGGTGGCGACCACCGGGGTGGTCGCTGCGCGGCGCTCTTGCTCAAATCCCGAGGCGGAGTCGTCGCGGGCCGACCTGGCTCATTGGCTCGATCGTCACGGCCGGTATCTCAGCCGCATCGGCCGTCGCCGCGAGGCCGTCCGCGACGTCCAAAGCGCCGTTGACCTCCGCCGTCGACTCGCCCGAGACCGTCCCTGGCGATACAGCGCGGACCTCGCGACGAGTCTCAACAATCTCGGCCTGATGCTCCGGGACCTGGGGCTTCACGAGCAGGCGCTCAACGCGTTTCAAGAGGAAATCGGCCTCTACCAGAACCTGGCGGGTGACAAACCCGAGACTTTTCAGCCTCTGCTCGGCGTGGCCTACGCCAATCTCAGCTTGACACTCAGAGACCTGGGACGCCCCGACGAGGCGCTGCGGGCGATCCGGGGGGCCGCTGACCTGGAGCGGGAGCTCTTCGGGATCGACGCCAAAGCCTTCCGCACCGAGCTGGCCTCAGCCCTCAGCAACCTGGCGACGATGCTGCGGGAGACCGGACGCTTGCAGCAAGCCCTTGAAGCGTCCCGGGAGGCCGTGGCCCTCTACCGCGACCTTGCCGCGGCGCGCTTCGACCTGGCAGGTCCGGAGCTCGCCCTCGCGCTCACCAACCTCGGCGCGATCCTCAGCGACCTGGGCGAACGGGAGGCGGTCGACAGACTCCGGGAAGCGGTCGATCTGGACCGATGCTTTGCCCAGGCGCGTCCTGAGGCTTTCGAACCCCAGCTGGCCTTAAGTCTCAACAATTTCGGCAAGGCGCTCAGCGAGATCGGCGAATACCACGATGCCTGGTGGGCAGCGAGGGAGGCCGTAGACATCTTCCGGCGACTCGCCAAGAAGCGCCCGGAAGTCTTCCGGGCGGACCTTGCCATGGCCCTCAACAACTTCGGCAATCGATACCTGGAGCTCGACCGACACGAGGAGGCCTTCGCCACCACCGGCGAGGCGGTCGAGCTCAGGCGGACCCTCGCCCGGGAGCGTCCCGAGGTATTCCTACCGGAGCTGGCGATGAGCGTCCTGAATTTCGCCAAGACGTGCTGGGCCACCTCGCGGGTGGAAGAGGGGCTCGCAGCGGCGCGGGAGGCGGCCGGACTCTACCGGGACCTCTACCGCGAACGGCCCGAGGTCTACCGGCGGGAGCTCTCCATGGCGTTGAACAACCTCGGGGCCATGCTCCAGCAGCCGGGTCAGCCCGAAGAGGCCCTGGAGAGCCTCCCGGAGGCCGTCGAATTGCGGCGTACACTGGTCGAGGAGCAACCTCTGATCGCCGCGCCGGACCTGGCCATGAGCCTGGGCGGTCTCGGTTTCTCGCTGCGTGACCTCGGCCGTACCGAAGAGGCGTTGGAATGCCTGGAAGAGGCGATTCAAACCCTCAAGGAGCCGTGCGCGGCACTTCCCGGCGGTTTCAACGATTTGATGGAAGCATTGGTTACGTGCTATCGAGAGTTGGCGCGAAAGGTAGGTTCCGAGGTCGATGCCGAACCGTGATGAGGGTTGCCAAGGTTGGCCGATTGGGGGTTAACCTTACAGAAATCGTCAGCCGATCGCGGAACGCGTCCGGCAGCCGCAGAAACAACAGCGGCCGACCATCTCCTCCAAACGCCCAGCGAACGCCTCCTCTACCAGCAAACGCGTGTCGCCGCGCCGTTGGGCCAGGCGCGTCAGGATGACGAGGGCATTCGTTCGTCCGTGGGAAAAGGCGTTCAACGAGTTGGTCATCAGGTATTCACTTATAGTAGGGGTGGAGCCTGTGGTAATCGTCGCCTACCTCCTCGCGCAGCGTCTTGCAGCGCTCGATCCAGTAGCTGGCCTTCTGGTCAAGCCGAACGAGCTCTTCCTCGGGAACGTCGCCAAGCTCCTGGTGACGCCTGAGCTCCTCGTCGTAGTGCTGTGCGCGCATCCGCAGAACCTGCAGGTTGGGGACCTCCAGGAAGCCGCAGCGTTCATGCCAGGCGAGACTCGGAGCGTTGGCAAGACGGGCCGAGCTGAAGATCAGAGGGTTGTCCTCCGGAAGCGCGGCGACGGCACGGGCCAGCAAGGCGCCGGCCAGACCTCGGCGTTGAACGGCCGGATCGACGAAAACCAGGTTGAGGAGCGGTCCGAGACGAAACTCGCGCAGCAGGACGGCACCGACCACCTTGCCGTCCACCTCGGCGAGGCGCGACGCGTCAAGAGGGGTCCCTTCAGCCCCCGTCAGATGATCGCAGATGTCCTTGCGGGCATGGTCGGGAAAGCATTCCGGCGTACAGTCGGGAAAGTCTGACGTCCCCCAGAATGCCGCTTCGAAGGCACGCCGCAATCCCGCCTCGTCCTTCTCCGTGACCGGGCGGGCGGTGGTCCCGGGAGGGAGCTTTGGGGACGGCTTGAGGTCGCCGCGAATCAGGATCAGGGGCACCACCGCGGAGCACCTTCGGACGTACATCGTGCCGTCGAAGTACTCGTAGAGCCATCCGAGCTGCCGGGGCGTCGCGAGGTATTCCTCCCGGGAAAGGCCGTGGGTGACCAGCTGGAGGATGCCAGTCACCGTCGGTCTCCTTGGGGCGTCGGCACTACCGCGCAGTACGCCTTCTGGTCGATCAGAGTCCCGATATCCGGAAGATGTCGCTCCGGAGACAGCATGCAGTGGTCCTCGGGCTCGCAGGCGCCGGCGGGGTTGAAGAAGCAAGGATAGCAGATGACGGCCCCTCCTTCGCGCGCAGCTGCTCGGTCTTCAGCGCTATCAGAACGACCCGCCTCTGCTCGCAAAAAATGACCCACCCCGGTCCCTTGCCCTTGGGCAAGAATGAGCCCCTCCGCGCCGCCGGATCCAGATGGCCGCGAGGGCGTTCTCGCGCCGTCCGAGAGCACTGCTGGTGTCCGGGCCGAAAAGGGAGGCGGTGTCCATGGTGGTTGACTTTACCCCGATTTCGGTCGCAGGACGCTCGTCTAGCTCTAGCGGCACGCGCGGCACGATCTGGCCCCCGCTGTCGCTCTCTCTCGGGAAGCCGGGAGCGGTGGGTTAGGACTCGGCGGGGGGGCGCAGGCGACCGGTTTGCGCCCCCCCCCCGGTGTCCCGGTGCCCGGCATCCACGAAAGGTGATGAAGAGCCGGAATTCTCAGTGAGTCAATCTCAACGATCAGAATCATTTTCCGCAAGCGTCGAGGCCTTTGATGATGACAAGGTGGAAACTGGGCAGACAAACGGTTCGTTTCAACCAATTCGATTCAGGCAAGGACTTTTGCGGCGCCGCGCTAGAAGCAACTCACGGCCGCCAAATACCGCGGTCGAGAATACGCCGTCTTTCCCGGCCGGCTTCGGACAACAGATCTTCGAACTCGGAATCCGGCGCAGCGAGCCGTCGCCTAATCGTGCGCAAACGATCAGGGCTCAGCCAATAAGCTCGGTTATAGGGGTTTCTTCGATCACCAAGAGAATTATTCCCTTCGCCCTCAAGGAGGGCATCGCGGACTGGCTCCAGAACTCCCT
>Ga0180431_10010036_pt1 | contig 10578 bp, 4 predicted proteins | sample SS_ome_11_FD_132459 | JGI IMG/M metagenome (GOLD analysis project Ga0180431, IMG submission 132459) | Hypersaline lake sediment archaeal communities from the Salton Sea, California, USA - SS_1_MS_1 metaG | ecosystem: Environmental > Aquatic > Non-marine Saline and Alkaline > Hypersaline >... | reverse complement strand
TTCGAGTGCGTGGTGGGTGTCGCCCGCCAGACGCGGCGACCGCACGCGCGGATCTGGGCCAGTCCGCACTGGCATCCGCGGGAGGAGATGGGCGGAAAGGACCACCCGAACACGTGGGGCGACCTGCTGCTGCTGGGGACCGACCCGCGTCTGGCGGTGCAGGACGCCGACGCCGGCGCCTCCCTCAGCACCGGGATCGTGCCGGGGCACTCCTACCTGCTGACGGTCATCGACCCCGACCGCAACATCCACCTGACCGGGCGGGACACGGTCGTGGTCAGCGCGGAGGTCCTGGACGCCGGGGGGGCCGGCTCGTCCGCCGCCGGCGGGCCGCCGGGCGGGGGCAACGACATGGAGGTGTTCGTGCTGACGGAGACGGACAAGAACACCAGCGTGTTCCGCGGGTACGTCAACACCCAGCCCGGGACGGGCCGGGAGGTGCAGGGCGTCGTGGAGGCCCTGCCGGGTCAGAACGTGCGCTTCGGCTACGTGGACCTGGCCAACGCCGCGGGAACGCGCAACGTGATCTACTACCACAGGCTGCCGGTGCTGGCCGGGATGGGCCGGGCGATCGCCGCCCGGCCGTAGGCGACGCCCCGGCCGGCGCCGCGGCCACCGCAAGGAAAGGAATGCATGGTGAAGTGTCTCCGACTCATGGCGGCGTCCGCCGCCCTGCTCGCGACCATCCCGCGGGCCCCCGCGGCGCCGGCCGAGGACGACCAGGGCCTCCAGCCCTTCCTTCGAGAGACCTGCTACTGGCGGCAGTACTACGTGACCGGTCTGATGCGGATCTCCCCCCGGGGCTTGCGGAAGGAGGGCGAGAAGTGGCTGTCGAAGACCGGGCTGAGGCGGCTGCGGCAGGACACGCGAAAGTACCTGGACGGGCGGGGCATCGACTGGGAGAAGACCGACTGGCAGGACGTGGCGGTGACGCATTTCCCCGTGGGCGTGCGGGAGGCGGCGATGAAGATCGTCCCGACCATCTACCCGCCGGAGGACTGGACGTCCCCGGAGTTCGACGACGGCAAGTGGGTCCGCCAGCGGATCACGCCGTACCCCTACTCCCGCAGCCACCAGGGCATACCGCACCTGTTCATCCGCTCGGTGCACCTGCGGACGACCTTCGTCGTGCCCGATCCGTCCAAGGTCAAGTCGCTGACCATGTCCCTGTTGTATCGCGGGGGCATCCGGGTGTTCGTCAACGGGCGCGAGGTGGTCCGGGGGCACCTGCCAGAGGGGAAGCTGGCCCCCGATGCGCCCGGGGCTGACTACCCCGAGCCGGCGTACCGGGCCTTCCTGGACGAGGTGCCCGAGCCGAACAAGGGCCGCCGGTGCGTCTCCGACATCCGCCTGCCGTTCGAGCTCTCGCCCCGCCCGCGGCGCGGGGGCAAGCGCATGGCCCCGTACCGCAACACCTTCAGTTGCCTGCTGACGCGCGAGGGCTGGAAGCGGATTCAGCCCCTGCGCGACCGCGGGCTGGGGCCGGTGACGATTCCCGGGAAGCTGCTGAGAAAGGGCACGAACTGCCTGGCCGTGGAGATCCGCTGCAGCCACTACCACCCCATCATCCTGCCCGGCGCCGGGGGGGGGCGATTCTACAACTCCAACTGGGTCCCCGCCAGCGTGGGGCGCAACGAGACCTGGTCGCACGCCCGTCTGATCGAGCTGAGCCTGACGGACCCGGGCGGGCACGTGCCGTCGGCGATGTCCCGCCCGGAAGGCGTCCAGGTCTGGGCCGAGGACATGCACACCCGCTGCTACCCGCAGGACTACCTCCAGGCCGGGCGGTCCGTCGGCCGGGTCCGCATGGTCGGCGGGCTGAACGGGACGTACTCCGGTCAGGTCGTCGTCGGCACCAGCCGGGAGCTGACCGGGCTGCAGGCGACCGCCGGGGACCTGACCCCGGCGGGGGGCGGGGGCAAGCCCATCCCGGCCTCGGCCGCGGAGGTCCGCTACATGGTGCCCGAGCGCCTCAGCGACCTTTGGAAGGCCGGGTGCGGACGCGTCGGCTGCGCGGTGATGAACCACTTCGCGCGCGACACGACCCTGTACCTGAGCAACAACCGGGCCCTGCTGGAGCCCGCCAGCGCCCAGGCGCTGCGGAAGGAGATGGAGAAGCTGTACTACTTCGACCATCTCACCGCCCGCGCCCCCAAGCGCGTGCCCCCCGGCACGTGCCAGCCGATCTTCCTGACGGTGCGGGTGCCCGAGGACGTCGCGGCGGGCGCCTACCGCGGCCGGGTCCGCGTCCAGGCCAAGGGCGTGCCCCCCGCCGAGGTCCCCGTCGAGCTGGAGGTCCTGCCCTGGCGGGTGCCCGACCCGCTGGACTTCCAGACCGACATGCTGCTGGACGAGAGCCCCTACGGGGTCCACAAGCACTACAAGGACCGCGTGAAGCTCTGGTCCGACGAGCACTTCAAGCTGCTGGACTCCTCCTTCGCCCTGCTGCGGCGGGTGGGCAGCGACCTGGTGTACATCCCCATCCTCCGACGGATGGAGTTCGGCAACCACGAGGACTGCATGGTCCGCTGGATCCGCCGCAAGGACGGGTCCCTGGACTTCGACTACACCGTCATGGACCGCTACCTGGACGTGGCGATCAAGCACCTGGGCAAGCCCGCCGTGGTCAGCGTCGCCCTCATGCAGTGCATGATGGCCAGCTCCGGCCCGGCGGTGACGGTCTACGACGAGGCCACCGGCAAGCACGAGAAGCTGGACCTGAACTGGCGGACCAACCCCATCGACCGACTGCCCATCTGGAGGCAGTTCGCCACCGACATCGTCGCCCACCTCCGCGCCCGCGGGCTGGGCGAGTCCATCTACTGGGGACACCCCTGGGACCACGAGCCCGACCCCGGGCTGCTGGCCCTGCTGAACGACCTGTTCCCGGAGATCTACTGGACCGCGGCGACCCACAGCTACCACGGGGGCGCCGGGGGCGGGGGGCACGACCCGGCGATGTTCAAGACCGTCTGCGAGTACTACACCACCTGGCGCCCCACCAGCAGCAAGGGCTGGCTGGCCAAGCAGCAGCGGTCGGCCGAGAAGTGGCACAACACCAACAGCCCCCGCGGGGAGGCCGACGGCATCAACCTGCCGTTCACCTTCCGCTCCATTACCGACCGCTCCCTCCGCCTGGGCTTCACCGGCATCGGGCGGATGGCCTTCGACTACTTCGACGGCGCGTGGATGGACGGCCACCGGGGCATGGACTGGCTGCCCGCGGGCATGCCCTGCCACAGCATGTCCTACCCCGGACCCGATCGCGTGGAGAGCAGCGCCCGCTTCGAGGCCATGATCGAGGGCGTCCAGGACGCCGAGCTGAGGTGCTTCCTGGAGCAGTGCATCCACCGCGACGTGCTGCCCGATGACCTGGCCGAGCAGGCCCGACGGGCCCTGCTGGACCGCCACCGGAGCCACCTGTGCAACCGCTTCCGCGACTCCCAGTTGGCGGTGATGACCTACGACTGGCTGGGCAACTCCCGTCGGGTCTACGAGGTCGCCGCGAAAGTCGCGCGGACGCTCGGGTTGGACGTGAGCGTGGTCGAGACGGGGGGCAAGGTCCCGGCCCTTGGGCGGTCGTCGGTGTCGCTGAAGGTCCGCAACTGGACCGGAAAGCCGCGCGCCTGGAAGGCCGCCGCCGATGCCGAGTGGATCGTCCCCTCCCGCGGCGAGGGCAGCACCGTCGGCCAGGACGAGCTGGTGGTGGCGCTGAACGGCAGCGGCCTGAAGGCCGGTCAGGAGCTCACCGGCGCCCTGACCGTCACCGACGTCGCCAGCGGACGCGCCTGGCCGGTGAAGGTCACCGCCCGGGTCACCCCGGCCATGGAGGCCCTGTGCGTCCACCCCCACTTCAACGTCCCCGTGGGCGGCTCCGACAGCCGCGAATTCCGCATCGTCAATCACACCGCCAAGGAGCAGCCCTGGAAGCTCACCGCTTCCGCCGGCTGGATCAAGGTCGCCCCCGGCGCGGGCCGGCTGAAGCCCGGGCAGGACACCTTCGTGACGGTCACGGCGTCGCCGAAGGACAAGCAGGCCGCACGTCACGAGGCGACGCTGACCTTCACCGGCGCCGACGGGGCCGTCACCAAGACGATCCGCTCCCGGACGTTCGTCGTCCCGCTGTATCGCGACCCGGGCGAGCTGCCCTTCGGACGGGTCATCAAGGCCGCGACCGTGGACAAGAAGCACATCAGGCGCCACAAGTGCCTCGCCGTCGGCGACCATGTCATCTCCGGGCGACGACAGAAGAGCGGGGAGCGCTACCCCCGCTTCGGGTTCCAGTCGCGCGTCGGACTGCCCATCCTGGGCAAGAAGCGCTTCAATCGCGCCATGTGGGTCCAGCCCGCGCACGAGACCGTCTACGCCCTGGAGGGCACCGGCTTCACCGCCTACAGCGCGTGGGTCGGCGTCCCGGTGGGAGCGGCCAAACAGAAGATCCGCCAGCACGACCGCCGGATCAGCTTCGAGATCTATGTCGACGGGAAGCTGAGGACACAGAGCGGGATGATGACGAGCACGGACCGGGGCCGGCTGCTGGTCGTGCGCGACCTGGCCGACGCCAAGGAGCTGCGGCTGGTGACGCGGATGGACTCCTGCGGCGACAACAGCAACTTCGTCGCCGCCTGGGCCAACCCGCAGTTCTACCAGGAGCCGTGACCGTCCCCGGCCGACGGGGCGGGCAGACGAGAAAGCGAGGCCGACGTGAGAAACGCGCTTGTCGCAGTCGCCCTGGTGCTGCTGCCGGCCGCCGGCGCCGTCGGGAAGATCAACCCCGACTATACCCCCAAGCACCTGGTGGACGAGGCCGAGGTCATCTTCGTCGGCACGCTCACCGCCACGGACAAGGGCCTCCAGTGGAAGGTCGTGCGCGCCCGCCCCATCAAGGGCGAGGCTCCGGCCGAGCACGTCGTCCGCGTCGTCGGCTGCGCGCAGGCGCCGGCGGACATGCTCGTGGAGGCCTTCCGCGCCGGCCGTCCCGTCGTCGTGTTCGTCGGCACGCTGAACGGGGTCCCTCGGGCGTACGTCCACACGGGGGGCACGTGGCTGAACGCGTCGGCGGGGGGCAAGGGCCGATGGAACGTCACCTGCTACGCCGCCGCCATGAGCGCCACCTACGCCGGCGGCACCGACATGCTCGCCCGCATGTCCGCCTACCTGGTGCATGACCGCGACGGCGACGTGCCCGTCACCGCCGGGGTCCGCTGGTCGGAGACCCAGGTCAAGGTCGGCCAGGTCCCGCCCGAGTCCGGGCCCATGGCCGCCGTGGAGATCGGCACGCCGCCACGCGTCCATCTGTTCGTCGCCTCTCCCGAGGGCGATCGGCTCTTCCGCTCCAGGTTCGTCAAGGACGACACGGTCTTCGAGGACGTGACCGCCGCCGCACGCCTGGACTCCCGCTCCCGCCGATTCGCCTGGGTCGACCTGGATCGCGACGGGCTGGCCGACCTGGTGGGCTTCGACGGGAAGGGGCTGTTCGTCCGGCTGGCCCGCGCCGACGGGACGTTCAAGGTGCCCGAGGGCGACTGGTCGGTCAAGCTCCCTCGCGGCTGCACGGCCCTGACCCCGTGCGGGCGCGACGGCCGACCCGGCGTGCTGGTCAGCACCGACGCCGGCGCCTTCCACCTCGCCGCCGAACCCGCAAAGGGATGGACGAAGCAGCCCATGCCACCGGCCAAGGGGCAGGAGTACACCGGACGGCTCTCGCCTTGCATCGTCGCCGACCTCGACAACGACGGCTTCGCCGACGTCCTCCAGCCCGGAGAACAGGGCGGCGTCCTCTGGCGTGGCACCGACAAGGGCCTCGCCACCGGAACCCCAACCGACGTCGGCACCGGCGCGGGAATCGCCCGAGCCGTCCTCGGCGACTTCAACGAGGACGGCGCCCTCGACGTCTTCCTCCCCGGCTCCGAGGTCAACAGCCTCTGGGAGAACGACGGCAAGGGCCGCTTCCGGAACGTCTTCCGATACACCGGGTCGCTCCACGCCAAGTGCCCCGCCGGCGCCGCCGAGGCCCGCATGATGGACCTCAACCACGACGGCCGACAGGACCTCTGCCTGATCTACCTCAACGGGAACATCGCCTACCACTTCAATCGCGGGTTCCGCGCCTTCGGCGAGGAGGGCGAGGTCAAGCTCCCCGGGCTGGACGTCCGTCCGGGCCAGCGGCGCGTCGGCCAGAAGGCGATGGCCTCGGCGGACTTCAACGACGACTCGGCGCGGGACCTCGTCGTGATGACCCCGCGCGGGGTCATCGTCGCCTATATGAACTACATGTTCGACCGCCCGGGGCTTCGGCTGCGGCTGCCCCGCGGGGTCACCGGGCCGGTCACCGTGAGCTGCTGGCAGGGCGAGCGGCGCCCGGCCTGCTGCGGGGCCGTCCCCGTCGGCGGGCACACGCCGCCGACCTACGTTGGCGCCCGCTACCCGGGCAAGTGCACCGTCCGCTGGACCGCCCCCGGCAAGGGCCCGAGCCGGCGGACCGTCGAGGTCACCGACGGCGCGCGCGACCTGGTCGTCGGCGGCTCGGGCGGCGCGGCGCCGAAGAAGTAGCCCCGCGCGCCCGACGCCCGCGCGCTCAGTCCTGCGGATCGCGCCGAGGACGGGGCTTCCGCGGCGGCGGGCGACGCTTGGGCTTGCGGTACGGCGGGATCGGCCGGCGGGTCTCCGGGCCGCTCCGCTCGATGAACTGCTCCAGCACGTTGACGAAGTGGTTCACCCGGTCCTCGTAGCCCTCAGCCATGGCCGCCTTGAGGACCTCGCGGAGGATGATCCGCTCCGGCGCCTCCGCCGGTCGGGGCGAGGCGTACCCCCAGTGCCGCTGGTGCCGACGGTGGAGCTCGTGGAAGTCCACCCAGAAGCTCCGGCCCCCGCCCAGAGCGGCGATCTTGTCGAACGTGGCCAGCTTCGGGTCGTAGTTGGGCCGCTTGTGCTTCCGATCGTACCGCGACCTGATCTTGACGGCGTAGAAGACGAACCCGCGCTTCACCCCGGAGCCGATGAGCGTCTCCAGGTCCTCCAGCTCGTTCTCGTGCGGGGGCGCGTCGCCCAGCAACACGATGATCTTCCGGGCCGACGCGCCCGACCATCGATACGTGTGCAGCATGCCCTTCAGCCCGGCGTAGACGGCCTCGGGAATGTCCTTGCCGCCGCCCGCGCTGACGTTCTTCATGGCGGCGGAGAGCACCTGCGCCTGGTCGCTGAGGGGGATCGGCTTGACGAGGTAGTCGTCCTTGTAGTCGCGATAGAAGGTCACGCCGATTCGTGGCTCCCGGCTGATGATCTCGAAGGCGCGCATGAGGCGGACCACGTCGCGTTGGATCCAGCGGACGCACGGGCCCATGGACCCGGTGCTGTCGATGAGGAACCCGACGTCGAGCTGCTTGAGGTGGAACCGCTCCAGCTCCAGGTCCTTGCGCCACCTGGGGTCGCCCGCGTCGGTGATCTTCTCCCCGCCCGGCAGCAGGGCCGAGACGACCTGCCACTGACTCTCCTGGCCCTCGGTCGGCGCGGGCCGCTGACGCGCCAGCCACGACAGCCACGCCTGTCGGGCCTCCCGCCACGCCACCACCGACCCCACCTTGCGGATGCCGCGCGTGGCCCGACCCACGTCCGCGCCGAGGCGGCGGAGGACGTACTCGGCCCGCCAGGCGGTGTCCTCCTTGGCCATGGCGTCGGCGAGGTGGCGGATCAGGTCGGGGCTCTTCCAGTGCGCGAGCAGTCGGCCCATGGCGTCGAGGGTCCGCATGTCGCCCGGCGCGCGCGAGTTGGTGGTCTGGAACAGCCGGCGGAAGCGCGCCTTGTTCGGGGGCGTCGGCCCGCCCGCGCCCAGGGCGTCCACCAGGCCCACGCGGAGGTCCCCGCGCAGCCAGCGGTGGCTGTCGAGCCGGAAGCCCGCGCGCGTCCACTGGATGCGCTGCACGTCGGTCAGCCGGGGCAGGCGCGCGTGCAGGGCCTCCCAGGCGTAGACGCGGACCAGGGGCGTGCGGTCGCTGAGCGTCATCGCGATGAGTCGATCCGTCGCGCGGGGATCGTCGAGGCCCGCCAGCCCGATGGCGACCATGGCACGCGCCAGCGGGTCGGCGCTGCGGGCATAGCGTCCGTAGAGGTCCAGGTAGTACTTCGCCGTGCGTTCGATGGCGTCGGGCGTCTGCGTTCGCGACGCCGGACGCGTGGCGGCCGGCGCGCCCCCGGCCCGGGCCGCCGCCGCCGGCAGACCGCCGAGGCCGATCCACGCCAGAAGGATGAATCGCATCACACTAACTCCATTAGTCCAAAGGCCGCACCGCCCGCCTGCCCCGCGCCTGCGGGCGGGGGCCGCCGGGGGCCTTTCGTACGATTGTATCACGGTTGGACGCATCGGGCAGCGCTTCTCCGGCTGCGGCGCCGGGGCGCGCCGGCGAGGACGCCTTCCGCGACCCGTCGGGGCGGGCTCGAAAGCGCCGCCGCCGTCGCGTACATTCCGTGGCCCCGGGCGCGACGGCCCGCCGGCGCGCCGGAGGCAGGCGACGGCATGACGCACAGGGAGCGATTCTTCGCGGTGGTGCGGGGCCGCCGGCCGGACCGGCCGGCGTTCTTCCCGGACGTCTCGGACTGGTACGGCGGCATGCGCACGCCGCCGCACCGCCCCAGGGCCGCCGGGTCGGGCCGGTTCATCGGCGACGACGACCCGATCAATCGCGCCGAGGGGCCGATGCCGGCGCCATACGCCTATTGGACGTATCTCGACTTCTACAGACACTTCGACTGGGGCCTGCCGGTCCACGTGTACGACTGGTTCGAGACGGTCTACGACGGCGTCGACGCGACGGTCGCCGTCGCCGCCGGCCGCCGCCTCCGCCGCCTGCGCTGCGCCGACGGCGCCCTCGAGCGCGTGGACGCCCTCGCCGCTGACGGCTCCTGGGCGCCGCAGACCCACTACGTCAAGACCCCCGACGACCTGGAGGTCATGCGCGGCATCGTCGAGCGGACCCACTATCGCCCGCGCTTCGGCCGCGTCCGCGAGGTCCTCGACGCCATCGGCCCCATGGGCGTCGCCGACGTGACGCTCATGCGCAGCCCCTTCGGCAAGCTCGTCCACGAGCTCATGGGCTTCGAGCGGGTCGTCTACGCCCTCCACGACGAGCCCCGGCGCCTCCGCCGGTTCATGGACGCGCAGGAGGCGCTCGACCTGAAGCTCGCGGCCCTCGCGGCCGCGTCCCCCGCCGAGGTCGTCATCCTGTCCGATCACGCCGACGAGAACCTGATCTCCCCGGCCGCCTACCGGCGGTACTGCATCCCGCACTACCGCACGGTCGCCGCCGTCCTCCACGACGCGGGCAAGGTCTTCTCCACCCACCTCGACGGGAACTTCAGGGGCTACTTTCCCTTCCTCGGCGAGACGGGCTTCGACCTGCTCGACGGCTGCACGCCCGCGCCCATGATGAACTACGAGCCCGAGGAGCTCGCCGCCGCACTGCCCGCGGGCATGTCGGCCTACTGCGGCGTCCCCGCCACCCTGCTGACGCAGGCCCTGCCCGACGAGGAGGTCGTCGCCTTCGGCCGGCGGATCCTCGACGCCTTCGGCGGGCGGGTCATCCTCAACGTCGGCGACATCCTCCCGCCCAACGCCGACATCGAGCAGGTGGTCCGCTTGGGCGAGATGGCCGCGGCCGGCTGAGGCGGGGGCCCGCCTCGGCGAAGGCCCGCCCGGGCACCGCCGGGCAGCGCCCATCGGCGCCCCCGGCGCGGTACAATGCACCCGCACCCGACGGGAGTGAGGCCCATGAGAGCAGGCCAAATCGTTGCGTTCCGCCGCCGCGCCGGCCGTCTCCGGGTCGCGCTGGCGGGCCTGAGCCTCGCCGCCGGCTGCACGTCCGGGGCCCTCGCCGCGACGCCCCCGCCCGCGAAGGCCTTCCGGCCTCGCCTCGTCACCGCCGCGACCCGCGACGACCCCAAGGCCCTCGCCCGCCTCACCCGACCGGGGAAGGTCTTCTTCCGCGACGACTTCGAGTCGCCCGCATCGGTGAAGAAGTACTTCGAGGTCCGCGGCCTCAAGCAAGGCCGCGTCAAGCTCACCCGCGACCCGAAGCTCGCCCACTCCGGCCGGGGCGCCATCCGGTTCACGGCCCCGGCCAACAAGGGCCGATCCAGCGGGGCGGGGGCATCCGGATGGTTCGGGCCCAAGGGCCACGACCGCGTTTACTTCCGCCGCTACATCCGCTTCGCCGCCGACTACGACCAGGGCAACCTCCACCACGTCGGCGGCGGGCTCGCCGCCGTCGCCGGGACCAACCGCTGGCGGGCCATGGGCTCGGCCGGCGTCCGGCCCGCCGGCGACGACCACTTCAACAGCGCCTTCGAGCCCTGGCGGGACTGGGGCCGATACCCCGCCCCCGGCTACATGTTCTGCTACACCTACTGGATGGACATGAAACGCGACCGCGACGGGCACTACTGGGGCAACATGCTGGGCCCGAAGAAGGCAGGCCGGATCGCCCTGCGCCGCGACCGCTGGTACTGCCTGGAGCACATGATCCGCGCCAACCGGCCCGGCAAGCCCGACGGCGAGCTCGCCGCCTGGATCGACGGGAAGCTCTA
>Ga0180431_10010031_pt1 | contig 10582 bp, 9 predicted proteins | sample SS_ome_11_FD_132459 | JGI IMG/M metagenome (GOLD analysis project Ga0180431, IMG submission 132459) | Hypersaline lake sediment archaeal communities from the Salton Sea, California, USA - SS_1_MS_1 metaG | ecosystem: Environmental > Aquatic > Non-marine Saline and Alkaline > Hypersaline >... | reverse complement strand
ACAGATACCGGATCGCCGTGGTGGAGGCGGATCTGGACTCCACGGTGGATGCGGACAGGATCGAGGCCGCTGGGGTGCGGGCGGTGCAGCTGCGCACCGGCGGGTTCTGCCACGTGGAGGCGGTGATGGTCGAGCAGGCGCTGGAGTGTCTGGATGCCGCTGAGCTGGATCTGATCGTGATCGAAAACGTCGGCAATCTGATCTGTCCCGCCCAGAGCGACACCGGGGCCCACGCGAACGTGGCCATGACCAGTGTTCCCGAGGGGGACGACAAGCCGCTCAAATACCCGTTGATCTTTGCAGGCTGCGATCTGGTTGTGCTGAACAAGATCGATTATCTGAGCCTGGAGCCCTTCGATGCGGAGGCGTTCGCGGGGAGGGTCAAACAGCTGAATCCCAAGGCGCCGCTCTGCAGGCTGTCCTGCCGGACCCATGCAGGGCTGTCCTGCTGGCTGGAGTGGCTGGAGTCTCGCCTGGGATCGGCTTTCGGATAACACACCTGCCGACGGCGCTGCCTGCGGAAACCCTAGAACTTGCCGCCAATCAGCATACCGGCGGCCTTGCCGAGGATGCGAAGCGGCCCGTAGCGCTGGAAGAGGATCTTCTTGTACATGGCTCTGGAGTCGGCCGGGGGCACGGTCTGCCTGTCCCGCGGATGGAGCGTGATGGCCTGGGCTTTGCAGGTGACCACGCACAGGCCGCAGCCGATGCAGCGGTTCGGACCCACCCGGGCCTTCTTGTCCGTCACGGTCACGGCGTCAATCGGGCAGCGTTTCTCGCAGACCTTGCAGCCGGTGCAGAGCTCCTCCTCTACCCGGGCCTGGTAATTCGGATCGAAGTACTCCACGGGTCGTGGAAACTTGCCGACGTTGCGCAGCACTTCACAGCAGTCCGGACAGCAGCAGCAGATGTATCCCGGAGCCTGGGTGTTCTGGGGCTGAAGCACCAGGCCTTCTGACTCGGCCCGGTCCAGCAGGTCCAGGAATTCCTGCTTCTTGATCAGCCGGGCATGGCCCTGGCGGTGAAGCCACAGCGCGGTGTGACCGACGGACAGGCAGGTTTCGTGGTTATGGCCGTGGGAGCAGCTTTCACCCAGCAGCTCCCGGCCCTGGTGGCAGATGCAGTTCATCACGCCGAAGGGGCCTCTGCTGCCTTCGATGTAGCCGCGGATGTCGTCGTAGCGGCCGATTGCGGCAGTGCTGACGACTTGGGCATTGATGGGAACGGTGCGCATCTGGGATGTCTTCTGTTTGAACACGGCATCGGCGAAGACTTCATCGCAGTATGTGTGGAAATCCTCGACGAACTCTCGGGTCAGATGGTTGACCTGCCACTCGAACATGCCGATTATCAAGGGAGCCTTGCCGTAGGCGGGGACGGTCTTGCCCCTGTATCCCGTGAATCCCCCGTTGATCGAACCCTTCCTGACCATTTGATCCAGGATCTCACGGAGCTCTGCTGCTGACAGTTCCATTTTCCTGAGCCGAGGTCGGATTTTCTCCAGGGGCTCGGTTACGATGCTCAAAGCCAGGGCGACTTCGGCTTCCCGGGGGGTGAACAGATGTTTCAGCAGACGCAGCTCCGCCCCGGACGAAGAGGCGGGGAGGGGAATCGGAGCGCTGTCCAGGTGCCGGCGCAGCTTCCGGTACAGATCCTGTTGCTTCATCCTGGTTTCTCCTTGTTTGATGTCTTGGCCTCCGAGCATCCGGATCAAGCCTGCTGCCAGAGCCGCGGAAGGGCGCCGGTTTCACCCTGGACCGGATCGATCTGAGGGTCGGGCACCGCTGCGATGTTCCGATCCGCCGCCGGTCTTTCCCCGGCTTCGCCATAGCACGTGTCCCAGTGCTGTCCCCGGGGATAGGCTCCCACGATCCGGAAATCCCCGCTGGACTCCAGACACTTGTGGGCCACCCCGGCGGGGATTACCGCCACGTCCCCGGCACGGATCGTCACAGCCGTACCCTCGGGGCCGCCGAACTGGATCGTAGCCGAGCCGCCGTACACTCCCAGGGCCTCGTGGGCGGTGCTGTGGTAGTGGTGGTACGAATACACGCCGTTTCGCCAGGCGCCGGGCCACTGGTTGGCGGAGAACAGGCGCTCGATGTCCGCCGGGTCCGGGGGCACGGCCTGCAGGTAGAGTAGCAGGGGACGGGGATTGTTGGGAAAGGTTCCGTCGTCCTTCAGGACGATCGAGCGGAGCTCTGGTCCGGGCCGAGAAGATTTCATACAGTAACATATACGAATGTGTTCGAAGCGTCAAAGCGCGGTGCCGGGATTGAGGGACGACCCGCAAGAAGATGTTCGGTGGCACCTGCCATCCGACCTTCACCAGATGCCGCAGGATCTTCTTGACCTCGACAGGATCAGTGGTCACGGCAGTTACATTCATGGGTGATTTGATCAGACACAGCCGAACCTTCATCGCCCGATTGTATCGAAGCAGCACAGAACGAGTTGGTGCAAATATCTTTCACCCAGATAGCGATCGAGAGGGCGCATGTCAGAAAAAAGGGATCCTGGCGGTGAATCGGTATTTTAATATACTATCATCTTAGCGGGTGCGAGCAGCACCGGGAGAGGAGGTACGATAATGGCAAAACGAGCTGTAATGATTCTCTGTATGATTTCGGCCGGGCTGTGCTTGCAAGCTCAAAACACTAACCAACTCGCGGTACTGGAATCGAGTCTGGCAAGCGGGATCGATCCCACCGTGGAACCCCTGATTACGGGGAAGATAGAAGAGGCGTTCGTAGCATCCGGTATTTTTTTCGTCTTGGACAGAGTTAATGTAGACCGAGTGCTGGAGGAAAAAGAGTTCCAACTCTCCTCGGGGCTTGTGCGGGACGAAGAAATCAGACAGGCCGGCGAGTATCTCAGTGCCGATTATGTCGTGCTGGCTACCGTTTCCAGGGTCGGTCAGACCTACGCCATGACCGGCAAGTTGATCGATGTAACTACTGGCGGGATTACCGCGCAAGCTTCCAGTGAATCGTCCGGTAAAATCGACGTGCTCCTGGATTTGGCGACGGAATTGGGGCAAAAACTGGTGGCGGAGTTCGGAATGCTCACGGGCATAGAGGTTCCGGAGTCGTCAAAAATGAAACCAGGGCTGCTATACCGGCATTCCCTGCTGGCCGGCGCAGTTTTTGGGGAGTCCTCCGGGGATGATTATTTTCCTCTCTCCCTGGCCTACTACTTCAGGATCAATTCTCTTCTCGGAGTGACCGCCGGGCTGCGGTATGACCTGCTCATCAGCAACACCTTCTTCGCCGATGTGGGCGGATTTATCTCCCCTTTACCCTGGCTAGGGATCGGCGTAAGGGTCGGCTATGGATGGGTCCCTACTTCGACAAACGATGAATACGGATCTACGCTGGTGCTGGTTCCAAACGCGTTGGTGCGTATCGGACGACTGGCAGTAAACGGTGAGTTCGGCATCTCCATGGATGCTTTTTTTGTCGGCGGCAATGTTGGATTGAACTTTTAGCTCGAGAGGCATGGAATTGGCTCGTATCTATTCAAGAAATCCGTGCCTGTATCGGCTTTCGTGAGATGTCATCCTGCCTGCCGCAGACCTCGGCTGGCAGAGCCCACCAGTGCCGCTTCGGGATGCATGATCACCTGAACCGGAGCGTTTTCCGGCAGGTGTGAGAGCCGCCCCTTGCGCACGAACCACTTCCGGAAGTCCGGGTGCTGCAGGAAGGGCAGGATCCGGCGGGGGATGCCGCCGCCCAGGTACAGTCCGCCGGTGGCCATGTGCCGCATCACCATGTTTCCCGCCTCCGCCGCCAGGATCGAAACGAAGGTCTCCACGGTCAGGGTGCAGATGCGGCAGTCCGGTTTGGACCGCATCGCCGCGCCGATGATGACGACGTTGGGATCCTTTGCCCGGGCCAGGTCCTCGGCCAGCCAGGCGGGTTCTTCCGCCAAACCCGTGTCTTTGACATAGGCGTAGATGTTGGGGATTCCGGTCCCGGAGCAGACCCGTTCGTAGCTGACGTGATCGAAGTGCTCGAGCAGGTACTCGAGGAGTCCCATCTGAATCTCGTTCACCGGCGCAAAATCCCCGTGCCCCGCCTCGGAGGGGTGGGCGGTGTAGCGGCTTCCGTTCCAGCTCAGGAAGGTCTCCCCCAAACCGGTGCCCGGGGCCAGCACAGCGATGTTTCCCCGGGGTTCCGCACGTCCAGGCTTGATCGTCTCCAGGTCGCCGCCGGCCAGCGCCGTCACCGCGTGGCCGATCGCCTCCAGGTCATTGATCATGGTGACCTGCCGTAAGCCGAATTGTTCTCTGAGTTTCGCTGCTTCGATCACCCAGGGCAGGTTGGGAAGGGTTGCCCTTCCGGCGACCACGGGGCCGGCCACGCCGAATACGGCGCGGTCGATCTCCGGTTGCTCGGCTCGGGCCTGCAGGAACTCCCGGACGACCGCCTCCAGGCTGTCGTATCGGCCGCTGGGATAGGTCTGCTCGCAGAGAGGAGATGTTGCGCCGGACACTTCCTCGTACAGGGCCAGGATCGTCTTGGTGCCTCCGATGTCACCAGCCAGCAGCATCGGCTTCACTCCAGGCCTTTGAGTTTTTCCGCCGTGGCCTCGCCCATCATCATCTTGCAGATGTTTTTGTAGCCGATCTTGCGGTGACGGCGGAACAGCTCGACCAGGTCGGCATAGCCTTCCGGATGCCGGGACTTCAGCTCCCGTAGCTGCTCTTCAACGGCTTTCAACTCTTCTAGAGACGCTACTGCGGGCATGGGGCTCCTCCTTGGAAAAACAGTAAATCCGAGCTCATCCTATCACGTGCAAGCGCAGCGCGTCGCCCGCCGCTGCGCCGGGACTACAGCCAGTTCTCGACAGGCAGGCCGGGGATCCGCTGGAAATGGCCGACGTTTCCCGTGATCAGTACCAGCTTGTTGGCAACGGCAATAGAGGCCACCTGAAGATCCGCCAGCGGAAGCGGAATCCCGGATCGCTCCAACTCGACTCGGAGAGCTCCGCAGACATAAGCAGCTTCACTGTCGAAATCCACGATCCTCACCTGCGGAAGCAGAAGCTCTTTCAGGTTGCGCAGATGATGTTCGATCCGGGTACTCTTGTACGCCCCGTAGACGATCTCATACACGGTGATCGTGGATATGAACTGCCGCTCCGCGGGTACTTCCCTCAGCTTGCCCTGAAGTCTGTAGGACGGTGTCGGCTTGAGGATGTTGGTAATGGTGTCGGTGTCAAACAGGTACATCCCGATATCCGTCGTGTCGGCGGGATTGATAGATCTGTTCGACGGATCCGGCGATATCCTCGAAATCCTCCCACCTGCCCATCAGCTCGCTCAGCCCTTTGCGCTTCTCCGCCTGGTACAACGACTCAAGATCATCCAGGCCTACCAGGGCGGCAACGGGTTTCCCCCGTCGGGTGATGACGATCCTGTCCCCCCGGGAAGCCGAGAGGGACACGTATTCGGACAAACGAGCCTTGACCTCAGCGACCGGCGCCTCTCTTTTGATCATCAGTGCCTCCTCACGACAGCAAAATAGTCATTATAACTAGTCATATATAGTTTATCGCCCAGAGCGCGGCATGGCAAGAGGTGAATCCGCCTCACCGTTCCTCGATCAGTATAACGACCGAAACGGATCGGATGCTTCGATTTCGAAGGGAATTGCGGAGGGAGATTCGCGATCCGGCGGACACCGGCGAATGCGGAAAATGACTGGGCGCCTGCCGAGCCGCCGCGCCTATCGCCCGAGCGTCGCTTCCAGCTCGGCCTGGCGGCGTCGGTGGGCCGCGGCCTCCTCGGTGTAGCCCAGGTTCTGTTCCAGCTCCGCCAGCCTGTCGAACACGAGCGGATTGCGGGGGTCCCTGAGAGTCTGTTCCCGCAGGTAGGCCAGCAGCTCTTCCTCCCGGCCGAGCCGGCGGTGCAGGCGGAACAGATCCTGGTAGCGTTCTTGGTTCCGGGGATCCTGGTCCAGGGCCCGGCGATAGGCCAGCAGCGCCTGCTCCGGGCGCCCGAGCTGCTCCAGGCAGTGGCCGCGGCCGGCCAGAGCCTTGACGGAGGTGGGATGGGCGCCCAGCACCTGCTCCCAGACGGCCAGGGCCTCGGCCCAGTTTTCCCGTTTCTGGTAGAAGGCGGCCAGAGCCTCCTTCAGCTCCACGCTGTGTGGGTACCACTCGGTGAGCAGCAGAAGGTCCTCCCGGAAAGCCTCCGGATCGCCGCGCAGCTGCTCCAGAAGCAAGAGGGTGTCCTCCAGGATCTTCAGGGGTTCGTCGATGCGATCGGAGAGCTCTTTCAGCCGCTCCAGATCCTCCTCCCCCAGGTCTCCCTCCCGCTCCTGGATGTGCTGAGCCGCCTGGAAGCGAAGCAGCCCGGCCTTCTGCACCGCCTTGCCCGCGGCCAGGTGAGACAGGCTGACGCTGCCCCTCGACTTTGCCAGCCAGTAGTAGGGGTACGGCTCGGCGCTTCCCCACTGTTCCGCCTGCACGAAAGCCGTCTGGGCCTGAGGCGTGTTCCCATGCTGCTCGTAGAGAATGCCGAGCTTGGCCCAGGCGTCGGGGTTGCGGGGCTGCAGTTCGACAAGGCGCTGGAGCTCCCGCATCAGGGCTGCGGCATCACCCTGTCGTTCCCGAAGCTCGACCAGGAGGATCTGGATCTTTGCATCCGCAGGCGCCAGGCTGCGGGCCTTCTCCAGGCGGGCGGCGGCTGCTTCGGTGTTCCCCCTCTCCAGCTCGAGAAGGGCGAGGTTGCGAAGCGCGGGCACGGATTCCGGATCCAGCTCCACGGCACGGCGAAAATGCTTTTCCGCCGTCTTTGCACCTCCTTGTCCGTACAGCTCGGCTCCCCGGTTGATCAGAGAGGCGATCCTGCCCTCCCGGGCATCCCGGGATTTCGGATCCAGCTCCTCGGCCCGGCTGAAGGCCTGGTAGGCCTCTTCGAAGCGGCGCTGCTGGAAGGCGAGCTGTCCCAGACCCTGGTGGACGATGCTCAAAGTGGGATCGCGGCGGTGAGCCTGCTCCAGCAGCTGTTCGGCTTCCTCGTTTCTGTCCAGGCGCAGGTAGCAGAGGCCCAGGAGGGCTTGGTCGAAGGGATCCGCCCGGGCTTCGTCGATCACGGCCTCCAGAACCCGGGCGGCTTCCTGGAACATCCCCTGATTGTACAGCTTGACGGCAAAAGCCCGATCGTTCTGCGTCTGGGAAAGGGCCGAGGCGGCTGCTGTCAGAAACAGGACGATCACCAGGCAGGATCGTTTAATACTCATACACCCCGTGCAGGCCGAACAGGAAGGGACTGACCGTGGCGCCTTCCTCGGTGTAGCGGCTGAAGCTGGCCTCCCCCTTCAGGCCGAATCCTCTGTCAAAGGGCACCTCGAGGTTGGCGTTCAGATCGTGGCGAAGCCCGCGAAAGCCGTGTCCGATCTGGTATCCGGCGGTCAGGGAGAAGGGCAGGTCATCCCCGGCCAGGGTCAGGCCGGTGAGATGCTGGAAGGCGTTTCCCGAAGCTCCGCCCTCGCTCGTCTGGTTGACCCATTCCCAGCTGAAGTCGTAGCGCACCTGGAGAAACGAAGTCAGGGGAACGGCCAGGGCGCTGAAGGTTTTGGCCATGAGGTAGGGCTCCGCCCCGTCGGGAAGCTCCTGAGAGTAGGCCACGTTCTCGCCCAGGCTGATCGTGTAGACCTTGAGGTTCCACTGGGGCAGCAGGGTCATCTGGCCCAGGCCATCGGCGGTCAGGGTGTGGATTTCTTCGCTGATGCTGTCCGTAACCGAGGCGGCCAGCTGGTAGTTTAAGAGCGGGTCCGGGGCGTGGGACAGCTCGCTTTCGATCTGGTGGGTCCAGACCGCGGGATTTTCAGCCTTGTCGATGCTGCCGCTGTAGCTGTTGCTGAGGCTCATGGTCTTGACCGGCTGGAGGTCCACCCCGGCGCTCCAGTGACCGTCGGCGCCTGCCAGGTCGCCTGTATCGTCGAACTGGATGCTGAAGTCGGTCCCCGCCTCCACGTTCTGCAGGGTCCCCCGTTCCCGGGGATTGCGCCAGCCCAGCGACAAATCGCCCTGGTGGGACTGGTTGGGGTCGGCGCCGCTTTGAAAGGTGGAGGAGAGGGAGTAGGAGGCGGAGGTGAAGTATCCGCTTTCCGGCTGCCACTCCAACCCGGTTTCCCCCTGCCAGGTGGCCAGAGACTGCAGCTTGCCGTCCTGGTCCTCCGGCCAGGTGTTGGCCAGGCCCGCCACCAGGCGCAGCTCGAAAATCTCGGTGAGGGGGAAGTACAGCCCCAGGTCCGCGTCCAGGGTCGTCGAGCTGGTGTAATCCCCGTTGACGTAGTCGGTGCGGGAGTAAAGCGGCGCGACGGCCGGGCGCAGGTGCAGAAACGGCAGGACCGGGAAGTTCAGCTTGAGATTTCCGCCGGCGCCGAGGGTCTCCATGTCGGTGATCCCGTCTACGCTGTGCTCCACCGAACCGCCCAGTTCCATCCCTACCGAACCCAGGGTCCCCTGGGCCAGGAGCTCCGCCGAGTCGCTCTGGGTGTCTTCAATGGAGCTGCCGTCCTCGCTGTCCCCGGACATGCTGTGCTGATAGGAGAGGCTCATCGGCAGGGTGGGAATGAAGGAGGCGTTCAGCGTGGCGGCAGCCAGCAGATCCGTCTTCTCCTTTTCCACATCCACGGTGCTCACGCCGCTGGCTTCGGTCAGGGTGCGGGCGCTGTCCCCGTAGGAACCGTTCAGATCCAGGGACCAGCGTTCCGCCCTCAGGTTGATGTTCGCAGAGTAGGACTGTTCCCGCCCGTCCAGGTGGCGCTTGCGCAGGGCGGCTCCCCCGATGTTCAGCATCGCCGAAGCGCCCAGGGGCTGGGCAAGGGACAGAGTCGAGTCGGTGTACAGGTCGTATACCGGTTCCCCCGTACCATCCCCGCCGCTCTGGCCGCCCAGCATGATCCGGGCGGAAAACTCAGGTTGTCCCACCGTCTGCTCGACCTGAGGCCGGGGCTTGCTCCACTGGGCGTCGACCTGGTGCTCTCCGGAATCGGGTATCTTGCGGATCAGGGTGACCTCGCTCCAGGATGGAAAGACGAGCAGGATAAGGAGTACGGCGGCCGGGATCGCGCTTTTTATGAGCCTGGCTGCGATGATCCTCATGGAGCCTCCTCCTGGCTCTCCGCCGCCGGTGTGGTAATGGTAGCCATGGTGCCCTGGTTCCCGGAGCTGTCCACGGCGGCTATCCCGTAGATATTGCCCGCCCCGCCCCCGCGATCGGCGTATGGGGCGGCCGGCACCGGACCGGCGGTGAGTTTGCGCCAGGGCGCGCCTGCGTAGGCGGCGCGGTAGATCAGATAGCCGGTTGTATCCGCAGATGGGGAAGGCTGCCAGCTCAGTTGAAATCCCCTGCGTTCGGCCCGGATCTCCAGTGCCAGGGGCGGATCGGGGGAAACGATGTCGGTGGGGATGACCTCCACTTCCCTGGAAGGCTCGCTCTCGTTGCCCGAGGCGTCCACCTCGGTGATGTAGTAGCGATACGTGCTGCCCGCCAGAACCTCCGAGTCGATCCAGTCCGTCTGGCTTTGCTCCAGCTCCACAACCAGGGAGAAGCTCCTGTCCTCTTTCCTGTAGATTCGATGGGTTGCCAGATCCTTCTCCAGACCCGGCTGCCACCGGAGCCGGACCGCTCCCGCTTCGGTGGATCGGGCGGATATGGAAAGCGGCGCTTTCGGGGCTTCCCTGTCCGGTATGGTCGCCTCGACGTACACGATGGGCCCCTCGTTGTAGGAGCTGTCCACCGCGGACACCCCGTATCTGTAGCGGCCACCCGGGGCCAGGCCCTTTTCCTTGTAGCCGATGTCGGCGAAAGAGGGATTCTCCGTATCCGGAAACGGATCGGCGTTCAGGCGCATCGACTTGCCCCCCTGGGCGTCGATCGACTCCCGGTACACGAAGTATCCCTGCAGGTCCGGGATCTCCGGGCGATCCCATTGCAGGGTGACCCCTCGTTTGTTCTCATCCACCTCCACCTGCAGGCCCGATATTTCGGGAGGCGGCTCGCTGTCAGCCGGCAGAACCGAGGTGGGGCCGCAGGGGGCGCTCTCGTTGCCGCTTCTGTCCACGGCGGTCACCCGGTAGTAGTAGGAGGTCCCGCGAACCACATCCCGGTCGAGGTAGCGGGCCCGATCCCCCGGAACAGGCTCGGGGTTGATCCGCAGATACTCCCCCTCCACCCGCTCGCTGCGCAGCACGTTGTAGGAGGCCAGGTCCAGATCCGGAGACAGGCGCCAGAGCAGCAGAACACCCTCCTCACTGTCAACACCTCTCAAGCCCGCCGGCACCAGCGGGGCCCGGTTATCGACGGGCGTCACGGGAAGGGAGCTGCGCCGCGGGCTGGCCGCTCCGATCATGTCCACCGCCTCTATCTGGTAGGTGTAGGTCTTTCCGTTCTCCGCCTTGGAATCCAGGTACGAGAGCCAGCCCTCGATCCTCAGCACGGGGGTCGGGGTCAGGAGGATCGGGGTTCCGCCGCTCTCCTGCCTGTAGACCCGGAATCCCACCGTCAGGTCCTCCGCCCCGCCGCGGTAGGGCCGGTAGCTCCAGCTCAGGGACACCTGCCCCTCTT
>Ga0180431_10010027_pt1 | contig 10586 bp, 7 predicted proteins | sample SS_ome_11_FD_132459 | JGI IMG/M metagenome (GOLD analysis project Ga0180431, IMG submission 132459) | Hypersaline lake sediment archaeal communities from the Salton Sea, California, USA - SS_1_MS_1 metaG | ecosystem: Environmental > Aquatic > Non-marine Saline and Alkaline > Hypersaline >... | reverse complement strand
GTCCGTGTCGCCGTACGGCCACAACTGCGGATCCTGGCCCTCGGCGACCCATTGGGCGAGCGCCGGCACCGAAAACAGCACCAGCACAGCCATGATGAGAAGTGTCTTCATGGTCTCCTACCTCCTTGTCCTGCCCGTTACTTCTGAGTGAGTTATGAAACCTAGAAACCGTGATCGTCTACAAGCCACGCTGGAATCGGCTGCGCGCGAGGCAGATACCCCAAGGTTCGCCCCCAAGCGAACTCTCGAGGTGCAGTGGCCGCAAAACCCTCCTCTTTCCTTGCGCAAACACTGGGCGTTCACGCAGAACACACACTCCTGAGCCCTGCAAGAACTCCCTGTTGGAAGGGACAATAGAAGCTCAGAATCTCCCTTTATTACCTAAAGTATACCTCAAAGGAGGGGGGCGATGTCAAGCCTTTTCTTATCCTTGCCCCCGTCCCGGGCTTCTTTCACGCCCCGCCGCGGGCACCTCGCTCAACGAGGCAAAAAAAGCGGCAGCCCGTCCATCGGACGGACTGCCGCCAAAGCCGCACGGACGGCACGCAGCAAGCCCGCGCCTGACACCGCACGCTGCTTCGTGCGCCGCCAGCTACTTCGAGCAGACGTCACCGCTCCTTGCGCACGTTGCCGAGGCGCTTCCCCGGCTTCGCCGCTTCCGACTCCTCCGGCGCCGCCGAGGACGCCGCCGCCGAGGACGCCACGGTCCAATTCGAGATCACCTCGGTCAGGTCCAGGCCGTCCACGATGTCGTTGTCGTCGAGATCGGCGTTCTCGTTCCAGAGCAGGTCGCCCGGCTCGGTCTCCCACGCCGTGAGCACCGCCGTCAGGTCCAGGCCGTCGACCACGCCGTTGCAGTCCACGTCGCCGGCGCCGCAGCCGTCGTTGTCAGTGATGACCACGTTGTCAATCCACAGCCGCTCACCACCGGAACCGCCCGAATACGAACGGAACGCCATCACGGTCTCGTGGTCCGGCGTGTAGGACATGTCGTTCTCGTCGTACCAGGTCCCGTCGAAGTTGAAGCGCGTGACCGTGCGCTCATCCTGGTCCACCTCGAGACCGACATGGTGCCACTCGTCGAGCTCGTAGTGGTAGTACACACGGTTGGTGTCGGGCCAGGCGTTGCTCGAGACATCCAACTCATTCGGGTACTCCGGATGGCTCTCATCCATGCCCCAGTCCCAGAAGATGGACTTCGGGCTCCCCTCAGGGCCATTGTTGTCCATGAACATGAACGCCTCGATCGCGTCCTTCCTCATGAAATCCATCTCGACGATCAAGTACCGCTTCGTTGAGGCGATGTCATAGTTGCGCTTGCTCCCGCAACCCCAACCAGGGTTGGTCGCCATGATCTGCATGACCTGGTTGCCGGTGCCGTCATCCACGATCTGGCCGTCGGTCGGCGTGTCTGGACCAGCGCCCTTGAACCAGCCGTCCTGGCCCCAAAGCGTAGCGATCACATAGCCGTCGGCCACCTCGAAGCCGCTGCTGAACAACGTGTCGGCCTGCGCCGCCCCAGCCACCGCCAGAGCAACAAGACCCATCACAACTGTAGCTCTCCGCATTGTTCCCTCCTCCTGAATAGTGCAAAAGAACAACAAACCCGTACGACCGTGCGACGAAAAGCCCGCAGACCACCCGATGGCCGCGGTCTTCCCGCGCACGGCTTTCTCCCTGGGCGCCGCGGCAGGCTGTCGCTTGCGCCGCCGGTCACTTCGACCGAATGTGCTCCGTTCCGCCTCTATCGGCCTTTGCGCACGTTGCCGAGGCGTTTGCCAGGCTTCGCCTCCTCGGACTCGTCAGACGCCGCCGAGGACACCGCTGCCGAGGACGCCACGGTCCAGTTCGAGATCACCTCGGTCAAGTCCAAGCCGTCCACGATGTTGTTGTCGTCGAGGTCGGCATTCGGGTTCCACAGAGGGTCGCCCGGCTCGGTCTCCCACGCCGTGAGCACCGCCGTCAGATCGAGCCCGTCCACCACGCCGTTGCAGTCCACATCGCCCGGCCCGCAGCCATCCCCGTCAGTGATCGACAGGTTGTCTATCCACAGCCGTGTGCCGGGCGTCGGCGTGTAGCAGCGGAACACGAACCGGCTCAGTTGCGTCGGAGCCGCGATCCCGCCCGAGTCGTCCTCGTCCACCCAGGTCCCGTCCTCGTTGAACCGAAGTATCTCGCGCGCCTGCTGGTCCACCTCGATGCCCACGTGATACCACGTGCCGACAACATAGGGCGTCTGAGGAATCCCCGGCTGGGCGTTGCTGCAGACCATGTCCGCAGGAGCCGACTGGGCCTTGTTTTCTCCCCAGAAGATCGAGTCCGGCGACACGCTCGGCGTGGTGTTGTTGTCCATGAACCAGAACGCGTACGTCGCGTCCACGACCTGGAAGTCGAACTCAACGGTCAGGTACTGCTTCGCCGACTGCGCGTCGTAGTCGCGGCGAGCCTCGTGACCCCAACCGCCTCCGGGCGTATTGGTCACGGTCACCTGCAAGACCTTGTTGCCGGTCCCGTCGTCCACGATCTAGCCGTCAAGCGGGTAGTCACCGTTACCCACGACCCAGCCCTGCTGGCCGTCAATGGTGCCAAGGCTGAACGACTCGAAATCCGTGACGTACAGGTTGTCCGCCCACGCCGGGCCGGCCACCACCGCAAGAACGATCGCGATTAGAACCACAGCTCTTCTCATTGTCCCTTCCTCCTTGCCAATGTAAGAGTCAACACAGCCGTCGAACCGTGAGACGCAAACCCCGCAGACCGCCGGCGGGCGGGCCGCGGTCGTGCCGCGCACGGTCCTTCCCCTGGGCGCCGCGGCAGGAAAGAAGCACCGGCCCAGGCCGGATGGCTCACGGGGCACGACTGGTACTTCTTGCCCTGCCTGCCGCCCGCGCCGGCGCAAGCGCCCGCTCGCGCCGCCGCCTACTTCGACCGAATGTTATCGGCCTTTGCGCACATTGCCGCCGCCGCGGCCCCCGCGGCCCTTCCCCGGCTTCGCCGCTTCCGACTCCTCCGGCGCACCCGAGGACGCCACCGTCCAGTTCGAGATCACCTCGGTCAGGTCCAGGCCGTCCACGATGTCGTTGTCGTCGAGATCGGCATTCTCGTTCCAGAGCGGGTCGCCCGGCTCTGTCTCCCATGCCGTGAGCACCGCCGTCAGGTCCAGGCCGTCCACGACCCCGTTGCAGTCCACGTCGCCGGGGCCGCAGAGCGCACCCTCGGTCACGCAAAGGCTCGCGACATACATCGCCGAATCCGGGTCCCAGGGCGGGCCGGGCTCTGTGTCGCTACCGCCGCACAGGAGATGCCAGATCTCCTCGCCGCCGAGGATACTCGAATCCAGACCGAAGTCCTCGTTCGGCGTGCCCCCATCGTCCCACGTCTGCGGCACGCCGTTGACGAGGAACTTGTACGTCATGGCGGTGTAGTCGAGGATACGGGTGACGGTGAACCACTGGTTCAGCGGGATCGGGCCGCCTTCGCCGCCCCACAAACCGGCGCCGCCGCTAATGTTGAACAGGTCGTTGCCCTGCCACCAGTACTCGCCCTGGTTGTTGCCCTCGTTGTTTATGTCAACCGTAGCCATCCAGTAGTCGTTCTGCAGATTAGCCGGATCGGCCGTCTCGATGTAGTACTCGCCGGTGACGGTCACGGTGGTTCCTGTCTGGTCCTTGTCGCCCCAGGCGACCCAGGAGTCCACGGACTCGCCCTGCGTGGTGATGTCCTCGCACAGATAACGGGCGACCTTGCCCTCGCCCGCACCTGTTGGGTCGTCAATGACCTCGGCCCACGCATGAGCCACGCTCGCGCCGCTCTGCACGGTCGTCCAGGTGCCGCCGCCGAACGTCTGGCCCCCAAGATCGCCATACGCGGCGTTCTCGAAGTCCGTGCAGTACAGTTGCACTGCCGACGCCGGGCCGGCCGCCATCGCAAGAACGATGGCGATCAGAATCGCGCTTCTTCTCATCTTGTCCTCCTCTGTGCTGTGTAAGAAACTCCACGCCTATTCGACTCTGCACGAGAAGCCTACGGACCGCCGTGCGTTCCGAGTCTCTCGCGCACCACTTTCCCTTCGGCCGCGCGCTGCCACTTGAGCCGCCAGTTACTTTCGACCGAATGTGCTCCGTTCGGCCGCTACCGGCCTGTGCGTACGTTGCCGCCGCCGTGGTGCATGGACCACCCCGGCGCCGGCTGGGCCGGCGCGCCCGCTCCCCGCAGGAAGCCGTTCGGGGCCGTCCCCCCACACGCCCGCTCACAGATGGGTTGAAGTCATCGAAACACGACCGTCAAAGAGCCATCGGGCAGAGCCACTCTGCATACGGGGCCCAGTCGCTCTCCCATGCAAGGCCGCTCCAAAACAAAAGGGGCGAGCCTTGAGCACACTCAAGGCCCACCCCTCTCGATGCAAGGCACCTCAGTGTGCCGCCATCGTTTCTCGCGCAGCAAGCGCCATCGCACTCACTGCGTCCGCCAGACGGTACTCCGCCTGATTACTACCGACCTTTGCGCACGTTGCCGAGGCGTTTCCCCGGCTTGGCCGCCTCGGACTCCTCCGGCGCGGCAGAAGACGGGATGGTCCAGTTCGAGATCACCGCCGTCAAGTCCAACCCGTCCACCACACCGCTCACGTCGAGGTCCGCCTTCGGATTCCACAGCGCATCACCCGGCTTCGTCTGCCAGGCGGTGATGACGGCCGTCAGGTCCAGCCCGTTCACGACCAGGTTGCAGTCCACGTCGCCCGGAACGGCGTTGGACGTGATCGCGTACAGCGTCCCGTTGCCGCCCGGAGGCTCGGCCGCGTCCTGGTAGTACAGCGTGCCGTCGGGGCCGACCGAGAGTGCGCGGAAGTTGAAGGACCAATCGTACGGATTCACGTCGCCCGGGTTGACCCATTCCCAGATCAACGAGCCCACCGGCACGTTCATCGCGAACAGACGGCGCGGCTCATCAATGATGTTGTTCGGGTCCGAATCGTCGTACGCCGCCGTCGTGCCGCTGACGAAGACCTTTGCGTTCGTCACCGGGTCCACGATCAGCACGGCGCAGGTCTGCGACTCGCCCAGGATATCCAGGCCGTCGTAATACCAATCGCCGTGGGCCGTGTAGTTCAGCGCGCCGCCGCCGAGATCGCCCGGGTCGGTGACCGAGTAGACGTCATGGCCGAACCCGGCAAACACGAAGCCCGAGCCGTCCGGCTTCAGTGGGTGGGTCTTGTAGAACCCGCCGTTGAACCCGCCCGGGAAGCCCAGGGTCGGGTCGCCGTTGGGCGCCGCCGTCCATCGGATGGCGCCGGTCACGGGGTCGTAGCACTCCACGGCCGTGCCGTAGTCGGCCCAGTGCAGCGCGTACACCGCGTTCATGTCCGGGTTGTAGATGGCGTTCGACCCGTACGCCCTGATCGGCGTCGAACTCCACGCTTTCGCCGCGGTGGCGTTCGAAATCTGGACGCCGTAGATCGCCTCGCCTAAGTCCCCGTTGTCGTTGTGGAACCAGTACAGGCCGTGCACGCCCTCGTCGAACACGTCCGGCGCAAACGCCGCGTTGTAGTAACCGTTGTCGCCACTCGTGGGGTACGGTGTCGCGTGCATAATGACGCCCGTCGCCGCGTTGATCGCGAACGCATGGTTGTTGCCGTTCGCATCGCGCGCCGTCGTGCCGTAGAGCACGCCGTCGTACAGCGCCATGTTCAGCAGTACCGGCATGGGCAACGGGGCCGATTCCCAGATGGGCACGCCCGTCGCCTTGTTCAGCGCGTACACAGTCGGGTTGCCCGGGTCGTTGCGAGCCGCATACACCGCTTCGCTGCCGACGATGGCGCTCTGGGTCGAGAACGCCGTGTCTGGCACCGCCGCGCTCCACCATATCTTGTTCCCGGTGGCCGGATCCGCCTTGTGGATACCCAGCTCGGCGTTGCCGGCGCCGCGGAAGTACAAGAAGCCTTGCTCGTCGAACGTGATGTTGTGCCAGGCATTGCGGCGAGTGGCGTACGGCGCCACGGAAAGGTCCTGCTTCCACTTGACCACGATGTTGCAGCCATTGCCGAAGATGTACGGCACTCTGTAAACATGCGGGCGGTTGTTGCCACCGTACGGCGCCCCCAACGGCAGGATCGGGTTGTCCTGCGCCAGGGCCGTCGCCACCATGACAAGGGCCAGAATGGGTATGAACAAAACCTGTCGTCGCATGAGTCAGATACCTCCATATCCCCCGGAAGGGCGTTCGAAAGAATGGTTCGTTACACGCCGGTCTCCCGCCCGGCGAGAGAAGAGGGCGGCGCGGGCACGCATGCCGCCTGGAGCCCATGGCCCAAGCACATCACGTGCCCCGCGCCGAAACCTCGACTCTACGATTGCCGCGCCCGCGGCAAGGCAGGCGCCGCCGCCCCGGGAAGCACCCCGGGGAACAGCGACACCTGCGTCGCCGGACGTTACTTCTTGCGCCGCAACAGCGCCAGGAGCCCGAGACCAGCAAGCAGGAAGACGCTCGGCTCAGGAACGAGCCCCGCAGCCCAGTCCCACTCGTTGATCGCGCCGGCCTCGATCGAGATCGCCTGGTCCCTCGACAACTCGCCGCAGTTCTGCATCGGCGGGGAGAACAGAATCCGATCCGGCGTGTTTCTCGGGTTGTTGAGCTGGCCCAGCGTGTCAATCTGCAGGTTCAGGCACAGACCGGTCTGCGTCAGGTCCTCCTGCAGCTCGAACGCCAGGTGCGCCCACGGATACGGACTGCCCTCCGAAGCGATGCTGAAGTCGGCCGGCGTGTCCTGGTACCCCTGCAGGAACACCGAGGACACCCCGGGCGTGACCTCGAACTTGTTCGGCCACAGGTTCGTCCCCGCCACACCGTCGGTGCCCGGAATCTCACCGATGAAGGTGTCGGTGGTCATGTCCATGATGTAGTACTGGACGCCGGGACCGGCCGGAGGGCTCGAGTAGTACGTGGCGCCCCAATCGCCGTCGCTGTCAAGGTCCACATCGTTGTCCGCGGCGTAGGCACCGTCGATCCACAGCTCGCCATCCGAGATGTTGCTCAGCGACGCCTTGGTCGAATCCCAGCTCACCAGCAAGTCCATGCCCGCGAGCCCCGAATCCGCGCCGCCGACGTCGTCCATCTCGACCCAGATAATGACCTCCAGCAACGAGCCGGGCGTCAGCGGGCCGGTGGTCTCGCCGAGAATCGTCCCGTACGTAGTCGCCTGCGCCGGAACCACCAGCGCAAAGCTCACGAGCGCGATCGCAATCCACATTGTCCTCATCGTTACCTCTCCTTTCCAGTGTTACAGAAGGTGTTAGAACGAGTCCTTACTTGGTCAATTCGCCTCATCCAGTAACTCCTAAATTAACCTCCTCCTCCAGCGCCAGGCAGGCAACCCCGGGCCCGGCCGGCGCCATACGCTGCTTCATTATGAAACCCTATCGGCCCTTGCGCACGTTGCCGAGGCGTTTCCCAGGCTTCGCCTCCTCGGACTCGTCAGGCGCCGCCGAGGACGCCGCCGAGGACGCCACCGTCCAGTTCGAGATCACCTCGGTCAGATCCAGGCCGTCTACAATGTCGTTGTCATCGAGGTCGGCATCCGGGTCCCACAGCGGGTCGCCCGGCTCGGTCTCCCACGCCGTGAGCACCGCCGTCAGGTCCAGGCCGTCCACCACGCCGTTGCCGTCCACGTCACCGGGGACGCTGCCATCGCTGTCGGTGATCGACAGGTTGTCAATCCACAGCCGCTCGCCGCCACTCTCATACGAATAGGAGCGGAACACAAAGCGGCTCATCCACTTCACCTCATCGGGCGTGTCGGTCTCGTCGTACCAGGTGCCGTCGAAGTTGAACCGCAGGATCTTCTTCGCCTGCTGATCTACCTCGATACCCACATGGCGCCACTCGTCGAGGTCGTAGTGCTGGTACCCGATGCCCGGGCTCGCGTTGCTCGAGACGTCCAACACGTCGGCGATCTCCATACCGTAGTCCCAGAAAATAGACTCCGGGCCGCCCTGTTCGGGCGTTTCCGGAATCGCGTCCGGCCCGTTGTTGTCCATGAACATGAACGCCGTTATGGCATCCTTGCGCATGAAGTCCATCTCGACGGTGAGATACTGCTTCGTCGATTCCGCATCGTAGTTGCGCCTGACTTCCTGGCCCCAGCCGGGGCCCTCGGCCATCACCTGCAGGACCTTGCCGTGCGAGTCGCCGGAATTCACGATCTGGCCCTCAGCGTCAACAATGGCCTGCCAGTCCTGCTGGCCATCGATGCCGCCGAGGCTGAAGTCCTCGAAGTCCGTGCTGTACAGGTCGTCCGCCCACACGGAACCGGCCGCCAGCAAGGCAACAAGAGCAATTAAGACACCGTGTCTCCCCATCTTCGACCTCCTTCGATCATTGTGTAAGACAGTCCTACCCGCCGTTGGTGCCAGGAAAGACTTCTGGGCTCCCCAATACCGTTGAACGCGGAGTACAATACCATACGCCCGCCCCGCTGTCAACCCCTTTTTCGTTGTTTTTTTCATTTCCCTCCGACCAGACACAACGGCACACCCGCAGCGGCATACGCCCGGCGGGGCGCGATCCCAGGCGACCCCCTCCCGGCCCGGCGCCCTGGGCAGCCCGACATCGGCCTGGGAAGGCCTGAAAAGGCCGGGAGAGGGCCTCGGAAGGCCCGGAAAAGGGCGGGGAAAGAGAAGAAAACACTTGACAGGGCCTCCCGCGTGTGCTAGCCTTACGGCATTGGTTTCGTGGGGGATACTACGTTTTTCCAGCTCATGTAACCGCGTCAGATTCTCAATAGGCGTTAGCGTAACTGAGCGTGGCCGAGGATGATACGGGCGCACAGGGCCGTAGCCCCGTGTGCGCGAGCCCGGAAATCCCGTCCACGCATACAACGCGATCGAGGAGAAAGGGGGACACAATGAGAAAACTAGTACTTGGCGCCGTGCTCGCGCTTGCGCTGTGCGTCGCCACAAACGCGCCCGCCCAGCCGGCGGCCGGGTGGTCCATGTACCACAACGGCGTCCAGGGTATGGGTTACACCCTCACCCCGAGCACGCTGTCCGGCGCGGGCATCGCGACGCCGCTGTGGGTGGTCAACGCTCCCGGCGGTGTCTGGGGCTCGCCCATCGAGGACCTGCTCAACGGGGCCGTCGTGGTGGGCACCAACGCGGCGCCCGAGCTCTATGTGCTCAACCAGTTCACCGGCGCCCACATGTTCGGCAGCCCCATCCCGCTGACATCCGGCTGGACCGACGGCACGGGCGTGATTGACACGTGGTCGATGAACTACGTCATCGCCGCCCAGAACGCCCCAGGGTCCATGGATGCCTTCCAGACCTGGGCTGGGTATGTTCCCGCTTGGACTGATGTTCAGTCCGGGGGCCTGAGCACCAAGCTCACCACGTGGGACGAAACGATCTATTCGGTCGCCAGCCCGCCAGGTGCCCCAGGCATCTACACGTGGAACGCCGCTGTAGGCAACAGCCCGCCCGTGCTCCACACGCTGCTGCCTGCGGGCCAGACCGTGGATGTCTGGCATGGGTTCCTGTCCATGGACGCGCAAGGCCAGTTCCTCTACTACAAGGACGCCGGCGTAGCGGGCGTGAACGAGACGAGCCAACTCCACTGCATCAACCGGGCCGCTGGCGGCATTGTCTGGTCAACGGCCCCGCACGGCGACGGCTGGGGCAACACCCCCACGCTCGTGGACACGGCAGGCGATATCTACGCCGGGTTCCAGGACGTGGACTTCGACCCCAACGGCATCCCGAACGACGGGGACGAGTACGTGGCCTCGACACTGGAGAAGTACAACCCCGGCGGCGGGCTCGTCTGGCAGATGCAGTTCAACGGCGGCGGCGCCTGGTGGCACGGCGGCGTGGCGATGAGCCCCGACGAACAGGTCATCTACGCCCTGGGTCGCGGCGGCAATCCCGGCGCGGGCGCCATGGGCGGCCTCACCGCCGTTGACGCCAACACGGGAGCAATCCTGTGGACCGTGTATACGCAGACGCCCCTCGCGCTGCCCGGCGAGATCGGCGACTGCTTCGGCGCACCGGCCGTGGACGGCGACGGCAACATTTTCGGCGTGGACCACAACGGCACGTTCTTCGGTGTGACTCCGGCCGGTACCGTGATGTTCGGCGTGGACGGGGCCCATACCTCGTCCTGGGCCTCACCCGCCATCCTGAGCGACGGCACGATCATCACCACCGGCGACGAAGGCAACATCGTGGCCTGGACGGTCCCCGAGCCGAGCATTTTCCTGCTCGCCGGTCTCGGCCTCCTGGCCCTCCTGCGCCGCAGGAAGAAGTAGCACAACGCGAGCGGCTTACGCGAACGGCTGGCGCGAGCGCAGACAATTGAATCAAACGAGCTAGGGCGGGCCCCAAGCCTAGCCAAGGGGCTTGCCCTAGCGTTTCCTCAAGACGCCCTGCACCCATGGGACGCCTCCCGGTTGCTCATCGAAGCCAAAAAAACAGCCCGGGTGGAGTACCAAAGATTGTGTAATTTCGCGGGCCGGTATAGGAATGGGTGTGACCTCATGGACAGAGCCAACTGAACCAGAGGAGGACACACCCATGTCCAGAACGTTGATCGCTCTGTTT
>Ga0180431_10010025_pt1 | contig 10587 bp, 6 predicted proteins | sample SS_ome_11_FD_132459 | JGI IMG/M metagenome (GOLD analysis project Ga0180431, IMG submission 132459) | Hypersaline lake sediment archaeal communities from the Salton Sea, California, USA - SS_1_MS_1 metaG | ecosystem: Environmental > Aquatic > Non-marine Saline and Alkaline > Hypersaline >... | reverse complement strand
GCTCATGGTGGTCGCGGTGGTTGCGGTGTATGGACCGCGCGGACTGTCGCGTGAAGAGGCAGGTGGCGCGGGGCTGGGCTAGGCGAGGTGTCGCCAGCGGCGAGAACAGGGCTCGGAGAACCCACAAAGGGCACGAAGAGCAAGAAGGACACGAAGGGGGCTGGGCCTGAGACTGGGTTTTCGTATAGTAGAGGAGTTAGGTGATTGTGAGGAGAGTGATGAGCACTGTGTTGATCGTCTTAGCCGTCGTCGCTGGCATCGTGGGCCTGGGTTGGATCGGGCTGCAGATCACATCGCGGCCCTTCGCGCCTGTGGAGCATGTGGGAGGCACGCCGGAGACGGTACCGCTGCGTGAGGACCTGCCGGCGCCCGTTGAACGATTCTATCGTGAGCTGTATGGGGACCAGGTCCCTGTGGTCGAGTCCGCCGTGATCAGCGGGCGAGGGCGGCTGCGGATCATAGGGAACACGTTCCCCGGCATCACGTTCCCGGCACGCTGGCGTTTCACCCACAAGGCCGGCGCGGGATACCGCCACGACATTGTGACGACGATCTTCGGGTTGCCCCTGATGCGGGTGAAAGAGATCTACGCTGAGGGCCGCGCCCGCCTCGAGCTACCGGTTGGGGTGAGCGAGGGGCCGAAGGTGGACCAGGGCGCGAACCTGGCGCTGTGGGCCGAGGCGATCTGGTACCCGTCGGTCTGGGTGACGGACCCGCGGACTGAATGGACCCCCGTCGACGACGAGACGGCCTTGCTGACGGTGCCCTGGGGGGAGGGCGAGCAGACCCTGTTGGCGCGCTTCGATCCAGCGACGGGGATGCTCCGCTTCTTCGAGTCGATGCGCTACAAGGGTGAGGATAGCGCCGAGAAGGTACTGTGGATCAACGAGGTGACCGCGTGGGGCCAGCTGAACGGGGAGTTGAGTGTGACCCAAGCGGAGGTGACGTGGTTCGACGAGGGTACGCCCTGGGCCGTGTTCCACGCCGAGGAGGTCGTCTACAACGCGGACAGAAGATAGACGGGACACAGATTCGCACCGATCACAATAGATCACAACAGATCACGACGGATCCGCGCAGATCGGTGGTGATCTGTGTGAATCCGTGTCCTAGTCCCCCTCGGCAGTCTCCTCGCACGGTCCACCGTCCGGAGCCACCACGGGCAGCGTGAAGCTGAATGCGCTGCCCTGGCCCTCGGCGCTCTCGACACCGACGTCGCCGCCCAGCTTGTTGACGATCCGGCGCACGATGCTCAGTCCCAGGCCGTGCCCATCGGCGCTGGCACCCTCCAGCCGCGTGAACTCGCGGAAGAGCTTGCCCTGCTCCTCCTCCGTCAGGCCGCGGCCGTTGTCGCGCACCCAGAAGTGGATCTGATCGTCGCCCACGTCGTATCCGAGCTCAACGCGCGGCGGCGGACCCCCGTTGGGGCGGCCGCCGTACTTCACGGCGTTGCTGATGTAATTGACCCATACCTCCTCGATCCAGGGGCCGTATCCTCTGCACGCCGGCCATTCGTCGGGCATGGTGATCTCAGCAGCGGTCTTCTTGATCGGGTGGCGGAGACGGTCCAGGGCCGAATGGACAAGGGGGGCCGTATCGACGGGCACCAGCTCGACCTCCTCACGCTGGACGGAGGAGAGGAGGAGCAGTGCATCGATGATGCCGGCCATCTTGTCGACGGACTGGGTGACGGCGTGGAGGCACTCGCGCCCCACCTCGTCGAGCTTCGAGGCGTAGTCCGCTTCCAGGAGATACGCATAGCCGCTGATCAAGTGCAGGGGGTTCTTCAGGTCATGGGCCACCGTGTGGGCGAAGGCGTCGATCTCGCGGTTGCGTACCTCGAGCTCCGCCGCATATCGGCGGATGGCCTGTTCGGCTTGCTCCTTCTCCTCCGCGAGCCGCCGCTGCCGGAGCAGCCGCTCGATGATGGTAGGAAGGAGGCTGAGGAACCGCCCGTCGACGTCCTTGATCACATAGTCGCCGGCGCCGAGCTTCATAGCCTCGACTGCGGTGCGCTCGCTGCCTGCACCGGTGATCATGATGATGGGCGGGAGGGGGCCGCGGCGAGCCAGGTGCTTGATCACGTCCAGGCCGGTGTGGACGGGCATCTGCTGATCGAGGATCACCACCTCGTGGCGATCCTTGTCATAGAGGTCCAGGCCCTCGCCTCCATCGGCGGCGAGATCGACGGCGTACCCGGCGCGCTCGAGCTTCTTCTCGAGCAGTCGGCCAATGCCGGCGTCGTCCTCCATGCAGAGGATGCGTGTGGCTGTGCGCCCGCCGTTCTCGTTCATTCGCCGTTCGGGATGGTCACGACGGACAAGAAGAGACCGATCTTGCGGATGGCGTCGGAGAAATCGTGGTAGTCCACGGGCTTCGTGATGTAGACGTTGCAGCCGAGGTCGTAGCAGCGCTCTACCTCGCGGGTATCGTCCGTGGTGGTCAGGATAATGACCGGGATGCGCTTGAGGCGCTCATCGGCCTTCATACGCTCAAGGACCTGATAGCCATTGAGGACGGGCAGGTTGAGATCGAGGAGCACGAGGAGCGGTGATGCGGCCTTGTTCCCGGCGAAATCGCCCGCGCCGTGCAAATAGTCGAGTGCCAGCTGACCATCGCCGGCGGTGACCAGCTTGTTGGTGATGCCGGAGCGGCGCAGGTTCTTCTCGATCAACCGGGCGTGCCCGGGATCGTCCTCTACCAGGAGTATCGACACTTCGCGCGGTTCAGCCAAGGATGCCTCCTTCTTCCTCTACTTCGCTTTCGCCATTCAGGTGTTTCGAGATGGTAAACGTGAACGTGGTGCCCTCTCCTAGCTCTGACTCGCACCAAATGCGGCCGCCGTGGCGCCGGACCAGGGTCTGCACGTAGGGCAGGCCCATGCCCTCGCCCGGCGCGTCCTGGCGCCCGGCCCGCCGGAAGGGCGCGAAGACCTTGGGCAGGTCGTCCTCGGAGATGCCGCGTCCGTTGTCGCGGACGTGGAAGGTGATCCTCTCCTCATCCTCCTCGGCCGTGATCTCGAGCTCGCCTGCGACGTCCGTACGGAGGTACTTGAGGGCGTTGTCGAGGAGGTTCCCCATGATCTGCTCCATCGACGTACGGTCGGCCACGACAACGGGCAGTGATCCGACGTGGACCTCCACGTCGTGCTCCTCGATCTGGTGGGCCAGGCTCTCCAACGCGTTTTGGACCAGGGCCTCCACGTCCACGGGCTCTGGATCAAGCTGACGGCGTCCTAGGCGGGAGAGACGGAGCACGGCGTGGATGAACGCATCCATGCGGGTGACGGACGACTCGATGAAGGAGAGGGCCTCTGGCACGTCCTCGTCGAGTGCATACTCGAGCCGCTGCTGCTGCTCATCGTTCAGATGGGGCCTCGCGTCGCCCATCACGGACTGGATCTCGTCCAGGGCGAAGCGAAGCTCGGCGGAGAAGCCCTTCAAGTTGACGAGGGGCGCACGCAAGTCGTGGGACACGATGTAGGCGAACTGCTTGATCTCCTCATTTGCCTGCTCCAGGTCCGCCGTGCGTTCCTTCACGCGCACCTCGAGCTGGTCCCGGGCCTGCCTCAGGGCGCGCTCGGAGCGCTCCCGCTCGGCCATGCGCCGCGAGAAGACGACACCCAGCCCCACGGAGGCGAGGGCGGCCATCCCCGTCGTGAGCATCAAGACCCAACGGGTCTGGAAGATGAGACGTTCCGTAAGCGCGTTCTCCTGGGCGAAGGACCGCTCGACGCTGCTCACGATCTCCGAGGCGGCGCTGGCGATCTCGGGCTCCAGCGTGTCGAGCTCTGTGTCCAGGATCCTCTGGATCTCCACGTAGTCCCGCCGGATGGTCTGGAAGCCTTTCCAATACCCCTGCACCGCGATTCGTGCCTGGGCGGCGTTCTCCCGCTGGGAGGGGGTGGAGAGGATTTCCTGGAGGGTGGAGAGCGCGCCGCGGGCCTGCTGCTCCGCCGTCTCAAAGAGGACGGTGTAGCGCTGGTCGCCTGTATCGACGTAACGGGCGTTGTTCAGCCGCATCGATTGGAAGGCGTTCCGCGCGTTGCTGACGGCCAGGAACGCCTTTGGGTCGTCCAGAGTCACGACGTGCATTCGGAGCGCGGTGATCTCATCGTCCGCCTGGACGCCCTCGACGTCGAGGACCTCGGACTGCGTGCGCTGCCGGCGGCGAATCAGGTCGGCTACCTGGCCGAACGCGTCGCCATAGCTTTCCACAGCCGGATCGATGCGGTCGAGCATGGCCACTCGCTCCGGATGGGTGATCTGTCCTCTGGCTTGCTGCAGCATAATCTCCAGTCCTGAGAAAGCCGCGTGGAACCGATCGAGATCGCTCTGATTCTGGCTGTTGACGTAGCGGTTTGCGTAGTAGCGGGTAAGCAGGACCTGGTTGACGATGTCGTTGGAGAGCATGACGTCCGAGCCCAGGTCGTCGACGAGTCGGTCTGTCGCCTCGTTGATCAGATTGAGGCGGAAGGCCGCCAGGATGCCGACGCCTGCGACGAGGAGCACAGCTACGGCGTAGGCGAAGGTTAGGGTCGCCCTTCCTTCGGTGGTTCTGAACATAGACTACTCCTGCGAGATGCGAAAGAAGTTGGACGGGGAGGCCGGGGCGGGCCGAAGTACGGCGTGCCTCACGCTACTCTCCACACGTCTGGGCCGGGGCGTACCACTCGGCGAGGCCTTCCTGCAGCGCGTGAGCCGCCTCCTCCGCGGTGCCGTCGCCCTGGATGACGTCAACCGCTCCCTCCTGCATAAGGACGTAGCCGTCGGGGGTGCCGGCACGCAGCTTCTCCCAGGCGAGGCGGGCATCGGTGCCGCGCCCCTGGTTGAGGGAGAGGAAGGTGCGCGCGTGCTCATTCTCGATGGGGGGCGTATCCTGATGCATGGGGAAGAAGCCCGGCAGCTCGTTGGCCAGCGCCGCGGCGCAGTCCTGGGTCGTCATCCAGGATAGGAACGTCCGCGCGGCCTCCGGGTGGGCCGAGGCAGCGTTGAGGGCCACGCCGGCGTCGGGGTGGAACGTGACGTGGCCGTCCTTGCCCTCCGGTGCCGGGATGGCGAAGACGCTCCAGGCGAAGTCAAGGGCCGAGGCATCGAAGAAGGCGATGTCCCACGATCCGCTGAGGAACATGGCGGCCTGCCCCTGGGCGAAGAGCTGTCGACTGTCCGCGTAGGTCAGGAGATCGTGGTTCTGGGGCAGGAAAGGTGCCAACTCCCCGACGGCTTCGAACGCGTCGGTCATCGCTGGATCATCAAAGCATCTCTCTCCGTTCAGGTAGGCCATTCGCCCCTCCCGACCCTCGATGAAGCTGGGCGCCAAATTCATGAAGACCAGCTCCGCGACGGTCCAGGGGTCGCCCGAGGTGTTAGCAAAGGGGACGATGCCCTCGTCCTTGATGGCCCGCGCGGTGGTGAGCAGCTCCTCCCAGGTTTCGGGTGGGCTCAGGCCGAGGGATTCGAAAACCTCTTGATTGTAGTAGACACCGTGGGACGTGGCGATGAAGGGCACAGCGTAGGGCATACCGTCGTCCGTGGTCCAGGCGCTGAGCATGTCGGGCGCGAAGGAGGCCTCCAGGCCGGGCAGGTCGTCAAGTGCGGCGATGTACCCCTCCTCATACAGCAGTCGTGATGTGGCGTAGGAGCGGGCGTAGAAGAGATCGGGGGCGGAACCCGATTCAAGCTGTGCTTCAAGCGCTGCATCATAGTCCGGTGGATTGGTGGACTCGAACTGGATGGTGATGCTTGGGTACGCGTCGTGGAAGCGATCCAGGATGCGATTCATCTGCTCCACGTCGTCCGGGCGCCAGGAGCCCATGACCAGGGAGACGGGCGACGCTTCCTCCGTTGGCTGCACCGTCGACGTCGGGGTAGGGTTCTCGGTGGGGACCGAACCGCACGAAACCGCCAAGATGCCGGTCAGCAGGAGCGCAGTCGCGGTGAAAAGTGGTGTGTGCGCCGATCTGGTAATCCTAGCTGTCATAGCCTTTCTAACCTCCTCAAGGTGCCGGACCGACCGCCGAGGCCGTGACCGGGCGTAAGGCGAATTGGGGGCGCGGGTTCTCGATGACCGTCGGACCCCTGCTGCCGTCGAGCCGTGGGATGAGACGCTGCCGTCGCCTTGTGTGATAGGGGTTCGCAGCGTGCGGCGGGCGCAAATCCGACGGGTACTGGATGCGTCCCGCTCGGCCGGTGCTGACCTACGGTCGACCGCGCGCTGTGCGTCACGTGCTCCCTGCGGCCCTCTCAAGGGCCTGGGCGAGCTCGGCCAGCTCACAGGATCTCCCGACCAGGCTCAGGCAGCCGGCCTCAAGGAGCTGATCCCGTTCTTCCTCCGTGGTGTCGTCCTCCACCAGCGCAATGACTTTGACCCCCGGCCTGTGCCTTCTCAGCTCCGTGATCATTTTCTCGGGGCAGTCCTCCAGCACGGTCACGTCCAGAACGACGATCCCAATCCGGTCGCTGCGGCTGCCGGCCCAGCGGCCCGTCTGGCACATCGGCACGGCCTCCTGGGCGCTGAGAGCCGTCAGGACGGGATAGCCGAGCGCGGACAGGGCGTGCTCAGCGGCGTCTCGAAGGCTTCTGTCCTCGGCCACCAGGAGCGCGGTCTCCCCTGGGCGTTTCTTGGCCGCTCCCGGCGTCTCCGCGTCGGGGCGAGACGGTAGGTGGATGGTGAACGTGGTGCCCTGACCGGGTTCCGTCTCTACGTCGATGGTCCCGCCGTGCTGCCTCACGATACCGTAGACCTGAGACAAGCCCAGACCGATCCCCTGATCCACATCCTTGGTGGTGAAGAAGGGCGAGAAGAGCTGAGAGCGGACGTCCTCGGTCATGCCGGTCCCCGTGTCCGAGACCACCAGCCGGATCCATTGGCCGCCGGACACTGCAGCCGCATCCGGCCCCCCAAAGAGGGAAAGCACATCTGCCGCCGGCGGGGCCTCGTCCGGCTGGAGTTCAACCTCTGAAAGTGCGAAGCGGAGGTCTCCGCCGTGAGGCATAGCGTCCAGCGCGTTGTCTGCGAGGTTGGCGAGGGCCTGCCGGAGGCGCGAACGGTCGACCGGGGCGACCCACGACTGGTCCGCGCCGGACAGCTCTTGGCCGAAGTATACGCGGATGTCGTCGGGCACGCGGGCACTGAGATTCTCGACGAACTTAGCGACGAGGGCTCCGAGATGGGTCGGCTCCCGGTTGATCATCGCCCGGCTGCTGAAATCGAGCATCTGCTGCACCAGGTCCGAGGCCCGCCGCGACTCCTTCAGGATGGAGCGCAGATCGCGGGCCACGTCCAGCGGCAGGCCGGGTTTTCTCATGCTCATCTCCGCGTTGAGGATGATGGTGTTGAGGAGATTGCGGAAGCTGTGGGCCACGCCCGACGTGAGCTGTCCCAGGGCCGCCAGCCGCTCCTGTTGTTCCAGGCGCTCGCGCATAGCTCGGATCTCAGTCATGTCGCGGGCCACCAGGAGCTCCCCCTGGTAAGCAGCATCGACGATGACGGGGGTCGCTCGGACGGTCACGTCGATGCGCTGACCGGCGGCATTGAAGAACGCCGAGTCGTAGGCGAAACTTTCCCAATCTCCGGATGCACGCCTCTCCCTGCGCTTGAGATGCGCGGCACGGATGTCGGGAGGAAGGAACTCCGCGACCGGCTGCCCAAGCATCTCCGCTTCATCGAAACCCGTGAAGGACAGGCCGGCTTTGTTGATGAAAGCTATCCGGCCTGCCTCATCATGAAGGAGGATCACGTCACTCGTGCTCTCTACTACGGTGCGGTAAAGACGCTCGCTTCGGCGGAGGGCATCGACGGCCTCCTGGCGCTCCTGCACGAGTTGGCGCTTCTGCATGACGCGATCGATGACTGACGGCAGGAGCCGCAAGTAGCCGCCGTCGACGTCCTTCACCAGATAGTCGTCGGCGCCGAGCTTCATGGCCGCTACCGCCGTCTCCTCATCCCCGGCTCCGGTGACCATCACTGTGGGTGGTAGGGTGTTGGCAGCGACCAGGGAGCGAATGACGTCCAAGCCCGTCATTCCCGGCATCTGCTGATCGACGATGACCACGTCATAGGCCAATGCGTCCAACCTGGCCAGACCATCGTGGCCGTCGTGTGCCAGATCCACGCTGTACCCCGCCCGCTCCAGATGTCTCTGGAAGAGGCGGGCGACGCCTGGATTGTCCTCCATGCAGAGGATCCGGGTTGTATGATCCGAGTCGTTCAAGAATCCATCTCCGTTTGATAAGGGTGCCGGCCCGGATGAAGGCTGAGAGGAGCGGACTGTGCCGTCATGCCTCAAGCACCTCTCGGACGGTCGTAGCAAGATCGCCGATCTCAAACGGCTTGCGGACGACCCGCGCGAATCCCAGGGATTTGAGGTCCTCAACCTCACCTTCTTGTAGAGCGTAGCCGGTGATCGCGATGGCTCGGATGTCACGCCTGACCCGGCGCAGGGCATCGAGCAGCTGTCGACCTCCCATCTCGGGCATAATCACGTCGGCGATGACCAGGTCGACGGAGTTCCGATGATCGGCCCAGCGCGGCGTCTGGCAGAGGGCCAGCGCTTCGCGGCCGTTCCCGGCCGTAAGCACCGTGTAGCCCAGGTTCTCCAGAATGCGTTCGGTGGCTTGCCGTACATTCTCCTCGTCCTCGACGAGGAGAATCGTCTCGCCACGGCCGGGGGGCGGCTCGACCGTAGACCGCGAGGGTGCCCCGAACGGCGATCCCGAGGCTTGAGACGAGGCTGGAAGGTAGATGTGGAACGCGGTCCCATCCCCGGGTGCTGTCTCGACGTCTATGGCCCCTCCATGCTGGCGGATGATGCCGTAGACCTGGGCCAGTCCCAGGCCCGTTCCTTCCCCGATATCTTTGGTGGTGAAGAATGGTTCGAAGAGGTGCTGTTGGACCTCGGGCGTCATCCCCGTGCCGGTATCCGAGATGGTGAGGCACGTCCACGTGCCGGACGCCATGTCGGCTACCGGTGGCTTATCGGATGGCGTGATCTCCGTTCGAGACAGGGAGATGCGCAGTTCGCCCCCGCCGGGCATCGCGTCGCGGGCGTTGAGCGCCAGGTTGGTGAGTGCTTGCTGTAGACGGCCCGGGTCGGCCTTGACGGGGTAGGGCCCGGGGCCGGCCTCAAGCGTGATGCGGACGGTCTCCGGGATGGTGCGCCGCAGGACGTCGAGTGCGTCGGCGACCAGCGTCTCCAGATCCAGGAGGTGCCGCTGGATCATGGAGCTGCTGCTGAAGTCAAGAATCTGCTGTACCAATTCGGTCGCCTTCTCCGCCTCCGTGACGATGGTGTGCAGACTCTGCTCCAGATCAGCCGGGAGATTGCCCCGGCGCAGCGGGAGACCGGCGTAGAGGATGATGGTCGTGAGGAGGTTACGGAAATCGTGGGCGATGCCGGCCGCCAGCTGGCCGACGGCGGCCAGGCGTTCCTGGCGCCGGAGCTGACGCTCCAGGGCCTTCTGGTCGGTCACGTCGGTGCTGACGCCGACGATCCCGATGGGCTGCCCCTCCTCGTCGTGGACCAGTTGCACACGGGCGTCGAGGATGATCTCACGGCCGTCCGGCGCAAAGTTGATGACCTCGCCTCGCCAGCTCCCCTGGGATAGGGTGGCCTCGAGGATCTCTCGCTGCGTGCCGCCGCGCGCCGGATCGTCGCCCAGCATGCCAATGGGTCGTCCGATGAACGCGTCGGCGGTCCGGTCAAAGGCCCGGCACTCGGCCTCGTTGACGTAGGTGATGGTGCCCTCCAGGTCCGTGGCGATGACCATGTCCTGGATCTGATCGAGGAGCATGGACTGGAAAGCGAGCTGCTCCTCCACGTCCTTTCGCTCTGTGATGTCCTTGTCCATGGCGAAGAAGCCGATCACCTCTCCGTCCTGATAGATGGGCACCTTGGTGAGGAGGTACCAGCGTCGGTCGCCGGCGACATTCGTCGCCGCACGCACCTTCCGGATCATCGGATTCCCGGCGAGGACGTCTTCTTCGTCGGCCATGATCTCCTCGCCTTCGCGCGGCCAAAGCTCCGCGGCCGTCCTGCCCTTCAGCTCGGACTGGGGCACGCCCACGGCGTCGGCGTAGGCCTGACTGGCCCGAATAAGACCGTGGTCGGCGTCCTTGAAGTAGACGAGGTCCGGAGTGTTCGCCATGAGGGAGTCCCAGAGCTGCCGGCGGACGCCAAGCTCCTCCTCGGCGCGCCGCCGACCGGTGACGGCGGCACCCAGCGTCAGGGACGTGAAGGCGACGACGCCGACGAAGCTCCACAAGACGCCGAGGTTCTGAGGGAAGGGCGGGCCCGAATAGGGGCCGCCACCCAGCGCCGTTCCCACGACGCCAATGAGCCCGGTCACCAGGATGGCGACGCTCGAGCCCGGCAGGCCGAAGCGCACGGCGATCCACACTAGGGGCGGGAAGACGGCAAAGGCCACCGGGAGACCGGCGCGGCGCGGGAAGAGGTATCCCAAACCGCCGAAGACGACGGCGCCGACCACGATGAGCACCCCAAAGGGAAGGGCGGTGTGAGCGATACGACGCACGTCTAACTGGGGCAGGGAGGTCTTCTGGCGCAGCTCGTTGCCCACCACCAGGAGT
>Ga0180431_10010023_pt1 | contig 10588 bp, 5 predicted proteins | sample SS_ome_11_FD_132459 | JGI IMG/M metagenome (GOLD analysis project Ga0180431, IMG submission 132459) | Hypersaline lake sediment archaeal communities from the Salton Sea, California, USA - SS_1_MS_1 metaG | ecosystem: Environmental > Aquatic > Non-marine Saline and Alkaline > Hypersaline >... | reverse complement strand
GTCGAATGTTACGACTTGTAGCATAATGGTCTTGTATCTCCGGTGTAAATGTCCTCTTCGGATTCCCTCAAGAAGTCAAATGCGGGATTGGTCGCTGCCCCGTATAGCCACTCCGACTCACTGATTTCCTTGGTCTCCTCCTCCGTGATCAGCACGATGACCCGTACCCGACTCGGACCGACCAAGGGTAATGGGGCGTCTAGTCGCAGTTGGCTTTTCTCGTCAATCATACCAGTCGTTTCGATTGCACGTATGGGCGTATACATCATAGCACTTCCTCATCATGAAAATCCTGGTTCCCTGACCCTGTTGTATTTCCACGCTATCTTACAGTACCAAAGTGCCATTGTCAAGTGATTCAGGGATAGGGTATAATGAAAAGATGGGTGCCTAAGGAGGGGAATGAAGAATCAGGAAGTGGCTGCGGTCTTCTCGGTGATGGCGGACATGCTGGCTATCCAGGGGGAGAATTATCACCGCATCATGGCCTACCGGCGTGCAGCCGAAAACATCGCCACGCTGGGGCGGCCACTGGAGCAGGCCTGGCAGGCGGGGGAACTGGAGTCCATCCCTGGCATCGGCAAGACGTTGGCGGCCAAGATTGACGAGTTGATGCGCACGGGCCGCCTGGGAGTGTATGAGAAACTCCAATCCCAGGTGCCCGCTGGCGTGGTCGACATGCTGGAGATCCCCGACGTCGGTCCCAAGCGGGCGGCGCTGTTTTGGAATGAACTTGGCATCACCAGCGTTGGCGCACTGGAACAGGCCGCGCGGGAGGGCAGTCTACGCGCCCTGCCCGGCATGGGGGCCAGAAGTGAGGAGAAGGTGCTGGCTGGCATCGAGGCGCTGAAACGACGCACCGGCCGCACCCGTCTCGGCGTGGCTTGGCCCCTGGCTCACGCGATGCTTGAGGCGCTGGGCGAGGTGCCAGGTGTGGTGCGGGCTGCTCCAGCCGGCAGTCTGCGCCGCGTGCGAGAGACCGTCGGCGACCTGGATCTGTTGGTGGCGGTCGAGGATGCTGAGCCGGCCGGCCCTGAGGCTGCTCGAAGAGTGATGGCTCGTTTTCGTGAACTTCCCCAGGTGGCTGAAGTGCTCCTCAGTGGCACTACGAAGACCTCCATACGCACCCATGAGGGACTGCAGGTGGACCTGCGCGTGCTTGGGTCTGCACGCTGGGGTACGGCGCTCCAATATTTCACCGGCAGCCAGGCCCACAATATCCGCCTGCGGGGGTTGGCGCTCGATCAGGGCCTTTCCCTGAGTGAATATGGGCTCAAGCGTGAGGACGGGACTGAGATCCTCTGTGCTAGTGAAGAGGAGGTCTATGCTGCTCTGGGCCTGCCATTGATCCCGCCGGAGTTGCGCGAGGATAGGGGCGAGATTGAGGCAGCGTTGGAGGGACACCTGCCTGAACTGATCGAGATGGAAGACCTGAAAGGCGACCTGCAGTTCCACACCACCTGGTCCGATGGGCACCAGAGCTTGCTTGATATGGCCCAGGCGGCACGGGCGCGCGGGTTGAAGTACGCGCTGGTCACCGATCACTCCCACAGCCTGGGCGTTGCCCAGGGGCTTGCTGTCGAGGATCTGCGTCGCCAGCGGGCGGAGATCGAGGAAGTCAATCGCAGGATGGGAAACACCTTCCGGTTGCTGGCCGGGATTGAGGTCGAGGTACTGGCCGATGGCAGCCTCGACTTCCCTGACCATGTCCTGGCTGAACTTGACCTGGTCGTGGCGGCGGTGCACACTGGGCTGCGCCAGGATCGGGAGCAGGTGACGGCGCGGATGTTGGCAGCGATCCGCAACCCCCACGTTGACATCATTGCCCATCCGACGGGCCGGCTGATCGGTGAGCGGGAGGGAGCTGATCTTGATATGGAGCTAGTATTCCATGCGGCTGCCGATACGGGTACTGTGTTGGAGGTCAACGCGCACCCCAGCCGGCTCGATCTGCGGGATGCGCACGTGCGGCGGGCGATCGAGTTGGGCGTAAAGCTGGCGATCAGTTCCGACGCCCATGACGTGGATGGCTTCGCTGTGTTACCTATGGGAGTGGCGACAGCCCGTCGGGGTTGGGCCATTGCCGGTGATGTAGTCAATGCATGGTCTATGGAGGATCTTTTGGGATGGTTCGTGCAGTAGTTCGTGTAGTAATGGTGACCGGGTTTGCTCTGCTGGTGCTAATCGCACTGGAGATGGGGAGGCTGTCTCCAGTTTTAGCCTCTTCCTCCCCACCACCTGTGTGGAAGAGTCAGGGGGAAGTCGGCTCAGTTTGCTTCTGGAGCGAGCAGGGACCGGTCTGTGTTGAGCGATCTTTTGAGGGGGATGCTGCCGGGTTAGACCCGGAGAATTTGTTGGTAGTGCTCTTACAGGGCCCTACGCCCGAGGAGCAGACGCAGGGCATCTGGTCTGCTGTTCCAGAAGAAACCACGCTGCGGGGCCTTGATGTGCGGTCCGATGGGACTGTCCTGGTTCGCTTGGCGGTACCGCTGGAAGCGCTGCGCGTTCTGAATCACGACACCTTCGAGACTATCGTCTACCAGATTGGCCAGACGCTGGAACCACTGGCCTGGCGGGATCTGCGTGTCTATACTTGGGACTCCATCATTGGTGAGTTTGTGCCGTTGGCATCCTTCTTGCCCGAGATTCCCGCGCCACGTAAGGAGACGGTGGTCAGTGGTGAAGAAACGCCCGCGCTTTCTATGGCCTCGGGGGGGCAGCCGTCGGTATACGGTCAAGGACAGCGGCAGGGTGCGCTCAGCGACAAGACCGTCTATGTCAGTGCAGGACACGGCTGGCAGTGGAACGGCTACGCCTGGCGCGCGCAGCGCCCCCCCTATCCCAATGCGCCCTACGATGGTCCCATCATTGAGGATCACAACAACGCCGAAGCGGTCAACCAGTATCTACTCCAGTACCTCTGGAATGCCGGGGCACAGGTTTGGCCGGTCCGTGAGCGGGACATGAACTATGTTGAGGTGATGGTGGACAACGATGCGCCCGGTCAAGACACGGGATATGAAGAAGCTGGTACGTGGACGACCGTCGGCGGGACGGGCTACTCGGGTACCGACTACCGTCAGGCTACGACGGTGATCGACGCCCCCACTGCCACCGCCGTATGGACTGCCACCTTGCCTGCTGATGGGGAGTACGCCGTCTACGTGTGGTACCGGCCTGGCTCCGACCGGGCCCCTGATGCTCGCTACACCGTCCACCATGCCGGTGGGGAGACCGCCGTGATCGTGGATCAGCGACACCACGGTATTACCTGGCACTACATCGGTACCTATGGCTTCCGAGGGGGGGAGGCTGCTAAGATCTCCCTCGATAATCTCTCATCCCAGGCTGGGCGGGTGGTCGTTGCTGACGCGGTGCGGTTCGGTGGAGGTACTTTCAGTGATTTGACCGGTATCCAGACCTCCGCTACTGATGCGCCGGACAAACCATGGTGGGAGGTAGCCGCTTATTACTACACCCAACGGATGGGGATGACTCAGCCGCCGGATGACGTAACGGCCCGGCCGATCTACGCCCGTTGGGAGCATGCCGGCACCGGCGATGATGCCGTTTACGTCTCCTGGCATACCAATGGTATCAATGGGTATCAGTGGAGTTCGCACGGCACGGTCAGTATCGTTCATAATGGGGAGTTCAAGCCCATTACTCCGGGTAGCGAGGTGTTGCGCGACGCCATCCACGCTGAGTTGGTGCAGGACATTCGGGCTGGATGGGACTCTGATTGGCCGGGGTACAAGCGGAGCATGAACCTGGGTGAATTGCGCGAGCTGTGGGACAGCAGTGATCCCTCGGCGAGAATACCTGGTGCTCTGATCGAGATCGCTTACCACGATCACCCAGACGACACGGACGCACTCAAGGACCCGCGCTTCAACATGCTGGCTGCCCGAGCTATGTATCAGGGCATTGTCAAGTACTTTGAGCAACGCGATGGGATTGACTTGACCGAACTGCCCGAACCGCCAACCCACCTGGCGGTTCAGAATGTGGGTGGTGGGCAAGTGCAGGTTTCCTGGATGTCCCCCCTCACGGACGCCGTCGATCTGGTTGGCGACCCGGCCACCGGCTACCGGGTCTACACCAGCTCTGATGGATTGGGCTGGTCCAATGGCGTGCCGGCGGCGACGACCGTCTATACCCTTACCGGCCTCTCGTCGGAGCAACTGTTGTTCGTGCGAGTGACCGCCATCAACGAGGGCGGTGAATCCTTTCCCACAGAGACACTGGCCGTTCGCGTGGGAGATGAGGCCAGGGTGTTGTTGGTGAATGGCTTCGACCGTCTCAATCGCACGATGGTAGTGTCCGAGACCGACCCGGTGGAAGGGCGCAACATGCGCGTGTTTGTAGACCAGATGAACCGGTACGACTACACGGTTCAGCATGGAGAGGTCATCTTCTATCCCTTCGACAGCGCTGGCAACGAGTCGGTACGGGATGGGTTGGTGAACCTGGGTGACTACGTATTGGTGGACTGGATCTTGGGGGAGGAGTCGGCCTCCGACGAGACGTTGGACGCGGTGGAGCGGGTGCTGCTGGCGGAGTTTCTGGGGAACGGCGGAGCACTGTTCCTGAGCGGTACAGAGATAGGGTTCCACCTGGATTATCTGGAGGTCGATCCCGACTTCTATAATAACGTCCTCCGGGCCGACTACGTCGGGGACGACGCGGAGTCCTACGAGGTGGCTTCAGCCTCGGGTTCTATCTTCGAGGGACTGGAGCCATTCAGTTTCGATGCGGCGGGGATGTTTGACGCTGACTTCCCAGATCTGGTGAAACCGGTCAACGGATCCACGGCAGCGCTTACCTATGCAACTGGTGCGACGGCAGCAATCCAGTACGCCGACGGCTGCGAGCGGCTGGTCTACTTCGGCTTTCCCTTCGAGACGATTTGGCCCAATCAGCGACCTGGTGTGATGGAGCGTGTGTTGGATTTCCTCGACGAATGCTTGTCACTACCGATCAACACGAGTATTGTCGTCCCGACCTACGGTAGCGCTCACAACACCACGTCGTCATTCACGGGGATAGCCGATGCAGGGGAGATGGCCGTCCTTGAGCGGGTGGAAGTTCAGGTGCAGCGGACCGGTGGATCTTACTGGACGGGCGGTGAGTGGGAGACGGAGCCAGTTTGGCTGACGGCGACCGGGACACTGGCGTGGTCCTATAGACTCCCGGCACTGAGTGATGATGACTATCATTTGCGCGCCCGCGCGCGGACGACGGACGGAACCGCTGATCCTTCGCCTGCCGAGGTTGTTTTCACCTACGATACCATCTCGCCTGCTCACACCGCGCTCATCACACCTACCAGGGGGGTCACACTCACGGGAGGCGTGCTGGCCTTGGCGTGGGAGGCGGTCGCGCCGGACGGTGGATCGGGCCTGGCCTATGTGCTCCAACTGGATGGGCAGCCGTACACCACCACGCAGTCGGTCCATACCACTGCCCTCACCGCCGAAGGGTTGCACATCTGGGGGGTACAGGTCTTCGACGCAGCAGGGAATCGGTCCGGGTGGGTCACGGATAAGTTCTACATCGGTCGTTACAGTTGCTGGCTGCCACTGGTGATGCGTAATCTCGAGAATAGCGGAGGCGGCGAAGGTGGCGATGAATGCACCAACGTACTGGGCAACGGCGGTTTTGAGTCGGATGAGAGCTGGGTGCTCAACCGGTTGGCGGTCTACGATACCACGAACGTCCACACCGGCGCGCGGAGTGTTCGTGTAGGCATTCCGCCGGGAGAGCCGGGTGATTATGCGTACTCCTCGGTGGCCCAGACGATGGCGCTGCCTGCAGGGAGCGAAGCGACCTTACAGTTGTGGGTCTATCCTCTCGGTGAAGGTGATGACGCTGACGATTGGCACTACGTGAGCCTGCGGGATCAGTCGGATGTGCATCACGTGCTTGATCAATGGCACTCCGAAGCGGGGATATGGGAGCAGCGGGAGTATGATCTAAGCGCTTTCTTGGGCCAGACAGTCACCCTCTACGTCGGCACGCGGAATGACGGGGACGACGACACGGCGACGATGTACGTGGACGACGCGATGCTTGAGGTTTGCCCGTGAGGGTTGCTTGTGAGTTTGGCAGATTGAAGAAGGAGGCCGGTATGGAAGGTGACAACTGGAAGGACGAGACGCTCCCTGGTCGCCGTGTCGGATCGGATCGCAGTGCTGCAGATGAGGACGTGCGGCGTGACCGGTTGGCGATTACCGTTCGTGTACTGGGAAGCATCGTGGTGCTGCTAGCGCTGACGCTGTGTGGCCTGTGGTCGCTGTACCTGTTGCGCGGGCGGGCGGTCTACGTTGGCCCGACGCCTACATCCGTCGTCTGGACACCTACGTCAGCGTCTATTTCCATCGCCAGCCCGCATCCGCCATCTGCCGAGATGAACAAACCCTCTCCCACTGCCTCGCTAGAGATTGTTATTGGGAGCTACGTGCGGGTAGAGGGTACCGGTGGAGACGGCCTCAACCTCCGCGCGGGGCCCAGCAAGGACTTCACCCGTCTGGGGCTGGCGCTTGAAGGGGAGCTTTTCATCGTCGTGGATGGGCCGATTATATCCGGCGACTCGAAATGGTGGAAGATTCGCGATCCGGAAAACGGAGCGCAGGAGTGGTGGACCAACGGGGACTTCCTGGAACCGGTCGAACGTCCGTAGGGGACTGCAGGAGGAGGACTGCAGGAGAAGGAACTTTTTGGCGGTCTAGTTCGTCTGAGAGATAGAGGGATTCCGACGCATGGGGAAAGGGATACCGGCACATGCCGGAGAGATCAACTGGTGTCGACGTGTTTTAGGAGGGCGATGTGAAACACAAGTGGGTTTGGCTCTTGGCTGGCTGGTTGCTGGTTACGGGCTTGGCCAGTTGCAGTCGGACGGTGTCCTCGCTTTATGTAGAAACTGTCTCCACGGCGCACCCAGGTACGTCACTCGAGGCAGTTACCTCGACCGCTGCTGTCGAGCCTGCAAGTACACCGGGAACCGGGGCGTCTCCGTATAGGGTCGACTTGGACGGAGAAACGTCTCCTTCCGCGGTAGAGACGCCCGTTGAGGGCGTTGTCCCTACTTCTTCCAGACAATCCGTCCCGGGGGGCGCAGTGACTGTTGTGCCCACCGCACCGATTCTCGGAGGTGCATTAACCGAGATCGTCGAGCTCGCAAAAGTGGATTTGGCTCACAGACTGGGGGTTCCCGTTGATGGCGTAGCTGTCGTCGCAGTCGTGCGGCAGGAGTTCACGACCGATGCGTTCTACTGCCAGGTGACGAAGGGAAGAGTCGCCAGAGATGAGCCTCCCGCTCTCGTGTCAGGTGAGAGTATCGTGCTGAGCGCTGGGGGCCGTAAGTACGAATACCACGCGCATGATCAGACTGTGATCTATTGCCGACGGTTACCATAGTCCATAGTCGTCGCCACCGCGAATGAAAGACGCTCGTGGGGAGCAAGCGCACCCGCAGGATGTAGCAAGAGGGCCATCGGGGTCTTACCCCGATGGCCTCTCTGTGTTACAGCCTGTATCGAGCGCGGATCACTTCGGCTGTCGCTTGGCGTCACGCCATTGCGATGAGTGTCACTCTACGACCTCGGTGGTGACGGAAGCAGTATCGCCGAGAGCGTCATCCGCCAGGTAGGCTTCGTTCGTGATGATCGTGCCGATTGGCGTGTCTCTGTCCACCCGCACCCAGAAGTGGATGATTTGTTTGCTCCAGCGTGGGAGCTTTCCCTCCCAGTGGATGCTGTTCGAATCCTCGTCGTAGTGTCTGCCACCAACGAAAGTGGTGTGCTCGGGGATCGGATCGTCGAGCACGAAGGACTGGGGAACGGGAGTCCGATTTCTCACTTTGACGCTGTACTTCAAGATCTGGCCAGGATGTGCCCTGACCCGGCTCACCCGCTTGTGCAGCTCCAGCACGGCCGGGGAGTTCCAGACCTTGATCTTGCCCCATTTCCCGTCGTGAGCCTGTTGGACTACAGCCATGTGCAGGCCGTATTGCGCCTCATCGTCGCCGGGGTTGCCGGAGCCCAGGACGGTGATCCCGATGTCGTAGCCGTACAGGTCGTGGGCTGGGGTGTTGTCTGGCCAGGTGATCTTGGTCGTGTAGTTGTCGGTCGCGGGTACCACCGCGCTGGCATCGGAGTCCCAGAAGATCAGATATCCCTCGGCATCACAACACCATAGACCGGGATAGTAGCCGATCGAGTCGTGGAACTGGCTCACCTCTGGTAGCGGCCCGAAGGTCTTGGTCTCCAGCGGCTCTTCTACATACTCGCCTGTGGCCGGGTCGTAGCCCAGGCGAATGGTGAAGGGGGTCGTATCCTGGAGCGTAAAGGTAGCGTCACCTGGCTGCACACGACCGCTCAAGAGCACGTTCTGACCGGTGTCGTAGAAGTAGTTGTCCCACATGTAGGGGAATGGATGGCTGTCTATCACGAGCAGCGCGTGCTTGGGACCCAGGCTGGGCGGGTCGTACAGGGAGTCGCTCAGTGCGTAGTCGAAGTCGTGAGCCGCGTCCCGATACCAGACCAGCATACCGGGCACGGTGTAGGGGGCTCGGTCCACCTCCCAACTGTCGACGTCGCTGTAGACGGTCTGATAGGCATACTGCAGTCCCTCATCGAAGCCGCTTGAGTTGCGCCACTCGACCAGGTAATAGCGGGGGTAGATGTTGGTGACTGGAACGATCTGCCAGGTGTCGGCCATCCAGTTGCCGGCCCCGGCTTCCACGTCGTCGGAGAAGAGGTTGGTCGCGCCATCGTCCAGAGAGAAGTCGTCTGCCCACCAGCCATCCCACTGTACGGCCAGGTCAGTGGAGTAGCGCAGGCGCACCAACACACTCTGGCCAGCGTAGGCTGAGAGGTCGAAGCGTAGGACACCGGTGTCTTCGCCGGTCAGGCCCCAGCCCTGGTTGTTGCCGTTGGGGTTGGTGTCGGTGAAGATGCCATCCATGTCCTGCAGGAGCGTCCAGGTCGCGCCACCGTCCATTGAGACATCGAAGTAGCCATAGTCCCAATCCTCCTCGATGCTCCAGTAGCTGGCAAAGGAGAAGATCGGTGCAGTAGTCCCTGTCAGGTCAAACTCGTGGATGAGCGTGAATTGTGCCAGATCGCCCACGTCGGACCACCAGGCCTGTCCGGTGTCCAGTGGATTCGGGATGGTGATTGCCTGGTCGGGTAGGTTGACCTTGATCCCCTGCGCTGTCCCCCTGGGACGTAACGAGTGCTGTCCCACCTTGACTTGAATGGGTTTCGTGTCGTAGTTGACCTCCACCGGGTGCGACCAGCCGACGACGTAGCGGAACCAGAGGGGGAAGGGAGCCGGCTGCATCCCGCCCAGGATCCCGTTCCAGGAGCCGGATTCCATGATCGCCCAGTTGGCTACAGAGCTCTGGAAATCCGTGGTATAGATGTCGGGCAGACCGAAGGCTGCGTGGCCAAACTCCTCGGCGATGACGCCGATGTCGATGTTCTCCGGGTCCATGCTGTACTCCCGGACGTATATGTCGCGATCAGGACACCCTGAGGACCCGGCGGTGCAGGCCAAATATCCGGTGGGCCAGCTCAGCACTGAGGCGTGAGACCAGATGGCGAAGTCTCCCTGGGCCCCCCCACCAGCCTCCTGCCCCATGCCAGCGTGGATCACGGTGAAGTTGTCGACGTAGCCATTTTCATCGCTGTCGAACTCTTGCCACCCGAAATCTGGATCGTCAGCGTTAAGCAGGTCCACGACCTCCATGACCAGTTCATCCGCCCGCACGTTGCTGTTGCCGCCATCGCAGCTATCAGCGCCGTACCAGCCCTCGGAGTGGGCGGCCTGGAGCCAGGCGGGATAGACGGTGCCTGTGGGTACGAAGGCCCCCTCGGACTGTTCCAGGTAGTAGTTGGCCATCGTGTTGCCCCGCAGGTCCACGTCGCCGAGGTTCGGGTGATGCACGATCACGCCGGCCTTTGGCCCGACGCCGAAATAGAGTTCGTCGTACAACTCCGGCGAGGTGTCCTCGTACCAGATTGTGTTGTTGTCCCGGGGACCAGGGGGAGCGATTTCGTTGTGCAGGGGACCGCTGGTGCTCACCGTTTCACCGCACCATTCGAACGTGTCCTCGCCCAGGAACTCCACAGGCACAACCAGGCTCTTGATCCCGTCTTCCTCCTCTTCTTCTGGCGCTTCACATTGGAGTAGTGCCTGGTCTGCCTGAGCGGCCTTGCGCTCGTTTGCGAGCAGTGCCTGCAGCTTGATCGGGTTGGGGGTGACCGGGTTGCGCTTACCCCATTCCTGCATGAACGCCTGCACTGCTGCCTCCACCTGGGCCGCGTCGGCGCCAGGCAGGAGGACCTTCTCCTCCCGCAGCATGCGTTCGATCTCTGCCACGTTCGGCACCCGATAGTGGGCGTCAAACTTGGTCGCACCGAACATGGCGAACGCCTGGATATCTTTGGCCTCAGTGACCGCCGGATAGGGTGAGGTCGGCAGCTCAAGTAGTCCAGGCTTACCGTTTAAGAATTTTAGGAAATTCTTCACAATAGCCGGTTTCCCGACTTCCGAGATGGAGGTAGACTGCCAAATCTGCCCC
>Ga0180431_10010022_pt1 | contig 10588 bp, 7 predicted proteins | sample SS_ome_11_FD_132459 | JGI IMG/M metagenome (GOLD analysis project Ga0180431, IMG submission 132459) | Hypersaline lake sediment archaeal communities from the Salton Sea, California, USA - SS_1_MS_1 metaG | ecosystem: Environmental > Aquatic > Non-marine Saline and Alkaline > Hypersaline >... | reverse complement strand
CGACCACGGGGCCGGTCGTTCCATATTGTCTACGCGCAGCGGAGGACCATGGCACCCCGCACCCGGCATAGAATGCGCCGGACCGCACCGCAGAAAGGACCGTCACATGCCGCAGTGGGCTTCCGTGGACGACATCCTGGACTTCGCCATCGCCGAGGAACAAGCGGCCGTGCAGTTCTACACGCGTCTGGCCGACCGGACGGACAACCCCGCCATGCGTGAGGCCCTGCAGGGGTTCGCGCAGGAAGAGAGGGCCCACAAGGACAGGCTCCTGGCCATCAGGGCCGGCGGCGCGGCGGACCTGCACCCGGCGCCGGAGAAGATCGCGGACCTCAAGATCGCCGACTACCTCGTGGACGTCGAGCCGACGCCCGACATGCTCTACGACGACGCCCTGGTCCTGGCGATGAAGAAGGAGCAGGCCGCCTGCACGCTCTACACCGACCTGGCCGCCCGCACCGACGAGGCGGCCCTGAAGGACGTCTTCCTGGCCCTGGCCCAGGAGGAGGCCAGGCACAAGCTCCGCTTCGAGACCGAATACGACGACATGCTGACGGACAACTGACCGCAGCATCGGAAGCGACAGCGGGGGGTGGCGTGGCAGGAGCGCAGCGACGGCCACGTGCTATGAGTTGCTGCCTTCTTTCATCGCGTGGCCGTCGCTGCGCTCCTGCCACGCCACCCGCGCGCTCTGACTTGCGCGTGAACTCAGATGTTCGCAGGGCGCAATCGGATTGAGCGCGGGACTGCGATGAGTATACTTACGGCATGAGGAGCATGGATAGAACGCACACGGTTGTCCGCCGCATGTCGGATGCCAGGGGGGATGACTTCGTTCCGGGCACGCCGGCCGAACGGGTTGCCATGGTCTGGCCATTGACGCGTGAAGCGGCTTCTCTGAGCAAGCGTCACGATGTTGAACGACGATTACAGAGACATGTTACAAGCCTTAGTCGACGAGAAGGTTAAATTCCTTCTCGTCGGCGCCTACGCGCTTGCGGCGCACGGGTATCCTCGGGCGACGATGGATATCGATATCTGGGTCATGCCTGCGACGGACAATGCCGAAGCCGTTCTGCGGGCCCTTCAGCGTTTTGGTGCGCCGCTGCACGATCTCACCAAGGCCGATCTTGAGAAAGAAGGGACAGTCTTCCAGATCGGCGTGGCGCCAAGGCGGATAGACATCATCACCGCCGCGTCCGGACTCGATTTCGACGAAGCGTTCTCACGTGCGACAGCCGTGGTTCTCGAAGGCATTCAGGTGCACATCCCGTCGGTTGCCGATCTCATCCGCAACAAGCGGGCGTCAGGAAGAACCAAGGACCTGGCCGACGCAGAGGCATTGGAAGACCTGGAAGGCTGTGAACCAGGCGGTCCGCGCGACGCCTGACAGCGCGGAGGTGACCTGATGAGCACGGAAGAAAGCTGTTGCGGCCCGGCGGGGTGCGGGGGCGGCTTGCCAGGCGGCGGGGGACTCGATCGGCGGGACTTCATGCGGTGTGTCGGGCTGGGGGTGGCCTCGGCGGCCGTGGCATCCCGCACGCGGGCCCGGGGCGCGCCGTCGGCGGCGCCCGTGGCGGACCACTTCGTGCCCGTCGACAAGACGCTCGACCCGAAGTGGCTGGCCGGCCTGACGGCCAAGGGACAGCGCACTTGGTACGCCGGCGGCGACCTGAAGACCATCGGCATGCCGATCGGGGGGATCTGCACGGGGCAGGTGTACCTGCTCGGCGACGGCCGGCTGGGCTACTGGGCAATCTTCAACAAGCATCAGAACACCGGGTTCGGCCGCACGAGCTACAACGTGGGGCGAAATCCTCCGACGCCGATCGAACAGGGCTTTGCCGTTCGCGTGCAGGCCGGCGGCAAGAGCATGATCCGGTCGCTGGACTCGCGCGGCTTCAGCACGGTGCGGTTCTGCGGGGAGTATCCGATCGGCTTCGTGCAGTACCGCGACGCGGCCGTGCCCGTCGAGGTCGACCTGGAGGCCTTCAGCCCGTTTATCCCGCTGAACGCCGACGACTCGGCCCTGCCGGCCACGCTGATGCACTTCACGGTGACCAACACGTCGACGCACCCGGTCGAGCTCGAACTGGCCGGCTGGCTGGAGAATGCCGTCTGCTTCCACGGTCGCAGCACGCTGTCGGGCGTCGTGCGGAACGGGGCGATCCGCGGTGCGAACCTGGCCGGCGTGCTCTGCCAGGCCCGGGCCGCCGCACCGCCGAAAGAGAAGCGAAAGCCCGTCCTCTTTGAGGACTTCGAGTCCGACAACTACGGCACGTGGACCGTCCAGGGCAAGGCCTTCGGCAAGGGCCCGGCCGCCGGGACGCTTCGCAAGCAGCAGCCGGTCAGCGGCTACTCCGGCAAGCAACTGGTCAACACGTATCTCGGGGGCGACGACCGGCTCCAGGGCAAGCTCATCTCCCAGACGTTCACCATCGAGCGCCCGTACATCCGGTTCCTGATCGGCGGGGGCGACCAGAAGGGCAAAACGTGCATCAACCTGGTCGTCGCCGGCAAGGCGGTCCGCACGGCCGTCGGCAAGCGGAAAGAACTGCTCGAGGTGCACAACTGGAAGGTGGCCGACCTGATCGGCAAGCAGGCGAGGCTGGAGATCGTCGACGCCGCCTCCGGTCCGTGGTGTCATATCAACATCGATCGCATCGAGTTCGCCGACCAGCCCCTGACGAGCTTCTCCGGGCCCATCGACGGACGGCCGGACTATGGCACGATGGCCCTGGCCACGCTGGACGGAGCGGGCCGCCCCGACGTGGCCCCGGCCGTGCCCGGCGGGCAACTGCCCAACGCGATGTTCGGCATGGACGGGCTGATCGCGGACGAGAAGGCCGAGCGCCGCCTCGGGCAAACGCTTTGCGGGGCCGCCGGACGGACGCTCTCCCTTAAGCCCGGCGCCAAGGCCGACGTCACCTTCGTCGTCGCCTGGCACTTTCCCAACCGCCCGAGACACGGCAACTACTACGCCAAGCGCTTCGACTCGGCCCGGGCGGTTGTCGAGTACGTGGCGGCCAACCTGGACCGTCTGGCGGGCCGGACGCGCCTGTGGCACACGACCTACTACGACGCGACGCTTCCGGTGTGGCTGCTGGACCGGCTGGGCTCGACCGCGTCCACGCTGGCCACCAACACCTGCCACTGGTGGGCCAACGGGCGGTTCTGGGCCTGGGAGGGCGAAGGCTGCTGCCACGGCACGTGCGGGCACGTGTGGAACTACGCGCACACGCCGGCGCGGCTGTTCCCTCGGCTGGAGCGGTCGGTGCGCGAGATGCAGGACTTCAACCCCGCCGCTGGGTTCATCGCCGAGACCGGCGCCATCCGCTTCCGCGGGGAAGGGTGGGGCGCCTGGGCCGGTGACAGCCAGGGCGGGTACGTCCTCAAGGCCTACCGCGAACACCGGATGTCCGAAGACGGCGCCTTCCTGAAGCGCAACTGGCCGCAGATCAGGAAAGCGCTGGCCTTCCTCATCGCCCAGGACGCCAACGACGACGGGCTGATTGAGGGCAGGCAGCACAACACGTACGACATCAACTTCTACGGCGCCAACGCGATGGTCGGCTCGCTGTACCTGGCGGCTTTGCGCGCGGGCGAGGAAATGGCCCGCGAACGGGGCGACGGGAAGTTCGCCGATCGCTGCCGGGCGATATGCGACTCCGGCTCGCGCCTGAGCGTCAAGCGGCTGTTCAACGGGGAGTACTTCGTCCAGCAGGTGGACCTGACGAGGCACCCGAAGCACCAGTACGGCCCGGGCTGCCTGGCCGACCAGCTCTTCGGCCAGGGCTGGGCACACCAGGTGGCCCTGGGCTACGTGTATCCCAGGCCCACGGTCCTGCGGACGCTGGAGTCGATCTGGCGATACAACTGGGCGCCGGACATCGGCCCCCAGAACCGCGCCCACAGGCCCGAACGCTGGTTCGCCCACAGGGGCGAGGCCGGACTGTTCACCTGCACCTGGCCGCACAGCCCCCACCTGCCGCAGGGCGTAAGGTACAAGAACGAAGTCTGGACCGGCATCGAGTACCAGGTCGCCGGGCACATGGCCTGGGAGGGCATGGTTACCGAGGCCCTGGCCATCTGCCGGGGCATACACGATCGCTATCACCCGGCCCGGCACAACCCGTGGAACGAGGTCGAGTGCGGGGACCACTACGCCCGCGGGATGGCCAGTTGGAGCGTGCTGATCGGCCTGGGCGGGTTCGAGCTTCACGGCCCGGCCGGCCGTATCGGCTTCGCGCCGCGGATCACGCCGGGGGACTTCCGCTGCGCGTTCACGGCCCCGGCCGGGTGGGGCACGATCTCGCAGAAACGCCGCGGCGCCGCCCAGGTCGATCGCATCGACCTCAAGTGGGGCACGCTCACGGCGCGGACATTCGCCTTCGACGTCCCCGAAGGATTCCACGTGCAGGACGCCTCGGCCGCCCTGGACGGCCGCAAGATCGACGGGACGACCGCCCGGGACGGCCGCCGCGTCATCTTCACGGCCGGGCGGGACGTCACGGTCAAGGCCGGCCAGGCGATCGTCGTGGAGATGACCCGGGCAGTCGACCGCAAGTGAGCGGAAGGTGCGTTTCAGCGGCGCCAAGTGTCCGGTTCCGCGTTTGCAGGACAGCCCCCGGTGAATACACCGGGGGCTTGTGTCCGGACAAGCCCCCCCCACGCCGTCAGGATCCACCCTGACAGCACGCTCGACCCCAACCGGACCGGTGGATATACTCTCGTCCGATTCACCGGGAGAAGGGAATGCCTGATGAGATCCGGATCGGGATGATCGGCGCCGGGCAGGTCGGGCGGCGCCACATGACGTGGTACCGCGAGATCGACGGCGCGAACATCGTGGCCGTGTGCGACGCGCTGCCGAAGAACTTGGCCGCCGCCAAGGCGGACTTCGACATCCCCGACGGGTACGCCGACCTGGCCGACCTGCTCGCGCGGGACGACGTCGACGCCGTCGACGTCTGCGTGCACAACAACAAGCACGCGCCGATCACGATCGCGGCGCTGGCCGCCGGGAAGCACGTCTACTGCGAGAAGCCCATGGCCGGGACGTACCGCGACGCCGAGGACATGCTCAACGCCGCCGGTGAGCACGGCCGCATGCTCAGCATCCAACTGGGCAGCCTGTTCTCGATGGAGACGCGGGTGGCTCGGCGGCTGATGGACGACGGGCACCTGGGCAAGGCGTACTACGCCCGGTCGCTGGGCTACCGGCGGCGCGGGCGGCCGTTCGTCGACGGGTACGCCACGGCCAACTTCGTCGACGCGAGCATCTGCGCCGGCGGCGCGCTGTACGACATGGGCATCTATCACATCGCCAACATCCTCTACCTGCTGGACAACCCCGACGTCCTGACCGTCACCGGCGCCGCCCACCAGGAACTCGACATGTACGACGACCGCCGGGCGTTCAGCAACTACAGCGTCGAGGAGACGGGCCTGGGCTGGGTTCGCCTGGCCGGGGGAATCTCCTTCGACATCGAGGAGACCTGGGCCGGGCACCAGGCGGGCGACGAATCGAGCAAGATTCTCGGCTCGAAGGGCGGGATCAGGCTGGACCCGCTGACGTTCTTCTCGGAGTTGAGCGACGTGTCCGGCAGCACGACGTTCGACCTGGACGCCGCCGAGGCGCGGTGGAAGGCGTGCTTCCCGGACAGCCCGTGCCATGCCTCGCCGCAGCGCCACTGGATCGGAGCCCTCCAGGGGCGGGTGGACCTGCTGCCGACCGCCGAGATCGCCCTGAACACGATGCTCATCAGCGAAGGCATCTACATGTCCAGCCGACTCGCCCGCGAGGTCACCGCTGACGAGGTCCGGGCCGAATCGACCAGCACCGCGATGGACCCCCACACGCCCGAGAAGGTATGGGAGGAATGACGGGCTAACCGGTTAACGAGATCAGGAGACCATCATGGCGAACATACCTGTTGCACTGCAGCTCTATGCCGTTCGGGGCGAATGCCAGAAGGACCTGGCGGCCACGCTGAAGGCCGTCGCCGAGATCGGCTACGTCGGCGTCGAGCCCTGGGGCTACGCCGGCGAGAGCCTCGAATGGATGGGCCACTCGGGCCAGGACATCCGCGACATGCTCGAGGCCAACTCCCTGGCCTGCTGCGGCATGCACGTGACGACCGGCTCGCTGCTGGGTGAGAACCTGGCGCGGACCGTCGCGTTCAACAATACGCTCGGCAACCGGTTCCTCATCGTCGCCATGGACAAGCTGCGGATGAGCGCGCCGGAGACCATCGGCGAGTTGGCCGACATCCTCAACGACGTCGCCGAGAAGCTCGAGCCCGAAGGCATGTTCACCGGCTACCACGCCCACGGGTTCGACTTCGTGCGGTTCGACGGGCGCACCGCGTGGGACATCCTCTTCAGCAGCACGCGCGACGAGGTGATCATGCAGATGGACATCGGCAATTGCGCCGGCGGCGGGGGCGATCCCATCGCCATCCTGAAGAAGTTCCCCGGCCGGGCGCGGTCCGTCCACCTGAAAGAGTACGGCGGCGGCGAAGGCGCCGTCATCGGCGAAGGGCAGGCCGACTGGGAAGAGGTCTTCCGCCTCTGCGAGACGATCCATCCCACCGAGTGGTACGTGGTGGAGGAGTGCGGCCCCGAGGGCCTCGGGTACGATATCCCCAGCCGAAGCTTCCAGGCCCTCCGCGCGATGGGCAAATGCTGAAAGAAACCGCTTGCGGTTTCGCGCCGGGCGCGGTGTAACCAGCCGCACTACCATGACACCAACGAACCGGAAGGAGACCGTTATGGCTGATCTGTCACTGTTCGATCTTACCGGAAAGAAGGCCCTGGTCACCGGCGGCGCGGTGGGCATCGGGCGCGGGTGTGCGATGGCGCTGGCCACGGCCGGGGCCGACGTGGCCATCGTCGACGTCGACGCCGAGACCGGCCGCAAGACCGCCGACGAAATCAAGGCCCTCGGACGCGACGCCCTGTTCGTCACGTGCGACGTCACCCGCCGATCCGACGTCCAGGCGATGGCCGACGAGGTGGTCGCCCGCTTCGGCCGGCTGGACATCGGCGTGAACAACGCCGGCATCGCCATTCTCGGCGCCGACGAGGCGCTCGACCAGGCCGACTGGGACAAGGTCATCGCCGTCAACCTGACCGGCACGTTCCTCTGCGCCCAGGCCGAGGCCCAGAAGATGATCGGACAGTCTCCGGTCGAGGGCAAGATCATCAACATCGCGTCGATGTCGGCGACCATTGCCAACTGCAACGCCTCGTACGACGCCTCGAAGGCCGGCATCGTCCACATGACCAAGACGCTCGCCGCCGAGTGGGGCCGGTTCAACATCAACGTCAACTGCATCAGCCCGAGCTACGTCCTGACGCCGATGCACGCCTCGACGCCCACCGTTGTCCGGCAGCGCATCCGCGAGCTGACGCCGCTGGGCTACGTCGAGAGGCCCGAGGACCTCTACGGCGCGGTGATTTTCCTGGCCTCGGCCGCGTCCAACTACGTCACCGGGCACGACCTGATGGTCGACGGCGGTCACACGCTGAATGCCTGGCTGGTGCCGCTGTCGATGGCCGTCCCGCCGCGCGTCAGCCCCGAGCAGGAGATCGTCCAGCTCAAGCACGACCTGGGCGCCCTGGGCGTGCCGTGCGACGACGACGGCATCAACGCCGACCTGCATCCGGAGATCGCCGACGTCTTCAAGGCGGCCTTCGGGTTGGAGGGGTGAGAGGGCCAGTCTCGTCCGCAGACACCCCGCGGGTGGGACCCGCGGGCGTTGGGGTGATGGGCGCTGAGGCGCGCTGCATTCCCACTGCGCCTTGGAAACGTCCGGGTTCCGTGGCGCCATGCTCCCACGCGACTTGTCCTGCGTAGCCCGAAGGGCGAAGCGGGAAGCGTGGCGGCATGCGTGGTCGCGGCGCCGTCATGGCCCTCCGCTGCGCGCAGGACCATGGCACCCGGCGCTTCATTCCCACTGCGCCTTGGACACGTCGGGACGCATGAGCAGCGTGCCGTCGCGCGGGGTGACAAGGACCCCGTACTTGGCGCTGTAGACCACCTGGCTGTAGGGGCCGGTGAAGCGGATTCGCGCCCCGGCCAGCGGCAGCGGGGCCCACGTGTTGCGCTTGAACGAGTAGACCCACTGGGCCTTCCTGTCGATCACGGCAAAGACGGCGTCCTGGTCCGGCAGGAAGACGACGGTGTTGGCCAGCCCGGGCGGCTGGCGCTTCGGCTTCAGGTCGACAAACGCGTTGCCCTGAACGTCGTAGACCATCGTGCGGTGGCTAAGCGCCGGCCCGGCCTTCCTGTCGTGGATGTACTCGTAGAAGAAGACCCGATCCTTCCCGGCCAGGTAGCAGAACGGCCGGCACTCGGGCCAGCGCCACGGCCGCGGCTTCGGCACGCTGCGGACCTCGAGCGTGTTGCGGTAGACGTCATAGATGCTGACGGTGAAGTTCGGGAACTTCTGGCAGTAGTGGTGTCCGCTCTGGTCGCCCACGAAGCCGAAGATCCGCCCGCTCGGGTCGGCCACGTGCGCCGCGCCCCACACGCCGTCGACACCTTCGCCCCGCGTGACCGTGTCGATCGTCTGCTGCCGCCAGACGCCGCCGCGGTCCACGTCGTAAAACCACACGTATCTGGGGCCGGCCTTGCGTCCGGCCTCGACGAGCCCGTGACGGTTGACCTTCTTCACCCCGCCGGTGCCCACAACCATCCGCCCGTCGACGGCGACGTACTGGTTGCGCTGGTGGTGGGCGTGCTTGCCGCCGCGGTAGCCCATCGTCACGCCGCCCCAGCCTACCGGGGGGAGAAGATCGTTGTGGTCGCCGGCCGCGTGCACCCACGTGTTGGCCCCGACGGCGTAGATCGCCACGTCGTTGACCTGGTAGGTCGAATGTCCGCCCCCGAAGTAGACCACCCACCCGCGAACCGGGTCGCACGCGGCGTTGCCCCAGTCGCGCCGGGTGGCGGTGCGCGAGGCCGGCTTGGCCGCCGTCCACGTGTTGGGCGGCAGCGCCTTGAGCCGGGCCACCTGCGCCGGGTCGTCCGGCGGAATGACCTGCGGCACGATCGGCGGATCGGGCTCGAACGGCGGCGCGGGCTTGACCGCAAGCTGGCTTGCGTCCAGCCGCATCACCGTCGTCTCCTCCCACGCCACGCGGTCGACGGCGACGTTCTGCGTGAAGACGAGCACCCCGCGGCTCTCATCCAGCGCCAGGTTGAACACCGGCGAACGGGCCGCGTACGTGCTGCGGTAGCTCAAGGGCCCGGGCCAGGGCTGCCGGCCGCGATACGACCACCTGCCCTCGACCACGTCGAGCGACCAGATATCGGAACTGGCGGGCGCCTTCGGCCTGCGGGTGGCGGGGTTGAACGTGACCAGCAGGACGCGTTTGCTTGCGGGGTCGAACAGCAGCTTGGGCACGTGCCGTACCGGCGGACGGGCCTCGGTCTTCAGCTCGCGCCACTGCCGCGTCCGCACGTCGTACAGCCAGGTGTCGTTCAGCGCCCCCGGTCGGCTGCCGAGGTGCCCGCTGGGCCTGATGTCCGCCCGCACCAGCCCGCTGTGCCCGCCGAACAGCACGATGGCCTTGCTGATCGGGTCGTAGACCATCGGCGCGCCGCATCTCGGCGGCGGCTCGACGCGCAGCTCGGCCTCGAGTCGCCGCGTCAGCTTGCGGAGCCTGGCCGACGCCGCCGCGACGATCGCGGCGGCGTCGCCCGGATCGCGACGGCGACGCCGCACGTAGGCCGAGTCTATCGTCTCGCTCAAACGGCCCATCTCGTCGATGACGGCCTTGCGCCTGGCCCTGAGTTCTTCCGTGCCGAAGCTGTCGCCCACCCGCCGCCACGTGTTGTCCTTGAAGCTGTACCGCAGCGTGCCGAGATGGCTGGAGACCTGCCCGGTCGCGTCGCGGAGGTCGGTGTTCTTGGGGTCGCCGGCGCCGGTCCAGTGCGGCTGCATCAGGATCTCGTCGTTGACGGGATCGTAGCACGTGCCGACGCCGTAGGCGGGCGGGCCGCCGCGATACTCGCGGCCGGTGATGACCGTCCGGGCCTTCATGTCCGTCCACCGCCTGGTCTTCGGGTCGTAGGCGGCCATCAGGCCTTTCATCGTGTAGACCAGGCGCTCGCGCTTGGAATCGTAGCAGACGGCGCTGAAGATCAGCGACGGCCAGGGCCTCCCGGCCGGGCTCATCCCGCCGGTGCCGTAGTAGCTTACCCCCAGCGGCGGTGCGCCGTGCCCGGCGGGCGCGTAGCGGGGCTTGTCGGCGATCCCGTAATCGGAGACCCAACGCCCGGTGGCCAGGTCGAACGCGCGGACATCGTCTCGCGGCGTGGCCTTCGTGCGATAGCGAGCCATCACGCCGCCCCAGTGCAGCACCCGCCGCCGCCCGGGCACGTAGACGGGCCGGCTGTAGTCGTAGCCGGTGGCGTCCTTGTCGACGTGGACCCGGACCCACTGATTGACCGGCAAGTCCTCCGGCGCGGCGCCCCGCGCCACGGCAGAGATCGCCGGAGAGATGACGACGAGAAGACGAACGATTCCCGGATATGGCATAGGGTGTCTCCTTGGCGCGACCGTCCATAGGATATCTG
>Ga0180431_10010019_pt1 | contig 10594 bp, 6 predicted proteins | sample SS_ome_11_FD_132459 | JGI IMG/M metagenome (GOLD analysis project Ga0180431, IMG submission 132459) | Hypersaline lake sediment archaeal communities from the Salton Sea, California, USA - SS_1_MS_1 metaG | ecosystem: Environmental > Aquatic > Non-marine Saline and Alkaline > Hypersaline >... | reverse complement strand
TCGCCGGCCCCTTCTCGGCGAGCTCGACGAGATCGAGCAGCTGAGCGCGCGCGGCGAGCAGCCAGCCGAGGGCATCGGCCATGGCGAAGGGAACGCCTGGCCGCGCGTCGCCAAAGAGCGCTTCGCCCGCCGCGTCTTTCGCGCCCATGAGATAGCGCAGGGTCCACAGCCACAGATCCATGGCCGAGGCCAGGTTGCAGGCACCGGTGCCGGGACGCCGGCCGGCGAGCTGACGCAGCTCGGGAATCCACTGCCGGAACGGGGCGAGGAAGACTTCCCCGGTCATGGCGGCGGCGAGCTGCCGGCGCAGGAGGGTTTCCCGGTCCTGGGAGGCCGCGCCGAGGCCCTCGGCGCTCCGCTCGTTGCCCGCCAGGCGCACGGCCTCGCGCATCATCGGGGCACCGTGGTCGACGTTCCAGAGCTCGGACGCCGGCGCGACCACGGCGGCGAGGGCGCTTGCGTTCTCGTCGGTGCGCTTCCCGGTCGGGTCCCGCTCATCGAGCAGCCGCGCGGCGGCGAACCCCAAGGCCGCGCCGGCCTCGCCGGTGGCCCAGACGTCGACCAGCCGATGGAGGGCGTCTGCGTTCTCGTCCGGATCGCGGCCGCGCCGATGGCGAAGAATCGGCTCCACGGCCCCGAGGAGCTTGGCCGCGGTCGTCAGCGCCACCGTCAGCCGGGTGCGGCCGGTATCGAGTACCTCCGCCGCGCCGCCATCGACCCAGGCCAGCTCGAAGGCCGCCAATGCCCGGGCCAGGTTCTTGGGGCCGGCCACGGAGTCGCCGTCCTCCGGTTCCCTGAGCAGCTCGGCGACGCCGGCCTCGGCAAAGGCGTCGGCGAGTTGCGCTTTCTCGGCGACGGCCGGACCGCGGGCGATCGACCGCACGCTCCGGACGAGCTGCTGCAGATCGTCGCGGTCGGCAAAGCGCCACATGATCCGCCGTAGCTCATCATCCGGCAAGGTGCTTCGTCGCGTTGTTTTCTCGTCTCTTGCGTTGTTGGTACTCACGAGCTCGTATCCCTTCTCGCGACCGGTTCTTCCGCCATCCGTGCGCTCATGCTGAGGTTTCGCGGATCTCACGGCTGGAATCGTAGCACGGGAGGTTTCAGAATCCGCACGGCCACAAATACGACACTTCGTCTACACTTGAACCAGCGGCCCCGTCAGCGGTGGGGCAACGGGGCGCGAAGCGTGATTTGAGGTCGGCCGGCATGGATTTCATGGGGTGTAAGGAGATCACCCGGGCAGCGGCGGTTCTCGTCTGCCTCGGCCTGTCGGTGACGGCGCCGGCCGGGGCGAGGTGGCCCGCCGCCGTCGCGGGTGAGGCGACCCCGGAGATTCCCCACCGCCGTGGACGGCTGGCGATCGCCGGCGATCTCGCGGATTGGACCGGACCGGCGCTGGTCGGCTATCCCGACCACTGGCGGCAGGTTCGCCTGGTGGGTCGCCCCGCCTTCCACGAGGAGTTGGCGGAGCGCTACGGCGGGGTCAACCTCGTGGTGGTGGCGCTCGCCTTGAGCACGATTGCGGCGCTTGTGGCGATCCTCGCCGTCCAACGCCACCACCGCCGGCGCACCGACGCCCTGCTCGAACGCCTGGCGGAGCTCGAACTGAAAACCGGCGAGCGGGTAACGGCTGAAGGGTCACCGCCGGGGGTGGGCGCTGCTCAGGGCCCCGGCCCGGAGGAGGGGATGCGGCGCGAGGATGTGCTTTCCGGGAAGACGGACACCATCCGCCAACTGGTCTTGCAGGATGACGCCCCTGCGGACCTGGTCGACCGGGCGATCGTGTACCTCCATCGTCACCTGAGAGAGAACCTGAGCGCCGGTCGGCTCGCCGAGGACCTGCACGTTTCCCTGCGCACGCTGGAGCGCAGCCTCGCCAGCTCGCTTCACTGCACGCCGAGCAACCTCATCCTGGCGGTGAGGATGCGCGAGGCGAGCCGGTTACTGCGCACCGGCAAGTGGCGGGTCAACGAGGTCGCCTACCACGTCGGCTTTTCCAATCCGTCGCACTTCTCGCGCCGGTTCAAGGAGTACTACCGGGTGCCGCCCTCCCGGCTCATCAAGACGGCGGTACCAACTCGGGGAAGGGAATGAATCGGGCCAGTCCCGCTCCCACCCACCCGTCCCCTCGCCCGGGAGGGAGGGCGTGAGGGTAGGGAGAGGGGATCGAGGGGTGAGGGGTCTGGGAGGGGTTCCGGGAAAACATGTGCGGGAGGGGGGGCTTCGGGCGGGAAGGGGGTTTCCGGCCACGTCTAGGACGGGCTTGTCCTACGAGAGCGGCCAGACCAGGGGCAGTACCAGCAACACCACGGCGAGACAGACGAGCGTCAGGGGCAGGCCGACTTTGATGTAGTCGGCGAAGCGGTAGCCGCCCGGACCCATGATCAGAACGTTGGCCGGATGGGCCACGGGGCTCATGAAGCTGGCCGACGCCGACAGCGCCACCGTCATCAACAAGGCGTAGGGCGAGAGCCCCAGGTCTTGGGCGGTGTTGAAGGCGATCGGCGCCATCAGGATGGCCACCGCGGCGGTGGGCATGACCTGGGCGCCCAAGGCGGTGACGATGTAGAGCGCGGCGACCACCCCGAGCGGTCCGATTCCGCCCACCGCCGACACCACGCCTTCGGTCAGGAAATGGGCGGCGCCGCTTTTCTGGAGGGCGAGCCCCAGCGGCAACATGCCGGCGATGAGAAATACGGCTTTCCACTCGATGAAATGATAGGCCTCGTCCATCGTGAGGCAACGGGTGAGGACCATCAGCGTCGCGCCCATCACCGCCGCCAGGTAGATGGGGAGCCAGCCGAGGATCACGGGCACCAGGACCATGGCCATCACCGCGGCGGCCACCGGTGCCTTGTCGAACCGCAGCGGCTCCTCGGCCTCCTCGGAGAGGACGAGAAAGTCCGGCTCGCGGCTGAGGATCTTGAGCCTTTCGCGACGGCCGTAGACCAAAAGCGCGTCGCCGAAGCGCAGCTCGACCATGCGCAGGTTGGTGCGCATCACCACCCCCTGGCGCAGGATCGCCAGCACCGTGAGGCCGTACTTCTCGCGGAAGTGAAGGCCGCGCAGGGTTCGGCCCACCAGGCGGGTCCGCGGCGAGAGCACCACCTCCGCCAGTCCGACCCGATAGGACTCGAGCTCGCCAAATTCCGCCGGCAACTGGGAGTCGACCTCGAGCTCCTGCAGGCCATGAACCGTCGCCAGATCCTCGGGTCCGCCTGCCACCAACATGATGTCGCCGACCTCGAGGGTGAGGTCGGAGCGCGCGATCAGCCCCGGCGTCCCGTCGCGTGCGATGCCCAGCACCGTGAGCCCGAAGGCGTCGCCGAGGTGGGTCTCGGCGAGGGTCTTGCCGACGAACGTGGACACTTCGGGCACATGGACGAGGATCAGCAGGTCCTCGCAGCGGTAGTGCTCCTTGTCGGCCGTCGAGACCTCGAAGTTCGGATCGTTGCGCAGCGCATCCGTGGCATCGTGGCTACAAGGCACCAGCAGGACGTCGCCGGTCTTGAGCGGGAAATCCGTCACTTGCGCCCCGACCGCTCGCATCGTGCCGCGCCGCCAGAGCGCCAGCACGTTGACGCCGAAGCGGCTGCGGAATTCGATCCGTCGCAGGTTGCGACCGGCATAGGCCGACTCGGGCCCCAGCTTCACTTCGTAGAGCTCCATCTCGTCGAACAGGAGCTTTACCACCGTGCGGGATTCCTCCTCGTAGTCGAGGTAGCGCTGGCCCCCGAGGGCCGCAAGCCGATCGAGATCGCCCTTGACCAGCAACTGATCGCCCGACTTCAGGATGGTCTGGGGGTCGGGCGAGAGAAGATTGCGCTCCCCGCGGCGCAGGCTGACGACGTGCAGGTCGAGGGCCGACCCGAGACGGCTTTCGCCAAGGGTCCTGCCGTCCAGAGCCGATCCCTCCGGCAATCGCAGCGCGCTAATTCCTTCCTGCAGATTGTAGAGCTGGCCGAGATCGGTGGGATCCGCCGCCGAGGTCAGTCCCGCCGGATCACGCACCGGCAGCAGGTGCCGGCCGACGAGCGCCATGTAGGCCGCGCCCGCCAGCATCACCGCCAGGCCGACCGGGGTGTAGTCGAAAAGCGAGAAGGGCCCGAGACCGTAGTCGTGCGCGGCGTCGCTGATCAGGATGTTGGGCGGGGTGCCGATCAGGGTCACCAGACCGCCCAGCAGCGAGCTAAAGGCCAGGGGAATCAGCAGCTTCGAGGGCGGGATGCGGGTGCGGCGGCAGATGTCCATGACCACCGGCAGCAGCAGCGCCGCCACTCCCACGTTGTTCATGAACGCCGACAAGCTGCCCGCGGTGAGCATGATCGCCGCGATCAGGGTCATCTCCCGGTGGCCGGCGAGGCGCAGGACGTGGCGCCCCAGGAGTCGGGCCACGCCGGTGCGGGTCAGGCCGCCGCTGAGCACAAAGACCGCCCACACCGTGATGACCGCGGGATTGCTGAAACCCAGGAGCGCCTCCTTCGGGGTGATCAGTCCGCTCAGGGCGACGCTGAGCAGCACCATCAGGGCCACGACGTCGACGCGGATCTTTTCGGTGACGAAAAGTATCACCGCGGACGAGAGGATGATGAGCACCAGGGCAATCTCGAGCGTCATTCGAGCTCCTTGCGAAACCAATTGGGCGGCTTGTCGTCACCGTGCGCTTCCACGTCGGTGAGGACCCGGAAAAGAGCCTGGCCGAAGTTTACGACAAGCTGGCATCGGGGTCACGTGCTCGCTGCCGCGCCCAGGGCGGCCTCGGGGGCCTTGATCGGGAGTCCGGGGCGATGTAGACTCGGCGCCTCATGCAGCCACGCAGGCGCTATCGAGAGCAGAACGGTCCCGATCGAGCTCGCTGTTGTCTCTTTGTGGCATTCTTACCCTTCAAGCTGTGTCCGTACATCTTCGGCGCTTCGGCGGTACGGATCGCCTGGGGTGGATGGTTTTGAACGATACAAGGGGTGGTCGGTGATGACGCCCGAAGAGGTTGCCCGGTCCTTCGTGGACGCAATCAACTCCCAGCGGCTGGACAGGCTCACCGAGTTGATGACCGACGATCATGTGTTCATTGACTCGGATGGTAGCGAAGTCTCGGGGCGGCAGAGGATTCGTGAAGGGTGGAAGAACTATAGCCTGACGCCTCGCCGCAGCGGATCGGAGCTCATGTCACGACGAAACACAGGGGAAATGACTCGATGTCCGGACTTGTGGGTTTCCGATCACTGAGCCGGCGCCCGGGATTTTCCGCGCTTGCCATCCTCGGTCTGGCCCTGGGCATCGGGGTCAATACCGCGGCATTCAGCGTGCTCTACGGAGTCTTATGGCGGCCGCTGCCGTTTCAGGAGCCGGATCGGCTCTACTTCCTGTATGAGGAAAAACCAGCCGAGGAGCAGTGGCAGATGCTGCTTTCCCTTCCTGCCCTGCGCGAGTGGCGGGAGCGAAGCCGGTGCTTCCAACAGCTCAGCGCCTCCGTGATCGCGGTCGCGACCATTACCTCGGGCGACCGGCCGGAAATGATCAAAACGACCCTGGTATCGGCGAATTTCTTTCGGCTGCTGGGAGTCACCCCGCAGCTGGGACGGAGCTTTTCCCCGTTCGACGACGTGGCGGGAGCCGGGTCGCCGGAGGCGGTCTTGGCGGACGGGTTCTGGCGCAGCCGCTTCGGGGCGGACCCGGGGGTGCTCGGCCAGTCCATCCGGATCGGAGAAAGCGCGTTTACGGTCGTTGGCATCCTGCCTCCGAATACCGCGACCCCGGGAGGCACCCAGGTGTGGCTTCCCCTGCCCATGATCCCGGTACTCTTCCCCAACTTTCCGGGGATCCTGGAAGACCCCGAGGCGAGGATCGTGCGCGTTTACGGCCGGCGAGCGGAGAGCGCGACCGACGCCGAGACCCGGCTCGACGCAGCGCGCGTCGCCCGGCAGCTGGCGACCGATTATCCCGCGACTCACCAGGGAGTGACGGCGAGCGTGGAGTCGTATCGCGAGGTGGCGGTTCGGGGAGTCCGCAGGCAACTGCTGATGCTGCAAGCCGGTGCCGTCGTCGTCCTGCTGGTCGTCTGCGCCAACCTGGCCAATCTCCTGTTGGCCCAGGGAGTCGGACGCACGCGGGAGCTGGCATTGCGCTCTGCGCTCGGCGCGGCACCGGGCCGCCTCTTCCGGCAGCTTTTGGGCGAGAGCCTTCTGCTCTCCCTCGCCGGCGGTGGGCTGGGAATTGCCGTCGCCTTCGCGATGACCAGGATTCTGGTGGCCACCGCGCCGCGGGAGCTCCCGTTCCTGGCGCACGCAGGCCTCGCCGGCCCGGTTCTTCTGGCAGCGGTACTCTGCTCGGTGTTGGCGGGACTCGCCGCCGGTTCCCTGCCGGCGTACCGGGTGTCGCGGGTGGATCTCAACCCCCTGCTCCAAGGCACCTCTCCCCCCGGCGTGAGACCACGCCATTTCGTCAGCCAACGCGCCCTGATCGTTTTGGAGACCGCCCTGACCGCGGTGCTGCTGGTGGCCGGGGGCTTGCTGGTGCGCAGCCTGATCGGTCTCGGGCGAGTCGATTCGGGCTATTCCCCGCGGGAGGTGCTGGCACTTTCCCTCTCCTTGCCCGCCGATCGCTACCCCGACCCTGAAAGCCTGGAACGGTTCTACGGCCCGGTACTGGAAGAGTTGGCGCATCTTCCGGGAGTGCGCTCGGTGAGCGCGGCATCGGACCTTCCCTCCGTGGGCACTTCGTGCTCGGTGAAGGTCACCGGAGGGAAGGATTCGAGCCTCGCAGGAACCCGGGAGCTGGAGTGTCAGGCCGTGGCTCCGGGCTACCGGGCGACCCTGGATATTGCGCTGCTGGCCGGTCGGGATCTCGAGCCGACGGACTATCAAACCGGCCGCGTCTCCGCCATTCTGGTCAACCAGAGGCTCGCGAAGCTGCTCTGGCCCGGGAAAGCCGCCGTGGGGCGACGTCTGACCCTGGAAAGGGGACGGCGGCTCGGATCCGGTCGTGAAGGGGTGGAGGTGGTCGGCGTGGTTGGCAACGTGCGACACCACGGCGTCGATCGCGAGGAGGAGCCGATGATCTACCTGCCGGAGTACTGGAACAACATGTCGATTTTCTTGCGCACGACGGGTGAGGCCAGGCTCCTGGCCGAGCCGGCCCGGAAAGCCCTATGGAGAGTTGACGACAGGCAGCCCATCTATCGAACGACAACCCTCGCCGAGGCACTTGCGGAGGCGACGGCGGCGGCCCGGTTCCATACCTATCTGCTTTCCCTGGTGGCGGGATTCTCGATGTTGATCAGCGCCATGGGACTGTTCGGAGTTGTATCCTATCACGTTTCTCAACGGCAAAGGGTCTTCGCCATTCGGGTGGCGCTGGGCGCCACCTCCACCGAGGTCATACGCCTGGTGGTGGGGGAAGCCGTGGTGCTCACCGGCGTGGGTTGCGGGTTGGGGCTGATGCTGGCCTGGCCCGTGGGACGACTGCTCGCCAGTCTGCTCTACGGCGTGGGCGCGTTCGATCCGGTGACTCTGGGTGCGGTTTTCTTCTTGATGCTGGCCGTAGCGCTGGTGGCAAGCTACGATCCGGCCAGAAGAGCGGTGCGGATGGATCCGGCGAACGTTTTGCGGGAAACCTAGTGCTGCGGTGCGGCGGCGTTGCGGCTCCTCGACACGAGGATGAAGTCGGAGATGCCGTCTCGCTTGCCGACACGCTCTTCACCTGGGAATTCTTCCGTGGTACTTCGAAAAAGCCTTGCCCTTTGATCTTCAGCGTCGCGACGCTCGGTCGGGTGGCTGCTCTTCACGGAGACGAAAAATAGGCATACGACTTCCGCGAGACGGATTCGAGCAGAGGGTCTCGCTCGAAAAAGCTTACAACCCATTCGATAAATATGCAACTCATACGGTAATAAAATACGCGCGACACTTTTGGGACGACGACAGCGGGAGACAAACGGCCGGGCACGTATAGCGAAGCCTGGAGTCGTTCGGCCAGCTGGATCGGAGCCCGGAGGGCGGCATGAGATAGCCTGGGGTAAGGCTGCCGAACCCCAGGAATGTCGCATTCTCAAGACCCGAAGCCCCGCAGATCCAGACATATGTCGAGTTTGTTCATCAACATGATGTCTGGATCTAGTATCCGTACATATATCCGGCCACAAGATGTTGTGGTGTTTGGCGTGGCCGGACATATGTCCGGATATAAGGGGCGACATATTGTCAGAATGTCCTCGGGCTACCCCGGCAACGGGTGAAGAGCGATCATCAGTTCTTGCTCAGTGAGTGCCGCATATCCGGGACGCGTCAGACTATTGATCCGGAGGCACTGATCGGCCGTGCGACGGCCCTTCATTCTAGCCCCTTGTGCTTCGCCCGCACGAACGGAGAAGCTGAGCCGCAGCGCCGGCGTTTTAGTCTACATAGCCAGCTTCCGCTGGACCCGGGCACGCTGCATCGCGTTCTGACGCTCGGTATCGGAACGCTCGTCGCCGACGACGAGGGCCCGGGCCTCGGCGAGAGCCCGCTCGGCGGCCTCGCGGTCCCCAGAAAGGGACGCCTATTGTGGCCGGCCGACCAGTCTCCCCCGGGGGGAGCGCGTGTTGGCTGGCGAACGGCGCGCTCTCGTCGGAGAATCCTCCCGGTCATACGCTAAACATGCAACTCATACCTTGGTTGGTGCGGTCTCGGTAACGGTGAGCATGGGCGGCCACGGAGGGCCGCCCCGCCCCTACGACTCACCCCGGAGGTGGGAGGGATCCGTCCTGACGTCGGAGCTTCAAGGCGCGCCCTGCTCACCGGAGAGCCGCGCCGAGCCGGGTGGGGAATTCGCCGGCTCCTACCCGAGGGGTTGGCAGTCCTTCCTGCACTGGTCGAATTCCTGCATGCACGCGGCCTTGCACTCAAAATCCATGCCGCACCACTCCATGCATTGCGCCCGGTCCTGAAAACACTCGACGACGCAATCGGCCCAATCGTCGGTCATGACGGGGCCTGGGGACTCCGGCTCGATGGGGGTGATGTTGTCGTCATCCGCCATGGCGGCGGGAACGAGAAGCAGGACAAGCAGGGTGAGCGCTGAAACGAGGTACTTCATCTTGGGTCTCCTTTTTCCGTGGCCAGTGTGGAGGTTCCACGCCCGACCGGTTCGTTCCTATCTTGTGAATACGAGAACCGGCCGCAAAAACCGCCAACCGATTTCAACAGGCGTGATTCCGGCCACCCGATCTAGTGGCTCGATTCCGGCTCGAAGAGACCGCCCTGTGCGCCCAGCCGCCACAGCTCCGGATCGTGCCAGTCGATCTCGCGGAGGCGCCGGAGATGGGGCTCGGCGGCCTCGAGATCGCCGAGGCGCAGCAGGAGCTCGGCGCGCAACGCGACGATCGAGACGTCGGAGTCGGAGTCGACCAGAGGTTCGAGCCTGGCGCGGGCCTGTTGCCAGAGGCGGCGAGCCGCCTCGGTCTCCCCCCGCGCCGCCCGGAGGGTCCCCAACCAAAGTTCGGTGGTGGCTCGGAGTACCACCGTGCCCGGGTTCTCCGGCTGCTTATTTTCCAACTGCCGTGCGCTTTCCAGGGCCCGTTCGTAAAGCTCCGCCGCCTCGTCCGAGCGGTCTTGCCGCTCCACCGCCAGGGCCAGCTCCGCGAGGACGCTGACGGCATGGATCGAGTCCGTCCCGAGGGAGCGGTTGTATCCCGCGAGGGTTTCGCGAAAAAGCTCCTCGGCACGAGCGTATCGCCCGCGGGAAAAGTTCGCCCTGGCCGTTCCTCGGCGGGCCATCAGGGCGTTAGGACCGTCTGGCAGTCCCGCCGCTTCCCAGATTGCCAGGCTGCGCAGGTAGACCTCCTCGGCTTTGTCGTGACGTCCGGTCGTGAGATAAAGGTCGCCGAGGAAGATCAGACTCGCACCGACGTTGTGGTGCTCCGGGCCAAGAGCGCGCTCGAAGATCCCGAGGCCGCGCCGCAGCAGCGTTTCCGCCTCGTCGAACCGACCCGCCTCCAAGCTCGCGGAACCGAGATGGCACATACTGATGCCGAGGTTGGGATGATCCGGTTCGAGGGTCTTCTCGCGGATCGCGAACGAGCGCCGAAACAGCTCGGCGGCTTCGACGTTCCTTCCCTGTCCGGAGTAGAAGGACCCGAGAAGTTCCAGGACGCTGGCGGTCCTGGGATTCTCGGACCCGACGGAGGTCTCCAGGATCTCGACGGCCTCCTGAAAATACTCTTCGGCGGGCGCAAACTCACCCTGGCGAGCCAACACGTCGGCGAGTGCCCATAAATTCGGTGCGAGAATGGCGTCATTCGGTTCCAGCGTTCGGCGACGGATCTCGAGACTGTCTTCGAGCAGGCGCCTTGCCTCATCGGTCCTCCCTTGGAAGTAACGCACGCGGCCGAGCAACTCCAGGCTGGAGGCGATCTCGGGGTGCTCGGGCGGCAGCAGGCGCCGGCGCATCGCCAGGCTCTGTTCGAACAGCGCGGTCGCCTCGTCGTAACGGTCCAGTTGATAGTAGACCTCGCCCAGACGGTGCTCAGCGTTGGCCACCTCCGAGTGATCGCCGGGAAGCCCGGCGCGCAGGATCTCGAGACTCTGCTCGAGCATGTGAGCGGCTTGCTCGTAAC
>Ga0180431_10010017_pt1 | contig 10595 bp, 14 predicted proteins | sample SS_ome_11_FD_132459 | JGI IMG/M metagenome (GOLD analysis project Ga0180431, IMG submission 132459) | Hypersaline lake sediment archaeal communities from the Salton Sea, California, USA - SS_1_MS_1 metaG | ecosystem: Environmental > Aquatic > Non-marine Saline and Alkaline > Hypersaline >... | reverse complement strand
TCCGAAGATGCAACCGAATAGAAGAAGAGGAACACGTCCCTTTCGTCCATTGCGATCGTCGAAAAAGGAAGGAAAGAAATGTGCGCAAATATAGAAAGGAAAAATTCAATTTCACTCATCCGCCAACACCAGATCCATGGACGTGCAGCTCACCACGTGCGGTCCCTCGTGCAGCTTGCTCTCGATCACGAGCGTCTTTCCACGGAGGAACCTCCGGTTGGGGATCTCCTGCCGGATCGTGAACGCGTACTCGTCCCCTTCGCAGCTGGGGCACGATGCCCCGTCGAGCTCGCAGACGTCGTAGTAAAAGTACCCCATTGTCACGCCGTCGAGTGTTGCTTCAACGCTGAGCCTCGGGTGCTCGAGGCACCCCTCGACGATCACGCCGCGCACGGTAGCCTCCATCTCGTCGCCTGGAGAGTAGGACGCCTTCCCGAGCTCGATATCGTTCACCCTGACGGACGGTCCGTCCAGCACGAGGTGCTCTTCCGTCAGCTCGCACACCCGCCACGTTTCCTTCGCTCTCCTCGAGTCTCTCCGGCACAACACAGAAACAGCAAGAACCAGCAGAATCCACATCCTCAGTGACTTGGTGCGGGCTGGGTTACCTCCGCAGGCTCAAATAAGAGGGAATCGTTGTTATATGGTACGGAGGGACAAGTGTGGTCACCCATTAATATCAAATGGCAGACGACGACACGCTCGGAGTTATGTACGACGTATCCATGTCGACGGACCAGCCTGCCTACCCGCCGATGCATCAGGAGATACCCATCGTCGAGCAGCACACTGTGCGCGTGGATGTGCCAGCCGTTCCAATGGACATGCCGAAGCCACAGCAGCAGTACGAAGTGAAGACGATCCGGATGCCGCGCCTGCAGCACACAAGGGCGAAGATCGTCGGTATCATCGTGTTCGTCGTGATGCTGCTGTCCATCGGAATGACTGCAGAGATGTTCATCCTTTACCAAGGGTCGGTGAACTCGGTCCTTCTGCTTGCGGGGTTTATCGTATCGCTGCTCAACGTGCTCCTACTGGGCTTCGTGCTCTACTGGCACCGTGTAATGCGGTCCTTCGTGTTCACGACGTCCATCACGGCGGTGATCTTCTCCGTCGCCGTGGTCGCCGGCCTCACGTTCCCGATCGTCGTGTACAAGCAAGCCCCCGAATCTTTCTGGGCGCTGTTCCTCCTGCTCCCCATTGCGTCGCGGATCTTCCTCATTCTGCTGCTGCCGACGGTGACCGCGCTCGCGGCCGGTATTTGGTGGGTGCTGCTTCTCGAGCCGTACCACAGGCGCTCCCTCATGGAGCAGATGAGGACTGAGGTGGCGAGGCAAGTGTCCGAGCACCAGGGAGATGCGTACGACGAGTGGATGAGCATCCGAGGGAACGGGCACCATCACCAGAAAAGAAGGAATCGCAGGAGGAAGAAGAAGAAGAGGAACCGGGAGGACCAGCAAGAAACGAGTGTGGATCGAAAGCATGATGAGTTGTAACTGTCAATACACAAACTTCAGACCGCCCTCTTCTTCTGCCGCAGGCTCGACGTCGTCTGCCACAAACATCTCACGCACCACAGCATCGGGGTCGTTGTCCCCTTCCTCCTGCATCACGATCACGCTCCTCGCCTTTGCGAAGCCGGTCCACCCCCTCTTCACGGGGCAGGGGATCCACGGTTCCACGAGGCAGCGGTTCAGCACGAGCATTTCGCACGGAACGTTGTGGACCAAACGCAATAGCTTCTTCGTATGAAGCTCGGAGCACACGAACTCCACCTTCCTCCACGGAGTGCCACACTTCCTGGCCAAGAGCTTCGTGCTGAACTCTTCGTTCCTCACACTAACCAGACTAATCTCGTCGTCTGGGTGTGACGAGAAGTCGCGGAACGCCATGAGAGCCGCTGCCACATCAATCGAGCTCTCGTACAGGTCCGGGTCCGTGGCCTCTTCAGCCCGATCGATGGAATTAACGATCACCAGCCTCCTCGCGCCGTCTGCCTCTGGAATCCTCTCACACACCGCCGAGGCAGTCGGGAAGTACAGCTCCAGAGTGGCAGGACTGTCCTTCAGAGCAGACAGCATGCCACCACTCACACTTGACATACCAGACGACACGACGCTCTTGTCCCTTCCGTGAAACCTCATCATGGTGTGACCGCCTAAGCGGAGAAACAGTACGAGCGAGTGCCGATCAGCGTTCTTCGTGAAGACAAACGATAGAGCCCTCAGGTTCCTCAGACCCGCGATCTCGGAAATCACCTCCTTGTCGAGCACTGGCGTGTCGTCCTCCACGACAACGACAAGTCTCTCGAGGGCCGTCATGCACCGAAACGGGAACACGCACACTGCAGCATTCGATAGAATGCTGCAGCAACTCGGGTTTATCTCACGGGGACGTCGACTTCTGCGGCTTCTCGGTCTTGAGCGCCTGCCCCTCGCGATGAGCAAGTTCATTTCAAAGTGAAGCCAGTCATTGTTGCCATCACACGCGACGCTGTTTCGCGCAGATCTCTTCACCGACTTGCGGACTGTCGACATCCCGTCGTTGAGGAACACAGACAGGCTCACCAAGCGGTGGAAGGGCACCTCAGCAATGATCTCGAGGAACCGCACCTCCATCCGCTCGAAGATGACAATGAGCGAGCGGAATAGCAAGCGCAGCGTCTCCGTGGGGTCGTCGGCAAAGCGGCCGTAGAGGTCCTTTGTGCTGAAAAGCTGCAACAGCCACTTCCTCCTGCGTAGGATTCTCTCCCTGTCGTGCCCAATCGTGCTCGTCCAGGGACCAACGGCTGCTTCGAGGTGCTGCAGAATGTAGACCCTGGTATCGAACGCTAGTGGGCTCAGGTCGTCAAACGTCAGCTCCGACATCAGAGAGAAAAAAAAATAAGCGTGGTCAGCTGGTCGGACAAATTTTTGTGGTGGCAATATGTGGTGACACCACATATTGCCATTGTCGGAGGGAAATCATTCACCGATGCTGCAGAGAGAGATACCAATCCGCATCGAAGGCAAGAAGCTCCTGTTTGGCGACAGAGGAGACGAGCTCGTCCTCAAGTTTCATCGGACGGAAGTCCTCTCCGAGACGGGAGGCCCCTATCCTCTTCCTCCCAGCAAGGGCCTTCTCCCCGTGGAAAACGTGAGCAGATACCCAGGAGTGGTTCCGCAAGACTGGGTCCAGAAAGGTGGCGTGTTCATCCCTCTCGGACGCGGCGAGGCGTTCTGGGTCGGGTTCTCCAACCGCGGAAGGTTCGCGAAGGCCCTCAAGTTTGCCGCTGGGCAGGTAAACGTCGTCAGCGGGAAGCAGTGGTCCGATGAGCTGAGCAGCGACCCGCAGGACTACCTCGTCATCGGGATGACGTCGCGAGGAGTGTCGCAGCCGTGGCTCGACGGGCACAACTGCGGAAACGGCTACGTTCGCCAGTTCATCGGGACGTACAAGGGTGAGGGTGTGAGTGTCGAGGCGCAGGTGACCGGCGTCGAGAAGCACGGAGGGATGCAGATGGTGATGATGAAGGCAAACTGGCAGGAGCCTCCATGCAGCAGACCAACCTGGCAGTCCATGGGTGGTGGTGGGTGGGGGAATCAGGCTGGAGGTGGTGGGTGGGGGAATCAGGCTGGAGGTGGTGGGTCGGGGAATCAGGCTGGAGGTGGTGGGTCGGGGAATCAGGCTGGAGGTGGTGGGTCGGGGAATCAGGCTGGATGGGGAGGAGGAGGGCAGGCTGGATGGGGAGGAGGAGGGCAGGCTGGATGGGGAGGAGGAGGGCAGCAGTCTGGGGAGTTTCTGGCAATGGACGGGGCGACAGCCTCGTTCTCCTCCGACGTGGGCCTCGGTGGCGTCACGAACGTCGGTGTGCCCGTGCAGGAGATGTGCCTCGGAGCAGGCGGGAAGATGCGGCAGACTGTGAAGAGGGACCCGTGCGGCGTGCGCTACTGGAACCAAGACGAGAAGGCCAGGCTCTGGATCCACATCGTGGAGCCCGACGACTACAGGGGGATCACCGGGAAGACGTACGTTCCGTTCCGAGGGCGGCAGACGATGGGGTTCAGCTTCGGCCCGACCCCAGGCGGCGACGTCGCTCCTCCAGGCGTGCTCTCCCAGGTCCAGCCGCCCTCTGCCCTCCTGCAGATGCCCACGGTCTCCCAGTGGACTCCCCAGACCACGGGACCGGTCTCTCCGGACAAGTTCGTGTGCGAGGCTGTGGCTAGAGGGCACTGCACGTTCACCGTGACCGGCACGAAGTTCACCCAGCAGAAGTCGTACCACTGCCAAACGTGTGGCCTCGTCGGGCAGCACTGCTTCTGCGCGTCGTGCAAGGACAGGTGCCACGCCGGCCACAACGTGACCGAGCACATTGGGAGCTGGAACAACTACTGCGACTGCGGGGCGTACCGCTTCTTCAAGGAGAGGCCCCACACGATTCCGGAGGGACCTCCGGAGCTGCTCAGCTCGTTGATGAACCTGCTCGACAAGACCAGTGTGCCCCGCTGCAAGTGTATGGATGAGTGGTGATTTAGGGAGGACGCTAAATATAATAGAGCGCTCTATCGATTCTTACCGACGACACAGCTCGCATGAGCGATCTTCTGACCAACCTGAAGGACGAGCTCTCTAGTTTCCGGTGGCCAGATGAAAAACTGCCTCGCACACGCGAATTGCCACTCAACGACGATGCCTGCATATTTGACCAAAGGCGCAAGAATTGGATGAACAAGCGGTTACTACAGGAACAGAACGAGAAAACGAACGCGATGAAGAATGCAACAACAGCAGAACCACAGAAGCCCGCTCTGCCACCACTTGACATGGAAGGTTGGGAGGAGGGAAGCGCGTTGTGGGATGTGGATTAGACGATTGGATATGAAGCAAGCGAGAGAGAAGAATAGAATTCATGTTACTGGCCAGCGTCTTCCTGCATGACTGCGTCCCCATCGACAGTCTCTTCCACGACCCCAGGCCTCTGAAAGTCGACCCCAGAGGCGAGGTTCGGGTACTTCTTCCGGTACTTGTCGATCGCCTTGAGTAGAACGGCGCAGCAGTGCGTGCAGAACTTGCCGTCGTCCTCGCATTCTTCACAAGAGCAGCTGTACTTGTACAGGTTCATCTCGTACGACGAGATCCAGACGCGGACGACAGTGCAGGTACCCCCGAATCTCACAGGGGCGTAGATGCAGGCGGTGTCGCAATCGTCGTCCATCGAGCAGATGTCCACAGAGACATCGCCGACCGTAGCCTTCCACCTCTCACTTCGAGCAATAAACTCCTCAGACACCCACCTGCGGAGATGGGTCCAGGTAATCGCCACAAACACCTTCTCGCGCGTCTTGATATGCTCCTTCGTAATCCGTCCCATTGTTTTTTTGTCAGTGGTCAGCTGGTCGGACAAATTGTTTGGTCAGCTGGTCGGACAAATTGAGGGATGGACAGGGCTGGACCGGACCAGAATCACAATAATTTCTTGACTCTGAAATTCGGCGTCTTCCGCCAGACTCGTCATTCCGTTCCGACAGACCCCCGGAAGTCACGATTCCCTGCTCGGACTAGCCCGCTTCTGTCAGGGTGAATGCTGGGTGATGCACACGCCGGCCGGGGTGCATTTTTCTTGCACAGGACGTAGAACAGCATGCAGAAGCCGCACGTGTCGAGCAGCAGCAGTAGCACGACCCCGACAGCAAGCAGGCTGTAGCGAATAGCCGAGTCGGCGCACTGCATCACAGAGCACTCGCAGATCAGGAAGAGAACGGCCACGATCCCGTAGAGCGCGTTCCCGCACAAAACGAGTGCCGCGCCCATGGAGACTACTCCGCAAGAGCTGCACTCGCCGGACGACGACGTGCTCCCCTCAGTCTCCCACGAGCCGGCCAGAAGGACGAGCGCACACATACACTTCTCCAGATTCTGGACGCTCCCAATATATATTATACAAGATTTCTGCTGTTCTGGGAAGGACCATGGCCACCCTCCTATTCCTCGGCAAGCTCGCGCTTGGGGGCGACAGGAGGCGGCGCGAGAAACGACGCAAGAGGAGGCGCATCCGGAGTCTGGAGGAGGAGCTCGACGAGGAGACGTCGGGCTCCTGCCGCAAGATCTGCCTGACACTCGTGTTCATTGCCCTGGCGATCCTGACGATCCTCGTGCTGTTCCTGATCTACAACATCATTTTCTTCATACCGAACGCGATCCTGCTGGGCCTCATGTGGCTGTTCCGGAAGATCTGGTCGTCGGACTTTTTCATATCGACGTTCTTCTCGATCGTCTCCCTGATCCACACCCTCTTCCAGGTGTTGATCGCCGTCTGGAACCCGCTCTCCGTGCTCGGGCCGCCGCTGGCCGCACTGTGGAACATCATCTGGGACATCATCTTCTTCCTGCTTGCCGGGTTCTTCGGGCTGATCTGCACGGGCCAGTGGCAGGACCCGGGATTCAACCCGCTCGTCAACTGCCCGTTGCTCATGGATCTCCTCGCGCTGTCCCCGATCCTCGCCGAGTTCCTCTATGACGTGATCCAGGTGGTGATCGAGATCATCAACCTTATCGGGAACGCCCTGAAGACCGTCGTCTGTTTCGACCGCGTGGGCGCGTTCATTGCCCCGAACCCGACGGGACCGGCGTTCTACAGCAACGGGGTCGTCGTCGCGGACTGCACATGGTTCTGTGCCGAGGTCGCAGGCACGTTCGACCCGTCCTGCTACAACTTCGTGAACCTCATACGCTGGACGTTCCCCGCGAACTTTACGATATGGGCACTGCGCCTGGCGCAGTTCCTGTCCAACCTGTTCGACTTCACGATGCCGTTCTGGTGGGACGGGATGCGGTGGATCGCCTTCAAGGGCGCTGTGTCTGAGATCTACGAGTGTCCGACGCTGTGGTGCATGACGACCATATTCTGGTCAGACCCGCTGAACATCACAAGGAAGCTTGTCAAGGTGCTGTACGGTGTCCTGATCGACTTCTTCCTCGCGCCGCTGGACAGGATCGGGTGCACCTTTTTCTCCGAGCAGATCATCCACTGCGTGTTCCACCCGATCTGCAGCTGGGTGTTCCCACCATTTTCCGTCGGCCCGTTTACAATCGACATCTGCTCGATCCTGAACAGCCAGAGCACGTGTCTCTGCAACGACTGCCCGACGGGCTGGGACAAGACGTTCGGCTACATACCGAGTCCTTCAGGGTGGCCAGACCCGCCGTTCATAGGAGGGTGCCCGTGCTCGCTGGACTGCCCGTCCTGCCACTACACGGCGTACCTCGTGCTGGCCGCAATACCGTTGTACGTGTTTTTGTAGCGAATCAAATGTCTCTGTGATTCTGAGTAAAAAAAAAACGAATGAATTAGGCATCATCAATTTCGTCGACAACCACGTCAACAGTTCGAACAGGGTCCCTGCCGGGTTCACCAAAAACCACGCTGTCAGCCTCTCTCGGACACCGCTTCTTGCACCAACACGCAATAATGGCAGCCACAGTGGAGAGCCACCCAATTCCGAAAACCACAGACATTGATAGCAGCGCGTAATGAGTCCGCGAGTCGGTTGGTCCCGCGTCCGAGGAAGGACGCGACGCTGAGCTCGTGGTCACAGGAAACCTCAGACACGTTTCGCCAGAAGGCAGATCAGGACAGAGGCAACCGCCGTCGTCTGCGCAGCCTCTTCCGTGGTGGTCGCAGTAGTACTGGTCATCGGCACAGTTGGCAGAAAACGAGAGCGTCACCACAATCGCCTGGGCCTTGTAGCAGCGAGCGTACAGGGTCCCATCAGTGTCTGGAGCAGACTCCACGTTGCAGTAGGACCAATCATCTGGGTCTTCATCAAGTTCGCATGTACCACAAGGGCTCGCCACAAGCGGGATCAAGAGAAGGATCAAGAACATGAATATGGGGGAGGAAAAAATGTGGTCAGCTGGTCGGACAAATTGAGGGATGGGCAGGGCTGGACAAGAACACACATCCACAACAACAAATTATATGTCAGAAACTTCGACCCCAGTGAAGGTCCCCGGGCGTGGGAAGAGGAGGTCTCCGAGCCGATTGGGACGCGAAGAAGCGACGAGCCACGAACCCTCCCCGAAGAAACGCAGAGTCGAATCGAGCAAAGTTTCCGATGAAACTCCGCAAGATGACAACATCGTCATCGTCGATGATGAACAGGCCGTTCCTCAGCCGACAGTCCCCCCGGTTTCCTACGTGGCCGAGCTCATCGCTTCTGCGAAGGACAGGGCCGCTGCCTGGAAGGCAGAGTGTGAGGACCTTGTTGAGCAGCAGGTAGCTGTGTTGGAGCGCTCATTTCTCGAGAAAACGAAGAAAGCAGTCGAAGAAATGGCTATGAGGGACTCTTTCGACCAGCGTGAACTGTGTGTTGAGCTGGCCGAAGCCAAGGCCAAGTTCGAGAAAGGGAAACCTGAGAAGGACAAGTACGTGATCGACGAGGCCCTCAGGCGCTTCAAGGAGAGGAACAAGGAAAACCTGTGTGGATGGGAAGTGCACTTCAGTGTATGCAGATGCGGAGTGGAAGGACTGCTCGGACTCCTCGTGAGTGGTCGAGGAGAAGACTCGTCCAAGCCCATGGAAGTTCACGGTAAGTTTGTGGCGTTTCTGAGGATCTCGACGGAGACCGGCGGCGAGTAACTGTGCTGTGGTGACAAAATTGAATTATCTTACCTTATTGACCAAACACACCTTTCCCCCATGTCGCTTGTGCTCATTGAACTCGGGAAGCTCAGCGTAGAGGCCTTTCCTCACGCGAAGAAAGTCTTCGCGGCCTGTCTGGTTCGCCACGATGACGGATCGATTGATATACTGCCACCATGGGCAGGCTTCAGGAGGCAGTTCAGGACGATGACACCATCATGACGGTGGACTTCCCGATTCTCAGGAACTACATCGAGAGTGTGGCGAACGCTCTCAGCGCGTGGGACGATGAGTCCACGTTCCCTTGGTGGTGGCTCTGGGACAAGGAGTCCAGGTTGTGGAAGTACCTCGCCGTCGTTGGGGCGATGGACAACCTCAACTTCAAGATGTTCATCGGGAAGACTTGGCTGCCCCGAATCTTGTCCCGGCCTGGAACGTGTACCTCACCGAGACCCTCGACGAGCTGGCCTCGAGGAAGGAGGGGCTTCGTGCTTGGCACAAGGATCTCGTTGACAAGCAAGACGCGAAGCTCGGGTGCTCGTTCGGCGACCCAGACGAGCTGGTGGTGGCTGTGGAAGACGAAGCGGAAACAGAGGGCGAACAGGCTGAGAGTTAACTTATTCATCGTCTTGCTGCAGACCCAGCTTTCGTTTCAACCTTTCAATTTCCTTCCTTAGAGCACAAGCATGCGGATTCAGTTCACACGTTCGACACAGCGTGCCTTCATGGGCTTCCACAGCACAGATCAGGACTCGTCTCCACGACTCTAGCTTCTCCTTATCACGGTCGTTCATATCCATCAGGTAGTTTTTTCCTTGAAGAAAAAAAACAGGTCGGACAAACTAGTTTGCTGACTATTTTCGTATATTTCACCATTGAACGGATGAGAAGTAAGCGTCGACGAAGGAAGAGAAACCCAATCTCGGCTGATGGCTCTGTGCGAATTCATCGGGCAAGCTCTCCTCCTCCGAAGAGACGGAAGGTCTCCAGCGACATCCGAGACTATATGGCCATTCGGCAGGACCTCGCTGGTCTGAAGAAGCTGAAGCCGGCGGACAGGAAGGAGAAGAAGATGAAGCAGGCCGACATTACTTCGTACATGGTTCCTGTGCCGCAAGACGACGGTGACGAAGAACCCCACCAGCAACCTTCTGCCCCTGTCTGCAGCATCTGTCTCGAGGAGGTGGGGTTCCACACGCACATCAACTCCTGCCCGCACCTGTTCCACGAGAAGTGCATTATCGACAACTCGAAGCACGCTGACGGCGTGAGGCCCAAGTGCCCCATGTGCCGGAAGGAGTACTGGCTCGTGATGTTCAACGACGGAACTTCTACGAGGACCACGACGGTCGGACCAGCTCCGGAAGAGCAGGAAGGGGGCAGGCGTGTGGTGCGGGCGAGAAGGGGCAGCAGGAGGAGGCTCCCTGCGTTCTTCGCAGAGGGAGCCGTTCCGATCACAGGCGAGCCGCCGCTTGCCCCACAGGAGTTTGGGATTATTCCCCAGTTTGACAGGGCGCTAAGATCAATGCTCGACGAGCTCACGTTCCCTTCGGAAGGTGGTCCACGGAGTGCCCTGGTCGTCAGGAGAATACGCCCAAGGTCCCTGAGGCACCAGGGCACGAGGCGAAGGCGCAACATAGGGCGGATCGTGAGGGACGCAGGTATGCCGACCTTGACGCAGCACGAGTGCGACTTGGTGGTCGACTGGATGATGCAAAACTTCAGAAACGACGACGATTACGACGAGGGGCTGATTGCGGACAAGGTGCTGTTCGTCAAGACGATCAGAACAACAACGGGAATGAGCGTGAGAGAGATCTTGAGTGTGATGATGTGAAAAAAAAGAGCAACTTCTATTCTTTGAGAAGCTTCTTTCGAATCTGGTCGTTCCCCACCCCCCCCCCCCACACCACACCGCTCGTGCCCGCCCACAACACCAAAACACACGAATCCCCGACCAACGGAAGACAGAGGG
>Ga0180431_10010015_pt1 | contig 10596 bp, 9 predicted proteins | sample SS_ome_11_FD_132459 | JGI IMG/M metagenome (GOLD analysis project Ga0180431, IMG submission 132459) | Hypersaline lake sediment archaeal communities from the Salton Sea, California, USA - SS_1_MS_1 metaG | ecosystem: Environmental > Aquatic > Non-marine Saline and Alkaline > Hypersaline >... | reverse complement strand
TCATTCGATTTTGAGACGGTACAATCATACTGCCCGGCGGATAAATATGTTATTGCAACTGTTCAACAGCGAGCTCAATGAGATTCACTCTTTAGAGCAATTGCTCAAGTATCCATTTTATTCCACAAAAGACAGCATGTCAATATATAAAGTAATACGTCTTACTTCCTAATTAATTCAATGCGGGTAAACCTTCATTCCCTGCTTCTCCGATGCTATAAAAAATCAGCATTACATCGGAAGGGGCATATTCAATATCATTTCGAATTAAAAGGACACGCATAAGCAGTTCATAAAAAATTGAGTTTACAGTATCATCGATATCTGAAATGTTCATCTAATGTCGGGGAAATGAGATACTAAAGGATTTATATGATACGCGATACCATTACCAGAGATGTCATCGAAGAGGCCTCCGGGAGAATTCAAAAGTATTCTCATCGAACGCCGGTATTCACCAGCAGGAGCATCAATGAGATTACAGGATCGGAGATCTTCTTCAAGTGCGAGAATTTCCAGCGGGTGGGAGCTTTCAAATTCCGTGGCGCTGTCAATGCTGTTTTCTCTCTGAGTGATGATGAGGCCAAGGAGGGGGTGGCCACCCATTCCTCCGGCAATCACGCCCAGGCGCTCTCCCTCGCAGCACGGCTTAGAGGCATCAGGGCAATCATTGTCATGCCGGAAACAGCACCCCGCGTCAAAGTTTCCGCCGTGCGGGGATACGGCGGGGAGATAATCTTCTGCAAGCCGACTCTCACAGCACGGGAGGAAACCCTCAACAAGGTTATTGGCGAAACGAAAGCGACATTCATCCACCCCTATAATGACAGAAGAGTTATCGCAGGGCAGGCAACCTGTGCCCTTGAGCTTCTGGAAGATGTTCAAAATCTCGATAGCATTATGGCACCGGTAGGAGGAGGAGGTCTCATCAGCGGGACCGCTCTTGCCACTCACTACCTCTCACCAGAAACGCTGGTTATCGCAGCGGAGCCAAAAGCAGCCGATGATGCGTACCGCTCGTTCAAAAGTGGCACAATTATCCCCATCAACAATCCTCAGACAATTGCCGACGGTCTGCGCACCTCGCTGAGCGAAGTTACCTTTTCCATCATCAGGGAGCATGTCACCGATATCGTTACAGTTGCCGAAGATTCAATAATTGCCGCCATGCGGCTTATCTGGGAGCGAATGAAGATACTCGTCGAGCCATCAGCAGCCGTTCCCCTCGCTGCCCTGCTGGAGAAATCCGTCTATCGGGGAATGCGAATCGGCATTATCCTTTCGGGCGGAAATGTTGATCTCGACACCCTCCCCTTCTCATAGGAGATGCGCTCGATGAAGAAGCTCATTTCGAATTTCGGGCTCTGCGCTCCCTCTATTTCAGGAAATGCCGATTATAGTGCACTATCTTCTCAACGGCCCATCTTGAAACATCTCCCGTAACTGCTTGGCACTCAGGTGTCGCCTTCTGATTGCCCGACAGCCGGGCAAATTCCATCAGGGCCTCGGGATTGGTAAACCGGTAGGACTTCCCCCAGTGATGAAACTGTATCTCCTGACACGTTGTATGGCCGTATTTCTCCATTAATTGGTTCCCCACTTCGGCGACGGCACCGTTAACGCTGAGCATCTTCATAATATCCTCTTCAAGGTCTTCTTTCGAATAAGAGAAGCTATAGCTAATTGCCGCTGCAGCGCCGGCAAGGGCCCCGCAGGTACCGATTGCCATATTGCCCGTGCCACCGGTGAGCCCAATAGTAGCTCTCCATATCCCTTCGACTATCGGATCATCACCGTAACCGAGCGTATCCATAATCGCAGCAAATGTTGTTGGAGCACAGGCACGCCATCTCGTGAGATATTCGTACCCGCGGCGATATGCCTCGTCCAGTATCCCAGCACTATCCCGTTCAGCACTCATAAACCGACCTCCTCGAATCAATATGAAAGGCGTATAATAATAGTGAAAAATAAAATTTGCATCCAGTCAAGCAAAGTTATGAAACCGATGAACAGGGAAATCTTGTAATCGGCTGGGACATATTTTCTGTAAAATAATTGACATATCATCAAATATGATGCCTCAATGCGTGTACATTCACTCAGCTAACTCGTGTTATCGATTGCGAGCGCCATTACCATTTCATCTGAACCGTATTAATCAAAATCGATTATCAATAACGGAGATTTTAATGAAAAAGATACTTTACATTCTTTATCAACCCTATAAATGGCTTGTATTTGCACCGATACTCGCAATCTCAACACTCTTCTTCGGATTTCTGGCTACACTGCTAACCTTTTTTATCAATCCTAAAATTGTCAGCCTCATTGGCGTCATCTGGTCCAGGATGTGCAGCTATCTTACCCCCATGTTTGTGAAGGTCACCGGGAGGGAAAATATCGACAGGAACCAATCATATATCATCGCATCGAATCATCAGAGTCACTATGACGTTTTTGTTCTCTATGGCTGGCTCGGCATCGATTTCAAGTGGGTAATGAAACAGGAACTGAGGAAAATACCGGCTCTGGGGATAGCCTGTGATAAGATCGGTCATATTTATATTGACCGTTCACATCCCGAAGCAGCAATAGCATCACTCAATGCTGCCAGGGACAGGCTCGTCAATGGGACGTCGGCACTCTTCTTCCCGGAGGGGACACGCAGCAGGAGCGATGAAATGGGCGAATTTAAAAAGGGTGCTTTCAAGATGGCGATCACCGTTAATCTCCCCATACTCCCCATCACCATCATCGGAACGAGGAAGGTTCTTCCGGCAGATACCCTCAATCTCTTTCCCGGACGGACGAAGATGATCATTCATAAGCCGGTTGATGTATCGGGATACAGCGACGACAACATACATGAGCTCATGGAAAAGGTGAAGAATATTATTAAATCCGGCTTTGACATGCATTACAGTGATCAGTAATCTGCTGATTTCACCACTTATTTCAACAAGGAGCACATCATGAAGGTACAGCTTCCGGAACTCATCTGGTACGGCAACACCACCCTGGAGATCGAGCTTCCCGACAACTGGGATGTTGAGATCTGCCCTATGCGCGGAGCAGATCGCAGGACACTCAGCATTGATGAGATCGAAAACGCGATACTGCATCCCATCGATTCCCCACCGATCAAGGAGCTCGCTGGAAACAGAAAGACCGCCGTCATCATCTTTGACGACATCACCCGTCCGACGCGGGTTTCTGAAATCGCACCAATTGTTGTCGAGGAGCTTATTGCCGGTGGTATTGACGAAGAAGATATCTCCTTTGTCTGCGCTCTGGGCACACATGGTGCGCATACCAATCATGAATTTCGAAAAAAACTGGGCACGGATATACTCGAGCGATTCCGCGTGTACAATCACAATCCCTATGAAAATTGCGTTGAGGTGGGTACAACATCACGGGGAACCCGACTGCTCGTAAACCGCGAGGTCATGGAAGCAGATCTGAAGATCGGAATCGGATGCGTTACCGCCCATCAGGGCATGGGTTTCTCCGGAGGGGGGAAGATAATCATGCCCGGTGTCGCCGACATTAACAGCATTGCCTACAATCACGATAAGGTGAAGAATCAGGCGCCGGAAACCTGCGCTTTTATGGGTGACTTCGATGAAAATGTCGTTCGACTGGATAGCGAGGAGTGTGCGCGAATGGCCGGACTCGACTTCAAGATAGACGTTATCGTAAACGACCGGGGAGCCACCACGGCGGTCTTCGCCGGAGATTTCATTGCCGAGCATAAAAAAGCAGTCGAGCTTGCCAAGGATGTCTATGCTGCCGAGCCGAGACCCCGGAACAAGGAAATCGTCCTCTCCAACGCATTTGCCAAGGCAAATGAAATGCCCGTGGCCGTTGTCGCCGGAGCACTGGCTCTCGAGAACTTAGCCGGCACCATCGTCATATTCGCCAAGACGCCTGAGGGACAGGTCACTCACTATCTCCTGAGGAGCTTCGGCAGAAACTACGGCGGTACGCTCCATCCAACAGCAGCTATACCGGAGAGCATTAAGGTAATTCTGGTCAATCCCTATCGGGATCGAACCTCGACGGATTGGGTCGCGAATCCCGAGGTTTTCACCTGGGTTAAGGATTGGGAGAGCGCCTGTGCTATTCTCAAAGAGGAATACGGTTCGGGAACGCGGGTCGCAGTTGTCCCCAACGCAACAATGCAGTACTACGACTCATAAGCGCCTCCCCGAACGGGCCGGATGAGGCACCGGCTCTCTTTGCGTTCTTTTCTGAGAATTCCGGATTCTGAATCAGCACACAGATTGCGAGCAGCGCCGTGAAGCATCGGATCGGTTTATCCGGCTACCACTGCAATCCGTCTTTTTATAAACTCTCCAAAGCAAGAAACATATCACTCCTCTCCAGGGCGGTATTCCTTTTCGAGATGGGCACGGATCTCCGCTTCGTCCATCCACACCGGTTTGAGCTTGCGCTGCACAAAGAGCTGCGCCTGATCGGCAAAATGAGGCGAACGCTCGTTGAGGGTGGCGCTGCCAAACTGATGTATGCTGCGTGAACGAACACGACCGTTTCTATCCCAGGTCACCAGCAGCACGTAGGAATCCCCCTGATTCCCCTTGAGCCGGCCGCCTTCGAGGAGATCATGCTTCTCAACAGCATGGAGGACATCCGGCCCTCCCCCGAGACCGAGATCAACCGTTCCCCGAATCAATCGATGCACCTGTTTCCAGGGAACATCAAGGCGCCCCTGATGCTCCTTCAGCAGTTGAGCGGCTTTCGCAAAGAAATCAACAAGCTCCTCCGTCGAGACTTCAGCAACCGGGCTCTGCAACAGTTGATGAAAAGTCAATACGGCAAGGGCGGCACCGGTGTTCTCCGGGTCGGTGCGGAGATCCCATTTTCTCAGAATATCCGCCGCCTGCCGAATCAGCGGATCATCGGGAAGGTTCGCTTCGAGAATTCTCCTTACCATGTGCGCCATTTTCGAATCTCGTGAATAGGTCATGTCGTACTTATACCGGTAAAATTCATCTTCGGTTATTTCAGTATCCGTACCGAACAGCTCAAGCGCCCGCAGCGCCCGATTCGTCATTCTCGTTTCAATGCCAAAAGCTGACGGGTAGTCCTCAGGCTTCGGGTTTCCCGTCCCAATGGTTGTTCGATAGGGTGAGCTGTTACAGTTCTGAACAAATCCCGACGGCGGGTTCTTGACCTGCGGCAATCGGTCAAAGGGGAGATACCGGTTCCAGAGTGTTTTCGAGCTGTTCCCGGGAAGATAACCGGACCAGTCATACCCTTCGGGGCGGAGAGGAAGGAGCGCGTTATAGAGGTAGTATATGTTCCCCTCGCGATCGGCATATCCGCAGTGAAAGCAGGGGACCGCGATCATCCTCATTGCAGACTGCCATTCTTTAAAATTTCGCGCCTTATTCATCCGATACCACTGCTCAACCTGCTGTATATTCCCGTAGCCGACGTATCGTATCGCATAGGTGGCATGAGGACGACGGATGACGGGACCGTATACCGACCAGAGAACCTCACGCTCAAAGGTCCAGCGAATGGGCCCCAGGAGCTTAACGGTAATAGGTGCGATGCGAACCTCCAGCTCCCGCCACTCGCCGTCAAAACGATACTGATTGGGGTTATCAGGATTAATGTCAAGAACATACACATCGATGAGATCGGGCCTGTTAACGGTGTGCGCCCAGCCGAGATACCGGTTATGCCCGTGAAGCACAAGCGGAGAGCCCGGGAAGGTTCCTCCGACCGTATCCCACCCTTCATCACTGTGCAGGTGTATCTCATACCAGGTGACCGGCCCCTGCCAGGGCTGATGCGAGTTAACGGCGAGATAGGTATTGCCATCAATTGATCGCCTCGGCGAAACGCTGAAAGTTTGCGAACCGGTATATGGGTTCACGGCAGAGAGCAAAGCCGTTTTCTTCGTATCGGCTGAGGGTTCAGCCTCGGATTCGAAAATCTCCTTCAACGTCTTGTCAAGGCCGAAGAAGAGGGGCACCTTGTGAACAAATCCGGCAACGATATCCTTCCCCCGTACCGGGACAAGCTCGGGATTGACCTCATCGGGATGCAGCGCCGCATAGTAGTTCATCCCGTCAGCATAGGCTTCACAGAGCGCTCGCGTTTGCGGCTGGAGATCTGATTCATACTTCTGATCAACGACATCCCAGAGCCGCAGCAGGTGAACCATATAGTCATTGGGGGCTCCCCGCTTCCCCAGTATGGTGGCCAGACGACCGCGAATCGCAAAGAGAACACCCTGCAAGGTCTTAAGGTCATCCTCCGCATGCGCATAGGCGAGACCGAAGGCGACATCGGTATCCCTTTTCCCGAAAATATGCGGAACCCCCCAGGTATCGCGGAGTATGCGGACATCGTATTTTGTGCCGAGTTCCTTATACGGGGTGAAATCAACCTCCTCCGGCTGCATGAAGAAAAACGCAATCAGCAGCACAATTATAACAAGGGCGCCATAAAAAAGTGCTTTCCGCATTGTATGCCTCCAGTAATTGCATTAAAGATATTCCAAATAACGATACACCGTCATCCGAAAAGAATCAAATTATAATTGGAAACCACTTTCCCCTGTCAGGATCGGTGTGATACAGAATTACGCTCCTCTCCACTGTACCCTCTGACGAGGAAATCGTTCTCAATCGAAGGAATGACTATAGCATTCCGGAGAATCGTTCGATATCGACAGGCCTGATGAAACGACACGGGGGCAGTTGAATCAGTTACTCGCCCCCGTGAATGTTTCGAGATTAGGTAGTACCGACCAGCCCTGAAGGTATCGTCGCTCTCGTAATCCTATTCCTTCTTCTCCTCGACCGGCAGCACTTTTTTAAAGAGATATATTGAGATAAAACCGGCGATATACATCCAGAGACCGAATATACCGGATACAACGAACATGGAGCTGTAAAAATCACCCATGAAATCCTGTATGAGAATTGCAATTGCCATGGCAAGAGAAGCATTTCTTAGGCCGGTCTCCAGTGAGATCGCCCGGGTCTGATAGTTGTTAATGCCGATCATCTTGGAGAAGAGAGCGCCGAAAGCCATTCCCAGGAATGTCATTGCAAAAACCATTGAGTAGAACTTGAAGCCGTATCGGTCGGTATCGGCAAAGATGTGAAGATTGCTGAGCACGCCGGCGACGATGAGAAAGAGGAGCGCTATCACTCCCAGTGCCGAAAAGAATGGTGTTGCCTTTTCGGCAAATTTTTCCCACTTGCTCCGAACCGACATCCCGATGAACAGCGGGACAATAACGAGAATGAGAATAGTTTGCACGACAATCTTGACCGGAATTGTTACCTCCGGGACATTGGCGCAGTAGAGCGCGAGCAGCAGAGGGGTAAAGAGCAGCGAGAGGACCGTCGAGAAAGAGGTCAGCGATATAGACAGCGCCAGATCTCCCTTCGCATAATAGGTCATCAGATTCGAGGTGACACCGCCGGGAATAGCCGTTATCAGGATCATCCCGACAAAGATAAATGGGTATTCAGAATAAAATCCCAGCAGATGCCCAATTAGCAGTGCCATCAGCGGCATGAATCCGAACTGAAGTATCTCGCCCAGAATCATCCCCTTTGGCTTGACAAACACAATTGCAAAATCCTTAAGCGTCAGGGTTAATCCCATTCCCACCATAACGAAGAAGAGCATTAAAATGATGGCGATCTTGAAGATCCTGTCGAGCATTACCTGAGAGGGCTTTTCAGTCAATTGAGCGAATTGATACTCCACACCGTTGACGACGCCCTTTACAACCTTAAGCTTGAAGTTCAGCTTATCCTGGCGCTTGCTATCCAATCCCGCATAGCATGAATCCGCGCCCTCCTCGAGCATGGTTTTATCTTCGGGAAGGGTGAGAATATATATCTCACCGGTGAGCTTTCTCAAAAGATAGATGTTCACCTCATCAAAGCTCCCCTCGATTCCCTCGGCCTTCAGATGCCGTATATTGCCGACGAAAGATACCTCGGAAGCCTTTCCCCAGTCGAGTTTCCTGGAATCGGCATTCAACATCTTGAAGATTTTCATATCTCCCTTGCTCCGGGCAATCTGTGTCAGCCGCCTGTACAGCTGCTCCCCTGATTCTCCTGCTGCCTGTGCAGTAGGTATCGCTATCGAGAATAAGGTGATACCAGCGATAAGAATAGCACAGATAGTACTTCGTCCTTTTCGATTATGAATTCGCACTGTAGCAAAACCTCCGTATTGTATTGTGTATATTCGCAATGATATTATTTCATATTGAATAAAAGTCAAGATAAATACCGCGAGCACGTTAAAATGAATCCGAAGCATTAATACATTGACAGGACGCCATTATCAGGTATTAGGTGATACATACTGCTGAACAGAGAGCTTGAAACAGCGATAGTCAATGCATCGCCGATACAACGCTCACCATCGCAAACCGGGAGGTGCAGTACATGAAACCCAATGCCATACGAATCGATCCCGAAGACAACGTCGCCATGGCGCTTGAAGACATCAAGAAGGGAGAGACAATCGACATTTCGGAAGAGATGTCCATAACCGCCATCACCGACATCCCCTTCAGCCATAAGGTGGCGATTAAGGAGATCAGGGCCGGTTCCGACATTGTTAAATTCGGCGAGATCATCGGTGAAGCCAAGGAGGATCTCAAGGTTGGTGATTGGATTCACACCCACAACATTATCATTGACGAGGAACAGTTATGAGAACATTTATGGGTTATGAAAGGCCTGACGGTTCAGCTGGCATACGCAATCACGTCGCCGTTATACCTTCGGTATCATGCGCAAATGGCGTTGTGGCTCAAATCGCCAAAGCGGTTCCCGATGTAGTCCCGCTCTATCATGCGAACGGCTGCGGGCGGGGAGGGAGCGATCTCCTTCTCCACAATCTCACCCTGCAAAATCTCTGTAAAAACCCCAATATCGCTGCTGTGCTCGTCATCGGTTTAGGCTGCGAGGTCATTAATTCTCAGGGGCTCACCCTCGCAATCTCACTTACAAAAAAACCGGTTGAAAACCTCATCATCCAGCAGGAAGGCGGATCACAGAAAACAGCAGCAAAGGGCATTGCCATTGCACGACGTTTCGTGGAAGAGACAGGGAAGATCAAAAAGAAACCGGTACCCATAGAGATGCTGAAAATCGGTCTCGAATGCGGTGGTTCCGATGCTTTCTCGGGCATAACGGCAAATCCCAGTGTTGGCATATTATCCGACTGGATTGTAGAAAACGGCGGGACGACTATACTCACCGAAACAACAGAAATGATAGGCACGAGCCATATTCTTGAGCGGCGAGCGAAAAATCAAGAGATTGCCGGGCGGATCCGGACGATCATTTCCGAACAGGAGAAGAAAACCCATGAGGTGCTCGGCCCCCTTGCAAAAGCTGTCGTTGCGCCGGGCAATATGGACGGCGGACTGAGCTCCATACGGGAGAAATCGCTCGGGTGCATCATCAAGGCAGGCTCAAAACCGATATCTCAGGTTATTGAGTATGCTGAAACTCCGGCAGAGAAGGGAGTCATTATCATGGACGGACCGGGCTATGACACCGATTCCATGACAGGACTTGCAGCGGCCGGCTGCCAGCTTATCGTATTCACGACAGGCCGAGGGAATCCCATCGGATTCCCCGTGGTACCTGTTATCAAGGTTGCAAGCACAACGAAAATGTTCAAAAACATGGAAGACGATATGGATATCAATGCCGGTGCGATCCTCGAGGGCAGATCGATTCAGGAAATTGGCGAGGAGCTCATAGCAAAGACCGAAAAAGTGATTAGCGGCGAGCAGACAAAGGCCGAGATAAACGAACAGAACGGCATCCTCTGCATGTACACCAGAAACACATCGTTTTAGGAGGAAGCCGATCGCATCGTGCAAACAGAGAGGGCTTCATGGCTGATTCACGCCTCTTGTCTGAACGACTTTTCATGAAAGGGAATATATTGTTGTCCGAAAGTCTCACGGAACCGAAGAAACCGGCAACGAATGCATCATAATAAAAAAAAAGTGTGCTGATAGATTTCGAGCACACCATAAGTCTTTGGAGGTTTTTATGAGAACTTCTTCGGTTGTATATTATTGGTAAATTTTTATCGCTACAAGTTACATAAATATCATTTTTTTATCCCGATTTTCCCAGTAGCATCGTCTCTTCATCAAAAACGATTTTTCATGTCTTCACCCACCTTCACTGCCAACGGTACCACTTTCTGTGAAATTTTCATAAAAGAATGACAGCTTTATTTTAAAACATGTCCCGCTCGTCGAGGAGAGCAGTGTGTGCGATGAGCACTGAAATAAGCTCTCTATGTATTCAATAACTCGTACAGCGCGAGAATATAAAAAAACTTTATGTACAATAAAAACATCCCGATCAATCTACTAACAGGACGTAAAAGATTATCGCTTGACTTTCTGGAAGGTACCCCCTACTGATATTCTAACAGTTTCCTGAAAAACCAGGATATATCGCTCAAAATTCTTCTGTAAATTCGATACTATGTCTTTTTAACACCCTGCAAGTTCTTTCTGACCTGAATTTGACCGGCATTCGCTGTCAAATA
>Ga0180431_10010014_pt1 | contig 10596 bp, 8 predicted proteins | sample SS_ome_11_FD_132459 | JGI IMG/M metagenome (GOLD analysis project Ga0180431, IMG submission 132459) | Hypersaline lake sediment archaeal communities from the Salton Sea, California, USA - SS_1_MS_1 metaG | ecosystem: Environmental > Aquatic > Non-marine Saline and Alkaline > Hypersaline >... | reverse complement strand
CATTATAAGTATATCATAATATATCAGAATTTTTCCAATCCTTCCCTTTATAAGTGTATTCAATATAATATTTAAAAAATCATCACAAAAATAATTCATTGTATTTGGAGGCTAATTTTATTAAAATAACAACTTGTATTTAATATATATGAAAGCCGGATAGCTGTTTAAAAGATTAATATCTTATTTGCATAAGAGATGATGTCATGAAAGACATTCCCCTATTTTCATCAAAGACACAGAAAACCATAGCCAAACAGGTTCTTATTGCATTTGCTGCAGTGATCCTTCTCGGCTCCATCATACTTTCCCTGCCGGCGATGACCCATAGCGACCGCATATCATATATAGATGCCCTGTTCACTTCTACTTCAGCTATATGCGTAACCGGCCTTATAGTTCAGGACACATCCACATACTTCAGCGAACTGGGAAAAATAGTCATCCTTATCTTAATACAGATAGGCGGACTGGGAATAATGACCATTGGCTCTATCTTTGGATTGATGCTGGGAAGAAAAATACATATAAGGGATAAGTTTTTCCTCCAGACCAGTTTTGGTTCCAAGCATAATTTCAGCGCCGGTAAATTCTTTATGCTGATAGCGGTGGTTACTTTTTCTATTGAATTTGTAGGTTTTGCCATAATGTCAGTCATATTCTATTTTAAATACTCATATTCCTTCCTGGGCGCAATGAGCTCCGGCGCTTTCCATACTATAAGCGCCTTTAATAATGCCGGCTTTTCACTTTATCCCAACAGCCTGGAGGCTTTTAGCGGCGATATACCCTTAAATATCCTTTTTATGCTGCTTATATTCCTGGGAGGTCTTGGTTTTCCCGTTATGTCAGAGATCATCACATTCAGGAGGATAAGGCATTTCTCTCTTCACGCCAGGGTGGTTATATATGCATCATTATTCCTCATTATGGCCGGGGCAATAATGTTTTTTGCCATGGAATATAATAATCCCCTGTCATTGGGAGATAAGCCCATACATACAAAAATATTTATTAGCCTTTTCCAGTCAGTCACTTCCAGGACTGCCGGATTCAATACAACCGGCATATCGGCCTTAAATCCTTCTACGCTGTTTTTCCTGTCGCTTCTCATGTTTATCGGTGCTTCGCCAGGAGGAACCGGGGGCGGCATAAAAACTACAACCTTTGTAACGGTTACCGCAGCCGGACTAAGCTCCATAAGAGGCAGGAATGGGGTAAACCTGCTCCGGAGGAGGCTGCCGGACTCGGCTATATACAGGGCGCTTACCCTGACTCTTACGGCTATAATACTGATACTTTTTTCAACCATAGCCCTTCTGATCTTTGAAAGATGCAGCTTAAAGGATGCATTATTTGAAGCTATCTCTGCTTTTGGCACTGTGGGACTATCTACCGGATTAACCGGGGACCTTACTATGGCCAGCAAGATAATATTGATACTGAGTATGTTTATTGGTAGAATTGGCATCAGCACCTTATCGGTTGCAATAGCCATCAGGAGTTATGCAGACAAGATGACATACCCGGAAGATACGATCACCATCGGATAAATATTCATATTAGGAACGGTTAATCATGAAAAAACAATTTCTAGTTATAGGACTTGGAAGATTTGGAGCCAGCGTTGCCAGGACACTTACCGAGGAAAACCACAGTGTTGTGGGCATTGATACTTCCGAAGACAGGATACAGAGGGTATCAGAAGAGATTGCAGATGTAATAAAATGCGATGCAACAGATGCAGACCTTCTTGATACTATGGGAGTAGCAGATTATGAGGCAGTAATTGTCTGTATCGGGGAAAAATATATCCAGAACTCTATACTAGTAACCCTGATACTGAAGGAAAAAGGTGCTAAAAAGATAATAGCCAAAGCCGGCACCAAGACCCAGGGAAGGGTACTTTCAAAAGTTGGAGCTGATATTATTGTCTACCCTGAAAAGGATATGGGTGAAAGAGTAGCCAGAAGCCTTTTAAGTTCAAATATAATTGACTTTCTGGCTGTAAGCCAGGAGGTAAGCATAATAGAGATCCCGGCACCTGACTTTGTGGTGGGCAAAAACCTTATAGAATTAAACCTCAGGCATAAGCATGGCGTGACAATAATAGGCATCAAGAATGAAAAAGGCGATATAATCGCACCCCCTGATATAAACTACCGTTTTGCCAAGGAAGACCTGCTGATACTTATCGGCGAGAATAAGCAGCTTAGAAAACTGAAGCTTACTGAGGAATAGTACGGCTATTCTATCTTCCGCACATTTATAAGGTTGGTGCTGCCCGGCTTATTTACCATTACCCCGGCAGTTATAACAACTCGGTCACCCTTCTTTATAAGGCCGGCTCGGGCCGATACCTTTATATCTTCTTCGATCATGCTGTCAATATTCTTTGACGATATGGTCTTTAAGGGAATTACGCCCCAGCTGAGCATCAGCTGCCTTACTACATATTTATTGGGGCTGGTACCTATTATCAGGCTCCTGGGCCTGTTTTTTGATACCTGCCTGGCAGTATTACCTGATTCGGTAGATGATATTATAGCACCGGCATCCAGGATAGCAGCTACTTCGCATGAGGCAAAGCTTATAGCTTCGGTAATAGTATTCTGAGGGATATCAAGCTTCTTCCTTAGCAAGGCATTATTCTGGGAGATAAGCTCATAATCAAGGGTCTTTTCTGTCTCCTTTATTATGCGGACCATCATCTGCACAGCTTTTACAGCATATTTGCTTACTGCTGTCTCGCCAGAAAGCATGACAGCATCAGAACCGTCCAGTATTGCATTGGCTGCATCGCTTACCTCAGCCCTGGTGGGCCTGGGATTTTCTATCATGGAGTTCAGCATCTGGGTGGCCGTTATTACCGGCTTTCCGGAGAGATTTGCCCTCCGTATTATCCGTTTCTGTATGGCAGGAACCTCTTCAGCATCTATTTCGATACCCAGGTCACCCCTTGCTACCATTATGGCGTCAGAAGCATCCAGTATGCTCTCGAAGGCACCTACTGCCTCATACTTTTCTATCTTGGAGATTATCCTGGCTGTACTGCCGGCTGCATCAATGACTTTCCTGACCTTTCGAACATCTTCTTTTGTCCTTACGAAGGACTGGGCTATAAAGTCCACCCCAAGCTCCAGACCCAGCTTAAGGTATTCTATATCCCTTCTTGTAACAGAGTTTACGCTGACAGAGACTCCGGGAAGATTTATACCTTTATGGGAAGACAATATGCCGCCGGTTATAACTTTACACTCTGCATCTTTATCTTTCCTCCTGACCCTTAGCACCCGGCACTCAATGAGGCCGTCATCTATGAATATAGGCGTACCTGCCTTTATATCATCTATAAACCGGCTATAAGTCACCGGGATTACCAGTTTATCTGTTTTCCTGCCAGGCCTGACGGGATCAGTGGAAAGAATGATCTTCTGGCCGTTCTTTAGTTCCACCTCCTGTTTAAGCCTGCCTATCCTTATCTTGGGTCCCTGGAGGTCAAGTATTATAGCTATATCCCGCCCGCTTTTCTTTGCCGTTTTCCTGATCCTTTTTACCAGGATCTCCACTTCTTCCTTATCAGAATGGGATGTGTTTATCCTGGCAAGGTCCATACCTGAGCTTATAAGCCTATCCAGGATCTTTTCATCCTGGCTAGCTGGCCCGATAGTACAGATTATCTTAGTCTTCCTCATGATAATAGTCCTATAGCCTCTTTTTAGCTTTTTCCCAGAGCCTGTCTTTTTCCTCCAGGCTTAGTTCCTTGAAATCCTCTCCATCCTCCCTTGCCATATCTTCCATTAGCTTAAACCGGGATATAAACTTTTTACATGTATCCTTGATGCTCTTCTCTATATCAATACCAAGATGCCTGCCATAATTTACTATAGAGAAAAGAAGGTCCCCCAGCTCCTCTGAGACTGCCTTTAGATCTCCAATGGCAGCTTCCTTTTCCAGTTCATTCATTTCCTCTACTATCTTTTCATATACATCCTCAGCCTTTTCCCAGTCAAATCCCAGGCGGGATGCCCGGTTCTGGATCTCATATGCATAATGAAGTCCGGGAAGGGAGCGGGGTATGCCGCTGAATATGGAATCTTTTTCCTTATTTGAATTTTTCCGCTCCTCTTTCTTTATATCTTCCCAGTTTGCCAGTATCTCCCTGCTGCTGGAAGCATCAGTATCTGAAAAGACATGGGGATGTCTCCTCAGGAGCTTCTTTATTATCCCCCTTATTATATCTGAATGGCTAAAATTCCCACCTTCCTCGGCTATCTGTCCATGGAAGATAATTTGCAAAAGGAGGTCGCCCAATTCCTCCTTAAGCTCTGCAGCATCTCCGCTGTCAATAGCCTCAACAGTCTCATAAGCCTCTTCTATAAGGCTTTTTTTCAGGGTGGAATGATCCTGCTCCCTGTCCCAGAGGCAGCCCTTATCAGAGCGCAGCCTCCTCATAATCTCTATCAGGATGGTATATAGTTCTTCCGGCTCTTTTATATAATCAAGCAGTCCCGGATCAGGAGAATCAAGGTCAAACTTCATATTAAAAGACCTTTAATTATTCTTCTTCTACAAAATCTTCCAGGCTTTCATCGTCCAGCAGCTGGTCCTCTCCGGATGTTTCATCTTCACTGCCGGCCTGGTCTTCGCTTTCCTGGCCTTCTTCATTAGGGAAGCCATTAAGCGTTCCCTCATTATCTGTAAGGTACATGATCTCTGCATCTTCGATCAGGCCCATAATAAATTCTTCCCATTTTTCCAGCTTATTCAGTTCTGCAAGATAGGTAGAAATATCATCCTTGACATCCTCAAATGCCTGTATTCCCTCTTCTTCGCGGTCAAACATCTTTATCAGGTGGTACCCGAACTCTGTTTCCACTATGCCGCTGACCTCATCAATATCCAGTGCAAAGGCAGCATTTTCAAATTCTTCTACCATCTGCCCCCTGGTAATAAACCCAAGGTCTCCGCCGTCGGTGCTATTGCTGGCATCATCAGAATACTCCCGGGCCATATCCCCGAACTCAGCCCCTTTTTCCAGCTGCTCCTGCACAAATTCTATCTTATCCTTTGCTTCTTTTTTGTCCTGGTCATTTTCCTCAATGCTTTCATCCTGCACCCAGGGGAATATGGAAAGTATATGGCTTACCCTTATCCTTTCAGGATTGGTAAACTGGGTATCCAGGTTCTCGTCATAGTACTGTTTGGCCTGTTCCTCTGTTACTATGACTTCCATTGTAGCTTCGGAATATATCTTATTCCTGAGTATCTGGTTTTTTAGCTCATTTTCCAGAAAACTCCTATTTACATCCTTCTCTTTCAGGTCAGCTTCAAATGCGCTTTCGCTTCCATATGATGAAATGATGGAATCCATCTGGAGATCTATTTCTTCCTGGGGAGCCGTAATATTATTTTCCCCGGCATATTGCTCCAGGAGCTTTACCACCAGCAGAGAGTCTATTATATTTATTTCCAGTTCGTTCATGTCTTCGTCTGTCAGGTACTGGCCGCTTTCAGGATCCTGGGAAAGGATGAAATTTATATATTCATCTACCTCTTCCTGGGTAACCTCGATACCATTAATGCTGGCTACTGCAGTGCTGCAGGCAGCCATAAATATCATTGAAAGTGCCAGGACGGACACAATTATTATCTTAATTAAGATATTTTCTCTAAAACTTTTCAATACAACCTTCCTTTACAAATCTAATTGGCATAAATCACATGGCCCCTATTATATCATTTAGACGCTTTATAACTATATTTAAATCAATATTTTTGCCTATATTTTTTATAGTGACCTGGCCGTATCTGGGCTGGTATTTTATATCATCTCCGGTAAGCAAAGCTGCTGCTTTTTTACCATCAAGCTTTATTTCTTTGATCATAATGCCCTTTCCAGACGAGAACCTCAGGCTCTCTATATTGGCTTTACGCATAACTGCTTTTATCCTTGCGAGCCCTATAAGGTTCTTTACAGCTCCTGAAGGCCTGCCGTATCTTTTTATCATCTGCCTTGATATATCGTCAATTATCTTAAAGTCCCCGGCAGCTCCCAGTTTCTTATAGGCGCTTATCCTTTCCCTGGCGCTTCCAATATAATTTTTTGGAATATATGCGCTTATAGGAAGGTCGATCTGGATATTTATATCCTCAGCTATTTCCACTCCCTTAAGCCTGTCCACTTCTTCCTTTATTATCTGGCAGTACATATCATAGCCAATGCTATTAATATGTCCGTGCTGGCGCGGACCCAGGATCTCTCCTGCTCCCCTTATTTCCAGGTCTTTCATAGCTATATTATATCCTGATCCCAGATCGGTATATTCGGCCAGTGTCTTAAGCCTCTGGTAGGCAGTGGTTCCCAGGTTCCTGCGCCCCGGGTAGAATAGATAGGCATATGCCTGTTCCGATGACCGCCCCACCCTTCCCCGCAGCTGGTACAGCTGGGACAGGCCAAACCTGTGGGAATCTTCAACAATAAGGGTGTTTACATTCTCTATATCCATTCCTGACTCTATGATGGAAGTGGTAAGCAGAATATCATATTTCCTGTCTATGAAACCGCTCATCACCCTCTCTATTTTCTGCCCATCCATCTGCCCGTGGGTAACCGCAATCCTTGCCTCCGGCAGCAGTCTGGCCAGCCGGTCAGCTTTCTGGAAGATCCCGGAAATACGGTTATATACATAATATACCTGCCCGCCCCTGCCCATCTCCCTCTCGCATGCATTGGCTATTATGGAATAATCCAGCTCACCTACAAAAGTCTCTATGGGATTCCTGCCCTCAGGAAAAGTCTCAATAAGAGCCATATCCTTTACGCCAGCCATAGACATATAAAGAGTCCTGGGTATGGGAGTTGCACTTAGGGTAAGGACATCGATCTGCTTTTTTAAAAGCTTTATCTTTTCCTTGCTGTTTACTCCGAAACGCTGCTCCTCATCTACGATAATAAGCCCCAGGTCAGAAGGAATAACATCCTTCTGAAGCACCCTGTGAGTCCCTATAAGCATATCGACATTTCCGGCACTGAAATCCTCTACTATCTTTTTCTGGTCCTTTTTTTTGCGGAACCTGGAGAGTACCTCGACCATTACCGGATAATCCCTGAACCTTTCCGAAAATGTCATATAATGCTGGTCTGCAAGTATTGTGGTGGGCACCAGCATAAGGACCTGCTTCCCGTCCTCAATAGCTTTAAATGCTGCCCTTATTGCTACCTCTGTCTTACCGAAACCCACATCACCGATTACCAGGACATCCATGGGGTTCTGGGATTCCATAGCTTTTTTTACATATTCAATAGCTTTTGCCTGGTCTTCAGTCTCCCTAAAGCCGAAATCTGCCTCTATCTCCTTCTGCCAGTCACTGTCAGGAGGGAAAGCATAGCCTTCTGCAGACTGCCTCTGGGCATAAAGCAGGGCCAGGTCAACCGCCAGTTTTTTAACTGATTTTCTCACCCTTTTCTTTAAAGAATCCCAGTATTTTGAATCCAGGGGAGTTACTACCGGTTTTTTAGAGCCAATATATTTATTTATCCTGTCTGCATTCCAGGTGGGTATATAAAGCTTATCACCTTTCCCGTACTCGATCAGAAAATACTCCCTCTTATTCCCTCCAACCTGCCTGGAAATAGTATCTATATATATTCCTATGCCGTGGTTTTTGTGGACTACATATTCTCCAGGCTTAAGGTCGGGACCGTTAAATGCATCTACCCTTGATTCTGCTTTTTCCATCTGCTGGTATATATCAAGCTCACCATAGACAGAGAGATCCCTGCTGGAAAATCCCCGGTACAGCTTTTTATCATCAATATAGGCAATGCCATGCTTAAGCATCTCAATAGAAGGATCACCGGGGCTAAGGGAGCCGAAGGATATAGAATTTCCCAGAAGGATATCCTTTATCTTTTTAATCCGGGAGGCGCTGTCAGTCGATATGATTATATTTTTCTTTGACTTAAGGTCCGCTTTTATATTATCTATAAATATTTCTGCATTCCCCAGGCTCTTCTTCTGCCTGGACAGGGTGCTGAATACAAATCTTTTCTGGGGGCTTTCCCCGCTCCCTGTCGATAGGAGGTCCAGCCTGAATCCATATGCTTTCTTCTCAAAGATATCCGGACTGGCAAGATACCTGGATAATACTTCCCTATCCTTTATAATAAGGTCCTTTGGCTCCCTTTCAAATATCCTTTCCAGGAGGTCAAGGTCACTCTTTAGTTTAAGATAGACTTCTACCGGATCGCACAGGATGGTGGTAAAGTTTCCCTTAAGCTTTTTTATGATATCAAAGAGGTCTGCCATCTCTTTATCAAAGCCTATGCTCTCACCGGGATCTATTTTCCACAGGTCTAAATTGGGAAATATGGAAATTTCTTCTCTGCTGCCTGCATTTTTGCGGCTTTCAGGTTCAACCAGTGAGATCTTTTCCACTTCATCTATGAGGACATCTACCTGGATGATCTTATCTGAGGTTATATCAAATATATTTATTATATCCCCACGGACACTGAACTCTCCCCTGTCATATACCTGGTTTACCCGCTCATATCCATTATTTACCAGCCAGTCCATTATCCAGCTGAGGTCGTACTCTTTTGCCTTTTTTATATGCAGCAGTTCAATATCTTTTATCCTGGAGGCAGGAATAAGGTTTACCAGAGAACTGGCTGTAGCTATTATTACCGGTGCTCTTTCCCCCCTTCCTAAAAGGGTCTTAAGCGTATTCAGCCTGTTAAAAATGCTTTGGTGATCAGGCGTCTTGCCCTTAAGGAATATGCTGCTGGACATCCCTGTAAAAAGGGCCAGGTCTGCCTCTTTTATGAGGCAGCTCATCTCTTGCTTTAGCTGGAAGGCTCTTTCCCTGGTAGAAGCAACTACCAGGATAACCTCTTTGCTGATCCCGGCATAACCGGATATTATATATGGCCATATGGCCTCATCAGCATTAACCGGGTCAAGTGCCTTATCTTTACTTATGGCCTCAGCGAATTTCTTCCACTGTTCCTGTAGTATGAAATAATTTATCATGATAGATATTCTATCAGGATTTTTTATGATTTTTTAATCAAAGTTTCTATTGACCTATAATGACAACAGCATGTATATTTAAAAAATCTATTTATAATGAGGAGGCTAAATGAAAATTAAAAGGATTGCTTTAATAACAGTTCTTATCGCCATGCTTATCCTGGCAGTACCGGTTCTTTCAGGATGCGGTTCTGTGGCGAAATATTCAGATCCCATAGCGGAGAACTTGCTGGTGTCCATGAATAATGGAGATTTTACAGGCTTCTCCAAAGACTTTGATGCAAACCTTAGAGCAGATGTTTCGGAAGCTGTATTTAATGATTTTAAAACTTCATTAATCGGTTCACTGGGAAAATATATTGAAGGTTCAAAGAAGATGACCGGGGTCAATATTGAAAATGGTATAACCACGGCAACTTACCAGGCGGATTTTGAGCTCCAGGAAGACTTCCAGCTTAGATTTGTATACCAGAAAATAGGCGGAGAGATGAAGCTTGCGGGATTCTGGTTTGACGGATAGAATAAGATTTAAATTAAGGGCCTGCTCTTGCGGGCCCTTTTTTAATTATATTTATTCGCTGTATGGTCCAGTCCGTTTTCTATATAATCCTTTATCATATCCACAGACTTTCCCATAAGGAGATCGAGCTCTTCCTTCTCATCTTTCTTAAAAAGCCTGAGAACATAATCTGAAGCTTTCATCCTGCCCGGAGGCCGGCCAACCCCGAAACGCAGCCGGTCAAAATCCAAATTTCCTGTCTTTTCAAATATTGACTCAAGTCCCCTGTGGCCGGCAGTGCTGCCTCCGCTTTTTATCTTTATGCGGCCGAAATCAATATCTATATCATCATGGATGACCAGCATACCTTTCAGGTCTTCCCCCAGGGACTTTATAGCAGCCGCTACAGCAGAGCCGCTATTATTCATGAAAGTCTGGGGCTTTATGGCAAGCAGATCCACACCAGTATATGAAGCATTAAATGCAGCCGAATTGAATTTGGTATATTTATTTCCTGAATCCAGGCTGGAAACCAGCTGATCTATTATAGCAAAGCCTATATTATGCCGCGTACCGGTATAATCTACTCCCGGATTTCCCAGTCCGACAATGAGGATCATTGGTCCTACTCTTCCCTGGCCTGTTCCTGTTTTCCTTCAGCCTCACCTTCAGCAGCTTCTTCTTCTTTCTCCTCACCAACCAGTTCGGGCTCTCCCATTTCTTCTTCGCCCTCTTCCTCGGTGACAAGATCCTCTTCCTTAAGCTCTGTCGGAGGTATAATAGAAACAATTACTTCTGAAGGGTAGTTTAAGATCCTTATCTTTTCGTCAACCTCGATATTTTCAACCCTGACGATCTCATTCATACCCAGGTCCTTGATGTCATAATCTATATGCTCAGGTATATCCGAAGGAAGACATGAGATATTTAGCTCCCTGAGTCCATGCTGGAGTACCCCGCCCATGTCCTTTATGCCTATGGCGATATTATCATTTAATATACTTATGGGAACTGTGGTCTCGATCTCTTTTTTCATCTGTATCCTGAGGAAATCAAGAT